>Ga0302322_100004075_pt1 | contig 12632 bp, 12 predicted proteins | sample Fen_T0_2_FD_203757 | JGI IMG/M metagenome (GOLD analysis project Ga0302322, IMG submission 203757) | Peat permafrost microbial communities from Stordalen Mire near Abisko, Sweden - Fen_T0_2 | ecosystem: Environmental > Terrestrial > Soil > Wetlands > Permafrost | place: Sweden: Abisko...
CGTGAACGCCGGCTTCATGCTCGGCCACAGCGCGCTGCGTCGCTACGTGTTGGGCGAGGTGGCGAACCAGCGGCCCGCGACCGCCGACGAGCTCACGCAGTTGCGGTCCGTGCTCGCCGACGCCATTCGGCAGGGCGCGCTCGGCCTGTCCACCGACGCCTCCCACGCCCACAGCGACGGCAACGGCGATCCGGTGCCCGCGGCGGGCGCGAGCCACGACGAGATCCTGGCGATGTGCGAGGAGACCGGTCGCTGGCCCGGCACCTCGCTCGAGGGCATCTTCGACGGCGCGAGCACCGGCTTCCGCGACGACGAGTTCGCACTGCTCGCCCAGATGTCGGTGCGGGCGAACCGACCGTTGAACTGGAACCTGCTCGTCGTCGACACGAACGACCGCGCCCGGCTCGAGAACCACCTCGCCGCGTCGCACCGAGCCCGGCAGGCCGGCGGTCGTGTCGTCGCGCTCACCATGCCGGTGATCGTCCCGATGAACATGAGCTTCCTGAACTACTGCGCGCTCAACCTCATGCCCGGCTGGGGCCCGATCATGAGCGCGCCCGTACCGGAGCGCATCGAGATGCTGCGCGACATCACGAACCGCCGGATGATGGTCGAGCGCGCGAACAGTCCGGAGGCGGGCATGTTCCGGCGCCTCGCCGACTTCGGCGGCTACACCATCGGCGACACGTACAGCTCGGCCAACACGGGGCTGGAGGGTCGCGTCGTGCGCGACATCGCGTCCGAGCGCGGCGACGACGATCCGTTCGACACGTTGGTCGACATCGTGATCGCCGACGATCTCCGCACCGTCCTGTGGCCGGGTGCCCCCGACGACGACGACGCGCACTGGGCGCTGCGTCGCGAAGTCTGGGACGACCCCGACGTCGTGCTCGCCGGCAGCGACGCCGGCGCCCACCTCGACCGCATGTGCGGCAGCTCGTATCCCACGCAGTTCCTCGCCGACACGTTGCGCGGCCGCAAGCTCGTGTCGCTCGAGTGGGCGGTGCACGCGATGACCGGCAAGGTGGCCGAACTGTTCGGCCTGCGCGACCGCGGCACGATCGCGGAAGGCGCGTACGCCGACATCGTCGTGTTCGATCCCGAGCGCATCGGCAGCGAGCCGGCGACCCTCGTGCACGACCTGCCGGGTGGCGCGCCCCGGATGATCGCCGCATCCACGGGCGTGGCCCGCGTGTACGTCAACGGCGTCGAGACCGTCGTCGACGGCGAGGCGACCGGGGCCCGCCCCGGCACCACCTTGCGGTCGGGCCGCGACACCGACACGGTCACCGTCCACTGACCGCACGCACCGCGGCGCACAGCACCGCACCGCCGTTAGCCTGCTCGCCATGTCCGAGCCGCAGCCGGTGTACCTCGCCGGCCCTGACGTGTTCCTCCCCGAGTCCACCGAGATCGGTCGGCGCAAGCAGGACATCTGTGCCCGCCTCGGGCTCGAGGGCGTGTACCCCGGCGAGGGCGTCGATCTCGACGCGCTCCCCGTGGATGCGCACGCACAGGCGCTGTTCGACGCGTGCATCGAGATGATGGACCGCTGCGTCGGCGGGCTCTGCAACCTCACGCCGTTCCGCGGCCCGAGCGCGGACGTCGGCACCGCGTTCGAGATGGGCTACCTGTTCGCGCGGGGCGTGCCCGTGCTCGGGTACACCGCAGATGTGCACGACTACGCCGCGAGGGTCGGCGACAGCGAGCACATGGTCGAAGGGTTCGGCTTGGCCGACAACCTCATGTTGGAGGGCCCGATGCTGCGCCACGACCTCACCGTCGTTCGCGCCGCGGAAACCACCGCCCCCGAGCTCGCCGCGCTCACCGCGTTCGCGCAGGCCGCCGCGCTCCTGGCCGCCCGGTTGGGGACGCGGCCCGCGTGAACTTCACCATCGACATCGGCATTCGCAGCACCAACGTCCCCCTGTTCGTGTGCTTCGCCGCGTTCCTCGTGACGTTCATCGTCACGCGGGTGATCACGCGCATGATCCGCGCCGGCAAGGGACCCTTTCGCGACAACGTGTCCGAGAGCGGCCTGCACGTACACCACGCGGTGCCCGGCATCATCCTGTTGGTCGTCGGTGCGTTCATCGCGGTGGGCACCCACTCCGACGCGTGGACCATCGTCGCCGCGGTACTGGTGGGCACCGGCACCTCGCTCGTGCTCGACGAGTTCGCGCTGATCCTGCACTTGGAGGACGTCTACTGGAGCGATGAGGGCCGCATCTCCGTGGAGATGGTGAGCCTCGCGATCGCCTGTTTGGGACTCGCGCTCATCGGGATCCGGCCGTTCGATCTCGGAAAGTCGGGCGTGGGCACGGCGGGCGTCGTCATCCTCGCGACCGTGACCCTCACGAGCATCCTGGCGTGTGTCACCAAGGGCAAGTACAAGCTCGCCCTGTTCGGCTGCTTCGTGCCCCTCGCCGCGGTCGTCGGCGCGTTCCGCCTCGCCCGACCGGGGTCGCGCTGGGCGCAGCGGCGCTATTCACCGGAGAAGGTGGCCCAGGCCACCGAACGAGCCCAGCGCACCGACGCGCGTTGGGGGGCGTACACGCGGTGGATGAACGACTTCGCGGGTATGGACCAGCCGTCCACCACCGACTGATCGTCCTGACCATCCTGATGACCGCTCAGGCGAGCAACGCCTCGAGCGGATCCTCGGTGGCGAACGCGGCGCCGGGCCACACCGGTCGCTGCTCCAGGGGACGCGCGACGTCGGCGACGCGCGGACCGATCGCCGCAGCGATCGGCGCGAGCGCGTCGAGGTCGAAGCCATAGAGCCGGGCCGCGGTCTCGCCGAGGATGGCACGGAGGTCGGCTTCCGGGAAGTCCCACAGGGTCGCTTGCAGTGCGGCGGTGGTATACGGCGCGGAGCCCTCCGGATGCGGCGCGTCGGTGCCCCACAGGATCCGGTCGACACCGAGCGCGTTGATGTACTTCACATCGTGGCGCGGCAGCATGCTCGCGCCGATCGAGCAGTTCCGCTGGAAGTACTCGATGGGCGTGAGCGACAACTCGTTGACGATGTTCGACGTGAACACTGCGCTGTAGTTGAGTTCGAGCGGGTCGTCGGCATGTTGCGTCTGCACGTTGCGCAGTCGGCGAGTGATGTGCGCGAGGTCCTCCACGGCCCAGCGCAGGCCCCACATCTCCGTCCACACGAACTGCAGTTCCGGATGCCGCTCGAACACCCCACCGACGATGAGGTGGTGCAGCGTCCGGCGCGTCCAGAAGTCCAGCTCGGTGAAGAAGATGCTGTTCGACACGTCGGCGTCGTCACGCGCGTCGGGGGCGCCGGTGCCCTGGTGCTGGTGCACCGGGAGACCCGCGGCGACGCACGCGTCCCACAGCGGCGCGTAGCGCTCGTGGAAGTAGGGGTCGACGTCGTGGTTCGGCGGTACGCCCGGCAGCATCACGCCGGCCATCACGCCGGTGGACGCGGCCCACTCCACCTCACGTACCGCGGCGTCGATGTCGTTCGGCAGCAACTGCACGATGCCGCGACGCCGCACTGGCGCGAGCCGGCAGAAATCCTCGAGCCAGCGGTTGTGCGCCTGGAGACCGGCCCACTTCCGTTCGCAGGACGCGCGGTCACGCGGTACGCCGGTGAGGTGGGCGAGGATGTCGAAGAAGGGCGGCAGGGTGTTGGGGAACACGATCTCACCGGCGACACCGTCGGCGTCCATCGCCGCGATGCGCACGGCGTCGTCGGCGTTGAAGCGGTCGGTGGTGTCGACCCACGGGTTCACGATCGACGCCAGCCACGCGTCGAACTCGTCGTGCATCGAGGCGGGCAGGTACGCCTTGTACTCCCCCGTCGGCGCGCCACCGTGCGCGTCCGACGTGACGAGCAGGTAGCGGTCGTCGTTCCCCATGGCGATCCCCCGGTGACGACTTGCAGGACCACCGACTGTACGCCCTCTCGACTGCTCGGGCTCCGCCGTTCAGATCACGGTGAACAGCACGATGGCGGCGATGCCGTTGAACACACCGTGCGAGACCATCCCCGGGCCGAGTTTCTCGGTGTGCCACTTGAGCGAGCCCTGGACTCCTCCGACGAACGCGATCGTGATGACCGTGACGGTGGTCTGCGCCAGGTTCATGCCGATGCGGTAGTGCACCGCCCCGAAGCAGATCGCCTGGGCGAACATCGCGAACCGCGCACCCGTGCGGCTCGTGAACGCGCCCTGCACGAGACCGCGGAAGAACAGCTCCTCGAAGAACGGCGCGCCGACGACAAGGATGAGCGTGAGCACCAGGATCGACAGAGCGTTCCGATCGATCGAAGTGCCCGGCGCCGCGCTGTTCCGCCACTGCTCCTTGGGGAACAGTTCGTAGAGCGCGATGGCGAGCGCGCCCGCGATGAACCGCATGATCACGCCGACCAGCGTGCCCAGACCGACCTGTCGCCACGACAGCTTCACCAGGCCGAGGTCACGCAGCGATCCGCTCCCGTGGCGGACGACCGCGACCTTGCACGCGACGATCAGTGCCAGCCACAACCCCGCCTGGCTCAGACACAGCGCCTCGAGGCTGTGCACCGATCCGCCGAACGGCAACACCAACAGCGCGCCGAGGGTGGACAGCACGAGCGCGCCCACGATGCCGAAGATCGCGATCACGCCACCCCGGAGCGCGCCTTCGCGCGTGTGCCGCGGCGGGATCCACGAACGCTCCGGCTCGGGCGCGACGGCGACGTAGCCCGTCCACGCGGTGCCGTCCCACCAACGGGCCGGCGACTGCGCCCACGGATCGGGATACCAACCCGGCGGCGGCACGCGGGGCACGGATTCGACGGTGAGACCGGCGATCACGAGATCGGTCTGCTCGCGGAACGACACCGGGACGTAGACGTTGCTGCCCCGCCACTCGTGGGGGATCCGCCCACGGATCATGCGGGCGTCGAGCGCCGAGCGCGCGCCTTCGGGCCAGTGGCCGAGCCGGTACTCCCACTGGGGGGCACCGACGGTCGGGCCGGTGGTCGGAATCGTCACGGCCCCATCCTCCCAAAGCGCGGCGCTCGCGCAGTGCATGATGTCGCCGTACACCCGAGGAGGGCGTCATGACCGACGAGACCACCGACGAGCCGGTTCCCGCCGACGAGCCCACCGCCGCTCCGCCTCCACCACCACCTGGGTCGGCGTCACAAGCTCCGCCTCCACCACCTGGGTCGGCGTCACAAGCTCCGCCTCCACCACCTGGGTCGGCGTCACAAGCTCCGCCTCCGCCTCCTCCGCCGCCACCCCCGCCGCCACCTGCCCCGCCGACCGCCGCCGGGTGGGCCGCGCCACCGCCGCCGCCTCCCGCCGGGTGGGCCGCGCCGCCGCCCGTACCCGGTTGGGCGCCGCCCCCGCCGCCGATCGCGGTCAACGCCTCGCAACCGTGGCGCGACCTGCGCGGGCTCACCAACGCGATCACCGTGTTGCTGGGGCTCGCGATCGCGGGGGCCGTCTTCCTGATCATCGCGTTGGCCAACCGCATCAGCGTCACCGACGACATCCTCAACGACCGCTTCAGCTTCGACATCGTCAAGCGGGCCAACGACGCCGACGACCTGGTGAAGGCCGCGGGCGCCATCTACCTCCTCGTCGCGCTCGTGCTGCTCGTGCTCGTCATCATCTGGACCTTCCGGGCGATGAAGAACAACGAGGCCCTCGGCCGCACCATGCCTCGGTTCAAGCCCGGCTGGGGCATCGCCGGCTGGCTGATCCCGTTCGCCAACCTCGTGATCCCGGTCTTGATCCTGCAGGACCTGTGGCGCGGCTCCGATCCCGCGACTGCGCGCGGCGACACGACCTGGCGCTCGGCCAAGGGGTCGGCGCTGATCGGCTGGTACTGGGCGGCCTTCATCGTCTCCAACGCCGTGCGACTGGGCGCGACCTCCAACAACGACAACGAGTACACCGCGAAATACTTCGACGACCTCAAGAGCCAGGATTCGCGCAATCTGGCCGGATCCGCGATCGCCATCGCGGCCGCCGTGTTGGCCATCCTGATGTTCCGCCGCCTCGCGGCGCGCCAGGAGGCCTGCCTGCTCGCACAGCAACAGGCGTGGCCGTCTGCCGGGTAGCCGCCGGGTAGGCGCCGGGTAGGCGCCGGGTAGCCTCCGCGCCAGTCAGCCGCCGTCAGCCGCCGTCGCCGGAGGAACCGCCGTGGAGTTCGAGACCCTGCTGTACGAGGAGACCGAGGGCGTCGCCGTCGTCACGCTGAACCGTCCCGAGGTCCTGAACTCGTTCGACGTGACGATGGAACGCGAACTCGCGGCCGTGTGGAACTCGATCAAGGCGAACCCCGAGGTGCGCGCCGCGGTCCTCACCGCCGCCGGTGACCGCGCGTTCTGCACCGGCATGGACCGGAGCGGGATCCCGGTCGACGAGGACTACGACCCCTACACCTACGACGACCCCGGCCACCGGCTCGGCCCGAAGAGCCAGGAATGCTGGAAGCCGGTGATCGGCGCGGTCAACGGCATGGCCGGGGGCGGCGGGTTCTACCTGCTCGGCGAGTGCGACATCCTCGTCGCCGCCGACCACGCGACCTTCTTCGACCCGCACGTCACCTACGGCATGCCCGCGGTGTTCGAGCCCATCACCATGCTGGCGCGCATGCCGTTCGGCGAGGTGATGCGCATGAGCCTCATGGGCACGGCCGAGCGCATCTCCGCGCAACGCGCGTACGAGATCGGCCTGATCACTGAGGTTGTTCCCAAGGAACAACTGCGCGAAGCCGCGCTCCACGTGGCGCGCACCATCGCGTCGTTCCCGCAGTCGGCCGTGCTGTCGACCCTGCGCACGTTGTGGGCCGCACGCGAGCTGTCGCCCGATCAGGGCCGCATCCTCGGCAACGTGCTGCTCAACCTCGGCACCAGCACGCTGGCGAAGGCGGAGGGCCAACAGGTGTTCGCGTCGGGCAAGCGTCCCGAGCCGCGGATCCGCTAGTTCGTCGCGGGCAGCATCGAGACCGAAGCGAGCTCGGCGGCGCCCTGCATCAAGTTGAGCACGGTGTCGCCGTACGCGAGCACGCGCTCGTTCGTGGACTCGCCCTTGTGCAGCGCGGCGTAGCCACCCTCGAGCACGATCGCGAGCTTGAAGCGCGCGAGGACGACGTAGTAGTCGGCCGCGCTCACGTCACGACCACTCACGCGCGAATAGAGCTCGAGCATGTCGTCGCGCGGTGCGAAGCCCGCGGTGGAGTACGCGTTCATGTGGTTGGTGGGATCGTCGGGCCACGCCTGCAGCATCCACCCGAGATCGAGCAGCGGGTCGCCGATCGTGGCCATCTCCCAGTCGACGATCGCTGCGAGCCGGCCCGGGCGACCGGACGCGAACATCACGTTGGCGAACTGGTAGTCGCCGTGGATGATGCCCGGCGCCTGCGCGGCCGGGATGTGGGTGCGCAACCAGGCCGCCGCCGCGTCGATTCCGGGAACGTCGCGGATGCGGACCTTCTCGAAGTGCGACAGCCAGCGGTCGACCTGACGGTCCAAGAACTTGTCCGGCTTGCCGAAGCCCTCGAGGCCACCGGCCACCCAGTCGACCGACGCGAGCCGCGCCGCGCCGTCGATCACCGCGGCACCGAGCTCGGCCCGCGCAGCATCGTCGGTGTCGAACGGCGCGGGCCAGTCGTTGCCGCCCATCGGCGACCAGCCGTCGACGTAACGCATCAGGTAGAAGCTCACGCCCATCACCGAGTGGTCGTCGCACGCGGCGACGGATTCCGCGTGCGGCACGTCGGTGCCCCGCAGCGCCTGCAACACGCGGTACTCGCGCATCATCAGCTCATTGCGCCCGGGCGGCACCACCTCGGGCGGCCGGCGCAACACGAAGTGCTCGCCCGCGCGCCGCACGGAGAAGATCTCGTTCTGCGAGCCGCCACTGATGAACGCGAGTTCGGGCGCGCCCTCACCGGGCAGGCCCTGCTCGTCCATCCAGCGACCGATCACGTCGGCATCGACGAGACGCATCGCGCGCTCGCCGTGCGCCAGGTTCGCGGCCCGGAAGTCCTGCAGTTCGTCGCTCACGCGCGCACCCTATCCCGGGTGCGAGCGAGGAGGCTCAGACCGGCGCGGCCTCGCGTCCTTCACTGTCGAACTGGCGCAGCTCCTCGTCGACGTCGTCGATCGCTTCGACGTGCAGCCGAGGCACGATGCGATCGAGCCACTTCGGGAACCACCAGTTCTTGTCGCCGAGCAGCTCCATCGTGGCCGGCACGAGCACCATGCGCACGATGGTGGCGTCGATGAGGATGGCGAAGGCGAGGCCGGCGCCGAAGAGCTTGATCATCGCACCGTCGGGGATGATGAAGCTGGCGAACACGGTCACCATGATGAGCGCGGCGGCGCTGATCACCCGGGCGGTGGCGGCAAGGCCGTCGGCCACCGCGGTGGCGTTGTCGTGCGTGCGGTCGTACTCCTCGCGGATACGCGAGAGCAGGAACACCTCGTAGTCCATCGAGAGCCCGAAGAGGATGGCGAACATCATCATCGGGATGAAGGGCGCGATGGGCCCCGTCTTGTCGATGCCGACGACGTCGGAGAACCAGCCCCACTCGAACACGGCCACGACGAGCCCGTAGGCCGCGCCGATCGAGAGCAGGTTCATGATCACCGCCTTGAGCGGCACGAGGATGCTGCGGAACACCGCCATCAGCAACAGGAAGCTGAGGAGCAGCACGCCACCGATGAACCACGGCAGGCGGGCCGAGAGTTGCTCGGCGACGTCGATGCCCGACGCGGTGATGCCGCCGACCTTCACCTTCACGTCGGTACCGGCCACCGCCTTCGGGATCACGTCGTCGCGGATCGTGTGGACCAGGTCCTCCGTCTCCTGCGACTGCGGCGAAGTGGTCGGGATGACGCGGATGACCGCGGCGTCGCCCGAGGGGCTGGGGATGGCCGGGCTGGCGAACGCGACGCCGGGCGTCGACGCGAGCGTCTTCGACAACTCGGTGAGGGCCGCGGTGTCGCTGCCCTTCGGGAACTGCGCGGCGAGCACCAGCGGCCCGTTGAACCCGGCGCCGAATCCCTCGGTGACGAGGTCGTAGGCGCGCCGCGTGGTGTCGGTCTTGGGGTTCGCACCGTCGTCGGGGAACGCGAGGCGCATCGACAACATCGGGATCGCGAACACGAGCAGCACCAGCAGACCCGCGATGGCGGAGATCCATGGGTGGTGCTGCACCACGCGGCTCCAGCGGTACCAGATGTTGCGCTTCGCCGTGGTCTCGGCAGTGGTCTTGCGCCGCACCGAGAAGCGGTCGATCGAACGACCGACGAACCCGAGCAACGCGGGCACGAGGGTGATCGACGCGAGCATGACCACCGCGACGGTGACCGACGCGCCGATGGCGAGACCGTTCACGAAGTCGACGCCCATGATGAACAGGCCGAGCAGGGAGATGACGACCGTGGTGCCGGCGAACAGCACTGCACGCCCCGCCGTGTCGATGGAGCGCACGGTGGCCGCGTGTGGATCCATCCCCTCGCCGAGGCTCTGGCGGTAGCGGGTGACGATGAACAGCGCGTAGTCGATGCCCACCCCGATGCCGATCATCGACGCGAGCTGCGTGGTCATGTCGGGCGTGACGAAGAGGTGGCTCGACAGCGCGACCAACGCGAAGCCCACGCCGATGCCGAACAGCGCGGTGAGGATCGGCAGTCCCATCGCGAGCAGCGACCCGAACGCGACGAGCAGGATGATCACCGCCGCGGCGATGCCGATGAGTTCCGACATGCCGAGTTCCGGGCGTTCCTGGAACATGCGCCCGCCCAGCTCGACCTGGACCTTCGCCCCGTCGACCTCGGTACCGTCGGCCTGCCGGGCGATCTTGCGGATGTCGTCGATCGTCGACTGCGGAACGTTGGTCGCGCGCTGCGCGAACTGCACGTTGGCGAAGGCGACCTTGCCGCTCTTCGCGGTCTGCCCGAGGCCCTGCGGCGAGTACGGGCTCGTGACCCCCGTGACGCCCGGCACCTTGGCGACGTCGGCGAAGACCTGCTCCATCTCCGCCTGCACCGCCGGCGAAGTGACCCCGCCCGACGACGCGAACACGAGTTGGCCCTCGTCACCCGCCTTGGCCGCGAAGCGCGCCTTCAGCAGCGTGGCTGCCTGCTGCGACTCGGTGTTGTTGACCTCGATGCCCTGGGAGTAGTTCGAACCCGCCGAGTTGGCGACGAGCGTGAGCCCGACGAGCGCGATGAGCCACAGCAGGACGACGACCTTGCGGTGCCGGTGGCACCACGATGCGAGGTTGCGCAGCACTGCGCTTCCTTTCCCCGCCCGGGGGGCGAAACGGGGTACAGTATTTGGAAGGGGAAACCATTGGGCTTCCCAACCATTGCAACGTAGCAGAGAGGCGACCGATGGGCGCACCCGGGGGGAAGCAGGTGAGCGAGCCGGTGAGGAGTGGCGGCGCGAGGAGCGGCGTGAAGGCCGACACCGAACTCACCCGCGACCTCCTCGCCCACCTGCACGGGCTCGTCGAGGGCATGAAGCAGTACGCCCAGGACCTCGCCCAGGAGTTCGGGCTCTCGCTGTCGCAACTCGACGCGCTCAAGAGCCTCGGGGGCGAACCGTGCTCGCAGCGCGACCTCGCGCAGTCGCTCCACTTCGATGCGTCGAACGTCACCGACATCGTCGACCGCCTCGAGGCCCGGGGGCTGGTGCAGCGCACCGTCGACCCCAATGACCGGCGGGTGCGCCGACTCGTGCTCACGCAGGAGGGCGAGGCGGTCCGGAGCAAGCTGGTCGACCGCATCGTCGACGACGCGCCGATCACGCGACTTTCCGCGGTCGATCAGGCGGCGCTGCGCGACCTGCTCGCCAAGATCACCGACCCCATCGCCCTACCGGAGTAGCTCAGCTCCAGGCGGCGATCAGGTCGTCGGTCGTGGTGATCGTCGCCACGAACGACAGCGAGTTCTCGATGACGACGTCGGTGTAGCTCGCCGGGAACCCGGTGACCGCGTCACGCGCGACCACGGCCTGGTAGCCGAGGTTCACCGCGTCGAACACCCCGCACGTGACCCCCACGTTGGTGGACACGCCGACGACGATCACGGTCTTCGCCCCGAGGTTGGTGAGCAGCGCGCCCACGTCGGTGCCCGCGATCGGCGAGATGCCGTGCAGCCGCACCGACACGATGTCGGACTCGTCGCAGCCGATCTCGTCGATCACGTCGACGAGCGGTGTGCCGATGGTCTGGAACATCTTGTACTTCTCGGTGGCGGCGAACAGCCGCGCGTTGTGGTTGGCGCCCTTGAGGTCGGGACGGTGCCCCGCGATTGCGTGGATCACGGTGCAGCCCGCGGCGCGGCCCGCCTTCACGAGGCGTCCCATCGTGTCGAGCACACCGGAGTCGCGCGCGGCCTCGTAAAGGTCGCGGCGCACGCTCTCGGGGCCGATCACGCCCTTCTGCGCCTCCTGCGTGAGGATCACGGTGTGGGCGGGGTCGACGAGTTCACGGAGGTCCATGGGCCGGTACCGTATCGCCCATGTCATCCGCCGGGCCCGACGCCGCGTTCGCCCTCACCGGCCGCGTCGCGATCGTGACCGGTGGCGGCACCGGCATCGGCGCGGCCACCGCGGGGCTCCTCGCGGCCCACGGCGCCGACGTGGTGATCGCGGCCCGCACCCTCGCTGATCTCGAGGCGGTCGCGGCGCGCATCGAGGGCGACACCGGCCGACGGATCCTCCCCGTCGTCACCGATGTGAAGCAGCCCGACGACGTCGATCGCATGGTCGCGCGCACGATCGCAGAGTTCGGCCGCATCGACATCCTCGTGAACAACGCCGGCGGCACCCGCCTCGGCCCGCTCGAGTCGCTCCCCCTGAAGGGGTGGGACGCCATCTTCGACCTCAACCTCCGCGCTGCTTTTCTCTGCACGCAGGCCGCGGGTCGCCACATGCTCGACGCCGGGCGAGGAGCGATCGTCAACGTGTCATCCGCGGCGGGCATCACCGGCGTGAAGGGTGGCGCGCACTACTCGTCGGCCAAGGCCGGCCTGCAGATGTTCACCAGCGTCACCGCGGCCGAGTGGGGACCGCGCGGGGTGCGCGCCAACTGCGTGGCCGTCGGCCTGGTCGCGTCGGAACGCGCGGTCATGGCGTGGGAAGTGGCGGGCATCGATCCCGAAGCCGTCGCGTCGGTCACGCCCGTGCAGCGCCCCGGCCAACCGATCGAGGTCGCCTACCCGATCCTGTTCCTGGTGAGCGACGCCGCGTCGTTCGTGAACGGGCAGACCTTCGCGGTCGACGGCGGCTCGCAGATGCCCGGCAACGACCAGTAGTGGACCAGTAGTGAGGAAGCGCCCATGAGCCGTGACCACACCGTTCGGATCTTCGCCGGCCGCTGGAACGAGCGCGAGCTCGCCGAGATCCTCGCCGAACTCGCGAGCCGCGGGATCGAGGCGCAGCCCGACGGCGACGATCTCGTGGTCCCACGCGACCGCCAACGTGAGGTCGACATGATCGTGGAGTCGGTCACCGAGGAGTGAGCGCCGAAATGAGCACTCTCTACCTCTTCTGCGGCCTGCCCGGCTCGGGCAAGAGCACCGTCGCGCGCATCCTCGCCGACGACGAGGGCGCGGTGCGCCTCGCCCCCGACGACTGGCTGCAGGCGCTCGCGCATCGAGG
>Ga0302322_100004076_pt1 | contig 12631 bp, 10 predicted proteins | sample Fen_T0_2_FD_203757 | JGI IMG/M metagenome (GOLD analysis project Ga0302322, IMG submission 203757) | Peat permafrost microbial communities from Stordalen Mire near Abisko, Sweden - Fen_T0_2 | ecosystem: Environmental > Terrestrial > Soil > Wetlands > Permafrost | place: Sweden: Abisko...
ACCTCGCGGGATGGCGCGGGAACACCCTGGCCCACGTGCGGGCGCTGATCCTGGAAGCCGACCCCGAGGTGATCGAGGAGGTGAAGTGGATGGGCACGCCGGTCTGGTCGCACCACGGGATTGTCTGCACCGGGGAGGCGTACAAGAGCGTCGTGAAGCTAACGTTCGCCAAGGGGGCCAGCCTCTCGGACCCTTCGCGCCTCTTCAATGCCAGCCTGGAAGGCAACACGCGCAGGGCCATCGACCTCCACGAAGGCGAGATGGTCGACGCGCGTGCGTTCAAGGCGCTGGTGAAGGCTGCGGTGGCTCAGAATGCCCCGGCCGACAAGACCAAGAAGGCGAAGCCACCTGCAGGCAAGGCCAAGCCGGCGGGACTCCGTTCCAGGCCGTGAAGTGGAGCTCGCCGTTCGACGGCATCCAGGGTAGCGGCTGGTTCCTGGCTCTCCACGCTCGGAAGTCTCCCATCCACCCCGTTTCATATCGGATGCGATTGGTCTTGTTTTTCGCGGTCGAAGGGATTTTAGTAAGCAAGGATCGGCTGCCAGCTCATCATTCAACTAGCCCAATGAGGTCCACGTGAGAAAACGGTTGCTTGCGGGAATTGCGACGGGAACATTCTTCATGCTTGGCGCGTCTTGTAGTTCGCCCGGACAGCTACAGCGCCAACGCCCGGGGTTGCCCCAAGCCAACGTCCAGCCGCCCGGTTCGATCTATGTGGTGGATACTGGGCACAACCGCATCGTTCGCATGGATGACATGAGCGGCCTCAACCCGCAATTCCTGGCGAGCGGGGCTGGCCCCTTCTCCCATCCGACTGGGGTTGCGGTCTACCGGACGGGGTTGCACCTGCCCCGCGATACTTCCGGCTACCAGATCTACGTTGCCGACCAATTGAACAACCGAATCGTGCGCGTGGACGACATGGCCGGCACGAATGCCGCTTCGCTGGGAACGCCTGGTGCTGGAGATCTTAAATTCCACAAGCCCACGCGCGTGGCCCTGGACTCATCTGGGCTCTACGTCACCGACGCCGACAACCAACGCCTCGTCAAGATGAACGACATCACGGGTGCGGGATGGGTCGGCATACGGGTTGACCGCGACGTGTGGACGGACATCAACTCCTCCCCTTGCAAGCAGAACCCTGGCGATGGCACCGCGCCGGGCAGCATGGGGCTTGCGCTGCACAGAGGTCAGATATACGTGACGACCTCTACCCATGTTATGCGGATCGATCCCTTACAAACCACACAGCCATTCCCTGCCTGTACGGACGATCAAATGCACACCTTTGGTCCGTGGAGCTACTACGGCCTTCTTTGCTGCTCCGACAACAACCTCTTCAGAAACCCCAACAACCGTTACTCGCCGCAGGGAATGGCCTTCGGAGCTGACGGAAGGATTTACGTTGCCGATACCGCCAACAATCGCATCGTCCGCATCGACAACATGAACGGCGCGAACTTGGTTGAACTTAGGAACAAGCCGGGCGCCCCTGCCGATGCGTTCAAATTTCCTGCCGCCGTCACCATCGGCAGCGATGGAGAAATCTATGTCGCCGACACCTCTAACAATCGCATCGTAGCCATGAAGGATATCGATGGTTCAGGTTGGACGACGTGCTGTACGGACTCCGCGAACGCAAGCCTGTTCAGCAGTCCCATGGACGTCTACGTCGGTCCCGGTCCTCACTAGCTTCCAGCCCTGCCTCGCCGCTCTTCCCGCTGGAAAGTGGCCGCGGTCGCGCGAGTCGTGCAAGATGCCGCACTGGCAATTGCCCGAAGGAGTACCATGGCCCGATTCGTTGTCTTCGTGTTTGCGTTCACCCTGGGTTGCGGCGGCGGCAGTGCGCGGGACGGAGGGGCGGTTTTCGGCAACGCCGCCACGTTGAACGGCGATCCGGTGGGCCTGGCCTCGGATCCGGCCGGTACAATCACCCGCATGATCCCGGCCACCGTCAGTGGTTCGGACATCACCGGCACGTCGGCCATTCTGGGCCGGCAGACCGCCACGTCGGACGTGTACACATTCATCGCGCCGGTCACCAACCACGGCGGCCGCCGGAGGTGTTTTGTCCAGGAAGCCACCTTCGATCTGCTCGATGGTGCCGGCGCCACCATCGGCGCGCAACCCAATGGCTTCGTCACCGGCTCGGTGGGCAAGCTCAAGAACGGTACCATGCATACTGCAACCTGCGTCGACGTGGGTGAAACCGGCTACCTGCTCGAGCTCTTCGCCGCGCAGCCGGACTTTGCGGCCGTCGCCAGCGCGCGCATCACGCTGACCAGCTCGGACAGCGAATGGGTGGCCCCGGAAACCGCCATCGTACCCATTTCTTACAGCGCCCCCGTTCGGAACAAGGAATACATGGTCACCGTCGCCAACCAGGGCCCCGTGACCGGCACGGTGAATATGAGCACCGCCATCTTCTTCGACGACACCGACACCCCTGCCTACTGGGGTTTCCTTTACTCCGGCAGCGCCATCAAGAGTGCCCCCTACGACCTCGCCCCGGGCGCCACCTACCAGTTGAGCTCCGGCGCAAGCACCGAGACCTGGACCGGCAACTCGACCAAGCAACTGGTCCTGGTCGACTTCAACGTCCTGCCGAGCGCGAAAGCCCTGACCCTGTCCCCGGATCCCGATGCCGAAGCCGCCGCCGCCGTGGAGCGTTGGCGCGAAGAATTGGCGAAAAAACTCACTGCCCGCAAGTAGCAGCAGGCGCGGGACACCAGCCCGTGGCACGCGACAACCACACCTAACCCCAAAACGGCAGCGACGACAACTGTTCGAACATCCTCCACTGCCAGACCTTGACCCGCTGGCGCTCCAGGCGCGTGAAAGCCTCGCCACCGTTAGGATTGTTGATGGCTGCCCAGTAGCTGGCATCGAGACGATCGATCTTGCGCATGACCGGACCGTGCAGTTCGGGCAGGTCCAAGAAGTGGGATCGAAGGCGCTCGGCCTCGGCGCGGACCGACGAATGGTCGAAGAGCGAGAAGTCCTTGCCACGCCCGGCATTCTTGACCACGCAGTAGCGCGCCGAATTTCGCTGGCGCGACAGCAGGCGAGACAACGCTACGAGGGCGTCCTTGCTGTCGTCCATGACGTGCCAGAAGACCAAGCCAATCTGCGTTTCCGCGACCAGCTCGGCGATTCCACCATTGTCCATCCACGTGGCCAGCGGTCGTTCGCCTTGCGCCGGCAGGTCGACCAGTACATGCCGATCGGGTGTCTCGGTGGCCAGGGTGAAGATGTCATCGGCGCTGTCGAAATGGGCAAGATCCACGGGTCGGCAGTAGTCGGCGTAGACCCGCAGCAGGGAGGCATTGGAGACATCGGCATCCAAGGCCGTGAACGGTAGTTGCTTGTCGATGAAATACTGGGCCAGCAGACGGGCAAACACCGATTTGCCCACACCGCCTTTTTCTCCTCCGACGAAATGGATCATGCTCATGGTGGAAGCGTAGCGCTGGAGGATTTCGGGCGTGCTTCGTCCAGGTTTCGTTTTGCGAACACCATCTTACGGAGGGAGAGGCGAAGCTGTCTGCGCTGAATGAATGGCATCTTGCAGGCGCGCAAGGTTTCGCACAATCGCGCTCGCCCGAGCCTCGTCGCCCGATGATCTTGCCATTGCCAGTGCATGCTGAAGCGTCGAGATCGCCTCGTCCAATTGACCCTTCTTCAGGAGGGCGGATACCAGATTGTCGAGATGGTCGCTCTCCACCGGGTCGATTTCCAAGGCCTTCCGATAGTGGACGATGGCCTCGTCGGTTTGTCCGATTCTTGCAAGCATGACGCCAAGGTTGTTTTGGGCGTTGGCTTGATTAGGGTCATGTTCCAATGCCTTGCGGAAATGTGCGATCGCTTCGCCAGGTCGATCCATCTGTGCAAGCAAACGTCCGAGATTGTTGTGGGCGTCGGCATAATCGGGGAGAAGCGCCAGCGCCTTCTGGTAGTGAGCCATGGCCTGGTCGGGCTGCCCCATCTTGGCAAGCAAATCGCCGAGGTTGTAGTGGATCTCGGCGTGATCGGGGTGAAGCTCCAGCGCCTTCTGGTAGTGCCCGATGGCCTCCTCCGTTTGTCCCTGTCTCACAAGCACGATGCCAAGGTTGTTGTGAGCATCGGCATGATTGGGGTCAAGCTCCAAGGCCTTCAGTAGATGCGCCTTGGCCTCGTCGTAGCGACCCGTATCCATCAGCAAGAGGCCCAGGTTGGCGTGGGCGTCGGCGTGGGCGTCGGCTTGATCGGGGGTTAGCGCCAAGGCCCTCAGCAAATGCGCCATGGCCTCGTCATGGCGTCCCTTGTTCATAAGCAGAAGGCCAAGGTGGGTGTGCGCCATCCAACAATCGCTATTTCTTGCAATGGTCGTCCGGTACAGGGTTTCTGCATCCGAATACATCCGGCTTTGACTCCAGCTCAGGATGAAGAGCGCCGACAGCACCACGCCCGACAGGATGGGCTGCAAGGGCCGCCGCAGCCGATCCTTCATGTAGCCCGCTACCTTGACGATGCCGGCCGCGGCAGCCGCGATGGGCCCCAGGCAGGCGAGATACTGGAAGTGGTCGGCCACGAACGAATAACGGAAGGGATAGACATTGAAGAAGCCAAGGGCGGGAAAGAGTGTGATTGGGAAGTAGAGAAGTACCGCCATGGGCGCGCGCGAGCGCTTGCGCAGTCGCCAGAACAGCAGTGCCGCCACAAGAAAGGCGGCGGGAAACAGGTACTGCCACGCCACGGAGGCATCCACGTGCCAGCGCGGATAGATGAAGATCAGGTTGGCGGGCCACAGCAGCTTGAAGAGATAGAACCAAACTGCCCTACCCGCGATCAGGCAGCGCTCCGTGAGGCCAACATGGAACGCGCTGCCCGCGGCGCCAATGAACGTGCGCTCTACCCACGCCGTGAACAGACCCGAGACAAGCCCGATAATGAAGAAGGGCAGCAAGGGCACCCCGTCGCGCTTCCACGATAGTCTTCCCCGCATCCACCACAAGACCACGAGTAGAGCAGGAGGCAACGTGACGATCACGCTCTTGCAGAGCAGGCCCAAGACAAAGAGCACGAGGGCGACAGCGTAGAATTTTGTCGCCCGCTTGTTGTCGAACTTCAGGTACGCTAGGGCCGCGGCGAGGAAGAACACGCCAGACAAGGTGTTCTTCAACTCCGAGATCCAAGCGACGGATTCAACCATCACGGGATGAAGGGCGAAGATCCCTCCCGCAAGCCAGGCCCCGGGGATGTCCAGTCTCCGCAGGATCTTGACCACGAGGAGTGCGGAAGCGAAGTGCAGCAGAATACTGACCAGATGGTAGCCAAGGGTCGATGCACCCCACAGCTGATACTCCAGCCAGAAGGTGGAGTGCATCAGGGGATAGTATTGCTGGGTGGCCCCGAGTCGCGTCCAGATGCTCGCAAGGCCTGCGGCCGAGCGAAGGGCCGGCTTGGTCATGTGGGCGGCGTCGTCCCACAACGGTAGCCCGTTCCACGCCGGCAGGTAGGCGAGGGACGTGGCCAAGAGCAGCAGCGCCCCCCACGTCCAATCTCGGTTCTTTGCGGAAGCTGGTGCTTGATTCACCGCTTATCTGTTACCTGTGGCATGGCATCCATCGTACCTGGAAAAGCCATACGCAAGGTGTCGACGAATGACTAACCTCGCCCGCCGTCGGAGGCAGGGCAGGCGCCAAAGGCCCCGAAGGGCTCAGGGGCGTAGTCGCAGCGGGAGATCGTTTCGCCCTTGCAACTGCACACGGCGCGGACGCAGGCGTCCTGCTGGGGCGAGCCGCACACCGGCTTGGCCGCGGCTCCGCACCCCACTGTCTCGTACCTGAGGACTTGTCCCGCGGGACACACGCCGCCGTCCCACGCCGCGCCCGGCATCTCCGTCGACAAGTCCCGCGTCAGATCGGCCGGCGAGTCCTCTGAGGGCCCGTCCTTGCCCCCGTCGAGCACCGCACAGGAGCCAAAGCTCGCAAAGGGCTCGGGAGCGAAGTCGCAACGGGAGATCGTCACGCCCTTGCAGCTGCACACGGCGCGGTAACAGGCGTCCTGCGTGGGCGAACCGCACACGGCCGCTGCCGCGATCCCGCAGCCAGGGGTTTCGTACCGGAGGACTTGTCCCGTCGGACACACCCCGGCGTCAAGCGGAACGCCCGGCGCATCTGTCCACAAGTCCGGAGAGGCCTGTGAAAGATCGGGCATCGAGTCCGGCGAGACCGGCGGGAGATCCGGCAACAAATCCGGCCAGACCGGCGGCAAGTCTGGCGATGCCGGTGCCAAGTCCGGCGGCGCATCGGATCTTCCCGCGTCGGACGCGGAACAAACGCCAAACGCCGAGAAGGGCTCGGGAGCGTAGTCGCAGCGGGAAATCGTCTCGCCCTTGCAGCTGCACACAGCGCGGTAGCATGCGTCCTGAATGGCTGAACCGCAGACCGGTTTGGCCGCGGCCCCGCAGCCAGGCGTCTCGTAGCGCAGGATCTGGCCTGCGGGACACGCACCGCTGTTCGACGAAGACTCGCAGCCGCCCGAGAACAAGACCGCAGTCCCGAGCGAAAGCATGATCCCAATGTCGCGAAGGTGTCGCGCTGAACCCAGCAATAGCGTCTTCTTTCGCATCTTGGCCCGACCTCGAAGCAAGGCCTACGCCAGGTTTGGTGGATGCTACGTCGCCAAGTGGACGAGCAGGATGAATGGTCCTCGATTTCCGCAGCCGTTGTAGTCTGCGACCAAGATGAGGTGCACAGAAGATCCCAGCGCCACCTATGCCCATTGTTTGGCCGAGGAGCAGCGACATCTGGCGCGCCTGCGGCGCAGGCTGACTTGGCTGGTGCGCGTGCGCATTGCAAACCTGGTGCTGGGCATCGTGCTCGCTGGCGAGGCGTGCTCGCGACACGGTCGGTTTGGGCTGGCGGCCGTGGTCAGTGCCGTGGTGTTCGTCGCTCTTACCATCGCGATTGCGCTGGGGGAGCATCGAAGCAAGCGCCACGAGGCGCGAGTTCGCTATGCCGAGGATGGACTGGCCCGGGTGCAGGGGCATCCGATCAAGGGTGCACCGGATGGGCAGCGCTTCGCCGATCCCGCGCATCCCTATGCAGCCGACCTGGACATCTTCGGACCCGCTTCGATCTTTTCGCACGTGTGCATGGCCAGGACCGGCACCGGGCAGGCGCGGCTGGCCGGCTGGCTTACCCAGGCGGCTGCGGTCGGCGAAATTGCCGAGCGTCAGTGCGCGGTGGCCGAACTAAGCACGCGGCTGCCTTTGCGCCAGGATCTGTGGCTGGCTGGCGGTACCGTGCACGAACGCGTGCGCGAGGATGCGCTGGAGGACTGGCTGGCTGGTACCATCACCCGCATTCCACGCTGGCAGGGTGTGGTGACCGCCGTGCTCGGCGCGCTCGGCCTGGTCGTGCTGTACGCCTTTGCCAATCCCGAAGCCATCCCGGTCGCAGTGGCCATCGTGCTGGCGCAGCGGCTGTGGGCGATGCGCTACCGACCGCTGACCAAGTCGGTGGAGGCGCAGGTCAGTCGACGCGCCTACGAGTTGCGGGTGATCGCGCGCTTGATCGAGCGCTTCTCTGGCGAGCGCTTTTCCGACCCGCGCCTGGTGGCCCTGGCTGCCGGCCTATCCGACGAGGGCCAGCCGGCCAGCCGCCACATTGTTCGCCTTGAACGCTTGGTAAATTGGCTGGAGTCGCGGCGCAATCAGTTGTTCGCCATCCCCGCGGCCGTGTTGCTGTTGCCCGAGCAATTAAGCTTCGCCATTGAATCCTGGCGGGCTCGGCACGGCGCCGCGGCCTTGCGCTGGCTGGCCACCATCGCGGAGATGGAAGCGCTGGCTTCGCTGGCCACCTTCGCCTTCGATCACCCTAGCTACCCATTTCCACACGTTGTGGAACAGGCCGAGCCGTCTTTGCTGGCAACGGGGCTGGGCCATCCGCTCATCCCGGCCAGCGCGCGCGTGGCCAACGACGTGCGGCTCGATGCTGCTTGCCGGTTGCTGGTAGTCACGGGTTCAAACATGTCAGGCAAGAGCACGCTGCTGCGCACGGTGGGCGTGAACGCAGCGCTGGCCCAGGCCGGCGCCCCGGTGTGCGCCACCAGCATGACCCTGACGCCACTGCACATCGGCGCATCCCTGCGCGCCCAGGATTCCTTGGAAGCGGGGGTTTCGCGCTTCTTCGCCGAGATCAAACGCTTGCACGCCATTCTGTCCATGGCCACGCACAAACCACCCGTGCTCTTTCTGCTCGACGAGATTCTCAACGGAACCAACTCGCAAGATCGCCGGGAAGGCGCCGAGGCCATCATTCGCCAGCTCCTTGAGCGCGGCGCCGTCGGCCTCGTGACCACGCACGACCTGGCCCTGAGCGCGCTGGCCAGCACGCAAGCCAGCCCAGGTCTGAACGTGCACTTCCAGGACACCCTGGAAGGCGACCGCCTGCTCTTCGACTATCGCTTGCGTCCCGGCGTGGTCACGCGCAGGAACGCTCTCGATCTCATGCGTCTGGTGGGGATCGACGTGTCCAAAGCGTGAACCACGCTTCGGTGCAAACCCCGGCCGCGCGGGCGACCTCCTTGTTGTCGAGGCCGGGCAGGCGCTCTTGCAGCACCGTGAGAAACCGGGCAGCGACAGCGAGCCGGTTCGGAATTACGCAGCCCTTGCCATCGGCACCGTCGAGCACGAAGAACATGTCCTCGGCGGCCGGACCATCGCTGGTGGTTCGGATGCGAACCCTAGTGAGATCCTTCCAGGCCACGGCCTCGCGACGCTCGCCCGCAACCCGCGTGACACCCCATTCGTCGACGGTCAACTTGCCATCCATCCGGTCGCGCCGTCTGGCCTGCGCGCGCGCCGCCCTAGCTCGTATCCACGGCACCATTGTGCAGGCGACCGCCATGACGATGGCAATCATTGCATTCCCCCAACCCTTGCCTGTGCGTGCGGCACCAGCCGTGTTCACGATGGCAACCAGGACGATCATGGCCCACACGAGTGCGCCCAAGCTCAGGGTGTTCGCGATGCGTTTTCTCCACATCGTTGTCTAGCCGGGCAACACGCGCACGAAGCCCTGCTCGTCCACGTCGACCAGTCGCTCGCGCAGCAATCTTCCGACGGCGCGTTTGAAGGCCTTCTTGCTCAGACCAAAAAGCTCGCGAATGAGCTGGGGATCGGATTTGTCGCCCAGCTTGGGCGCCCCCGGGCGCTTGAGCAATTGCAGGATCTTGTCGGCGTCGCTTTCCAGCTCTTCATGGGCGTGGCCGCGCAAGGAAAGTTCGATCTTGCCGTCGGGGTGCACGTGGGTCACGCGAAAGCGTGCGGCCTCGCCTCGCGCAAGCGTCACCGGTTCGTGCCTAGGCACCAGGCCCACGAAGCCGCGTTCGACAATCACGAACAATCCGATCTCGGGATCCTGCCTCCAGGCCTCGCCCTCGACCCATTCGCCGCGCGCGAACGCACGGCTGCCCTCGCCCAGCAGCTCGCTGATGCGCATGGTTCCCGCCAGGCGGCCCGTGTTGTCGACGTACAGACCGATGGGATGGGCGTCGCCCACGCGCAGTTCCTTGGTCTGCTGGGCGAAGGGCACCAGCAATTCCTTGGGCAGGCCCCAGTCCACGAAGGCGCCGAACTCGGTGCATGCGGTCACGGTGAGAAAGGCCACCTCGCCCAGCGCCAGCTTGGGAACCTTGGTCGTGGCCAGCGGCCGCCCCTCGGAGTCCAAGCTCACGAACACGGCCAGCGCGTCGCCTTCCCGGGCCTCCGGTGGAATCTCTGGGCCAAGCAGCAAGAGCACGTCGGCATCCTCGGCAGAGCCGCGCTCGGCCAGAAAGGCGCCTGGGCTGCCAAAGCGCCTGATCTCCAGGGTGGCATGGCGTCCCAAGAGGTGGCGAAAGGGTTGTGGTTCGGGGGGCATCGCTGGCCAGTTTGCCACGAATGCGCTGCTGACCAGGAGTCGTAGACGTCAAAAGCGCAGGCCTTCGCGGGCCTCGGCACCCCCAGACATGATGCCCCCATATCGCATCGCGCCGACCATATCGCCCGAACGCCGTCCACTTTCATACGACTCATTTTGTCCGCAATGGGGACTTGGTCACCCGCGGAAGAACGGGTTGCAAGCCCTGGGAATGCCACACTTCTTTGCGCACTAGCCTCGGTCTCGCAAACCGAGCTGGGTTTTCGTCGACGTTGAAGGGACTATCCGCTATAAAAGGACTAACTCGGTCCACATTACGGAAGGATGAAAAAGATGGTCTCTTCTCTATCGAAAGCTTTGCTGGTTGCCCTGCTCGGTGTGTTTGTTGCCGCGGCCGGTGCGTGCGGAAGCAACGGCACGTCTGCCTCCCCGGATAGCGGCACCGCCGCCTCGGGCCTTTCACGCTTCGTGGGCACCTGGCACCCCACGTCCGGAAGCATCACGTACAACTGCTCGGGCACCACCCAGACGGACCCTGTCGTCGACAACCTGACCTGGGGTGCAGGGGTCGGTGCCGACCTGGTTCAGACCAGTGGAACGTGCGTGTTCAAGGCGAATGTCACCGCCAGCACGGCCTCGGCGCTGCCTAGCCAATCTTGCACCGAAGTCACGGGCACGACCACCGTGGTGCTGGCGGTTGCGGCCTATACCTTCTCCCTCAGCGCGGATGGTACTACCGCGACGGAGAGCGCGTCGGGAACCGCGACGCTCAGCGATTCTGGCCTGACGGCCACGTGCACCTTCTCCGGGCTGGCCAGCTACCAAAAGATCGCCAACTAGCGATTACCCATCCGTTGCGCCATCGGCTCGTGGCCAGGCCGATGGCTTGGAGACTTTTCGCCCGTCATGGCGTGAGGCGTGGCGCGCAGGTTACAGTCCTGGCCATGACGTCGCAGGATTACGTGCATGGCTATTCGGAAGTAGAGGCCACGCGCCTGGCCGATCAGGCGGGCACACTGGCCGAGTTGCTCCATCACGACACCGAGTATCCGGCAGGTAGCCGCGTGCTGGAGGCTGGCTGCGGCGTGGGTGCGCAGACACGCATCCTGGCGCGCCGAAGCCCGGCGGCACGCTTCGTCAGCGTAGACGTGTCGGCCGCCTCGCTGGCCCTGGCGCGCGCGGCGCTCGCCACTGAGGGACTGACGAATGTGGAGTTTCAGCGGGCGGATCTTTTCGCCCTGCCCTTCGCCGACGCCTGCTTCGATCACGTGTTCGTGTGCTTCGTGCTCGAGCACCTGCGCCAACCCGAGAATGCCCTACCTTCCCTCCTGCGTGTGCTGCGACCGGGCGGCTCGCTGACCGTCATCGAGGGCGATCACGGCTCGGCCTTCTTTCACCCCAAGAGCGCACGCGCCCAGCGCACGATTGAATGCCTGAATCAGGCGCAGGCGGCGGCGGGCGGGGACGCGCTCATCGGACGGCGGCTCTATCCCCTCTTGCGCGCGGCCGGGCTCGACGACGTGCAGGTCTCGCCGCGCTTCGTGTACGCCGACCGCAGCCGCCCGGGCTGGGTCGACGGTTTCACCCGCAAAACCTTCATCGCCATGGTCGAGGGCGCGGCCGAGTCGGCCCGGAGGCTCGGGCTCATCGATCAAGCCGCCTGGGACGAAGGTATCGCCGACCTCAAGCGCAGCGCCGAGAACGACGGCACCTTCTGTTACACCTTCTTCAAGGCCGTCGCGCGCAAGGGGTAGCCTCGCGGAACGTGCGCTACGGACAGCCGCCCGACGTTCGCCGCAGCACGATGGCATCCATGGCGGTCAGGGTGACGCTGCTGGCGGCGCTGCCGTCATTCCAGCGCGCCTGCGATTCAAGCAGCAAGGCATCGGCGACCAGCGTGCCTGTGCCAGCGTTGCGGATGCGCACCCGCGGCTTGTCCGCGGCCTTGAGCGCGACCGTGGCGATCTTGTGCCAGGCATCGCCGCCAGAGCTCTGGTCGAGCGTCTGACTGGCCACCACGGCTCCCGCGGAAACCACCTCGAAGACGGCTTGCTTTGAAAAGCCCGTGGCCGTGGGCGCGGCGGCCCACCAGGCGGAGAGGGTATACGTGTCGTCGGCGCGCAAGCCAAGATCCCACTCGGCGGTGTCGCTGCCCGATGCCAGCTCGTGGCTGCCGCCTGCCCAGTCGTGGAAATACGGTCCGGCCGCCATCCAGATGCCACTGTCGTGCGTGGCCGATTTCCACGACGTTCCCGCGGCAAACGCAGCGTCAGCGTCGTCGATGATGGTCTGCACGCGCGGCGCCTGCGTACCCGTCAAGCGCGACAGACCCGCGCCCAGACTCACGGTCTGTTCAGCGCGGGATCCGTTCAGCACCACGGCGCCGCGCTGGAAGTCGCGCTTGAATACATCGGCGGGATGTTCGTGCAGAGATACCTCGTCCAGCCATACCGTACCCACGCTGGCTCCCAGTTCGAAACCCAGGCGGGCGTCGGTCGCGTTCTCGTTGGCCTCGAAGGTGACGGTCATGCTCTTCCACGCGCTGCCCACGTCGACGGTGCGCGACAGGCCGTAGTTGCGCCAGTCGGCCGCGCCCTTCTGCACGTTGATACCAATGGTCCTAGCGGACGAGGCGCGCGCCGAGAACACGAGATCGTACGACACGTCCTTGGTCACCGAGATGCCACTTTGCGAGAACAGGATCTTCCAGTCCGTCGCAT
>Ga0302322_100004077_pt1 | contig 12629 bp, 3 predicted proteins | sample Fen_T0_2_FD_203757 | JGI IMG/M metagenome (GOLD analysis project Ga0302322, IMG submission 203757) | Peat permafrost microbial communities from Stordalen Mire near Abisko, Sweden - Fen_T0_2 | ecosystem: Environmental > Terrestrial > Soil > Wetlands > Permafrost | place: Sweden: Abisko...
TCGCTGATCCCGCCGTGACCGATTGCCTGCGAATCGCGGTGCAAACGGACCGCGGTTTGGCGGGATCAGCGATCCCGCCCTACAGCTGAAAGGTCAGCTCCTCGCAAACACCCCAAGCAGTCCGCCCATCTTCACGGTCGCACCGGCGGGCGCGGCAATCCGGACCAGGCGGCCGGCGGCGGGTGCCTCGACCTCGAGGACGGCCTTGTCCGTTTCCACCTCGGCGATGATCTCTCCGACGGTGAAAGTGTCGCCGGCTTTTTTGCGCCAGCTCACGACCTTGGCCTCACTGACGGTCAGGTCACCGTGCGGCAGCGTGATCGGCTCGCCGTCGGAGGGAATTTCCGTGGGGGCGGACGGGGGTGCAGGTTTTCCTTCCCGCGGCGCATCGGTGACCACCATTTGCCCGGCGGGACGCTGGGCGCGCGGCCGGCGCTGCGGCCGGGCCTCGCCGCGGAGCATGCCCTTGGCCGCGGCGACGATCCCGGCGACGTTCGGCAGCACGGCCTCCTCGAGCCGCGGGCTGAACGGGTGGGGGACCGGCTCCAGGTGCAGCCGGCCGACCGGCGCGTCGAGCAGGTCGAAGGCGAGTTCGCCCACCGCCGCGGCGATTTCCGCGCCGAGGCCGAACGCCGCATAGCCCTCGTCCACGACCAGCAGCCGGCCGGTCTTGGCGAGGCTGGCGGTGATGGTGTCGAGGTCCAGGGGCACGATCGTGCGCAGGTCAATGACTTCGCAGCCCACACTCTCCTTGGCCAGAACGTCGGCGGCATCGAGGGCCAGCGGCACCATCCGGCCGGCGGCGACGATCGTCAGATCGCCGCCGGTGCGGGCGAGGCGCGCGACGCCGAACGGCACCAGGTGCTCGCCCGTGGGCACGTCGCCCTTCGAGGAAAACAGCGCCTTCGGCTCGAAGAACAGCACCGGGTTGGCGCCGCGCAGCGCGGACTTGATGAGACCCTTCGCGTCGGCGGGATTCGAGGGCATCGCCACGACGAGGCCGGGGAGGTGCGACCAGAGCGAGTGGTAGGTGCCGCTGTGCTGCGGGCCGGCGCTCTTGACCGCGCCGCAGGGCGCGCGCACCACGACCGGCGCCGTCATCGCCCCGTTGCTCATGTAGTGAAGCTTGGCGGCCTGCAGCGGGATCTGCCCGCCGGTCTCGAACAGGAAGTCCGCGAACATCAGGTCGGCCACGGAGCGGCAGCCGGTCGCGGCGGCGCCGATCGCCGCGCCGGTGAAGCCCAGCTCGCAGATCGGCGTGTCGATCACCCGGCCGGCGCCGAACTCCTGCCAGAGCCCCTTGGTGTGCGCGAAACTCCCGCCGCGTTCGCCGATGCCCTCGCCGAAGTAGAGCACGTGCGGGTCGCGCCGCATTTCCTCGGCGATGCCATCGCGCACCGCGTCGAGCCAGCCCTGGGTTTGTCCGGGCGGGTTGGGCCGGGTCGCGGGCAGCGGCGGGTTGATCGGCTCCCCCCAGCAATGGGAAAAAACGTCGGCGGGGTCGGGCTCCGGCGACTGGCGGGCGAAGTCCACGGCGTCCGCGACGACCGCCGCCACGCGGGCGTCGATCGCATCAAGTTCCGCGGAGGTGGCCGTCTGGAACTCGCCGGTGAGCCGTTGGCGGAAATTCTGGATCGGGTCGCGCAGTTTCCACGCGTCGAGCTCCGCCTGGCTGCGATAGACGCCGGTGAGCGGGTCACCCTCGTGGTGTCCGACGACGCGGTAGGTCTTGGCCTCGATCAAGGTGGGGCCTTCGCCGGCCCGCGCCCGGGCGACCGCGGCGCGCGCCACCTGCCACACCGCCAGCACGTCGTTGCCGTCCACCGCCACACCCGGCACGCCGTAGGCCGCGGCGCGCGAGGCGACCTCGGGATTGCGCGTGACCTTCTCCAGCGGCGTCGCCGTGGCGTAGAGGTTGTTCTCGCAGACAAAAAGCACCCCGGCGCGCTGGGCGCCGGCAAAGTTCAGGCTCTCGTGGAACGCGCCGTGGTTGACGGCGCCGTCGCCAAAAAACGCCGTGGCGATGCCCCGCGTGCCGCGCGTGCGCGCGCTGAGGGCCGCGCCCACCGCGTGGGGAATGCCGCCGCCGACGATGCCATTGGTCCCGAACACGCCGTGCGCCGGAGCGTAGAGATGCATGCTGCCGCCGCGCCCGCCGCAGCAGCCGGTGGCCTTCGCGTAGAGCTCGGCCATCAGCGCGCCCGGCGCCAGGCCCTTGGCCAAGACGTGGCCGTGGCCGCGGTGAGTGCTCGTGATCCAGTCGTGGTCGTCCAGATGCGCGCACACGCCCACCGCCACCGCCTCCTCGCCAATGTAGAGGTGAATGAAGCCCGGCATCTCCCCGGCCTTGTAGCGGGCCTGGGCCGCCAGCTCGAACTGGCGCAGCAGCACCATCTGCTCGTAAAGCCGCAGCAGTTCGGCGCGGCTCGGCGACGCCGGCGCGGCCGGCTTGGACCCGGCGGGCGGACGGACGGGCTGCGGTTTGCGGAGGGGTTTCGCCACGGCAGCGGCGAGCATTACCATCCGGCACCGGTGGGCGACTTTCTTTTTTCTCGCGAATTCCCGCGGTTCCCGCCGGATGGTGGCCTCGGCCGATGAAAGCGGATCTCTCCAACAAGGTGGCCTTGGTCACCGGCGCGGCGCGCGGCATCGGGCACGCCATCGCCCGTCTGCTCGCGGACAACGGGGCGCGGGTCGTCGTGGCCGACCTCGATGCAGGCGGCGCGACGGCGGCCGCGGCCGGGATGAAGGGTGCCATGGCCCTGCGCATGGATGTCTCGTCTGCGACCGAGGTCGCGGCGGGTGTCCGCCAGGTCCAGGCCGAGCTCGGCCGCATCGACATCCTGGTCAACAATGCCGGCATCAACACCGTGAGCCACCGGGTCACGATCGACCAGTTCCCCATCGACGAATGGGACCGGATCATGGCGGTGGACCTGCGCGGGGTGTTCCTGGTCAGCCGCGCGGTGTCGGCGGTGATGATCGCGCAGCAGGCGGGCCGCATCGTGAACATCGCGTCGGTGCTGGGGATTGTCCCGGCCCGGCTGCAATGCGCCTACACCGCGGCGAAGGCGGGGGTCATCAACCTGACGCAGACGATGGCGATCGAGCTGGCCCCGTCGGGCATCGCGGTCAACTGCGTGGCCCCGGGCTCGACGCTGACCGAGGGCACGAAGCAGCTGTTCTACGGCGGGAAGGATGCGGCGATGAAGGAAAAGGCGCAGCGGGTCCTCAGCCATATTCCCGCCGGGCGCCCGGGCACCGTGGAGGAGGTCGCGCAGGCGGTGCTCTTCTTCGCCGCGCCGGAAACCGGCTACATCACCGGGCAGATCCTGAGCGTGGACGGCGGGTGGACCGCCGGCGGTTTTTTGCGGGATTTCTAGGGCTGGTTGGTCTTCGGGGCAGGCCAACACCCCATAGCACCGGCGGCAGCGGAAGCGCATGCTCACGCTGAGTTGAAATCAATCCCTCGCGGAGCAACCGCTTTGGTCACAATCCGTCTTCGCGCCGGTGAGGGATGACGGGGCGGGATGGTCACACCCGGATGAAAGCCACCGCCGCCAAACCCGGTGAGCGACGCCGAACCGGGTGAATTCCCATGGGTCTGTTGATGCGAGGAATCGTCACTTAGGAAACCACATGCAAACCCTGTCCTTACGCTGGCAATCCTGGCTGCCCCATCGGGGGCGTCAGCGTTTGCGCGCGGGCGAACCGCCGTTGCGGGCGGAGTTGCTCAGTGTCGAGCAACTGGCCCGGCAGGCGGCGGTGCTGGCGGCCGGGCACGTGGTCATCCCCGGGCGAGGTTCCAATCAATTGCTGGCCCGGCTGGACCAAAACGAGGAAACGCTGGGGACGTTCAACCGGGCGACCCTGGTGGCGAACCAATCACGGCATGTGACACCGGCGGCCGAATGGCTGCTGGATAATTTCTACCTGATCGAGGAGCAGATCCAAATGGCGCGGCGGCATCTGCCCCGGGACTACAGCGGGGAGTTGCCGCGCCTCAGCGATGGCCGCTCGGCCGGGCTGCCGCGCGTCTACGACCTCACGCTCGAATTGATCTCGCACGTGGACGCGCAGATTGATGCCGGGCCGCTCCACGCCTTCGTCGCCGCCTACCAGACGGTGAGCTCCCTGAAACTGGGCGAGTTGTGGGCGATTCCCATCATGTTGCGACTGGGGTTGATTGAAAACCTCCAGCGCATCACGACCCGGCTGACCATCGCCCGGGAGGATCGCGACCAGGCGGACCAGTGGGTGACGCGCCTGCAGGAAATGGCGGAGAAGAATCCCTCCCATCTCGTGGTGGTGGTGGCGGACCTGGCGAAATCCAACCCGCCCATCTCGAGTTCGTTCGTGGCGGAATTCTGCCAGCGCTTGTCGCGGCAAAGCCCGGTGTTGCACCTCGCGCGCAGCTGGCTGGAGCAGCGGCTCATTGAGCAAGGCCTGTCCATCGAGCAGCTGGTCCACCAGGAGAGTCAAAACCAGGCGGCGGACCAGGTTTCCGTCAGCCACAGCCTGGCCAGCCTGCGTTTCCTGGGCGCGACGGATTGGAAGGAGTTCGTGGAGGCGTTGAGCCTGGTGGATGAGACTTTGCGCCGCGATCCGGCCGCCGTTTACGGCACGATGGATTTTGCGACGCGGGATCGCTACCGTCACGTGGTGGAGGCGGTCGCCCGGTACAGCCGGCTGGCGGAGGCGCAGGTCGCCGACCAGGCCATCGCGCTGGCCGAGGACGGAGCCCGGCAAAAGGGGCGCACCGACCGGACCGCCCATGTGGGTTTTTACCTGATCGACCAGGGCCGGTCCCGGCTGGGCCGCCGGGCGAAGGTGCGATGGCCCTGGCGAACGCTCCTCGAACGGTCCATCCACCGGTTTCCGCTGCCGTTTTATGCGGGCGGCATCATGGGGCTCACGTTGCTCCTCACGTTTGGGCTGATGTGGCGGGCCTCGGCGCTCGAGGTGCGGGACGGGAAACTCATTTTCTTCACCCTGGTCTTCCTCCTTTGCGCCAGCCAGCTGGCGGTGGCGTTGATGAACTGGCTGTCCACGCTGCTGGTGCAACCCCGCCGGCTCCCGCGCCTGGATTTTTCGTCCGGCATCGCGGCCGGGTGCCGCACCATGGTGGCCGTGCCCACCCTGCTCACGAGCCGGGACGGGGTGGATCGCCTGATCGAGACCCTGGAGATTCATCATCTCGCGAACCGGGACCCGCAGCTGCACTTCGCCCTGCTGACGGATTTTAGCGACGCCCCGCAGGAGGTCATGCCGGGGGATGCGGCGCTGCTGCAGCGGGCCCGGGACGGGCTGGTGATGCTCAACCGAAAATATCCCTCGGCCGGGGCGGACAGTTTCTTCCTGTTTCACCGCCCGCGCCGCTGGAACGCCGGCGAGGGCGTGTGGATGGGTTACGAACGCAAGCGCGGGAAACTGATGGAGTTTAACGCCCTGCTGCGCGGCGGGGCGCGAGATGGCTTTTCCGAGCGCGCGGGGGATCCGGCCATCCTGCCGGCAATCAAGTATGTCATCACGCTCGACACCGACACCCAGCTGCCGCGCGATGCCGCCCGGCAGCTCGTGGGCATCATGGCCCATCCGCTGAACCGCCCGGAGTTTGATCCGGTGAGCGGGGTGGTCGCCGAAGGCTACGGCATCCTGCAACCGCGGGTCGGCGTGAGCCTGCCGGGCGCCCGGCGGTCCTGGTTTGCGCGGCTTTTTGCCGGCGACGCGGGGATCGATCCCTACACGCGGGAGGTGTCCGACGTGTACCAGGATGTTTTCCACGAAGGCTCGTTTATCGGCAAAGGAATCTACGACGTGGACGCCTTTACGCGGGCGATGCACGGACGCTGCCCGGAAAATGCCGTGCTCAGCCATGATCTGCTGGAGGCGTGTCACGCCCGCTCCGCGCTCGTGAGCGACGTGGAGCTCTACGAGGAATATCCCTCCCGCTACAACGTGGACATTGACCGGCGCCACCGCTGGATTCGCGGCGACTGGCAGATCACGCAATGGCTCCTGCCGCGGGTGCCCGGGGCCGACGCCCGGCGCATGGCCAACCCGCTTTCCGTCCTGTCCCGGTGGAAGATTTTCGACAACCTGCGGCGCAGCCTCGTCCCGCTGGCCCTGCTGCTCCTGATTCTGGGCAACTGGCTGCTGCAGCCCGAGCCCGGCGGCCTGGGTTTGGCGCTGGTCCTGGCGATCATCACGCTGCCCGCCCTGCTGGCGGTGCTGGTCAACGGGTGCCGCAAGCGGGTGGACCAGCCGTGGGCGATGCACCTGCGCGGCGTGGCCGCGTCGGGTGCGCGGCAGCTGGCCCAGATTTTTCTCACGCTGGCATTTCTGCCGTACGACGCGTTCGTCAGCCTGGATGCCATCGGCCGGACCCTGCTGCGCCTGCTGGTGACGCGCAAACGGCTCCTCGAATGGCAGCCGTCGAGCGAGACCGAGCGGACGGCGCAGGCCGCCCTCACCGGCTTCTATGCCACGATGTGGATCGCGCCGTGCGTGGCGCTCCTGGGTGGAGGCTGGCTGGTGGCGGCGCACCCGGCGCAATTGCCGCTGGCGCTGCCCATCGTCGGGCTCTGGCTGGCGGCCCCGTGGATCGCCTGGCGGATCAGCCAGCCCATTGCCTCCGTCACGCCGGAGCTGTCGGCGGAGCAACGGACCTTCCTGCACCGCACGGCCCGACAGACGTGGTATTTTTTCGAAACTTTTGTCACCGCACAGGAAAACTGGCTGCCGCCGGACAATTTTCAGGAAGTGCCGGACCCGGTGATCGCATCGCGCACCTCGCCCACGAATCTGGGCCTGGCGCTGCTCGCCAACCTGGCCGCGCGGGATTTTGGCTACCTGCCGCTGGGCGGCCTGATCCGGCGCACGCAGGACACCCTGGCCACCATGCAGCGCCTCGAGCGGCACCGCGGCCATTTCTACAATTGGTATGACACGCGAACCCTCCGGCCGCTCCCGCCGCGGTATGTCTCCAGCGTGGACAGCGGCAATCTCGCGGGGCACCTGCTCACGCTCGGCTCCGGGTTGCGGGAACAGGCCGGCGAGAAGATCTTCACCCCGCAGGTCTTCGCCGGCCTGCGGGACACGGTGCGAATCCTCCGGGATCTGGCCGGAGACCATGCCGCGCTGGCGGAGCTCGACGCCGCCCTGGCTCACGCACCGGCCAACCTGCGCGCCGCGTTTGCCCTCTTGGACCAAGCGACGGAGCAGGCGGGCGGGATCGAGTCCGCCCTGGCGGGCGAAGGCGAGGAGTTCAAAGGGTGGGCCCGGACACTCCGGCGGAATTGCGCGGAGCAGCGGGACGATTTGCTGCTCCTGGCCCCGTGGGTGCGTCACGCCGCCGACCCGGTCGCGGCGCAGGGGGAACTCGCCACGAAACTGGCCGGACTCGACGCGGCGCCCACGCTGCGGGAGCTGGCGGAATGGGGCCAGTCGCCCGGCCGTTGGCCGGCCACCGCGCGACCGGATGAACCGGCGGCGCCCGCGGAACTATGGCGCGACCTGCGCGCCGCCAGCGAGCAGGCCCGGCAGCGCCTGCTCGTGCTGGAAACCCTGGCGCGGCAATGTGACGAACTGGCGGCGATGGATTTTACGCTGCTGTTCGACCCGGCCCGGGATTTGTTTGCCACCGGCTTCAACGTCGCCGAGCGCCGCTGCGACACCAGCTTCTACGATCTGCTGGCCTCGGAGGCGCGCCTTTGCAGCTATGTCGCGATCGCCCTGGGGCAGATTCCGCAGGACCACTGGTTCTCGCTGGGCCGGCTGCTCGTGGCCGCACCGGGCGGGCCGATCCTGGTCTCGTGGAGCGGCTCGATGTTCGAGTACCTGATGCCGCGGCTGGTCATGCCCAACTACGAAAACACCCTGCTCGATCACACGTGCCAGGCGGTGGTGCAGCAGCAAATCGAATACGGGCACTTGCGCGGCGTACCGTGGGGCATCTCCGAGTCGGGCTACAACCGGACCGATGTGCAGCTGAACTACCAATACCGCGCCTTCGGCGTGCCGGGCCTGGGTTTGAAGCGGGGGCTGGCCGCCGACCTGGTGATCGCGCCGTACGCCACGGCCATGGCGTTGCCGGTGTCGCCGCTGGCCGCCTGTCAAAACTTGCAGCGGCTGGCGGCCGAGGGGCGCACCGGCGCCTATGGTTTCTATGAGGCGGTGGATTACACGCCTTCGCGCCTGCGCCCGGGCGAAACGAGTGCCACCATCCGATCCTTCATGGCGCACCATCAGGGGATGAGCCTGCTGGCGCTGGTGAATTTCCTGCGGGACGACCCCATGCCGCGGCGCTTCCTCGCCTGCCCGCTGCTCAAGGCGGCAGACCTGCTGCTGCAGGAACGCGTGCCGAAGACCGCGGCGAGCGTGTTTGCCGAAGATTTGAAACTGGAGGAGCTGCGGACCTTTGGCGGCAAGAGCGAGGCCATCATGCGGGTCTGCACCAATCCGAGCCCGGCGGCGCCGGAGGTCCACCTTTTGTCCAACGGCCGCTATCATGCCGTCATCAGCAGCGCCGGCGGCGGCTACAGCCGCTGGCACGACCTGGCGGTCACCCGCTGGCGCGAGGACCCCACGCGCGACTGCTGGGGGAATTTTGTCTACCTGCGCGATGCGGCCACGGGGGAATTCTGGTCCGCCGCCCATCAACCCGCCTTGCGCGCGACCAAGGGCTACGAAGCCATCTTCACGCAGGCGCGCGCGGAATTCCGGCAGCGGCATTCCGGGCTCGAGGTCCACACGGAGATCTGCGTGTCGCCGGAGGACGACGTGGAATTGCGGCGCATCACGATCACCAACCGTTCACCCGTGGCGCGCCGGATCGAACTGACCAGTTACGCGGAAGTGGTGCTGGCGCTCCCGGCCGCGGACGCGGCGCATCCCGCCTTCAGCAACCTTTTTGTGCAGACGGAATTCGCGCCCAAGTCCTCCGCCCTCCTTTGCACCCGCCGCGCCCGCTCCGCGGAGGAAAAGCCGCCGTGGCTGCTGCACCTGCTGGTGGGGCAGGGCGGCGCGCAGGGGGAAATTTCCTGCGAAACCGACCGCAGCCGCTTTATCGGGCGCGGCGGCACCCTGGCCGGCCCGGCCGCCCTGCAGGGCCTCGCGCCCTTGTCCAACACCACCGGATCCGTCCTCGATCCCATCGTCGCCCTGCGGCGCATGGTCACCCTGGCACCCCATGAGACCGCGATCGTGAACCTGGTGCTGGGCGTGGGGGAAAGCCGGGAAGTCGCGCTGGCGCTCACTGACAAGTATCAAAACCCCCGCATGACGGACCGCGCCTTCGACCTCGCGTGGACCCACAGCCAGGTGACGCTGCGCCACCTCAACGCCACGGAGGGGGAGGCGCAGCTCTACGCCCGGCTGGCCGGCGCGCTGATCTATGCCGACCCCGCCCGCCGCGCCGGCCCCGGCCTGCTGAGCAGCAACCGGCGTGGCCAGAGCGGCCTCTGGAGTTATGGCATCTCGGGCGACGCGCCCCTGGTCCTGCTCCGCATCAGCGACGCGGAGAAAATCGAAATCGTCCGGCAGCTGATCCGGGCGCACTCCTATTGGCGCATGAAAGGGCTGGCGGTCGAGCTGATGATCTTGAACGAGGATGTCTCGGTCTACCGCCAGTCCCTGCACGACCAGATCACCAGCCTGATCTCCTCCGGCATCGAAGCACAGATGCTGGACAAGCCGAACGGCATTTTCGTCCGGCGGCTGGAGCAGGTGCCCCAAGACGACCGCGTGCTGCTGCAGGCCGCGGCGCGGATTGTCCTGGACGACGAAAAGGGCACGCTCGCGGAGCAGCTGGAGCCGCGCAGTCGCGCCGAGCCGCTGATCCCGGAGTTGGTGCCCACCCGCTCGAGCCCGGCCGAATCATTCCGGCCGCCGCCGCCGCGCGAGTTGATTTTTCCGAACGGCCTCGGCGGCTTCACCCGGGACGGGCATGAGTATGTCATCACGCTTCAACCCGGCCAGATGACCCCGGCCCCGTGGGTCAATGTGCTGGCGAATCCGACCTTCGGCACGGTCATTTCAGAGAGCGGCGGCGCCTATACCTGGGCGGAGAACTCCCATGAGTTCCGGCTGACGCCGTGGAGCAATGACGCCGTCCAAGACACCACCGGCGAGGCCCTCTACATCCGCGACGAGCAGACCGGGCTGTTCTGGTCGCCGACGCCGCTGCCGGCGCGGGGCGCGACGCCGTATGTCATCCGCCATGGTTTCGGCTACACCGTGTTCGAGCACAGCGAGAATGGCATCGACTCCGAGCTGTGGGTCTACGTGGCGGCGGATGCGCCGGTGAAGTTCTCGGTCCTGAAGCTGCGCAACGTCTCGGGCCGGCCGCGCCGGCTGTCCGTCACCGGCTACTGGGAATGGGTGCTGGGCGACTTGCGGCCGAAGAGCCTGCTGCATGTGCAGACTGAGGTGGATCTCAAGACGGGCGCGCTGCTGGCGTGCAATCTTTACAACACCGAATTTCCCGGCCGCATCGTGTTTGTCGATGTCAACGACGCGGCGCGCACACTCACCGGGGACCGCCGGGAATTCCTCGGCCGCAATGGCACGCTGGCCCAGCCCGCGGCCCTGAAGCGGACGCGACTGTCCGGCAAGGTCGGGGCGGGGCTGGATCCGTGCGGCGCGGTGCAGGTCGCGTTTGATCTGCCGGACGGGCAGGAGCGGGAAACCAGTTTTCGCCTCGGGGTCGGCCGCACGCCGGCCGACGTGCAGAACCTGATCACGCGCTTCCGCCGGGTGGACGCCAGCCGGGTGGCGCTCGAGGGCGTCTGGGGCTACTGGAACCGGACCCTGGGCGCGATCAACGTGGACACGCCCGACCCCGCGGTGAACGTGATGGCCAACGGATGGCTGCTGTACCAGACCCTGGGCTGCCGGCTCTGGGGCCGCACGGGATTTTATCAATCCGGCGGCGCCTACGGGTTTCGCGACCAGTTGCAGGACGTGATGGCGCTGGTGCATGCCGAGCCGGCCCTCACCCGCGAGCACCTGCTCCGGGCCGCCGCGCACCAGTTTCGCGAGGGCGACGTGCAGCATTGGTGGCATCCGCCGGCCGGGCGCGGCGTGCGGACGCATTTTTCCGACGACTTCCTCTGGCTGCCCTACGCCACCTGCCGCTACGTCTCCTGTGTGGCCGACACCGGCGTGCTCGATGAAAAGATATCGTTTCTCGAGGCCCGGCCGGTCAAGCCGGAGGAGGAGGCCTACTATGACCTGCCGGCGCGCACCGAGGAGTCGGCGACGCTTTATGCCCATTGCGTGCGCGCCATCGAGCGCGGGCTGAAATTCGGCGAACACGGCCTGCCGCTGATCGGCTGCGGCGACTGGAACGACGGCATGAACCTGGTCGGAAAGGACGGGCGCGGCGAAAGTGTCTGGCTGGCCTTCTTCCTGTACGATGTGCTCACGCAGTTTGCCGGGCTGGCGCGGACGAGGGCGGACATCGCCTTTGCCGAACGTTGCCTCGACCAGGCGCGGCGGCTGCAGCAGGCGATCGAGCTGCACGCTTGGGACGGCCAATGGTATCGCCGCGCCTATTTCGACAATGGTGAGCCGCTCGGCTCCCATCTCAATCCGGAATGCCAGATCGATTCCCTGCCGCAGAGCTGGTCGGTGATCAGCGGCGCGGGCGATCCGACCCGCTCGCGCCAAGCGATGAATGCGGTGGATCAACGCCTCGTCCGGCGCCAGGACCAATTGATCCAGCTCTTCGACCCGCCGTTCGACCATTCGGCCGTCAACCCGGGCTACATCAAGGGCTACATGCCGGGCGTACGGGAGAACGGCGGCCAGTACACGCACGCCGCAATCTGGACGGCCACCGCCTTCGCGCTCATGGGAGAAAGCGAACGGGCTTGGGAACTCTTTGCGCTGCTCAATCCCATCCATCACGGCAAGAGTCCGGCGCTCATCGCCACCTACAAGGTCGAGCCGTATGTCGTCGCGGCGGACGTTTATGCCGTCGCCCCGCACACGGGCCGGGGCGGCTGGACCTGGTACACGGGCTCGGCCGGCTGGATGTACCGGCTGCTGGTCGAAACCCTGCTGGGCGCAAACCTGGAGGGGGCCCAATTGCGACTGGCGCCCCGGATGCCGAAAACCTGGCCACACTGCAAAATCCACTACCGCTACCGGCAGACCGTCTATCACATCACCATCACCCGGGTCGCCGGCGATCGGACCGGCGCGAATTCGCTCACGCTCGACGGGCAGGGGATCCCCGGGAATGTAATTCCCCTGGTGGATGATCAGCGCGAGCATGCCGTGGAGCTGAAGGTCCAATAACGCGGGCGGAGGCGCCGGGTGGGAGCCGCCGCCCGCGCAAGATGTGCCCAGCTCTCCGCAAACGCTGCGCAGTCGCGCGGGGAAGTGGGGTTAAAATATGGCAGGATGAAGACCATCGTTGTGCCCGTCGATTTTTCGACCGCCACCACGCGGGTGTGTGATGCGGCCGGTGCGCTCGCCAAGCTGATCCATGCCCGGCTGTTGCTGCTGCACGTGATCCAGCCCCCGGCGGTCATGATGAATGATTACTATGTGTTCGATGCGAACCTGATGGCCGCCGCCATGGCCGGTGGGGAGAAATTCGCGACCGGCCGGCTCAAGGCACT
>Ga0302322_100004079_pt1 | contig 12622 bp, 6 predicted proteins | sample Fen_T0_2_FD_203757 | JGI IMG/M metagenome (GOLD analysis project Ga0302322, IMG submission 203757) | Peat permafrost microbial communities from Stordalen Mire near Abisko, Sweden - Fen_T0_2 | ecosystem: Environmental > Terrestrial > Soil > Wetlands > Permafrost | place: Sweden: Abisko...
TAAAAGAAAATTAACTCCTGATCCGGTTTATGCTGATGTAAACATGGACCGGTATTTTAAACAAGGCGATTCTGCTACTGTTGCCGAAGGGAATGGGGATAGTGCAGATTTTTTTGTTGATGGAAATGATAAACCTGCATCAGCCCAGGTTGTGAAAACAACACTCAATAATTTTTACGAGCAGATTCAAAAGCAAGCCCAGGAGTTTATAATGAATGCAGATAAAGGTGGCATAATAAAGTGTAGTGAAGGAACAGCATTTATAATTCCACCAGTTGCATTCGCAGATGAAAATAATAATAACATTACAGGCGAGGTAAAAGTCGTGATCGTGGAGTACTATAAGTATTCAGATATGATTGCGGCCAACCTTACAACAATGTCAGATGGTAAGCAATTGATCACCGGCGGGATGGTAAGGATAACTGTTGAAAGCAAAGGCAGGCCGGTAAAGCTTCGCAGCGACAAGTTTATTGACATTAAAATGCCCACGAAGAATTTTGATGCGGCTATGCAGCTATTTGAATCGGCAACCGGAACGAATAAAGTGCGTACTGGATACACTATGGATACGCTTGCCGGATCGAATGAATTTACATCTGCCAGGTACAGGAATATTAACTGGCAACTAAATAGCTTGCAAAGTTCAATACCAATGCCGGTGTTTGACGGAACGACTAATTTCCTGGATATGGGAGATGCCCCTTATGTAGTTAGATATGGAAGGAAAACCGTCGGTAAATTTACAATTCCCAGTAATTCTGCTTTAACAGTTGATGAAGCAAAAAAAATATTAACTGAAAAGTACGGCTATTCTTATGATAAAATAAAGGTTAAAAAATCGGGAAAAAGACAGACACGAAATAATGAAGAGATATGGGATAACATGCAGGTTGGAGATTCCATGCGTTTAACGCTTGACCAGGCAATTCGGTGGCATTATATTGATAGAAAAGACAGTGCTTTTTATGCAGCAAAGATCAGAAACGACAGTATTAATTTTTATAAAAAATATTATGCACGATTTATTTTAGGTGATAGCCTTGTTTTGAAAAGAAAACTTTTCAACCAGGCGGAATATGCATTCGAACCAAGAACTGCTGTTTTACTAAACCAGGATTCCATAAACAAATATTATGAGTTGTATTTAAGAACGCAACAAGCCTATTCTTTCCGCATTCAAAACCTTGGCTGGATAAATTGCGACCGGTTTAGCAATTACCAGGATAAATCAGACTTTATTATCAATTTACCGGCTGGTGTAAACGGACAAGATTTTGTGAGTCAGCTGGCCTTTATCAACATTCGTTCTGTAATGGGTGGTAAAACATACGAAAATAAGATCGGGTTTGCGAATGTGCCTGTAAATATGCCTGTTTACCTGGTTGGGCTTGGTGAGAAAGATGGCAAAGTAGTTTCATTTATAGAAAAGCTAAAAACCGGCCAAAAGGAAGTTGATGTTACAAATTTTGAAGAGACAACGGCGGAAGCCTTTAAAAATAAATTAGCAGTGCTGGATCTGCAATAAGTATGTTTTGACGATCAATCGAGGGTATAAACGGCTTTGCAATTGCAGGGCCGTTTTACTTTTGGGCAATGCTGTGGTTTCAAGTATTTTTGCAACCAATGAAACAACCAAAACGATATTTGATAACATCGGCGCTGCCCTACGCAAACGGGCCCAAGCACATTGGCCACCTGGCCGGTGCGTATTTGCCTGCCGATATTTATGTACGTTATTTACGTGCCAAAAAAGAAGATGTAGTGTATGTATGCGGCAGCGATGAGCATGGTGCTGCCATCACCATACAGGCCATGAAGGAAAATACAACTCCCCGTAGCATCGTGGATAAATACCACGCCATGTTAAAAAGCAATATGGCCGACCTGGGCATTTCTTTCGACATTTATCACCGTACTTCGTCGCCGCTGCACCACGAAACAGCGCAGGAGTTTTTTACTGCACTCAACAATAAAGGCGACCTGGAGCAAAAAGAAACTGAGCAGTTTTATGATGAAGAAGCTAAAACATTTTTAGCCGATCGCTACATCATCGGCACCTGCCCGGTTTGTGCAAATGAAAATGCTTATGGCGACCAGTGCGAAAAATGTGGCACTTCTTTAAGCCCCGATCAGCTTATTAATCCCCGCAGTACTTTAAGTGGCAACCCGCCGGTTAAAAAATTAACTACGCATTGGTTTCTGCCTTTAGATAAACACGAAACGTTTTTAAGAGAATGGATCTTAACTGAACATAAGGATGACTGGAAAGTGAATGTGCTTGGCCAATGCAAAAGTTGGATGGACCTGGGCTTGCAACCAAGGGCTGTAACCCGTGACCTGGATTGGGGCGTGCCATTACCAGCAGATGTAAAAGGTGGCGAAGGTAAAGTGCTGTATGTTTGGTTTGATGCACCGATTGGTTACATCAGCGCAACAAAACAATGGGCATTGGATAATAACAAAGACTGGAAGCCTTACTGGTATAATGATGATACCAAGCTGGTGCATTTTATCGGTAAGGATAATATTGTTTTTCATGCCATCATTTTTCCGGTGATGTTGAAACTGCATGGCAATATTTTACCCGACAATGTACCCAGCAATGAATTCATGAACCTGGAAGGAGATAAGATGAGTACCAGCCGGGGATGGAGCATTGAGATGGATGATTACATCAATGATTTTGTAAAGCCCGAAAACGGCGGCGATCAACTCGTTGATGCACTGCGCTATTACCTGACGCAAATCGCCCCTGAAACAAAGGACAGCGAATTTACCTGGAAGGGTTTCCAGGATGCGGTGAACAGCGAACTGGTGTCAATATTTGGCAATTTTGTGAACCGCACTTTTGTGCTGATGCATAAATTGTGCAACGGGAAAGTGCCTCCATTGCATGCAGATATACTGGATGATGCCGATAAAAAAATGTTTGAAGAATTTCAAAATACAAAAACAAAGATTGAGACTTTAATTGAAGGATACAAGTTTCGTGATGCACTGTATGAAGTGATAGACCTGGCCAGGAAAGGAAATAAATATATGCAGGATAAAGAGCCATGGATCGTAGCAAAAACTTTGGAAACAAATCCGGAAGCTCAAAAGAAAATCGATAATTGCCTGCATATTTGTTTGCAGCTCACAGCAAACCTGGCAGTTTTCATCAATCCTTTCTTACCATTTGCTGCAAAGAAAATGTGTTACATGATGAAGGTAGTTGATAAAATGCTGGATTGGGAAAATGCAGGAAAGCCTAAACTATTGAGTGTTGGATATTCTTTAAGAGCTCCTGAATTGCTGTTCAGGAAAATAGAAGATGATGAGGTAAAGGCGCAGGTAGAAAAATTAAAAATTAAAAGCGAAAAAATTAAAATGGAAAATAAAACAGAACAGCCTGCAGTAGAGAAAGTAGAAACTCCGGCTGCGAAACCGGAAATTCAATTCGATGACTTTGCAAAGATCGATCTGAAAGTGGGAACGATTCTTACTGCTGAAAAAGTGGAGAAAGCAGATAAACTTTTAAAACTTTCTGTTGACCTTGGTTCTGAAACCAGGACCATTGTAAGTGGAATTGCTTTGCATTTTAATCCTGAAAATATTATTGGCAAACAGGTGGTAGTTGTTGCAAACCTGGCACCGCGTAAAATGAGGGGTATTGAAAGCCAGGGCATGATATTGATGGCAGAAGATAAATCAGGCAAACTACATTTTGTAAATCCGGATACTTTAATTGATGCCGGTAGCAATGTAAGTTAAACCCCGGGTAATTTCATGCTTATAAAATGTGGTATAAAAGGTTACATAATTCATACTTTTTTTACTTAAGCAATGGTTAATTGAAACCCCGTTTAATCATATTCACCTGTTTGGACCTATTTTTGTCTACAGAAAAAATAAAACTACTATTATGAACAGCAAAAACTTAATACTCGCTTTGTTTCTGGCATTTACTGTACCGGTATTTGCACAGAATGCCGACATGTCATTGATCCCATATCGCCAGGGCGATCTGTGGGGATATGCCAGTGCTGACAAATCCATCGTCATAAAGCCTGAATACGAAGATGCACACAGGTTTTATGAAGGATTTGCGGCTGTAAAAAAGGGCGGAAAATACGGATACATAAATAAGGAAGGAAAAGTGGTGATCCCATTCAAATTTTTTAGTGCTAAAGCATTCCAGTTTGGGTTTTATGGGTCAGATACAAAACCAAATCCAAAGGATAAAGCACCGGTTACTCAAAAGACTGTATTGTTTGCCGGGGCTTCATTACAGGCAAATGGGTATGAAATTTGTATTGATACAAAAGGAAACCAGTTGGCTAAATGTCCGGCAATAAATGAAAATATCGTTGTAGATAATGATAAGCCGGTAACTGTTACAGTTGTATCTAATTACAGCACCATTCAAAAAAGTGATTTGTTTGATAAAATCACCGGCGACTATAAAATTATTGCGGGTGCAGATGAAACATATTATATCGCTGTAAGAAACAACAACTACGGTGTATTCAATAACAAGTTTGATGTGATCGTACCCTTTGAATATACATCAATTGAAAAAATAAACATTGGCCCGATGGTTTATCTGAAAGTTGAAAAAGCCGGATTAAAAGGGATCTTATTTGGAACCGGTTCTCCTTATCTTGCTGTAGAAAATACAAAGATCGAAAATATTAAGGCAGCTAATGGAAGTTCCTATTTCATTTTTACAAGAGATGGACTGACAGGGATTAAAGACACCCGCTATAAAAATGTTGTTGAACCTATTTACTCTGATATAGCTTATGATTCTACGGGCGGTGGTTTTGTTATAACAGCCAGCAGTATTTACAAAGGTTATGTTTTTCCAAATGGCAATGTTTTGTTGCCCAGATTTACTGAAGTTAGGCCGGTGAAAGTTGGAGAGTTTGTTATGGTAAAAAATGCAGCTGGTAAATGGGGTTATGTAAACAACAAATTGACCGAGTATTTTGAAGATTAATTAGGAGTTTAAATTTTATAAAATAAGGCCTGTTTAGCGGGCCTTATTTATTTAAAAACATTGCAGTTGTATTGCATATTTGCCTTTTGCAGAAAAGCCCTGATCCTTATCAGCAGGCTGTTTAAGATCAACGATGCATTTTTATCAGCTGAAAGATTTTGGGTTAAATGAACATCTTTTTTATAGTTATACAAAAACTCCGCTTTGTTGGTAACCGAATTAAACCCTAAAATATAACTGCTGTCGGTAACCTGGTATAAAGTGCTGCCCGACCTGGAAAAAACGCAGTTATTATGCAAACTACTGTCCAATAAATTATTTCCATAAGAGATGATACTGTCTGTGTAGCCGGCAACGCCCAAAACAGTTGTTGCTATATCGAACTGGCTTGCCAGCCTGGTATCAGTTTCCTTTTTACTGGCCGATGGCTCATAAATAATTATAGGAATACGATAAGCCGAAACAGCAGTATATGGCCCCAATTTGCCCTGTGGAAACAACCAGTGATCAGAGCAGAAAATGAATGTTGTATTGGCAAACCAGGCTTCATTTTTCGCAGCGTTAAAGAATTGATGCAGACTGTGATCATAATACTGCATCGCCTTCATGGGGGCTGTGTAAGCGGCGGGTGATCTTTTTGCAAAACTTTCAGGAATGTCATAAGGGTAGTGCGTAGAGATATTATACTGAACGGCGAAGAATGGTCTGTGCTGCTGGTTTATTTTTTGGTTAAAGAAGCCAAGCACGGGTTCATCCTGCAGCCCCATACTGTGTGTCGGCAAATTTTTGTAACCGGGTATATCTTCCATGCTGTAATATTTATCAAACCCGAGCCAGTTGGCACATTTGGCAAATCCAAAATTATCATACTCATCCCCAATACAAAACAGCGATTGGTAATTCAGTTTCTTTAATGCTGATCCAATATGGGTGATGGGCATGTTGATGTGTGAAGAATGGTAAAGCGGAATATCTGAAAGCGTTGGAACACCCGCCAGTATTGCTGTTATGCCTTTGTTGGATTCATGCGCATAACAAAATGCATTGTTGAAGATTGTACTTTTTTGTAACAGCGAATCAAAGAAGGGCATACTAACCTTATATGCACTTGCAGAATCAAAAAAATCGTAAGGCACACTTTCCATGATAAAAAGCACGATGTTTTTTTGAGTGGCTTTTGTATTGCTGATGTTTGGTTTTTTTCTGATGGGCATGGCAGAATCTGCCTCAGCATCGCTCATGTAATTTTGCTGCAGGCTGGCTTCACCCTTTCTGAAATAAGAAAATAAAAAGGTATGAAAAGAATTTTGCACAAAGGGTAACTGGTTACTTTGTAATTGAACCATCGGGTAAGTTGGCACCAGCCACCGGGTAAATGTATTTTTAAAAATGAATGATACAGCTATGGCAAGGAAAAGGATAGCAGTAACAAGCCTGCAATTATTGCCTCGTAAAAAGGCACTGAATAATTTTATATGCATCCTGAACATGAGGTAAATGATTCCCGCAAGCGCCAGAAAAAAAATAAAGATGATATAAAAATGCTGCTGCATCAGCCGGTTCAGGGGGTGGTCCAATACATACAGCAGGTCTGTATTTGCCCGCTGAAAATGAAAACGGAAATAAAATACATCTGCCAGGTTGAGTATTAGTGCAAAGCTGTTTACCAGGGCAAATAATGGAATAATAAGCCATGCGAACGGAAGATAGAGCCATGCCGAAATTTTTTCTGTTATAAATCTGGCTATTGTAAGTGTAAATAATAAAAAAGAATTTATGCCCAGTAACGTCAGCATATCCTCAGCCAGTGACCATTTGATCAGTTGCAATTTTTGATATCCTGTGGCACCTGTTTCAGCGCCGCTAAATAATAATGGCTGGTTGTACTGATAAAACATTATTTTTAAAACGGAATGAATCAATAACAGGCTTAGCAAAAACCAGGCAAAGGGTTTGTTATTTTGCCAAACGGCCTTACCTGAAAATGAGAAGTTTTTAAATTTCATAAAACCGTTACTGTTCATGCTGAAGTTAATTGCACAAAACAAATATAAGCTAATGGCCTGTATCATAGGGCTGTACCTGCTGGTTGATGTGCTACAGCATAAGGGGCAAACAAGGGTTTTATTTCCAAAGGATTTTACGGAAGCTAAACATGAATCAATGTTGCCGCAAAGCAAAAGTATCCTGTTCAATAAAGGTAAAAGCTGGAAGAAAGGGGTTAATACCAAAGAGCAGATGAATGAGCTTAATGTTGACGTTGCAGGGTTTGAATGTGATGTTTATTTTGATACCACCGGTGGACGATCGTTCCATGTTCATCATGATCCTGGTATAATTACCGATTATACTTTGGATGATTTATTGCAGTTATATCAGCAAAAAAAATTGCAGGCCAGTATCTGGCTGGATATAAAAAATCTGGATGATTTTACTGTAATGGTAGCTTTGCAATCAATAATTGAACTCCGCAATAAATATAAACTGCAAAATAAGATACTGGTCGAATCCAGCCGGGCCGATCTGTTAACAGCATTCAGCGACAGCGGTTTTTTTACGTCTTACTATGCACCCCTTTTCAACCCTTATAAGATGAGGATGGATGAAATGAATTTGATGGCCGATAGTATGAGATCGGTGATCAGCAAATCAAAGATCAATGCCTTATCCGGATATTATTTTCAAAGCAGTTTTCTCAGTCACTACTTCCCCAAATACCCGGGTTTAACCTGGGTAGATAATTCCTCCTTCAGCCTGGTAAACTATCTGTTCCAGCGTAAGATTGCTGCCGATAAATCAGTTTTTATCGTGCTAAAACCTTAACAATACTTGCTTTTGGTTTTTATTTTCCGCTTAAATACAAAAGCCTTAATTTCGAATTATCAAATAGTTGTTTAACTAACTAATTTTAGGTCATGTCAAAAAGAATAATAAAAAAAGTAGCCGTTTTAGGCAGCGGTGTAATGGGCAGCAGAATAGCCTGTCATTTTGCAGGGGTGGGATTAAGCGTGTTGTTACTGGACATACGGCCGAAGGATCTGCCTGCTGATGCAAAACCTGCCGAGAAAAATAAAATAGTGAATGATGCACTTACGGCAGCTATCAAATCAAATCCATCGCCGGTTTACAATAAAGATGTGGTTAAAAAAATTACCACCGGAAATTTCACTGATAATATGAAAGATATTGCCGACTGCGATTGGGTGATTGAAGTGGTGGTGGAAAGGCTCGATATTAAGCAACTGGTTTTTACAGATGTAGAAAAATACCGCAAGCCCGGAACGCTCATCACATCAAACACTTCAGGCATTCCCATACACATGATGACGGAAGGCAGGAGCGATGATTTTAAAAAACATTTCTGCGGTACACATTTTTTTAATCCGCCGAGGTATTTGCGTTTGCTGGAGATCATTCCAACACCGCATACCGATACCGAAGTTGTTGATTTTTTAATGCACTATGGTGATCTTACTTTAGGTAAGACAACCGTTCTTTGTAAAGATACACCGGCTTTCATTGCAAACCGCGTTGGCGTTTTTGGTATGATGGCCATAATGAATGCAATGGAAAAACTGCAGTTGAATGTGGATGAAATTGATGCGTTGACAGGCCCGGTAATTGGCCGTCCGAAATCTGCAACTTTCCGCACGGCAGATGTGGTTGGTATTGATACATTGGTAAAGGTTGCAAAAGGTGTTGCAGATAATTGTCCGGATGATGAAGCCAAAGATATCTTCAACATTCCAACCTGGTTAAATAAAATGGTGGAGAATAACTGGCTGGGAGATAAAACCGGACAGGGTTTTTTCAAAAAAACAAAATCAGCAACAGGCGAAAAAGAAATACTGACTTTGAATTTGCAGACCATGGAATATGGTGCCAGGCAAAAGCCAAAATTTGCGACGTTGGAAACAGCTAAGCCAATTGAAGATCTGAAAACAAGAATAAGAGCTTTGTGTGCAGGTACCGATAAAGCCGGAGAATTTTACCGACAGTTCCACTATAATTTATTCTCCTATATTTCTCACCGCATTCCCGAAATCAGCGATGAACTATACCGTGTTGATGATGGTATGATGGCCGGTTTTGGCTGGGAGATTGGCGCTTTTGAAAGCTGGGATGTATTGGGTGTTGCTAAAACAACCGAAGCCATGAAAGCCGCAGGTTATAAGGTAGCAGCATGGGTTGATGAAATGCTTGCAAGTGGCGCAACATCTTTTTATAGGGTAGAAAACGGGAAGCGGCTTTATTATGATGTAAGCAGCAAATCTTACAAAACAATGCCTGGGGCTGATGCCTTTATTGTGATGAAGAATTTTGAGAACGAAACCGTTTGGAAAAATTCGGCCTGCCGTACTTACCATTTGGGTAATGATGTGTTGGGACTGGAATGGTACACTAAAATGGGTAGCATCGGTGGCGAAGTACTTGAAGGAATTCAACGTTCCATTGCGTTGGCAGAAGATAAATACAAAGGATTGGTGATTGCCAATGACGGGCCTAATTTCAGTGCCGGTGCTAATGTGGCCATGATATTTATGATGGCTATTGAACAGGATTATGACGAGATTGATATGGCCATTCGCCAGTTTCAAAATACGATGATGAGGGTTCGGTATTCGGGAATTCCTGTTGTGTTGGCTCCCCATGGTTTGGCGCTGGGTGGCGGCTGCGAAATGAGTTTACATGCCGACAGGGTTATTCCTGCAGTAGAAACATATACCGGTTTGGTAGAAGTTGGTATTGGTGTAATACCCGGTGGAGGCGGAACAAAAGAATTTGTTTTACGGGCGTCGGATGAAGTGCATGCCGGCGAGCCGGAGACCATTCCTTTGCAAAATCGTTTCTTAACCATTGCCACTGCAAAAGTTGCCACATCTGCTTACGAGGCATTCGACCTGGGCATTTACAGGCACGGGCAGGATATAGTAAGCATTAACCAGGGCCGCAGAATTGCAGAGGCAAAACAGGCTGTTATTGAAATGTATGATGATGGTTATATAATGCCTGTACAGCGTACCGATATTAAAGCACTGGGCCGTTCAATGCTGGGAGCTATGCATGCCGGTATTAATGGCATGTGGCGTGGCAAGTATGCAACTGACCATGATGTGACCGTGGGTAAAAAGCTGGCCTATGTAATGTGTGGCGGCGATTTGAGTGAACCAACTTTAGTAAGTGAGCAATATTTACTCGACCTGGAAAGAGAGGCATTTTTAAGTTTGACCGGAGAGAAGAAAACACTGGAGAGGATTCAATCTGTTTTAAAGACAGGCAAGCCTTTAAGGAATTAATCAAGTGCTGATATCAACCTATTTCAAACGCCGGTTTTCACGACCGGCGTTTTTGTTATTCATTAATTATACATTTGTCATCTAAATAAAATTCAATGAAAAAGATCATTTTCCTTTTAGTCGTTTTTATACAGGTATCAGTCTTTGCACAAAATAAAATGTTAACCATGGAAGACGCCATGGTAAAAAACAGAACAACGCTGGCGCCGGAAAATCTGAAACAACTTCAGTTTCTATTTGGCACGGCCGATTATGTCTATCTTAAAAAAATAAATGATGCCGAAGTTTGGGTAAAAGGAAATCTTACATCAAAAGAAGAAGTGACTTTTCTTACATTGGTACAATTAAATGAAAAAGTAAAAGCTGCCGGGTATACTGAATTGAAAACAATGCCTGCCATACAATTCAACAAAACCGCGGAGTGGATAATGAAGGTTGATGGAAATAAGATATCGTTGAATCCGGTTGACGGAAAAGTAAAAGTAATTGTGCCTAAATTTTATTCAGATAAAACAAATGTAGAAGAAAGTGCTGCCGGTTATATTGCCTACCTGGATAATGATAATTTATTTGTTGCACTGGGTAATGTGCAACGTAACCAGTTAACAACTGATGGCAGCAAGGATATTGTGTACGCATCTTCCGTTCACCGCGATGAGTTTGGCATCAGCAAAGGAACATTCTGGAGCAACAATGGAAAGCTGCTGGCTTTTTACAGGATGGATCAAAGCATGGTTACAGATTACCCAATTATTGACTGGAGCCAGCATCCTGCTAAAAATGAAAACATTAAATACCCGATGGCTGGCGATAAAAGCCATCATGTTACAGTAGGGGTTTATAATGCAGAAACAAAAACTGCCGTGTATTTAAAAACCGGGGAACCTGCAGAACAATACCTTACCAATATCGCCTGGAGCCCCGATGATAAATTTATTTACATCGCCGTGCTTAACCGGGGGCAAAATGATGTGAAGCTGAATCAATATGATGCAGTGACCGGTGCTTTTACTAAAACTTTGTTTGAGGAAAAAGATGAAAAATATGTGGAGCCACTGGTGCCGATGCTATTTGTAAAAAATAACCCCGGCCAGTTCATCTGGCAAAGCAACCGTGATGGCTGGAATCATTTGTATCTGTATGACATAAATGGAAATCTTATAAAACAAATTACAAAAGGCAATTGGGAAGTTGTTGATGTAAAAGGTTTTGACTTTACAGGAACATACCTGAATTATGTTTCTACTGAAGAATCTCCAACAACAAAAAACTTATACCGTATTAATTTGAAAAGCGGAAATTTTTCCAGACTTTCCAGAAATTCGGGTGTTCACAATGTGCAATTGAGTTTCGATGGGTCTACTGTAATTGATAATTACAGCACTATAGATGTGCCGAGACGGATTTTAATTTACCCCGTTTACTTTTTAAAAAATTACTTTGATAAGGAACTTCTTAAAGCTGCAAATCCAGTTTCAGATTATCAAACTGTAAAGCCCGGTATCTTCACTATAAAAAATAATTACAACACAGATATTTTTTGCCGTTTGTATAAACCAACGGGTTTCGACAGTACAAAAAAATACCCGGTGATCGTTTACTGGTATGGCGGCCCCCATGCACAGTTGATATTAAATGCCTGGAACGGCGGCGCAGGTGATTACTGGTTTCAATACATGGCAGAACGTGGCTACGTTGTTTTTACTTTAGATACAAGAGGCAGCGATAACCGGGGTAAAGCTTTTGAGCAGGCCATTTTTCGCCATGCCGGTGATGCACAAATGGAAGACATGATGAGCGGTGTGAATTACTTAACTGCTTTGCCTTACGTAGATAAAGACAGGATGGGGTTGTTTGGCTGGAGTTATGGAGGGTTTATGACAACCGATTTTGTGCTCAATCATCCTGGTGTATTTAAGGCAGCAGTAGCGGGCGGACCAGTGATGAACTGGAAATATTACGAGATCATGTATGGCGAAAGATATATGGATACTCCGCAGGAAAATCCGGATGGTTACGAAGCAACCAACCTGATCAAACAGGCAGGTAAATTAAAAGACAAATTATTACTGATACATGGCCTGCAGGATCCGGTGGTGGTGCAACAGCATTCGGTAGAATTTGTAAAAGCCTGTGTGGATGCCGGAGTGCAGGTAGATTATATGATCTATCCCGGTCATGAGCACAATGTGCTTGGTAAAGACAGGGCACATCTTTATCAAAAAGTTACAGACTATTTTATGCAAAATCTGAAATAAAATAGATTTGAGCATAATGTAGCTACTGATTCACTGATTAAATAACTATACTAATGACCTGCTCAGTGAGTCAGTGACGTTTT
>Ga0302322_100004080_pt1 | contig 12620 bp, 10 predicted proteins | sample Fen_T0_2_FD_203757 | JGI IMG/M metagenome (GOLD analysis project Ga0302322, IMG submission 203757) | Peat permafrost microbial communities from Stordalen Mire near Abisko, Sweden - Fen_T0_2 | ecosystem: Environmental > Terrestrial > Soil > Wetlands > Permafrost | place: Sweden: Abisko...
GTAATCTTCCGCCGGCAAGTCGCAATTGAACACCGAACGTCCTGTTCCAGCATCGGGCCCTCCGGAAGTCGAGCCCACACCGCCCAGCGAGCTACCGATGTCACCGCGGCACAGCGCATACAGAAGCGGCGCCGGGAAGGGATTGGTGAAGGATACGGCCTCTCCGTCGCCGAGTGCGTAGGGCGGTGGTGTGCCGAGACCGAGACTGGCGTAGAGCTGCTTGAAGTCATCCTCGGGAAACGGACACTGGTAGTCGGTGCCCGCGCTCATCGGCCACGGGCACCACGACCAGTGGTAGGTCGTCGGTCCAGGGGTCGGGCATAGGTCCGCTGTGAGGTGATCGAGCGGGGGCTGGTACAGCAAGGTCGACAGGGTCGTCGCGACGCCGAAGCTGGGTTGCGGAGGATCGGCCCGTACCGCCAAAATGCGAGGTTTGTCGAGCAAGGCCGGCTTGTTGAAATTGCGATCTTCACAAGCCAAGAGGGTGATTGCCAGCGTGCCGGTGATTAGGAGACTTTTTCGCATGGTCATTCGTCCGTGATTCGGAAGCGGTAGGAGTACTTCTTGGTCGAGGCCATCGGCTCGCCGTTGCGCGTGGCCGGCTCCCATGGTTGCGCCAGGGCGGCCTTCTTGGCGGCCTCGTTGAATTCAGGGTAGGGCGACTCGTGCAGAATCTTCACCATCGTCACCTTGCCGGTGGCATCGATGAAGACCAGCACTTCGACATCCGATTCGACGCCCTGGGCTTTCAGCGTGGGCGGAAAGTCAGGCTTGACCTGGCTGCCCCGGTACTTGGCCTCGCCGAAGGTGACGCCTTTGCTCGGGATGCGCGTGGCCGCTTGATTCGCCGTGGTCGGCTTCTCGGTCCCGTGCACGGGAGCTGGCCGCTCCTTGGGCACGTCCTCTTTCTTGACCGCGATCTTGTCGGTTTCGCCCAGGCGCGTGTTGCCCGTGGCGAACGCCGGGCCGTCGCCATTGCCTTCGCCGACCGTCGATTCGAAGCTGAGGCCCACGATGCGCGGCGGTGGCTTCTTGTCGGGCTCCTTGGGCGGCTCCTCGATCTTGGGCGCGAGCGGCGCCTTCACCACCGCGGCGCGCTCGGGCTCCTTCTTCGGCTCGGGCAGCTTGGGCGGCTCGGGCGCCTTGGGCTTGGCCTCGTGCTCGCGCATTTCGATGGCCAGGCGCTCGCGTTCTTTCTCGCGCTGGGCGCCAAGGTGTCCCACGCCGAAGGCCATGATCACGAAGCCCACGTGCAGACCGACCGATGCCAGGAGGACCAGAATCCCGATGGCTGCGCGCAACCAGCCCGGCATGCGGCGCTGCTCGTGGCGGGTGCGGAATGCCGTGTGGATGGGCACGCGCACATGCGAGAGCGAGCGTGCGCGCGAAATCTTGCGCTGCTCTGCCCTCTTCTCGACAAACGGATTGGCTCGGACCGGGCGCGCTTTTCGGCCAGGCTCGCCGTTCGGCTTTTGCGACGTGGGCGTGACGGTCATGGCGAAGGAAGCAAGTTAGGGTGGGGTGGGGGCTGTCTGCCGTTCCACATCAAGAGCAAAAGCCGAGACACCGTTGCGTTTGACCAGGTCGATGAGATCCACGACATGACCGTATTCGACGCCTTTGTCGGCGGCGATGACCGCTTGCAGTTTGGGGTTGCCCGCGCTCTCGCGCTTGACGAAGCCGCCGATTTCCTCGACGTTCGAAGGCGCGCCGTTGAGCATGAGGCTGCCGTCCTTGTTGCACACGATGTTCACCGTGGATTCCACGCGCGCCCCGCCGGTAGCGGCCTTGGGCAGGTTGACCACCATGCTGGCACGCACGATGGCGATGGAGGTCAGCATGAAGATGATGAGCAGCACGAGCACGATATCGACGAAGGGGATGATGTTGATACTGGCGAGCAGCCCTTCGTCCTCGCCATTGCTGGGTTGGGCGGCCATGGCTACTCCTTCGCGGTCTTGCCAGCCGACTTCAGCTCGGCCATGAGCACGCGCGTGAGCCCGTCGGTGTTGGTCACGGCGTCCTTCACCATGCCCTTGAAGACGTTGTAGGCCACGACCGCCGGGATGGCGACCAAGAGGCCGACCGCGGTGGCGACCAGGGCCTCGGCGATGCCGGACATGACGCCGGTGCTGGCGTTGGCGATATCCTTCGACATCTCCTTGAACGAACGGATGATCCCGAGCACGGTGCCGAAAAGGCCGATGAAGGGCGCGTTCGACGCCAGGGTCGCCAGGATGGACAGGCGGCGCTCGTACTCGGACTTGCCGCGGCTCAAGGCGCCCGCGATGAGCTCTTCCACCGATTCGGGCCCCTTCTCGTAGCCGCGCAGACCGGCCAGGGCGACATTGGTTTCCATGGAGTCATGCTTGGCCAAGAGCTTGGCTGCGGCGTCGAAATCGCCCTTGTCGAGGTTCTTGGCGAATTCGTCTTTGACGGCTTCGAAATTGATCTTGCGCCGGCGGTAGAAGAACCAGCGTTCGACCATGACGGCCACGGAGAGCAGGGACAGCCCGAGCAAGAGCCAGAGCACCCACTCGGAGCGAAAGACGGGCAAGGACAGGAGGCGTTGGATTAGGCCTTCGGCAGCGTTCGTGTTCATGACTTCTTCCTAGGTAGTACAGGTTCAATGAACCTAAGTAACACCGGAGCGACAACTTTCTGTCACTCTCGCTACAGGATTGCAACCATGCGTTGTCTTGCTGCGGTTTTCGCAGCGGGACGGTGAGTCTACTTGTCGCCAGCGCCGCCCACCAAGCCGCTCATCTTCTTGGCATCGAAGGGCTTGGGCTTCTTGGTGATGGCGGCCTTGGCCCCGGTGCCTGTCGACGACAGTTCCATGGTGGCGGCCGGAACCTGCATGGCGGACGGGGCGGTTTTGTCGACCTCGGGCGTGGTGATGACCTTGACGATGCCAAGCGGAGAGACCGTCTCGTTCACCCAGACGTCGACCGTGCCCATGGTGTTCTTCTCGCGGTAGTGCGAGGTTTTGAAGGTTCCCGCCGCGACCTTGAGATCTTCCTTGCCGACCAGGTTCTTGGCCTCGGGCTGCTGGAACTTCTGCACCGGTGTGTCCGGGGGCACGAACATGGGCGCGTCATCACCAAACTGCATGACCATCGGCTTCGGCGGTTTCTCGCTGCTGGTCGGATCGGCGGCCAGCACCATGCGCAGCACGACCGGCTTGGCCACGGGGCCACCCTTGCTCGTCATCTCCAGGGTGTTCGACTTGGCGTCACGGGCCACCAGCGCCCAGCGCGACGACAGGGTGATACTTCCCATGGCCATGCTGTACTCGGCCCAAGAGCCGAGCTCGACCTTCTTCATGTCCACGACCAAGGGCATGCCGGCTGGCACACCCGGGCCCTGCGCGCTGGCGGAGGTGGGCAATAGTAGTGCGGCGAGGGCGAGGGACGGGAAAAGACGCATGGGAACTCCTTTGAGCGTTTGTCTACCCCAAGAAGGTGGATCTGGCTGCGAAAAAGGTCCTTCCCACCGGGCTCCGTGAATCTCGCAGATGGAGCGCCATGGATGGAACAAACTACTTGATGTAGAAAGCAGCGAACCAACGGCTGGCGAGGGCGACTTGATGGATCTTCTGGAAGTTAAAGCCCTGCGTGGGCCGAATGTCTGGGGCAGCGTCTCCGTGCTGGAGGCGCGGATTGGCGTGGCTGCGTGGCTGCACCTGCGCGCCGAGGAGGTGCACGTGTTCCGGCAGCGCCTGGCCGCCTGGCTGCCCGGCCTGTCACCCCGAGCTTCGGCGGGCCATGTCTCGCATGAAGGGCCTGTTTCGGCTCTCGCGCAGGCGTTGCGGGATGTAGCGTTGGAACTGCAAACCCTGGTGCATTCGCCCGTGACCGCGGGGGCGGTGGGGGAGGTCTCGGCGGCAGGCACCCTGGACATCGCGGTCGCCTACGAAGATGAAAGACTGGGGCGCGCCTGTCTCGATTCCGCGAAGCGCATCTGTTTGGCGGCGTTGGCAGCCCAGGACTTGGATGTGACCGCCGAGATCCAGCGTCTGCGCACGTTGGCCGAAGACGTTTGTCTCGGCCGCGCGACGGGTCCCCTGGTAGCCGCCGCGCGCACTAAGGGCATTCCGTTTCGCCGGCTCGACGATGAGAGCCTGGTGCAACTTGGCCATGGTGGAAAGCAGCATCGCATCCGGACGTCGGTCACCGACCGCACCGGCAAGATCGCCGAGTGGATTTCTCTCGACAAGGATCTGACCAAGAAGCTCCTAGCGGAGGTCGGCCTTCCGGTTCCCGTGGGGCGGCCGGTCAGCAGTGCCGAACACGCCTGGGCCACGGCCCGTGAGCTGGGGCTTCCCGTAGCCATCAAGCCGCGCAGCGCGGACTACGGCCACGGCATCGGCCTGAATTTGCGTACCCGCGAGCAAGTCCTGGCCGCGTACACCGCTGCCCAGGAGTATGGCGAGGACATCTTGGTCGAGCGCTTCGCGCAGGGGGATCAGTACCGCATCACCGTGGTCGGCAATCGGGTGGTCGCGGCCGTGCGCCGCGAGCCGGTGCGCCTTTTGGGCGATGGCACGCGCACCATTGCGCAACTCATGGAGCAGGCCAACCTCGACCCTCGTCGCGGCGACGACTTGAGGTTGCCCCTCGAACGGATTTGCGTCGACGACGATACGCCGCAGGTGCTGGCCGAGCAGGGGTTCGGTGTCGACTCGGTCGTGCCCGCCGGTGTGTCGGTGGTGCTCAGCCGCATCGCCCATTCCTGGGCAGGCGCCGGCGTCAGCGACGTCACGGAGCTCGTCCATCCGCGCATGGCCGCGATGGCTGTCCGAGCCGCGCGCTTGATTGGATTGGACGTGGCCGGACTGGACGTGATCGCCCTAGACATTGGTCGTCCCCTGGAGGATCAGGGCGGCGCGATTATCGAGGTGAATGCCGAGCCGACCATCGCATTCCACTTTCCGCCCTTGTGCGACCGCTACCGTCCCGTGTGCGAGGCCATCGTCGAGTCGCTATTTCCGGACGGACAAACTGGCCGAATTCCCGTGACCGTGGTCAGCGGCCGCGGTGACCGTGCGGGCGCCGGGCGCTGGCTGGCCGAGCTTCTGCGCGAGTCGCACGGCGGAATTGGCCGTGCGTCGCACGAGGGGCTGTTCCTCAACCAGGAACTGCTGAAGCCGGGCGACCAAGCCAATTTGCCAGGCACGCTCGCCCTGTTGCTCTGTCCCGAGGTCGACAACGCGATCCTTGAGCGCGACCTATCCAGCATCCGCCACGAGGGGCTGGGATTGGACTGCGTGAATGCGACCATCCTCACGCGCCTTGGGTCCGCTGGCGAACCTGGCTTGGATGCGGAGTTGGCGCGGGCCGCGCGCGTGCTGGTCGCCGCCACGGCTGAAAGCGGTGTCTTGGTGATCGAGTCCAACGACCCAGTAGCGGCCGCCATTGCCGAGTCCTTCGCGGGCACCGTGGTCGTGGTGTCTGGTGCCTGGGCCGTGGGCGTGCCGGTGGATGCGCTTGGATCGCGAATCGCATTGGCGCTCCGTGATCGAGCGGGCTAGGGCTTCGAGCATGCCGTCAGACTACGTTCGCTACTTTCGCGTCAGCCCACAGCCCACTGCGCGCGGACCAGTCACGCCGGGACTGGCCTTGTTGGGCGGGCCGCCCGATGGCCCGCCTCCGGAAGTGGACGCCGCGTTCATGTGGCTTTTGGCCAAGTCGGGCTGGGGGCGTTTCGTGGTCATCGGCTCGGATGGCGTCGACGAATATGCCCACTACCTTTACGACCACCTGCCGCCGCCCCACCCGATGTCGGTCGAGACGTTCATCTTCAAGTCGAGAGACGCCGCCTCCAATCCCGATATCGTCGCCTCCATTCGCCAGGCGGATGCGCTTTTCATCCAGGGCGGCGATCAATGGGACTACATCCGCATGTGGAAGGGCACAGGGGTCCAGCAGGCCATGGCCGACGTCATCGCCCGCGGCGCGCCCATCGGCGGCTCTAGCGCTGGCCTGGCCGTGCTGGGCCAGTTCGTGTTCGCCGCGCGCAACGGTACCGTCTATTCCAGCGAGGCTTTGGCGGATCCGTACCACGAAGGCGTTACCCTGGATCGCGATCTGGTCGATGCGCCGAAGCTTCTGCCCTACGCCTATTTGAAGAACATCATCACCGACAGCCACTTTCAAGATCGCCAGCGCATGGGGCGGTTGCTGGCGTTCCTGGCGCGGCTGGCGCAGGACGGCTGGGCGACAGCGGCCAGGGCGATTGCCATCGATGAAATGACGGCGGTGCTGGTCGAAGCCGACGGCTCGGCGAGGGTGGTGGACAATCGCCCGGCGGACGACCGCGGGGCTGCGTTCTTTCTCCACACACCGGGGCCACCCGAGCTGTGCCAGCCTGGGCAGCCGCTCACCTACGAGAACGTATCGGTCTACCGAATTGGGGCATCCGATGTGGGCGCAACCTTCCACCTCGGCACCTGGAAAGGCCAGGGCGGCCAGCGCTACCGGGCAGCTGCCCGACAAGGGATCCTCGAGGTCAGCCAGGTAGTGCCGGCGCCGGCCGGGTAGCCGTCACTTTACCCACAAGGTCGATGGCCACGCCGCTGGCCCAAAGCTCGCCCAGGGTCTGGTGCACACGGCGGAGGTCGTAGCCTTCGGCGGGCGGCTCGTCGCGGCCGAGCAGGGCCAGCGCGCGGTGGCCCGGGCGGCTCCGAAATTGCGTGGTCAGCAGGCTGGTCAGGGCCGAGCCCATGCCGGTCTCTAGCACCACCGCGGAGGGTTCGCTCAGCAAGGTCGCGCCGGCCTTGTCGAAGCGAACCTGCGAACGCAGTTGCCCTGCCCAGTAGTGAGGATCGCGCACTTGCGCCTCTGGCATCCACTGGCCTGTGACCGTGGAAAGAATCGGCGTGGTGGGCGCGCGAAATTCCAAGGCACTGATCTCGTGCAGGAAGGGTTCGATGACCTCGTCCATGATGGGCGAATGGACAGCCACGTGGATGGGGGCTGGCCGGCACACCACGCGCGCGGCGGCCAGTTGCTCCGCGCATTTGGCGATGGCATCCGGGCGGCCGCTGACCAGGCACAGGTTGGGCGCGTTCACGCAGGCAAGCGCTACGTCGCCTGGAAGCTGCGGCAGAAGTGCGTCTGGGGCTTGCCGGACGATCAGGGCGGCACCAGGAGCGGTCGATTGCATCAGCCGGCCGCGATGGTGCACGGCGCGTACGGCGTCCGTTTCGCTGAGCACGGAAGCGAGGGTGGCGCCCATCCACTCGCCGAGGGAATGGCCGACATAGCCATCCGGGCGCAGGCCCAAGTCGAGCAGCCAACGCCCGAGCGAGACACCCACGCAGAAGATGGCGAGTTGGGTCTTGCCGTTGTCTTTGAGCACGGCGTCTGTGTCTCCGTGCTCGTCCGCCAGCCAGGCCACACAATCGAACCCGGAGACTTCCTTGGCCAGCTGGCCAAGGCGCACAAGGTGGCTGGCCCACGCAGGCGCCTGCCCGAGCAAGCGCGCCAGCAGGCCTGGTCGCAGCGACCCCTGGCCGGGCAAGGACACGAACAGCTTCGGCGCGCCTTCAACGGCTGCCGCAGTCGCGTAGCGGTTCTTGTCGCTCAAGGCGGCCAGGGCGTCTTGCCAGCTCTCCACGCGCACGGCGCGCCGGTGCGCGAGTAACTTGCGCCCATCACGCAGCACGGCCGCCACTTCTGGCAGCGGCCATGGCGCACATCCGGGCGCGCAGGTTTGTGCCGCCCAGGCGGCGAGATCCTGGGTCGCCTGTTCCAGCGCTGCCGGCGTTTCCGCAGAGAGCAGTAATGTTGTGGGGTCTTGCGCGTCCAACGCGACGTTATCGTGGTTCATGGTTCAATCTCCGCGTTCTATCTCCGCGATCCAGCGTGCATCCGTCCTAGACAATTACATCGAAACCTGTGGCGCGCGGACGCGGCTGGTATTCCTGGGCGGCTCGGGCCAGGCGGGCGATCCCTTCCTTCATCGTGGCGGCGTCGGCGACGATGGGCAGGCGGACGTGGTCGGCGAAGCGGTGGTCGGGCGAGTTGGCCGAGCCGGGCACCAGCGAGACGCCGTGGCGCGCGGCGATCTGGGCGAGCTCTTCGGCATCGCCAGCCGGCATGCGCGCCCACAGCAGCAAACCGCCCTCGGGTTTCTGCCAGGTCCATGTCGGCAGGTGCTTTCCAAGTAGGTTGGTCAGCAGCTCCAGCTTCGCCGTCACCTCGCGGCGGCGGGTTTTGGCCGCGGTCTTGGCCTGGTCGAGCAGCAGGGTCGCCATGGCCTGCGACACCAGCGGCCCGCCCAGGTCGGAAAGCGCCTTGAAACGTCCCAGGCGCACGATCCACGCCTCGGGCCCGCGGATGTAGCCCACGCGCAATCCCGCCCAGAACAGCTTGCTCAGCGAGCCGAGGGTCAAGATGGGCGCGTTCTTGGCAAAGGCCGCGATGGGCGGGGGCGGCTCGCCTCCGAGGCCGATCTCGGCCAGCGTGTTGTCCTCGATGATCGGAACCTGGAGCTCTTCGCCCATCCGTGCAATCTCGCGGCGGGTGCGCTCGGGCATGAGGCCGCCGGTGGGATTGTGGTAGGTCGGAACCACATAGAGTAGGCGTGGTCGCATGGCCATCAGCGATTGCAGGCGGTCGAGGTCGAGGTCGTGGGCGGCACCCGGTACGGCCAGCACGCGCGCCCCGGCGGACACCAGCACGTCGATGGCGCCGATGTACGTCGGATCCTCGGTGACCACGGCCTCGCCGCGCGCCACCAGCAGCCCCGCGACCAGACTGATGGCTTGTTGGGCGCCGTTGGTGATCAGAATCTGCTCTTCGCGCGTCGGCAAGCCGGTGCGGCCAAGGTGCGCAGCGACGGCCTGGCGCAGGGCCGGCAATCCCATGGGGAAATAGCCTTCGCCCTTGCCCAGGCTGGTGGCGCCCTGCCTTGCCACTTCCTTCGCGGCGTCGTCGATGGCAGGCAAGGGCGGAAGCTGGGCACTGACGAAACTGATGGCGTCGCCGCTGCGCTCGATCAGGCTGCGAAACACCACGTTGCGCCGGAAGGCCGACGAGACCTCGTGTTCCTGAGGGCTCGGCCACGCGGTTTTTCCGGTGCGCCGCACCCAGGTGCCGCTGCCGTGCCGGCTCTCGATGGTCCCCGCTTCGCGCAGGCGGGCGTAGGCCTGCACCACCGTGGTGCGGCTGAGCTTGAGCGCCAGCGCGAGGGCGCGTTCGGGGGGCAGGCGCGTGCCGGGCAAAAGCTCGCCGTGCACGGCGGCCTGGGTGATGGCATGGGCGAGCTGCTGGTACAGCGGCCCGTCGCCGCGGGGGAAGTCGCCAAGCGCTTTTGCCAGGTTGCCAGTCGTTGCCATGGAAGTTTGGGCAAGTCCACTTGCCGTCAAGTGGTTCTTGAATGTCCCCTATTGTTGGCGCACTTTCAAGCCTGTTTGTAGAGTGGATCGCAAGTGGACTTAAAAGTGGACTGATGGAGGATCGTCGTGGCAACCAAACTTCCCCGCATGGCTTTTTTCAAGGATCGCATCGTTCCCTACGCCGAGGCAAAGGTGGGGCTGCTCACCCACGCGCTCAACTACGGCACGGGCGTCTTTGGCGGCATTCGCGGCTACTGGAACAGCGACGAGGGCAAGCTGATGGTCTTCCGCTTGACCGATCACGTGCGCCGCTTGCACGAGTCGTCGCGCCTTTTGCGCATGAACCTGGCCCTGTCGGAAGATGCTACCGTGCAAGCCGTGCTCGACCTCTTGCGCGCCGAGGGCTTGCACGAGGATTGCTACATCCGGCCGCTCGCCTTCTACAGCGATGAGGTCATCGGCGTGCGCCTGCACGGCCTGACCCCCAGCTTGAGCATCGTGGCGGTTCCCTTTGGCCTCTACATCGACAAGGCCGACGGGGCGCATTGCACGGTGTCCTCGTGGCGCCGGCCCGAGGACAACGTGATCCCGGCGCGCGGCAAGATCACCGGCAGCTACGCCAACAGCGCGTTTGCCAAAAGCGACGCCGAGCTGGCGGGCTTCGACGAGGCGCTGCTACTCAACCACGAGGGCTACGTCAGCGAAGGCTCGGGCGAGAACATCTTCCTCATCCGCCGCGGCGTGGTGGTCACGCCCTCGCTTAACCAAAGCGTGCTCGAAGGTATCACGCGCCGATCTCTCATCACCCTGGTGCGCGATGAGCTGGGCCTGGCCGTCGAGGAGCGCCCGGTGGAGCGCGGCGAGCTATTCCTGGCCGACGAGGTTTTCCTGTCTGGCACCGCGGCCCAGATCACGGCCGTGTCGCGCATCGATCACCGCGCGGTGGGTATCGGCCATCTCGGCCCCATCACCGAGAAGCTGCGCACCCTGTTCTTCGACGTGATCCGGGGTCGCGTGACCAAATACCGGGCTTGGTGCACGCCCGTCTGACCGGCGAGCACCTCGACAAGGGGGGCGGTTTGGGACAATCTCTGCCCCCCATGTCGGAAGTTCCCGTGCCAGGCGAAAGCGATTGGCTTGCCCCTGCGCAGTCCCGTCTTGAGGACGGGGCGGGGTCGCCGCGCCTTCCTGCGCGTCCGGCCGAGGCTGCGCTGCCAGCCCTGCGCTGGTGGCACTTCCTGCTGTTTGCGGTGGTCTATCTTTACGCCTTCCCGTATTTCGACCGGCTTCGCAATGCCAACGAAATGCCGCGCGTGCTGATGACCAAGGCCATGGTGGATCACGGCGTCTTTCATCTCGACAAGGTTCAGGGCGAGCTGGTCAACCACACCGACACGTCGGTGGCGCCAAGTGGCCACATCTATCCCAACAAGCCGCCCGGCCCGTCGCTGCTGGCCATTCCGGTCTACGCCGTGTGCAAGCTGTTTGGGTGGAAGTCTCTGCGTGCTGTGACCTGGGCCTTTCGCGTGACGGTGGTGACGCTTCCGTCGCTGCTGTTCCTTCCCGTTTTCTACCGGTTCTCCCGCCGCTTCTCCCCCGACGAGCGCTCTCGCCGCGTGGCCCTGGTGGCCTATGCCCTGGGCTCGCAGGCGCTGCCCTATGCCCTGCTTTTCATGTCCCACGCGCTCACCGCGGTGTTTGCCGGCTCGGCCTTCGTTACGGCGGTGGCGCTCGTGCGTGGTGGAACCCATCGCCCGCGCTGGGCTGCCTGGTGGACTGGTTTTGCTTGCGCCATGGCCGTGGCCATGGACTACCAGTCCGCGCTGCCCAGCCTAGTCATCGGATTCTATGTCCTGGTTCGTTCACGGCGTCGCGTGCTGAACACGGCGCTGATGGCGCTGGGGGCATTGCCCATGGCCGGATTTCTGGCCGTGTACCACAAGGTTGCGTACGGCGGCGTGTTCAAGACCGGCTATGCCTATGCCGTCGATGCGGCTCTCAAGAACGGGTTCATGGGACTGGTGGGGCCAAGCTGGACCTCCTTCGTGAATACGATGCTGCTTCCTTCCAATGGCCTGCTGGTGCTTGCGCCGTGGGTCTTGCTGGCCATCGTTGGCGCTATCATGGTCGCCGCGAATCGCGAGCTGCGCCGGCGCTGCGGCGCCGAAGCCTTGGTGTGCTTCGTGATTCTGGTGGCGGATGTGCTCATGCTCAGCTCGCTGGTGCCCTATATGTCGCGCAACGGGTGGAGCGTGGGGCCGCGCTACATGACCGTGGTCATGCCCTTTGTCGCCTGGCTGGCCGTGGTCGGCATCCAGGCGGCCATGAAGTATTTCGTGACAAGAGTGCTCGCCCTCGCCCTGGTGCTGGAGAGCGCTGTGGTCTTCGTGCTGGGTGGAACGATCTTCCCGCACTGGCCCGAGAAGCTGCTCAATCCACTCTACGATTTGGTGTTTCCACTCCTCGGGCGCGGCTATGCGGTTCACTCGCTGGGTACGGCGGTTGGACTGCGCGGGATCGCCGCCATCCTGCCGCTCTATCTGTTTACCTTCATCGCCGTGCTGTGGCTGTTTGGGCTTCTGCGCAAACGGGCCTTGCCGACGGTTGCGCTCGTGTGTGGCCTCGCGACGGTCCTGGTGCTGAGCCATCGGGCATTTCCCAAGACGGATCCAAATACCATCAGCCCGTGGCCGATGATCAACAGCGTCTGGGAACTGCGGCACAGGTAGGTGATTTGGGTGAGAGACGTCCTCGGCAAAGTGAAGAAGTTCCACGGGCAATACGCCCCGTGGATCTCGCTGGCCCTGGGCATCCTGGCGCGCAGCCTTAGCCACAAGGGCGTGGATTTCGCGCCCAAGGCCATTGCCATCTTGGCGCTGGCGTGGCTTATCCCGCTGGCCGTGTCGCGTTGGCTGAATGCGCCGCCCGAGGGGGCCAGCGAACCCAGGCTCCACCACTTTCTGCGCACCGCAAGTCCGACTGTCACGGTCCTTCTTTACAAGAACGTGCTCTTCTTCCTGGTTCCGGTCTGGTTCGGGTCGGCGCACTTTGGATCGATCAACATCCTGGTGCCGCTTCTGCTGGCCGCCATGGCGCTCTTCACGTGTTTTGCGCGCACCTATCGCGAAGCGGTGCTCGACCAGCCGCGCCTCCGGGTGCTGTGGACGGCCGTCGTGCTTTTCGCGGCCTTGGTGCCCGCGACGGCGGTTGTGGCTTTTACCTCGCCGCGGACCTCGATTGCGATCTCCGCGCTCTTGGCCTCGGCCGTGGCCTGGGT
>Ga0302322_100004081_pt1 | contig 12617 bp, 8 predicted proteins | sample Fen_T0_2_FD_203757 | JGI IMG/M metagenome (GOLD analysis project Ga0302322, IMG submission 203757) | Peat permafrost microbial communities from Stordalen Mire near Abisko, Sweden - Fen_T0_2 | ecosystem: Environmental > Terrestrial > Soil > Wetlands > Permafrost | place: Sweden: Abisko...
ATGGGCGCAGGCTCGGCCGCGTCCGAACGCGACGAGAGAGCCTCCGCGAGGTAGGCGACGTAGGGCGCAGTTGTGGGCATGTCGTTGATGTCGCTCCACAGCCAGCGCGCACGACGGAGGTACCACAGCCACGCGCTGCTCGGTGCTTCGCGAACTGTAGCCAGGGCTTGCCGCTCGAGCTCCTGCCTGAGTTCACAGAGGGCCTCCCAAGCAGCTTCCCCCTGCTCCACCCTCGGCGGTAGCCAGCCTGTTCGCTCGATGCTCGACCTGGTGAGGTCGAGTTCGCATTGTCTGGCGTAATCGTGCTGGTCGCGGAGTGCGGACGACAGCTTGGCACGGCCTAGGTCAATCCAGACGGGTTCGCCTGGGCGCTTGGGAGCGAGTATCCGGCGGGTGGCTTCCTCGCGCGCTTGTCTACGCCGGACGTCTGCTCGTCGGTTGGATCGGCTGTGGCTCGGCACGCACGAACGATAGCCCGTCAAGGGCCGCCGCAGGCGGGCGGCCGGGGCCGGTGTAACCGGCGGGCCGCGAACCCTTGACGGGCGGGACGGACCTCCCAGCCTGACCGTGGGCGGTGCCTCTGGCAGCGCCTAACCGGAGAACGGGCGTTCCCGTCCACGAGGATAACGTGCTAGATTCGCGGGAGCGCGGCGATATGCCGTGACTGCGCGGTCCACTACGGGCAGGTCCGCCGCCCGATGAAGGTGCGGGTACGGGTATTGGGCACCCGACCTCTGGGTTCTTGGTTAGTCCCTGAGGCGACACGGGGTGAGAGAGCGGGTTAGGGCCACCCGAATAGCGCGGGCCCAGCAGGTAGCACCCCCCTGATAACACCAACCGCCAGCTTCGTGCTGGGGTGTTGTCAGGAGTTAAGAGGTGGACCGGCTCTCTCGTTCTTCACTTGAATCTCCAACGAAACTCGGCCGGGCTCGGGTGGCCCGGAGTGCAGAGGCTCGTTGGCTGCTGAACCTGTACCCAGACGCGGGCGAGGCGGGAGGGTGCCTCCAGAGTGCGCGGCGGTCGTCGCCTGGCGGGTCGTGTTGGGAGCCTGATCCGGAGCGTTCGGCCAGCGAGGCGGCTCGGCGGGCGCGCGGCCAAGTTCGACGGTACTGTGCGGCGAACCGGCTCAATCGGCTGGGCACGCTGACCTATGGGCCGCCGTTCTGTCGAGATGCGGAAGTGGTGCGCGAGCACGTCGGCGCGTTCTTCCGCAGGCTCCGAGGCAAGGCTGGGCGTCGACGGGCGTACCTGTGGGTGCCGGAGCTGCACGCCGACGGGGAGCGGTACCACGTGCATTTCGCGGTGGGGGTCTACGTGCCACGGAGGTGGATCGTCGAGGCCTGGCCGCACGGCTTGGTCCATATCAAGCTGCTGGGCGACCTGCCAATAGGGTCGGGAACACTCGGGGAGGCCCGACTGGCGGCTCGCTACCTCGGGAAGTACGTCGGCAAGGCGCTCGATCGCGGCCCGGCGGGGCTCCATAGGTACGAGGTTGCGCAGGGCTTCCAGCCTCGCGCGGTGCGGCTGGTGGGGTCGACTCTTGAGGATGTTCTCGGGCAGGCGTCGGCGTTGATGGGCTACGAGCCTGAGAGGGTCTGGGACTCCGCTGCGGAAGGGGCGCTGCTGGGCGCCCATGGAGTGTGGGCGTCATGGGCAGGGTGAGCGAGCAGATGCTTGCTGCCCGGGCGCGCGCGTGGGCCGAGCGGACTTGCGCAGCGCAGGGCGTCGAGGTCAAGGTTTCGGACGCGGTGACCCTGAGGACCGTTGCCGCGCTGCTTCGCAGCGCTAGTCAAACGCGCCAGATGGGCTCGACGCGAGACTCGTCGAAGGTGTTGCGACCTGGGACAGCGCGGCCGACGACGACGCGATCGAGGATGGCTGCCAGCACTGCACGCTGGCGAGAGAGCGGCAGTTCGGGCCAGAGTTCGCGCAGCGTTGAGGAGGCGCCTACGTAGGGCTCCAAGGCGGTAACTCGACTGCGGCGTGCGAAGGTGCGCTTGGCCGATTCGAGGCGGGCCTCGATCGGCTTGCGAGCTGCCAGGAATTCGAGCCAGGTTATCTGGCGGTTCCCCCAAGCCGCTGCGAGCTGTTCGAGCTCGCGGCTGCTCGTCTCGGCCTCCAGGCGCATAGCGTCCGGCAACTCAGACGGCGCTGAAGCGCCGGCGAGTGCCGCCGCTAGCGCCGGTGAGTCGAGCCGATGCAACACGGCCTCGACGATGAAGCGCTCCAGCGTGTCGGAGAGGATCGCGATGCCGCCGCATCCGGGAAGGCCCGGTCCCTTGGCGCAGATGTAGCGGCGGGCGCCGTCACCCCGGGGCCGAGCGACCAGGCGCGAGCCGCAGACGGAACAGCGCAAGAGCCCTGTCAGCGCGTAGCGGCGGGCGGTGCGGCTGGTGAGGCGCTCCGGATCGGTCAGCAATGCGCGGAGGCGAGCCGTCTGGTCGGGCGTGATGATGGCGTCCCAGTCGCCGGGGGCTACGATCTCGCGGTGGTGCTCGCGTTGGCCGCTGATCCGTGCGGAGAGGAGCATCTGCCGCAGAACAGAACTCACCCATCGCGTGCCGGTGACGGTGGGGACGCCCCGGCGGTTGAGGTCCGCGGAGAGAGATCGCAGCGAGTCGCCCGCAAGGATGCGCTCCGCTGCCTCGCGCACGATGGCGGCCTCTTGTGGTTCGATGGTCCGGCGGTCGGCTTGATAGCCGAACGGGCGAGTGCCTCCGCCGGCCAGCTTGCCGGCCAGGGCGAGCTCCTCGTGCTTGCGCCGGATGCGCCGGCTCTTATCGTCGCTTTCTTTGCGTGCCATGGCACCAAGGATACGTGCGAAGCACTGGCCGTCGGAGGTGGTGAGGTCAATGTCTCCCGAGGTCACGGCGTGCGTGAGTACTGAATGAGGCTCGCAGACCTCGATGTACTCCTCAAGCTCGCGCGGGTGCCGGGTCAGCCGGTCGGTGTGCCACACCAGCACCGCGCCGACTTGGCCGTCGACGATATCCGCGAGCATGCGCCGGTATTCGGGACGAGGCTTCCCGCTCCACGCGCCCTTGTCGTCGTCCACGTACTCATCCAGAACCCGCCATCCGCGCTCGGCCGCGCGGGCGCGACAGTCTGCGAGTTGGCGTCCAACCCCGAGTTGGTCGTGGTCGGGATCGGAGCTGATGCGGGCGTAGATGGCGACCGAGGTCGGAATCGATTGCATTCTAGATACATTAGCACACACTATGGTGGGCAAGTACCCATCTCACCGGACCCCGATGCGGCCACTCGACCCGCCGCGGCGACGACGGTGCGGAAGGGGCCCGGCGGCGAACGAAGTGGAAGACGGCGGGAGCGCCAGCTGAAGCGGCCGACACAGCGCCGCAGGCGCTCCAGAGGCCGCGGCGGCTGGACTTCCGCCGGCTGACCCGCGCTACTGCGTGAACTCCCCCAGCGCCGACGGCGCGGCCAACCTCCCCGGAATCAAACGACCCGGCCCAGAAGGACCGGCTCGTCTTGTGCGCAGAGGTTACGGCTTGGCGCCTGCCAGAGCCTTGCGGCCGAGGTAGAGCGATGCGCCGCCGAGCTCTTCCTCGATGCGGAGGAGCCGGTTGTACTTCGCGACCCGCTCGGAGCGAGACGGGGCGCCCGTCTTGATCTGGGCAGTGCCCATCGTGTCCTCCGTCTCGCCGGACCGGTGGCTGACCATGGCCGTCCAGCCGGCGCGTCGCGCCATCGCGATAGCGTCGACCGTCTCGGTGATCGTGCCGATCTGGTTGAGCTTGATCAGGACCGAGTTGGCGGACGACTCGCGGATGCCTCGGGCGATGTAATCCGGGTTCGTGACGAAGAGATCGTCGCCGACCAGCTGGACCTTCGAGCCGAGACGCTTCGTGAGCTCGGCCCAACCGGCCCAGTCTTCTTCGGCCAGACCGTCCTCGAGGGAGATGATCGGATACTTGTTGATCCACTTCTCCCAGAGGTCGATGAGCTGGCCGGAGTCGAGGGTACGGCCCTCGCGCTCGAGGAGATACTGCCCGGTCACCTTGCCCACGCCGGTGCCTTCGACCAGGACCGAGCTCGTCGCGGGATCGAGGGCGATCGCCACTTCGTCGCCCGGCTTGTAGCCGGCCTTCTCGATGGCCCGAAGGATGACTTCGACTGCGGCTTCGTTGGACGGCAGCGACGGCGCGAAACCGCCCTCGTCGCCCTGGCCGACAGAGAAGCCCTCGGCGCTCAGGATGCCCTTGAGGGCGTGGAATACCTCGGCGCCGGCCCGAAGCGCGTCGGCGAAGGTGTCGACGCCGACCGGGGCGACCATGAACTCCTGGAAGTCCGTGGAGTTCACGGCGTGCTTGCCGCCGTTGAGGATGTTGAAGAACGGGACCGGCACGATGCGCGCGCCGACGCCGCCGAGGTAGCGGTATAGCGGCATCTCGTAGCTTGCCGCGACCGCGTGCGCCGCCGCGAGCGAGACGCCCAGGATCGCGTTGGCGCCGAGCTTGCCCTTGTTCGGCGTGCCGTCGAGGGCGATGAGCGCCGCGTCCAGGCCGGCCTGATCGGCCGCATCCGTGCCGAGCAGTTCGGGGCCGATGATCTCGCGGACGTTGGCGACGGCCTTGAGCACGCCCTTGCCGCCGTACTTGGCCTTGTCGCCGTCGCGCAGCTCGACCGCCTCGTTGACGCCGGTGGAGGCGCCGGACGGGACAGCCGCGCGGCCGACCGAACCGTCGACCAGGACGACGTCGACCTCGATGGTCGGGTTGCCGCGCGAGTCGAGGATCTGGCGGGCTTCGATTAGATCGATCTGTGTCATTAGTTGCTCCCAGCAGCAGGACGATCGAGCAGCACGGCCACGCCGGGCAGCTCCTTGCCTTCGAGGAATTCGAGCGAGGCGCCGCCGCCCGTGGAAATGTGGGTCATCTTGTCGGCCAGACCCTGCTGTTCGACTGCGGCAACGGAGTCGCCGCCACCGACGACTACGGTCGCGCCGGCCTGGGCGCGTCCCGCCAGGAAGCGGGCTATCTCACGGGTGCCGACAGAGAAGGTCGGAATCTCGAAGACGCCCAGCGGGCCGTTCCAGAAGACCGTCTTGACCGGCTCGAGGGCCTTGCGCATGGCATCGAGGCTGTTCTTGCCGATGTCGACGATGTTCCAGGAGGCCGGCACCTTGTCCGACGGGACGGTCTTGTACTCGCTGCCCCGGGTGACCTCCTTGGCCACCACGACGTCCGACGGGAGGACGATCTTGGTCCCGTGCGCTGCGGCCGATTCCATGATCGCCCGGGCGTCCTCGACGCGATCGGGCTCGACCAGGCTCTTGCCGACCTGCTTGCCCTGGGCGAGCAGGAAGGTGTTGGCCATGCCGCCGCCGATGACCAGGACATCGACCTTGTCGACGAGGTTCCGCAAGACCTGGATCTTTCCCGACACCTTGGCGCCGCCGATGATCGCGGCGAAGGGCCGTTCGGGGTTCTCCATGAGCTTGCCCAGGAACTCGATCTCCTTCTCCATCAGAAGGCCGGCATAGGCCGGCAGGAGCCGGGCGATGCCTTCGGTGGAGGCGTGGGCGCGGTGGGCGGTGCCGAAGGCGTCGTTGACGTAGACGTCGGCGTAGCTGGCCAGCGCCTTGGCGAACCCGGGATCGTTCTTCTCTTCCTCGGCGTGGAAGCGCAGGTTCTCGAGGAGGATGCACTCGCCCGGCTTGAGGCGCTTGATCGCGTCCTCGGTGCCGGCGCCCAGAGCATCGCCCGTGACCGACACGGGCATCTTGAGCAGCTGCGAAAGCCGCTCGGCCACCGGCCGCAGGCGCATGCTGTCCTGGACCTTGCCGTCGGGCCGGCCGAGGTGGCTGGCAAGAATGACGATCGCCCCCTGGGACAGCAGCGACTTGATCGTCGGCAATGCGGCCACGATCCGGCTGTCGTCGGTGATCTTGCCGTCCTCGAGCGGAACGTTGAAATCGACGCGGACGAAGACGCGCTTACCGGCGGCGTCCAGGTCTCGGATCGTGAGCTTGTTCATCGTTACCTCGGGCTTGGCTGGGCCGGAGATCGGGACGGGCGGCCACTCCGACCGCCCCGATCCGGCACTTGGCGCTGGTTAGAGGCGCTCGGCGATGAACTTGGTCAGGTCGGCGACGCGGCTGCTGTAGCCCCACTCGTTGTCGTACCAGGCCAGGACCTTGACGAACTTGCCGGTTCCGCCGATGACCATCGTCAGAGCGGAGTCGACGATCGCGGAGCGCGAGTCGGCCTTGAAGTCCATCGAGACGAGCGGCTCGTCGCTGACGCCGAGGATGCCCTTGAGCGAACCCGCCCCGGCCTTCCGGAACGCCTCGTTGATCGCATCGGCAGTGGTCTCGTCGCGCAGCTCGACGGCGAAGTCGACGATGCTCACGGTCGGGGTCGGGACGCGCAGGCTGAAGCCGTCGACCTTGCCCTTGAGCTCGGGGATGACGAGGCCGAGGGCCTTGGCGGCGCCGGTCGTCGTCGGGATCATGTTGAGGCCGGCCGAGCGGGCACGGCGCGGATCCTTGTGAGCCACGTCCAGGATCTTCTGGTCGTTGGTGTAGCTGTGGATCGTGTTCATCAGGCCCTTTTCGATCCCGAAGGTGTCGTTGAGGACCTTGGCGACCGGCGCCAGGCAGTTCGTCGTGCAGCTGGCGTTACTGATGATCGTGTCCTTGGCGGAGTCGTACTTGGCTTCGTTGACGCCGAGGACGATGGTGATGTCCTCGCCCTTGGCCGGGGCGCTGATGATGACTTTCTTAGCGCCGGCGGTGATGTGGGCGCGGGCCTTGTCGGCCTCGGTGAAGCGGCCCGTGGACTCGATGACGATGTCGACACCGAGGTCCTTCCAGGGCAGCTGGGAAGGATCGGTGATCTGCAGGACCTTGACCGCCTTGCCGTTGATCACGATCGAGTCGGCCGTGTGGGTGACGGTTCCGTGGAAGTTGCCGTAGGTCGAGTCGTGCGCGAATAGGAGCGCATTGGTGGGGACGTCCACGATGTCGTTGACGGCCACGACCTCGAGGCCGGGTGCGCGCTCGAGAATCGCCTTCAGCGACTGGCGGCCGATGCGACCGAAACCGTTGATGCCGACGCGAACTGCCATGTCTGATCCTCCAGGAGAAGTTGCCGCGCCCGGATCAACCGTTCTGCGCGGATATGGACATTGGTTGACCGCCGTCCCGGGCCGGTTCGCCGAGGCGTGCGATCACTAGCGGGTGACAACCGGCCAGGCCGACATCCGGGCCGAGCTCGGCCTGAACGATCTGGACCCGGCTTCGGGGCGTTTTGAAGGCGGTCGCGGCCACTTCCGCTCGTGCGGGGTAGAGTAGCCGCGCTCCCTGGGCGTCGGATATGGAACCTCCGACCACGATTCGAGTGGGATTGAGCGCGTCGACGAACCCGACGCAAGCCACGGCAAAGGCGCGGCGCCCGCGCTCGAGGATCGCGTGGCAGGTTTCGTCGCCTGAGTCTTCGCCCTCGGCGATGTCCCTGGCATCGATGGAATCGACGCCGTCGTGCTCGGCCAGAGCCGTGAGGAACGGGCTGCGACCTTCGGCGACGGCTTGACGTGCGATGCGGGCCATGGCCGCCCCGCCGAGGAACGCCTCCAGGTGCCCGACTCCTCCGCAGCCGCACAGGCCGTCCATCGCAACGGGCGTATGGCCGAGCTCTCCGGCGGTCCCGTCGGGCCCGTGAAAGATGCGGCCTTCAGAGACGATCGACCCGCCCACACCGGTGGATACGGTCAGGTAGATGAAGTCCAGGCAGCCGCGAGCCGCGCCGAAAGCCATCTCTCCGAGGGCCGCGACGTTGGCGTCGCGATCGAGAAACGCCGGGAGGTCAAGCGCGCGGCCGACCTCAGCCGAGATGGGCACTTCGTAGAAGTCGGGGCCCATGTTGGGCGTCTCCAGGACTATGCCGCGCCACGGATCGACCGGGCCGGGGCTCGAGATGCCGACGCCGACGATCGCCTCGCGGATTTCACGCGGGGCGCCGTCGCGGGCCGCGGTCAAAGCCTCGACGCAAGCACGGAGTATCGCCGCGGGGCCCTGCACCACAGGCGTGAAGCCCTGGGCTCGAGCGATCCGCGTCCCATCGTCGACCACGACCGCTGCGCGTATCTGCGTGCCGCCGACGTCGAGCGCGAGAACAGGCCGTGCTGACAGAGTAGAACCTCGTGCGTTGGGGATTTGGTGGGATGCTCGCCAATTCTAGCAAAGCCGATTCGCGCCCCGGCGGGCCGGTCGGCCTATAAGGGACGTCTGCTCCGACCGGGCGCGACGTGACGCCCACGCGGCTCGCGGGGGCCGGTCGTGCCGTTCGGCCCTGTCATGCCCGGGACAGGCCGCGACCCCCGACATCGCGGGGGTCGCGGTAGAACCGACTGACGAAGCGGTTAGCCGCCGATGCGGGTCACCTTTCCGCCACAGACCGGGCATAGGCCCTGGGTGGCGGGCTTCCCGTTCTTCATGATGATCTTGGCCGGATTCTTGATCTCGACCATTTTCTTGTCCTTGACGCAATAGCCCTCTGCCATGTCGTTCAGCCTCCCGGTGATAGATGCTAAACGGGGCGCCGGCGCCCCTGATCTTGCGCTAGCGCCTCAGGCAGGCGGCCTGAGGACGGCGGTGCGAAGGGTATCGAGCGTAACCGGTCGCGGCCTCTTCCATCCGCTCGCGGCAGAACTCGAAAGCCCTGAGAACCCGCAACCATGCGGTAGAGAGGAGAACCCCGACCGACGCGCCCGGGCCGAAGTGGCTCCGGTGCTGCCGGGCTCCATTGTGGGGCACGCGTTTGGCCGCGTTCGGCAATACCTCGTCCCCGTTGCTGGTGCGCAATGCTGGGCACCTCGACGGAGCATAGACGGCGTCAACTTTGAGCGTCAAGCGCGCGGTTCACGGTTCCGACGACGGATGGACCCCTCGAAGACCGTCGAAGGGCAGTTTCAGGGTCATTTTGGGGTGACCTCTCCCCCGTCTCGGGCGCCGCGAGCGAAGCCCTTGGGTCGCTTTGGACCGATCCGGAAGCGACGGCCCCTGGCGATCTGGGCGGCCGCGAAGCCCAGACAGACCACGATTGCCATGCTGCCGCCCAACAGCGCGACGACTTCGATCGAGCTCGGGCCGGCCGGTCCGCCGACGGGACGCACCATTCCGCGGGCCTGGGCCCCGGCCGCGGACACATCGTCTTCCGACCCCGAGGCGCCCGCAGCCCTCGCCCCGGCCAACGGGGAAGCGTCGTCCGAGACACCGTCCGAGGATGCGGCCGTGCCCGGAGTCGTGCCGGCGAGAGCGACGATCCGATCGGGGTCGACTTCGATCAGCCAGCCGTCCGTGTCGCGCGCCACTTGCCCGGTCACCTCGACAGCGTCACCCGGTTCGAGCAGCGACAACGCGTCCGACGCTGCCGAGCCGCCGAGGCGGATACGGCCGGTTCCGTCGTCGAGCATCGCGGTCGCCGGCGCGGTTGCGCTCGTGGTCGCGGCACCGGTCGGCGCGCCGGTCTCGAGGGGTTCCACGACCAGGCCTGCGACCGTGACGGTGCTGCCCTCATTGCCCGGAATCGCCGAAACGGCGGTGAGTCGGGCATCGGCGCCGTTCGCGGGAGCGCCCGAGGCGCCGGACCCGAATGCCTGCCCGGCCGCCGCGCCGGCGGTCACGCCGGAAGAAGCCGGGGCCGGACCGAGGACGAGGTCCGCACCCGACCGCGGCAGCAGCTGGAAGACGCTCGGATCGGAGGTCGACCGGCGAACGATGCCGGTGGCCATGACCAGCCGTCCCACGATCAGACCCGAGGGTGAGATGCCGGCGCCCGGTTCGCCCAGCACCGCGACGACCTTCCCGTCTACGGTCAGGTCGGCTCGCCAGCGCGAACCTGCCCGCGTGAGACGCTGCACGCGGCCGCAGACCGCGATGAGCTGCCACTCATGCTCGGGTCCCAGTGCAACGGCAACCTGGCGGGGCTGGATGGCCCCAGCGGTGCCACCCGACCCGACGAGAGTCGCCACGACCCGTGGGCCGCTATGGAGACTGCTGGTCTTGCCGACGACGCGCACGCCGGCGCCGACCTTCGGGCTCGTGGCTCCGGCCGGCAGCACAACGGCCACGGCCGCAGTTCCGTCGTCGACGACGATCGTCGGTCCGCCCCAGTCGATGACCCCGGCCGCAGCCGTGACCGTCGCCTCAACATCGACGGTGCGCCCCCGCGCGGCGAGGCCTGTGGCCAGATCGCGGTACACGGGGATGGGCGTAGGCGTGGCCGCCGGACGCCGGGTTGGGGTGGCGGACGGCCCGGCGGTGAGACTCGGCGACGGTGGAGCGACGGTGACGAGGTCACTCCGCATTCGCAGCCACAGCCGGTAGCCGTCGAGGCGGCCGAGCGCCGTGGCGCGCTGCCCCACGATCCCGGTGAGTGTGACCTGCTCGCCCCGGATCACGTCGGCCTTGAAGATCCCCGACAGGGGATCCGCGAGGACGCGCAGCGCTGTCTCCCCGTCGCCGAGGGTGATGGCGAGCCGCCCGCTCTCCGTTGTGGCGGAATCGATCGTTCCTTCGACGGTGACGAGCGAGCCCTCCAGCCACTCCCCGATTTCCGGCAGCGTGGCGGCGATCGGGATCGGGGCCGCGTCCGTGGCCCCGAGCTGCAGCCACTCCAGCTCGCGGACTTCGAGCTGGCCGTACGGCGCCGAGAGCGCCCCCACGATCTCGATCGACCGGCCGATCTCGAGGCCGTCGACCGGCGCGGACAGCCGGACGAAGATCCCGCCCGACGAGTCCGCGATCGCGAACAGGTTGTCTGCGCCGACCGGGCCGACCGGAGCGGTGACCGCGCCGGCAAGGTGGACGATGGTTCCCGGGCTCTGCGAGCGCGCCACCGCAATCGACTCGAGATCGACGGCCGGGTCCGTGGGTGCGGGCGAGGTGATTGTCGGCGCGGCGGTCGGGCTTGAGGTCGGTGACGCCGAGGCAGTCGGCACCGCGGACTCTGTCGGCGCGGGCGAGCCGGTCGGCGCGGGCGACGGCGCCAAAGTAGCTTCGTCGGCAGTCGATGTCGCGGTCGATGTCGGGGTCGCGGTCGATGTCGGGGTCGCCGACGGCGGGCTCGTCGGAGCGTGAACCGGCGCGGAGGCGAGCGATTGCGGGACCGGGTTCGACCGCACGACCAAGTCCGAGGCGTTGTCGTTGGTATCGACCCAGTTGCCGGCGGGACCGCCCGGCCGGCGCTCCAGGCTCGACTGCGCGGGCGGCGCGGGAGCTACCGCGCCTTCGACAAATGAGTTGCTCGCCGTTCCCCAGCTCACGGCGTCGATCACCTCTCCGCCGACATGTCGGAGCGCAAGCGAGCCACCGTCGCCGGCAAGCCCACCGGTGTACGTGGCGTCGGCGAGTGGCCCGTACACCCCAGCCGAATTGGCGACCAGAAGGTGCGCTCCGGGCGCGAGCGGGAGCGGCGACGAGAACGCAGCCTTGCGCGTCGTCGTGGCGCCCGACGCCGTCACGTAGATGAGCTCGCAGCCGCCCACATCGATCGCCGAAGCCCCGGCGTTGTAGATCTCCACGTATTCGTCCGAGGCGGAGGCTCCGCCCGTGACCGCCTCCGCCAGTACCAGACCAGTTGATGCCGGCCACGGAACGGCCGCGAGGGCGTAGCCGGGCAGCGCAGCGGAGATGGAGGCCACAGAAACGAGGAGCGAGACGAGCGCGACGGCAACCCCGCGCGGAGCGAGCATTCGAGCACCTCAGGGGCGTATTGCCGGCGGGGAAGGCGCGCAAGTTGTACGCGCGGCGGCTTATCGGCGGCTTATCCACGGGTTGATGGCGGCTTATCGGGGGCCGGTTCCGGGCGCGCTACGGTGGAGCCGGGTCCGCGATTCGGTCCGAGGCATGTGGCCGAGGGCGCCATGGACTACCATTCCGACCGCGCGGTTGTCGTCGCGGCAGACGCCTGACTTGCCCATCCATTTCGACCCGAGGAGAGATCGTGGCTCGCGCCAAGAGGACCGATCGAGCTGAGTCGCGCCGCCGCTACCGCGCCTACCTGGCGGACCAGGCCGAGGCCCAGGGTGTGGGGAGCGAGGACGACGACACGCTCGAGCCTCAGCCCACCGCGAAGGCGAGTCGCAGCGCGCCGACCCCCGTCCTCCGGCCGGGCGAGAGGGTCGGGGTCGTCTCCGCCTTCAGACTTGCCCTGCGCCCGGTTCACTACGTCGACGACCTTCGCTATGTACCGACGCTGGTCCTGAAGACAAACGCCATCTGGCCACCGGCCCTGATCAGCCTCGTCTCGCTGGCATATGCGCTCACGCGGACCGACTACAACGACAGCTCGATCCAGTTCCTTATCAGCTTTGCCCTTCCGATGACGCCTTTGATCCAGCCGATGCTCGCCGGGTTCTTCGCTCCGCGGGCTACCTGGTTGGCCGGCATCATCGCCTCGGTGATCTCGGGCTTCTGCTTCGAGTTCATGATCATCTGGTGGTTCTCGGGCCATCTGGGAAATGTGCCGGCCAACCAGCGCATCGCATCCGGCCAGTACATTGCCCTCACGCTTCAAGTCTTCCTCACCGCCTTGACCTTCGGGGCACTACTGGGCGCGGCATCCGGCTGGTACAAGCGGTTCTTGAACCTGGCC
>Ga0302322_100004082_pt1 | contig 12616 bp, 14 predicted proteins | sample Fen_T0_2_FD_203757 | JGI IMG/M metagenome (GOLD analysis project Ga0302322, IMG submission 203757) | Peat permafrost microbial communities from Stordalen Mire near Abisko, Sweden - Fen_T0_2 | ecosystem: Environmental > Terrestrial > Soil > Wetlands > Permafrost | place: Sweden: Abisko...
CTCGCGGGCGACGACAACTGCTACTCGTCGTCGGTCCCGAGCGAGGAGGTCCACGCCGCGGCCGGTCCGGGCAACCACTGGTTCTACCTGACGGCCGAGGGGTCGAACCCGACCAACGGTCAGCCGGTCAGCCCGACCTGCAACAGCTCGTCGGTCACCGGCATCGGCATCCAGAAGGCCGAGCAGGTCATGTACAACGCCATGCTGATGAAGACCAGCACCTCGTCGTACCTGAAGTACCGCACGTGGACGCTGACCGCGGCGAAGAACCTGGACGCCAGCTGCGCCACGTTCAACTCGGTCAAGGCCGCGTGGAACGCCGTCTCGGTGCCCGCCCAGTCCGGTGACCCGACCTGTACGACGGGTGGCAACACCGTCACCGTCACCAACCCCGGCGCCCAGACCGGCACCACGGGCACCGCGAAGTCGCTGCAGATGACCGGCACCGACTCGGCCTCGGGCCAGACGCTGACCTGGTCGGCCACCGGCCTTCCGACCGGCCTGTCGATCAGCGCCTCGACCGGCCTGATCAGCGGTACGCCGACCACGACAGGCACGTTCAGCTCGACGGTGACCGCCAAGGACACTACCAACGCGACCGGGTCGACCACCTTCACGTGGACGATCGGTGGCGGCGGTGGCGGGTGCAGCAGCCCCGGGCAGAAGCTCGGCAACCCCGGCTTCGAGACCGGGACCGCGGCCCCGTGGACGGCATCGACCGGTGTGGTCGACAGCTCAGTCGGCGAGGCCGCTCACTCGGGCAGCTGGAAGGCCTGGCTGGACGGTTACGGCACTACTCACACCGACTCGGTCACGCAGTCGGTGACGATCCCGGCCGGCTGCGCGGCGAGGTTCACGTTCTGGCTCCACGTCGACAGTGCGGAGACCACGACGACGACGGCGTACGACAAGCTCACCGTGAAGGCAGGGGCCACGACCCTGGCCACGTACTCGAACCTGACCAAGGCCACGGGCTACAGCCAGAAGTCGTTCGACCTGTCGTCGTTCGCAGGGCAGACCGTGACGATCTCGTTCAGCGGCGTGGAGGACTCGTCCCTCCAGACCTCGTTCGTGGTCGACGACACGGCGCTCACCACGACCTGACCGTTCCCCGGTAGTCCCCACCCGGAACGCCGGGTCGACCTCTCCACAGGGCCGGCCCGGCGTTCCTCCGTCTGCTGCTGCTGTAACGCGGTGTCATCACCGCCGAAGATCTCGCACAGCCCCCACTCAGTGACAACACCACCGCCGGAGAGGACGGGATGGGTCATCCGCGCTCGACAGCCCTACACTGAACGCGCGGAGGGGTTGGTCGGGCGGCCGCGGCGTACTCGGTCACTCCGAGGACGTCGAGGAAGGTCCGGGCTCCGAAGGGCAGGGCGGTGGGCAACACCCACCCGGGGCAACCCGCGGGACAGTGCCACAGAGAACAGACCGCCTGAAGCAGTGCTTGAGGTAAGGGTGAAACGGTGGTGCAAGAGACCACCAGCGATCCGGGTGACCGGATCGGCTCGGTAAACCCCGCCCGGAGCAAGGTCGAACAGCGCACGCTCGAGGGCTGCCCGCCCGAGTGCGCGGGTGGACCGCATGAGGCCGTCGGCAACGGCGGCCCGAGATGGATGGTCGCCGAACGGTGCGTCGCAAGGCGCCCGGGAACAGAACCCGGCCTACAGACCAGCCCCTCCGCCCTAGGCCTCTGACCTGCGACGGAGCCATCAGGACCCCTCAGCAGTCCGCACAGAGTCCGCAGCAGGTCCGCGGAGCACAGCGTCGACGGCCTCGCGCGTGCGGTCGTCCGAGTCCGGCCACAGATGCGAGTAGGTGTCGAGGGTCTCGACCGCCGAGGCGTGTCCGAGCCGCGCCTGCACAGTCTTCACGCTCTCGCCGTGACGGATCAGGAGCGACGCGTAGTAGTGGCGTAGAGAGTGGAGCCCCGACCGCGCTGGGAGGCCCGCAGCAGGTCTACCCAGCGACGAGCTGGTGGACGAATTCCGAGATGGCGTGACCACCGCTTGCGTGGTGCCTGCGATGAAGCTGACCGATGTTGGCGCCGCCCTGTACCTGACTGAGAAGGCTCGTTTCAAGCCCTGAGCGCAGGCACTCGCCTTCCGCTGTCCGGCCGATCAAACTCGCTCGAGCAGCTCGGCCGGCAGCCACTCCTCGACCACGATCCACACGCCGGCCTCGAGCACTGGCCTGACGACGCGGCCTTGCCAGCCGGAGGAGACGGGCCGCCACTCCAAAAGGAGGCCGGGGAGCCGACCGTGGCGGTCTGTCACCCAGCAGTGCTTGACCTTGTGCGCAGCTGGGTTGGTCGGCAGAGGCGCGCCGTGGGTGCGCTCGTGAAGGGCGACGCGGTCACCCTTGCGCCCCATCCCACCGGCCATGCGTCACGGTATCGAACAGGTGTTCGCAAAGGAGCGCCCCACCGCGCTGTGTCGGCACCGGCGGGGCGCTGATCTTCTCGGGACGAGAAGACCTCCAGGCTACCTCTCCAGCCACTTGTGGTCGTCTCGCCAAACAACCAGAAGCGCTAGAGCAAGGGCGAGCGAGATCAGCGCACACACGCCGATCTGCAGCGTTTCATGGACTGGCCCCACGCCCACCAGTGTGTCGGTGACTTGCGTCCGCTGACAAGACAGCCGCCCCCTCCAACGCCTGGGAGCTGAGAGGAGAGGGCGGCCGAGCGTTGTGTGTGTGCCAACACTGGATTCGATTCGTATTCATTTGTTCGGCGAACGTATCTGTCCGCTCGGCTCAGGCGGAAGTCAGTTCACGGGACGTGCTTCAACTGTTCAGATGCCGGTCCCCGCGGCATGATGCCTGCCAGGCATGGGGCACGCCGGTGGGCATCTTGAACTGCCCCACGACGGGGGAGTAGGGGGCGAGCTCTGCTCCGGACACTAAGGGTGTTCGGGGTGGGCCGGATCGCCGATTCCGGTGACGAATGACGGCCCGATGAACACTCGCCGCACATCGGACGAACCACCTTCACAGAGGCCCGGTGCGCGCCCACCTTCGAGGGGTGGAGTGAAGATCACAACCGGATGCGATACGCGCACCAAGGTGACCGCCCCAGCCCGTTTTGAGCGACCGTCCGGGCTGGGGCGGTCACCATTTCCCGCGTCTTGGGCTACCGGTTCGACCAGCCAACTGGCAGCATTTTGTGGATGGCCTTCCCCGCAGGCGTCTACGCGATCGAGCACCCCGTCGAACACAACGGCAGCGACTACCACAAGCAAGTCGATGCGTGCGTCCTTGAGGTGATCCGCCAAGTGGACGGGGAGATGCGGCACAAGCCCGCACACATGGTCTACGAGCTCATCAACGTGCATCTGTCCAGGCGCCTGCCCGGGATCGATGTCGAGCAAGAAGCGCTCCGCGACGCCGCGGCGAGAATCGCGATTGGGCTCCCGCCGGTGTGACCGCCCTATGCCGCCGAGTGACGGCCGTGCAGGATGTCGCGGACCTCGCGGACAACCAGGATCGGCACATAGCTGTGCACCTTGGCGGGCATCAGTTCGTCGTATGTTTGCTGGACAAGGCGGTGAATGAGCCCGCTGTCGATGTTGGGCTCAAGTCTGCGCAGCTCGGCCTCGGACATTGAGATCTCACTGACGCCCTGGTCTTCGATGCCGGGTTCCACTGTCCTCATGGCCCAAGCGTGGCACCCAAACATGAACGGCGGGTGTCGCGCGGCAGTGGGTCGTGACACATTGCGAAGCCCGCCGGAGTTTTGGGATCTCCAGCGGGCTTCGGGACCGGGCAGGGGGCAGGTGATGGCCAGGTCACTGGAGGATCATCGGCACTACTACACGCAGGGAGAAGAGCACGAAGAACACGGCTGCGAGTGCGAGCGCGATCCTGCGCAGTTGTCGGTCGCTCGGCCTTTTCGCCATGCACCATGGTCCCATCGCTCGAGCGCGCCCGTGGCCGAACGGGGCGCACTCCCGGACGTGACGCGCCCGCCGTCTGGGGGGTACAACGGCGGGGCGCGAAACCCCCCACTGCTGAGGTGAGGAGACAGTCAGCCTACGACGAGTTAGGAGTCCCGGGGGCATGGCGATGCCCGCCGGAGTCCCCGCCGGCGGGCATCGTTGCGAGTGTAGGTCGCGCGCTTAGGCGGCCAGTGCGGCTTCGGTGATCGTCTCGGCGCAGGGGTGGGCCACGTTCCGACCGAGGGCCGTCGAGACGCGGAAGAGCCACTGCCTCGAGGGCATCATTAGCCCGCGCTCGACCTGCGACAGGTAGCCGGAGTTCACGCCAGCCAGCTCGGCGAGTTTGCGCTGTGGCGGTTCTGAGCTGTTCGCATGGCGCTGATCGTGCGGCCGACTGCTGATGCTTGCGGGTGTTGCGTCTCTGCGGGGACCGTGGTGGACACTGAACTCATGGGTGATGCCTCCTAGTGAGGTGTTGCCCTAGGCCCTGGTCGGTGTCCACACACCGGCCGGGGCCGCTCTTTGTGCATCCTCTACTCGACCGCCGACACTGCGCAGCCGAACCGCGAACGTGGTGCAGTCCGCAGAGAGTCCGCAAGACATCCACGGACAATCCACGGTGTTCAACGGGTGAAACGGCGTTCGTGCAGGTCAGAGGCATACAGCCAACATTGACCAACGATCACCACCAGGCGGGGCCCGTTCCCGGCCTACAGACCAGCCCCTCCGCCCCAGGTCACCGACCTGCGCCCGAGTGACCTGATGTGTCCTGGATCGCGTCGATGGGCGCGGTTCAGTCGGGGTCCGCGGTGACGATCGGGAAGTCGGGGTCCGGGGCGTCGAGCACGGCGAAGAGTCGGCCCAGGGCCGAGGCGTCTCCGTCGAGGACGACGCCGGCTGAAGACAGGGTGGCCGGGTCCTGTGTGCCCGAGGCGAGCACGGGCAGCGCGGCGAGCGGAAGTCGGAGGGTGACGTCCGCGGGTGTGGGGCTCTCGGCCGGGCTGTAGGTGAGGACGCCGTTGGCCAGGCGTAGCCGGAAGTGGTCACCGGTGTCGGTGAACCGGACGTCGATGTCGATGCGCTCGTCCCAGGCCCGTGGTCCGTTGACGCGGATCGCGAGGGCGTCGAAGAGCATCTGGGGGCTGAGTGCGGCGACGATGTCGTCGGAGGACGGCGCGGCCGGCGTACCGAAGCTCCCGTCCCTGAGCTCGGTGGCCCCGGAGAGGTAGACGCTGCGCCAGGTGCCGTTCTCGGCGCCGTAGCCGAGCTGCTCGTAGGTGTCGGCGAGCAGCTCCCTGGCCGCGGCATGGGTGGGTTCGGCGAAGACCACGTGGTTGAGGACCTCGGCCACCCAGCGCAGGTCGCCGGCGTCGTAGGACGTGCGGGCCCTGGCCACGACGGCGTCGGCTCCGCCCATGAAGTCGACGTAGCGGATGGCGGCCTCGGTCGGCGGGTGCTGCCACAGGTGTGCTGGGTTGCCGTCGTACCAGCCCATGTAACGCTGGTAGATCGCCTTGACGTTGTGGCTGACCGTCCCGTAGTAGCCGTGGGTGTGCCAGGCGGCCTCGAGGGTGGGTGGCAGCTGCATCTGTTCGGCGATCTCGGCGCCGACCAGACCCTGGTTCAGCATCCGCAGCGTCTGGTCGTGGAGGTAGGCGTACAGGTCGCGCTGGAGGGAGAGATACTCGACGATCCGGTCGGTGCCCCAGGTCGGCCAGTGGTGGGAGGCGAAGGCGACCTCCGCCTCGGCTCCGAACAGGTCGATGGCTTCGGTGAGGTAGCCGGCCCAGGCATGTGGGTCACGCACCAGTGCGCCGCGCAGGGTGAGCAGGTTGTGCAGGGTGTGGGTGGCGTTCTCGGCCATGCACAGTGCCTTGAGGCCCGGGAAGTAGAAGTGCATCTCGGCCGGGGCCTCGGAGCCGGGCGCCATCTGGAACACGATCCGTACGCCGTCGAGGACCTCTTCCTGGCCGGTGGTGGTGATCTCGAGTGTGGGCGGGATCAGGGTGACGGACCCGGTCGACGTGGTCTGGCCCAGTCCGGCACCGATCTGCCCGCGGGGGCCGCGCTCCAGGGCCGCGCCGTACATGTAGCCGGCCCGGCGGCCCATGGCGGTGCCGGCGTAGACGTTCTCGGCTATGGCGTGCTCGACGAAACCGGCCGGTGCGACCACCACCACCCTGCCGGAGTCGACGTCGTCCTGGCTGATGATGCCCTTCACTCCTCCGAAGTGGTCGACGTGGGAATGGGTGTAGACCACCGCAGTGACGACACGGTCGCCGCGGTGCCGGCGGTAGAGGGCCAGCGCGGCTGCGGCGGTCTCCGTCGAGATCAGAGGGTCGATGACGATCACCCCGGCGACGCCCTCGACGAAGGTGATGTTGGACAGGTCGAAGCCGCGCACCTGGTAGATGCCCGCGGTCACCTCGAACAGTCCCTGGGTGGCGACCAGACGGGACTGTCGCCACAGACTGGGGTTGGCCGAGTCCGGCACCTCGCCCTGCAGGAAGTCGTAGGAGTCGTTGTCCCACACCACTCGGCCGTCCTGAGCGGTGATCACGCACGGGTCGAGCGAGGCGATCAAGCCGCGGCGAGCGTCGTCGAAGTCAGCGTCGTCCGAGAAGGGGAGCGAGTCCGCGAGCTCTGCGTTCTGACGAACGATCTGGGGTGACGGGTTCTTCGGAGAGACGGCCATGGGTGAACTCTGTCCTCGCTGCGAAGGCGTATGTAGGGTCTATGGACCCTTCACCTGCACCACGGAAGGTCGACTTCAGGCAGCCGTCGCCGGGACCGTCGGCCCTTGTCCTCGGGCAGTTCGGGCCAGGAGACTCGCAGTGTGACCCGTGAGGGCGCGCCGCCGGTGAGTCAGCCCGGGACGCAGCATCCTGCCGACCGCGTCGTCGACGTGGCAGGGCTCCAAGCCGTGATCGACCGGCTCCTCGACCGCGGGTACGTCGTCGTCGGGCCGACCGTACGGTCGGGCGCGATCTTCAACGCGCCCGTCACCCGGGTCGATGACCTGCCGCGCGGCTGGGGAGACGACCAGGACGCCGGGCGCTACCGGCTCCGGCCGCGCGACGACGAGGCGCTGTTCGGGTTCGCCGCAGGTGCCCAGTCGGCCAAGCCGGTCTTCTTCCCGGCGGAGGAGGTGCTCTGGCGAGGGCACCGGACCAAGGAGGGCTTCGAGGTCGACGACGACGACGGCGACCACGCGCCGTACGCCCTGCTCGGGGTGCGTTCGTGCGACCTGTCCGCGGTCGGCATCCACGACGTCGTCCTGACGGGCCGGCTGCACAGTGACGTCGCCTACGCCGCGCGCCGGACGGCTGCGTTCGTCATCGCGGTCACCTGCTCCGACCCTTCGGGCACGTGCTTCTGCGTCTCGATGGGGACCGGTCCACGGCCCGAGCAGAGCCGGGGAGTGCCGTACGACCTCTCGCTCACCGAGCTCCTCGAGGGCGGGTCGCACCGGTTCGTGGTGGAGGTCGCCAGCGAGCGCGGAGCCGAGCTTCTCGACGAGATCGGTGCGGCGCTCGCGCCGGCCGAGGACGTGGCCGCCGGAGACCGGGTCGCGGCCGACGCCGCGGGACGCATGGGCCGCCGCCTGGACACGGCCGGGCTCAAGGACCTGCTCTACGCCGGGGCCGACAGCCCGATCTGGGACGACGTCGCCACCCGCTGCCTCGCCTGCGGGAACTGCACAGCGGTCTGCCCCACCTGCTTCTGCACGACCGTCGAGGACGTCACGGACCTCACCGGTGACGTCGCCGGACGCACCCGGGTCTGGGACTCGTGCTTCGACGCCGACTACTCCTGGATCCACGGCGGGACCGTGCGGGCCTCGACGAAGGCGCGCTACCGCCAGTGGATGACGCACAAGCTGGCGTCGTGGGTCGACCAGTTCGGCACTGCCGGCTGCGTGGGCTGCGGCCGCTGCGTCACCTGGTGCCCGGCGGCGATCGACATCACCGCAGAGGCAGCCGCGCTGCGCGCGGACGCCGAGCGCACGGGACGAACGGAGAGTCAGTCATGAGGACCATCGCGGAGCTTCTGCCCGAGCACCCGTTCTTCTCCGGCCTCGACGAGCGGTGGATCGACCTGATCACCGGCTGCGCGTCCAACACGCACCTGTCCCCCGGCACCTACCTGTTCCGTGAGGGCGGGCCGGCGGACACCTTCTTCCTGATCCGGCGCGGGCAGGTCGCGATCGAGGCGGCCACTCCCACGGGGGCCGTCGTCGTCCAGACGGCTCACGAGGGAGACGTCGTCGGGTGGTCGTGGCTGGTGGCGCCGTACCGATGGACCTTCGACGCCCGGGCCACGGAGGAGACCAGCCTGATCGCCTTCGACGGCGCCTGCCTACGGGACAAGTGCGCGGAGGACCCGGAGCTCGGCTACGCGCTGCTGCAGCGGGTGGTCCGCGTGATATCGGCACACCTGCACTCGGCGCGGGTGCGGCTGCTGGACCTCTATCGGAACCCGTCGTGAGCACCTGGCCGGCAACGGCTCCGCCCCGGCTCCGCGAGCACGAGCCCGCCATGGTGCCGCGGCGGTTCGTGGTCACCGGGACCCGCCGTGACACCGACGACACCTGCACGCTGGACCTGACGGCTGCCGACGACCAGCCGCTGGCCTTCGCCTCCGGCCAGTTCACGATGCTGTCCGCCTTCGGCGTGGGCGAGGTCCCGATCTCGATCAGCGGCGATCCGGCGTACCCCGAGGTCCTGCGGCACACGATCCGTGACGTCGGCGGCGTCACCAGGTCCCTGGTCGCGGCCCGGCCGGGCACGATGCTGGGTGTCCGAGGTCCGTTCGGCCATGGCTGGGAGGTCGCGGACGGCCGCGGCGGCGACGTCGTCTTCGTGGCGGGGGGCATCGGGCTCGCCCCGCTGCGGCCGGCGGTGCTCGAGGTCTGCGCCGACCGCACGTCGTACGGGCGGGTGAGCCTGCTCTACGGCACCCGGACGCCCGGGGACATCCTCTTCGGTCCGGACCTGCGCGCCTGGGCCCGCGAGCACGACATCGACGTCGAGGAGACCGTCGACGCCGCGACCCACGGCTGGCGCGGCCGGGTCGGCGTCGTCACGCACCTGATCGACCAGGCCTCGTTCGACGAGGCGCACGCGCTGGTCCTGGTCTGCGGGCCCGAGGTGATGATGCGGTACGCCGCGCAGGCACTGCTCGACCGCGGCCTCGCCCGCGAGCAGATCCGGCTCTCCATGGAGCGGAACATGAAGTGCGGGGTCGGGCTCTGTGGCCACTGCCAGCTGCGCGAGCTCTTCCTGTGCGTCGACGGACCGGTGCTCACCTACGACCGGCTCGAGCCGCTCCTGACCAGGGCGGAGCTGTGACCATGACCAAGCCGAAGCTCGCCGTCTGGAAGTTCGCCTCGTGCGACGGCTGCCAGCTCACCCTGCTCAACTGCGAGGACGAGCTGATCCCGCTCGCGGGCGAGGTGGAGATCGCCTACTTCCCCGAGGCGACCAGGGCGGTCGTCGAGGGCCCCTACGACGTCTCCCTGGTGGAGGGCTCGATCACCACTCCCGCCGATCTCGAACGCATCCAGCACGTCCGTGCCGCCTCGCGCCGGCTCATCACGATCGGCGCCTGTGCCACCAGCGGCGGCATCCAGGCCCTGCGCAACTTCGCAGACGTGGAGGAGTTCCGCTCGGTCGTGTACGCGCATCCGGAGTACGTCGAGACCCTGGACCGGTCGACACCCATCGCCGCCCACGTGGCCGTCGACTTCGAGCTGCGCGGCTGCCCGATCGACCGGCACCAGCTGCTGGAGGTACTGGCCGCCGAGATCCAGGGACGCCGGCCGCGAATCTCGAGCCACAGTGTCTGCTTCGAGTGCAAGCGGCGAGGCAACGTGTGCGTCACCGTGGCTCACGGCACGCCATGCCTGGGTCCGGTGACCCAGGCGGGATGCGGCGCGCTGTGCCCGGCGTACGACCGTGGCTGCTACGGGTGCTTCGGACCGCAGGACACCCCCAACGCGACCTCGTTGTCGGCCCGGTTGCGCGTGGACGGCATGGACGAGACCCAGGTACTCCAGGTCTTCCGGACCTTCAACGCCGCCTCGGAGGTCTTCCTGCGTGCCAGTGAGCAAGCGGCGTCGAACCGCGATGCGGAAGAGGTGGAGCGGTGAACCACAGACTTACCGACGGTGGCCAGGTGATGCACGTCAGCACCCTCGCCCGGGTCGAGGGTGAAGGGGCGATGCACATCGAGCTGCGTGACGGTCGGGTGACCGACGTCCAGCTGCGCATCTACGAGCCGCCGCGCTTCTACGAGGCCTTCCTCCGCGGCAGGGCGTGGACCGAGCCTCCCGACATCACGGCACGGATCTGCGGGATCTGCCCGGTGGCCTACCAGATGAGCGCCTGCTGGGCGATCGAGGACGCGTGCGGTGTCAGCGTGCCGGAGGCGATCCGGCTGATGCGCCGACTGCTCTACTGCGGGGAGTGGATCGAGAGCCATGCGCTGCATGTGTTCCTGCTGCACGCGCCGGACTTCCTCGGGTACGACGGGGCCATCGACCTGGCGGCCGACCACCCGTCCGTCGTGGAGATCGGGCTGCGGCTGAAGAAGGCCGGCAACCAGCTGATGACCGTCGTCGGCGGCCGCTCGATCCACCCGATCAACGTCCGCGTCGGCGGGTTCCACCGGATGCCGCTGACGAGCGAGCTGCGTGCTCTGCGCCCGGTCCTGGAGCAGGCACGCGAGGACGCGCTCGCCACGGTGCGGCTGGTCTCCGGCTTCGACTTCCCCGAGATGGAGCAGCCGTACGAGTACGTCGCCCTTCGGCCGGAGGCGGGCTACCCGATCGAGGAGGGTCGCGTCGTGACCTCCGAGGGGAACGGCTTCGAGGTCCGCGACTTCCCCGCACACATCGATGAGTTCCAGGTGCCGCACTCGCACGCGCTGCACGCCCGTCTCGACGGCGGAGCCAGGGGCCCCTACGTCGTGGGCCCCCTGGCCCGCTACACGCTCAACCATGATCGGCTCGGCGATCTCGCCGCGGAGGCCGCGCGCGAGGCGGGACTGGGGGCGGTGTGTCGGAACCCGTTCCGCTCCATCGTGGTCCGGGCCGTCGAGCTGGTGGAGGCGGTGTCGGAGGCGTTGCGGATCATCGACGGCTGGAGCGACGGGGTCCCGCCGAGCGTCCCGGTGCCGCCCTGCGCCGGCGAGGGGTTCGGAGCCAGCGAAGCGCCCCGCGGCATCCTCTTCCACCGCTACGTCCTGGACGACGACGGAACGATCCGGGACGCCCAGATCGTCCCGCCGACCTCGCAGAACCAGGCCGGCGTCGAGGCCGACCTGCGCGCGCTCGTGGAGACCTGGGTCGACCTCGACGACCATGCGCTCCAGCACCGCTGCGAGCACGCGATCCGCAACTACGACCCGTGCATCTCCTGTGCCACCCACTTCCTCGACCTCACCGTGGACCGGTCATGACCGGGGTGACGCTGGTCGTGGGCCTCGGCAGCCCGGACCGGGGCGACGACGGGGTGGGCCCGGCGGTCGCCCACGCCGTCGCCACCGGGCTGACCCGTCACACCGGGGTGCTGGTGCGGACGCACGAGGACCCCACCGCTCTCCTCGACCTGTGGGAGGGCCACGACCATGTCGTCGTCATCGATGCCGTGGTCACCGGGGAACCGGCAGGCACGCTCCGCAGGATCGACGTGGGGGCCGACGCGCCGCCGCTGCCGGCGGGGACCTGGGCGGAGACCGGCAGCGCCGGGACGCACGCCTTCGGGCTGGCGGCCACCGTCGAGCTCAGCCGGGCGCTGCACCGGCTGCCCTCGCACGTGGTCGTCGTGGGCGTGGAGGCGGAGTGCCTCGACCTCGGCGCCTCTCTCTCGCCGCCGGTAGCAGCCGCCGTCGCAGACGCGGCCGATCTGGTGTGGAGCGAGGTGACGGCCGATGTGCCTGGGCGAGCTGGCTGAGGTGGTCCAGGTCGACGTGGACGACACCGCCGAGGTCACCACGAGCCGCGGGCGCCGCGCCACGGTGTCGCTGATGGTGCTGGACGAGCCCGTCGAGATCGGCGACTGGCTCGTCGTACACGCGGGGTTCGCAGTCGAGCGGGTCACCGCCGCCGAGGCTCTCGAGGCCACCCGGATCAGGGCGGCGATCGCACCGGAGGACGAGTCATCATGACGCGGAACGGGCCCGACCCGAGCACGGCCATGTCGGCCCGGCGACGTGCGGGGATCGGGCTGGCTCTGGTCACCGCCCTCGTCAGTGGGGTGCGGTGTTCGTGAACTCCGACCGATGAGATCGTTCGGCAACCCGACCGCCCGAACCCCTCCGCCCACCTCGCCCGGTGTCACTCTCCCGGGCCGCACACCCCACAAAGAGAAGTGCTCCCGACCGCTGCTGCGGTGGGAGCACTTGCGCCGCGGGGGGGGGTTGCGGCTGGCGTTATCTAGGGGGGGTGAGAGATGCCGTTGACAGGAGTATGGCGAATTGCGCGCCTCTTCGTTGGCAAATCGGGCAATACTCTGGTTTCGCAAGTCGCATTGAACGACGCTTCAGCCACGGGGCCGCGCCCCGCCGGCCACTGGGGGGTGCCGGCGGGGGGCGGCCCCGGTCTATGACCGGCAGAGCCGCCCCGACCTCCGCGACGGCACGGGCGTTCGAGGCGGATCCGGCCGCGGGGCGCCGGG
>Ga0302322_100004083_pt1 | contig 12616 bp, 13 predicted proteins | sample Fen_T0_2_FD_203757 | JGI IMG/M metagenome (GOLD analysis project Ga0302322, IMG submission 203757) | Peat permafrost microbial communities from Stordalen Mire near Abisko, Sweden - Fen_T0_2 | ecosystem: Environmental > Terrestrial > Soil > Wetlands > Permafrost | place: Sweden: Abisko...
GTCCGCGCCACGAGCAAGCTCACCTAAAACACCCAGATCCTAAAGGCCAAGGTCTCGAGTGGTGTCCGACCGTGCTCCACGAAGGTAGACCTAATAGTCAAGCTGGTCTCGGCCACCGAGGAGAATTCGTTCTACCTCGTGAGCGACACGCCGAGCGCAAGTGAATCGCGAAGCGCTCGAAATTGCCGCAGCAACCTTTCGGTCCACAAACGGTGCGATGGGGAGGAGCGGTTCCTCCTGTGTTTGCGCCAAGACCCGTCAAACAGGGATTTGTTGGGCGTCCTCCGTTCATCGTGAAACAGTCGGCGACCTCGGCGCTTTCCCGCTGTCTAGTCTTTCACCGATGAACGATCCCAAATTTCAGCAACACGGTGGCACTCACGCGGCCGAACACCCGCCGCACGGCCCCTCGTGGAAGCGAATGCATCACAGCCCGTTTTTCTGGGTGGCCGCCGTTTTCCTCCTGCTCGGTATGACGATCTATGTCGTGACCAACAATCTCGCCTTCTGGCCGGGCACGAAGGCGCATGAGCCGGTCCCGGCAGTCATGCCCTGAGCCACGCGCGCTGATCGGGCAATGCAGCGATTTGTACGGACCGGCAACGCCCTCGAATTTTTTCATCGTAGCCAACTCCATGACGACGACATGACCGTCTAGGTTGGCCCCTCGCTACCTGGCCCGAAACCAGCAAAGCTCCACTATTGGGCCGCCATAACCGGATAATCCGTATAACCGCGGGCGCCGGGCGAATAGAGGGTCTTGTCATTGGGCTCGGCGAAGGGTACCCCGGCTTTCACGCGGGCCACGAGATCCGGGTTGCTCACGTAGTGGTGGCCGAAGGCGACGGCGTCCAGGGTCCCGGCCGTAATGGCCTGGGCGGCCTCCTCGGGAGAATAGCCCATGTTACCGACCAGCGCGCCCTTGAACGCGGCCCGGGCCGGCGTCACCACGTCGGCTTTTTGCACACCGAAAAAGTCCCCACGCATTAGGTGCAGGTAGGCAATGCCGCGCTGATTGAGCTGCGTCGCGACATAAGTTGTCAGGCCCACCGGATCGCTGTCCTTCATGAAATTGTAGCTGTTCAAGGGCGAGATCCGTACGCCAACCCGGTCCTGGCCCCACACGCCGATGACGCCGTCAACCACTTCCAGCAGCAATCGCGCCCGACTGGCCACCGGTCCGCCGTACGGGCCTCGGCGTTGATTGCTGCCGTCGCGCAGGAACTCATCGAGCAGATAACCATTGGCACCGTGGACTTCGACGCCGTCGAACCCAGCGGCCTGCGCGTTCTTTGCCGCGTGGACAAATCCGGCGACAATCCCCGGCAACTCCTCGTCGCGCAGCTCGCGAGGAATCTCGTATGGCTTCTTTCCCTGCGGCGTATGCGTCTCGTCATTCTCAATGCGGAGCGGACTCGGCGCGACCGGCTGCGCGCCGTTGTTCAACAGCGAGTGACAGGCCCGGCCGCCATGCCAGATCTGCAGGACGATTTTCCCGCCCTTGGCGTGAACCGCGTCGGTGACCTTTTTCCAGGCGGCCACTTGCGCCGCCGAATAAATCCCCGGCTCGCGTCCGCCGAAAGCCGAATGCCCCTCGATGGCCATCGTGGCCTCGGCGACAATCAGCCCGGCGGTGGCCCGCTGGGCGTAATACTCGACCATTATATCGGTTGGGACATGGGCCGCATCCGCCCGGCAGCGGGTGAGCGGCGCCATGAGAATGCGGTTGGGCAAGGCAAGTGCGCCAAGACGGACGGAAGTGAAAAGCGATGGGTGGTGCATGGGAACGAGTGGTTGGGACAAAAGGCGAAGAAAATCCCCAAAGGCAAATATCTCAGGCGAAAAAATTCACGTCGGTCGCGCTACCGGTCGAACCGATCGGGCATCACCTGGAAACCGTCCGGTAATAATAAGTCGTGCCGCACAGCCCGCCGCCGGGAAAAAGGGCGTAGCCCGGGACCTCGCCCACGCGCGACCAACCCAATCGCTCATAGAGCCGCGCCGCCGCACTGTCGGTGACGGTGTCGAGCACCAGGAGCGTCTTCCCGCAATCGCGCGCCGTCGCCTCCGCCGCCCGCATCAGGGCGGCTCCGAGGCCGTGTCGCCGGGCGCGGCGATGCACCAGCATCTTTGCGAGGTCGGCGCGATGCGGCTGATTCTCGGGCTGATCGAGGATCAGTTGCACGGTGCCGCAGACTCCCCCTGCATCCTCGGCGACGAGCAACGCCCGATCGCCCGCCGCGGCATCCTCCGCAACCCGCCGCCAAAAAGCCCTCGCACGTTCGCGCGTGAGCGGGAGCATGAAACTCACCGACGCGCCGCCTTCGACACAGTCGATCAGGACGTCGGTCAATCCCTCAATCTCTTGTTCGTTCACCGTCTGCAATCGGCGAAGGGTCCAGGGAGCTGCATTCATCGCTTGGACGGGGTTGCGGAGGCAATGACCACGGCGTAGCGCGCGGGGTTTCTGGTGGCGTTATGGAAAACCACCGGGCGATCGAGGCGCATCGCCAGGCAATCCCCGACCCGCAACGAGTGGCGCTCCTCGCCCACCGTGACCTCGATGGCGCCCTCAAGCACCCAAACCTGCTGGTCCACCCGCGATTCCCGGACCGCCGACTCAAAGGCGACGCGCGCCCGGGCAGGAAAATGCACGTCCACGATCTGCATCGGTTGCGGCACCCCCGGCGGCGAAACATTTCGGCGGAGGTAACCCGACCCCGGGTCCCGCCACTGCGGCTGCTCCTCGCGCCGCGCCACCGGCCCGCTCCGCATCGGAGCAGTTGCCGCCGGCGGATCAAACAGCGAGGCCAACATCACGCCCAAGCCCGTGGCCAGTTTCTCCAGCACCACGGCGGTGGGACTGCATTCGCCGCGCTCGATCAGAGAAATCATCGATCGACTGACTCCGCTTCGTCCCGCCAGCGCATGGAGGGACAGCCCCCGGTGCGCCCGCAATTCCGCCACACGTACCGCCAAGCGCTGATTCAAAGTGGAAGGCGTATCTTTCATCCTGGAAACCTATTTCCAGTATAATGGACAACTGGTCAAGGGCGTTTTAGGGTCGCGGTTTATCTCCGGCAATCCGAAGCACAATTCAGGGGAACATACCGCGGGCAATCCGTGACTCATCTGTCCATGCGACCGAGGTTTCTGCTGGCCAGACCTTGCCGGCACCTGGGTGCCGGGTTGTGCGCAAGGGCCCTGGTCGCCTGCACCGCGATTCGGACCAGCGCCAGTGAAGCCAACGCGCCCGAGTCAAGTGGCGCCGCCGCTCGGCAGCATGCCGCCGACATCAGCCAGGCCGTCAAGGAGAAGCTCCCGAAATATGCGCCACCCACCGAAAAAACGCCCGAGGCTCCGCGGACCGCCGGCGAAGGCGAGATGTCGGGCGACATCCTAAAATTACCCAAGGTCACGGTGCGCCCGCGCTTGAAGGAGGAAATGTCGGAGGACGCCTGGCTCAGCGAAAAGGGCCGGGAGGATCTCGCCATGAAAACCTACCCCGGCATCGCGATCGGCAATTTGCTTGGACTAAACAAGGGGATCGCCCTCGCCAAACTCAGGGAGGAACGAGAGGCGAGGAAGCGGGCCGCGCTGGCCGAGGAAGTCGAGCGCGGCTCCGTCGAGAGTAACGCGACCGACCGGGAATTGAAACGCCTCACGAAAGCCGCGATTCAACGCCTGAATTCCGATTGGGCCTCCGGCAGCGGCGCCAATCCCAATCGACCGTAGCCGAAGAAACGATTGGGGCGGATCTGCTTCCTGAACAGTTTCCTTATCCATGATAATTCGTGAAATCAGAGAGTGAATGAATCGGTGGGGCGGCGGAGTTCAGATTCGTGGAGGCTTTTCCCGGTATTGGCGCGTCAATCAGGGGCTCATGCCTCATCCAGGTCGACACCGTCGAACCGTGGAACCCACCATGGTCGCCTAATTAGTGTTTATTAGTGGTCCAAAACCCGTTTCCCTCTTCGTCCTCTAGCCTCCTTTGAAAACTTCCTCCCACACCGTCTGCATCGCTGGCATCGGACACGCCGTACCACCGAACATCCGCGCCAACAGCGAAATTCTCAAAGCCTTCCCCGACCGGACCGAGGAGCAAATGGTCCACCTCACGGGGATCAAGGAGCGCCGGTACGCCGCCGAAGGGGACAGCGCCACCGACCTGGCCGCCATCGCCGTCAACCACGCGCTCAAGCAGGCCGGCATATCGGTCGAACAGATCGACGGCATCATCATGGCGACTTTGATTCCCGACCAGCCGGTGCCCTCGATGGCGAGCGCCCTCGCCAAACAACTCGGCATTCCCCGCGCCCTCGCCTTCGATCTCAATGCCGCCTGCTCCGGCTGGCTCTATGCGCTCGAGGTCGGTCGCGCCTTCATCCTCGCCGGCACGGCGAAGAACCTGATCGTCGTCACGGCCGAACTCCTCTCCCGCATCACCAATCCGCAGGATCACCGCACCGCCTTCCTCTTCGGCGATGGCGCCGGCGCGGCGATCCTCACGGCCCAGCCCGGCGGCCACCGCCTGCACCAGCTCGGCCTGTCCGGTGACGCCGATCAGTTCACCGCGATCCAGCGGCCCGGCGGCGGTGCGCGCATGCCGTGGCCCGAGGCGGATGGCAGCGTCGACCTGGAACATTTTTATCTGCAAATGGACGGAGCCGCGGTCTTCAAGCACGCGGTGGTCGGTTTTGCCGAACAGATCGAGCAAACGCTCGCCCGCGAGAAATTGAAACCCGAGGATATCGCTTGGATCGTGCCCCACCAGGCCAACGAGCGCATCCTCAAGGCCGTGAGCCGGCGGGTCGGTATTCCCTACGACAAGTTCGTCGTGACCATCCAACGGTATGGCAACACCAGCGCCGCCAGCGTTTCCATGGCTCTCGGCTGGGCCGCCGAAGAGGGCATCTTCACCGAGGGCGAGAAAATCATCTTTTGCAGCGTGGGCGCCGGCCTGACCTTTGCCGGTGGCTTGCTGGTGTGGTAGGATTGACTACCCGGCATGATGGGGTATCGGTGGTTTCACGGATATGGTACCGCCCTTGCACTAAAAAATTGTGCCGACTTAGCCGACGTTGGCGGTTAACCCTCTTCGAATCCCCACCCCCCTCATGTCCACCGTGCCCAAACTCAAATCGATCGCCGCCGGCGTCCTCCTCTGCTCGACGCCCGCCCTCTTCGCCACCCCACCGCACAAGGTGATGCTGCTGACCGGACAATCCAACAAGTACCACGATTGGACCCGCAGCGCCCCGATTGTAAAGTCCTACCTCGAGCAAACCGGTCTCTTCGTCGTCGACGTGGTCACGACTCCACCCACGGGCGCGGACCTGGCGGCTTTCAGCCCGAAGTTTTCGGATTACGCCGCGGTCGTGATGATCTACGAGGGCGCCGAATGGCCGGCCGCCACGAAGCAGGCATTTGTCGACTATGTGCGGAAGGGCGGCGGACTCGTCTCCATCCACGACACCGACAACGCCTTTCCCTATTGGAAGGAATGGAATGAAATGATCGGCGTCGGCGGCTGGGGTTTCAAGGCCGACGGCAACATCGGCGCGCGCGACGAATCGTGGGGCCCGAAGATCCGCTGGCGCGACGGGCAGATGCTGCTCGACAGCACCACGCCCGGCAACGCCGGGCACCCGCCCCGCCACGATTTCCTGGTCACGACGCGCACTCCGGACCACCCGATCATGCAAGGCTTGCCCGCCGCCTGGCTGCACGCGAGCGACGAAATCTACAGCCAACTCCGCGGCCCGGCGAAAAACGTTACCGTGCTCGCCACGGCCCTCGCCGACAAAACCAAATTTCCCACCGCCTCCGGGGAAAATGAACCCGTGCTCATGACCATCTCGTTTGGGCAAGGCCGAATCTTCCATACCACACTGGGACACGTGAACGACAAGGACGCGGCGCCTTACCAGGCACTCGCCTGTGCCGGATTCGCGGTCACCCTCCAACGCGGCACCGAATGGGCCGCCACCGGCCACGTCACCCAGAAAATTCCCACCGATTTTCCGACCGCGGAGACGACTTCGCTGAGAACTCATTGAGGGCAAAGCAAGACCACGGCGAGGGCGCCCGCAGAAGCATACGATCAAGCGGTTGTTCAAGGAGTACGCGCGGGCATCGGGAAAGCGGAAAAGTCTAGCGAAGCGCACGTTCTCTGGCTCCGCGCGATTGGGGCTTGAGCCTGCGCCCACAGGTTCGAGTGTCATCGGTGACCTCACTCTGTCTTTCCCCACTCTATGCGCCCACTTATCCTGACCGTTGACGATGCCAAGGCGGTGCGCAGCCTGGTCGAACAAACGTTGGCCGAATTCGCGTGCGACGTCACCGAGGCCACCAATGGTTTCAACGCCTTCTTCGCCATCGAAAGCGCCCGGCCGGATTTGATCCTTCTCGACATCAGCATGCCGATCATGGGCGGGGTGGAGACCCTGAATCGGCTGAAGGCCGCGCCCGAACTGGCCGCGATCCCCGTGATCATGCTGACCTCGCGCGCGGATCACGCCGTGATACCCTTGCTCGGCAAGATGGGCGCGATCGACCACCTCGTGAAACCCTTCGACGCCGCCGATCTTCTGGCCGCGATCCGCCGCGTGGTCCCGTTGCCTTCGAAGCGTACTTGAAGGCGGCCCCTAAGCCGCCGTGCTCAATCCACGCGGGAGAAAGAGACGATTTGATTCTGCTCGCGGTGATTCGTCCAAAAATTCTTCCCGTCAAACGCCAGCGCCCGCGCCGCAAACGGGACGCGGGCAAGGTCTTCGCTGTGTGGCGCCGCGGGATGCAAATTCACCCGAGTCAGCCAATATTCAGTGGTATCCTCGGCATCGGTCGTCACCAAGTAAAGGGAACCGTCGACAAACACCTGTCCGCAGACGCCGTGCGGAATCCGAATGACACGTCCGGCTTTCCCGTCCGCCTCGAGCGTGATCACCTTTTTCGGGTACCACTGGCTGACGTGCAGTCGCTGCCCATCGTAGCCGAGTTGCGATCCGGTGTCGTCCGGGCACGGCAGCGCAAAAGTTTCGTCGAAGCCCACGCCGGGCAAGCAGCGCCGGACGATCCGATGGTCCTCGGCGGTTTCACCGCAGAGCACCCGCAATTCATTTCCCACCGCCGTCATGCCCCAAGGCACGCCGGGCGCCACGGTGTTCCAGCCCGCCGTCCAGGTGCCGGGATCGATCGCATACACTCGTTTCGTCTCGCGCGACCCCATCCAAAGCGTGGCTCCGTCCCAAGCGAGCGATTGCGGCTTCGGCGCCGGAGAGGCGAGCCGCTTGATTTCTTGAATGTCCTTCATGCGATCCCGAGTAAGATCATCCCGTGTCCCGACGAAAGCCCCAAACCCATGCTTGGTTGGTTTTCAAGGCAACTGTGCTGCTCACCGCCCAGTTGGAACCAAGGCGCCGTCGCCCTCGGTGCGATTTTACCCCAAGAACGCCCCCGGTCCTTTGCACCGTTCGCGACCTTGGTGTGAAAATTCCACCTTCCGTGTTCTCCGTGTGTTCCGTGGGCCACCCGCTGCCTGAATTCCTATCGGAACGAAATCCGTCTCGATTTTCACGCTCCCCTTCACTCCCGTTGCGTTCTTGGTGTGAACCCGCCCGCGCTGGTTTCACCATTAAACTTCATCAGCGTAGATTAGTGGTTTCAAAAAACCCGAATTGGGCTTTTGTTCACGACCGCAACGAAACCCACCGGCTTCCGCTTGCGATTGATTCCTCTCGTCCCTCCCCAACCCCGCCCCCATGAATATTCCCCGTCGCACCTTCTTGAAAAGTACCCTCGCCGCTTCCGCCACCGCCGCCCTTTCCTCGCGCCTCGCCGCGAATTCTGCCGCCTCCGCGGCCGGCCGTGAATATTACGAATTGCGCTGCTACCGTTTGCAGGCCGGAACTCGACTCAAAGCCGACGTCAATCCGACCCGCCTCGAGTCCTACCTGGAACACGCGCTGCTTCCCGCCCTCGACAAACTGGGCGTAAAGAATGTGGGGGTGTTCAGCGAACTCGAAGTCAACAAGGACACGGCCACGTCGACGCCCAAACCGGGTTCACCCCTCTGGGTTCTCATCCCGCACGCGACCCTCGACTCGTTTGTCCAGGTCAGTGCAAACCTCAACACCGACGCGGCCGTGCAACTAGCCGGTGCCGACTACCTCAATGCCCCGAAAGCCAATCCGGCGTTCGAGCGCATCGACGCCTGGCTGCTGCTCGCCTTTGCCGGGCTGCCGAAGCTCGACTTGCCCGCGTTTTCCCGCAGCCGAACCCCGGGTCGGGTCTTTGAAATGCGGGATTACGAGAGCCACAGTGAACTGAAGGCGCTCAGCAAAATGGCCATGTTCAATGACGGCGAGGTCACGCTCATGAAGGATCTCGGGATGTCGCCCGTCTTCTACGGCCAAGCGCTGGCCGGCCCCGACCTGCCTCACCTTACCTACATGACCGGCGCCGCGGATCTGGCGACGCACCTCGGCAATTGGAAGAAATTCGGCTCCGCCCCGCGCTGGAACGCCATGAAGGACCTGCCCCAGTACGCCGACAACACTTCGAAGAACACGCCCCGCTTCCTGGCTCCCAAAGCGTATTCGCAGATCTAGCTGGCTCGTCGCCAGCCCGTCAAAGTTCCATCGCCGGCACGGTCGTCGCCCGGGCTTGCTCGCTGCGCTTCCGGGCCTTTTCGACGCCAATTGCATCGAGCCCGAGGGCGTTGGCGACCGCCAATACGGTGCCGACCCCGCAGAAAGGATCGAAAATTATTTTTGCCCGCACCTGGTCCCGGGCAAAACGCACCGCGTGCGCGGCCGCCCGGGTGCCCATGGCGCGCACCCACAGTTGCGGCCCGGCATCCGCAATCACATCGGGAATCGGCAACACTTCAGGACATGACATCGCCCGCGACACCGCGATCAAGTGGGTGTAGCCGGGACGCCCCGACGTCAGCGTACCCGCCGGGCGGCGACACACGATCTTGTGAAAAAGCACGTGGGCCCCGGCATCCGCGGCCGCCCGAATGACGAGCGCGCCCTTGTCGATCCACGTACCGTCCCGCTTGATGTCGGATTGAAAAAACAGCGCCGCGCTTTCCGGCGGGACGGATTCAACGACCAAGCCGGCCGCGGCAAGAAACCATTCGCGCCAAGCCGGCAGGGCGAGACTCACTTCCGATACGTCCGGCAGCGAAGTCACCGCGCAGGCACCCGCGATCTCGCCGCGCGATTTCATCCACGGAATGGCATCGGCGCAGTGCACTTCGCGCCGGGGCGGACTGGCGGCCGGTTGGTTCACTGCGATTCAGACCCGCCGCTCATTTTTCCAGCTTGGCGCCGGTCAGGCGCGCGATCGCACCAAGCGTGGTTTGCGCGGCGTTCAGCCCCAGGCGAAAATCCTGATCGCTAAACGTGGCGAAACGATCCGTCGGCTGGTGCCAGTGCGGGTCCCAACCGGCGCCGATTTCCCGACCGCGCTCATTCTCCCGCAGGCTGATCGCCGGTACCAAATCCATGAACGGCGTGCTGTCGGTGTTGGTCATGTGCGGACCGACCGCCGCCGGGTAGTCGGTCGCGTAGTTTTCATTGGCCGCCACGAACGCCCAGGCGAGTTGCTGCGCCGCCGCCGCGAACTTGGCGGTCGACTGAAACTCGATATTCACGTCGGCTTCGGGGCGCTGCTCGGGCGCCACGGTCCCATCGGCGCGAGGCATGCCATGATCGAACAGCATCATGTCGTGCTGAATCATGCCGAGCCACTTCGGCTCGGGAAATTGTCCGGATCCGGCGGGCTCCTCCCGGCCCTGGAGTGCAGCGCGTTGCGCCACGTAGGCGCGGGCTCCGTTTAGGCCGGTCTCTTCATTGTTCCAGAGCACAAAACGGATGGACCGTTCGGTTTTCACCTCGGGGGCCATGAACACACGCGCGAGTTCCATGACCAGCGCCGTGCCCGAACCATCATCGTTGGCGGCCTCGCCCCAACCGTGGCCGTCGAGATGGGCCCCGACCAGGTACATTTCCTCCGGATGCGTCGTGCCGATCTTCGTGCAATAGATTTCCTCCCGCGGTCCGACATCGGCGGGTTGGGAATTAAGCGCCCGCAGTTTTTCATCGGGTTGCTTCAGGGGATCGACATTTACGCCGGGATGGCCGCGAACCCCGCGATAGCGTCCGCCGCCCTGCGCCGCATCGGGGGACGAGCGGACGACCGGTCCGCTCGGCAAGCGCGGATCGGTGGGAAAGTACTCGTACTTCAGGCGGACCGTATTCGAGTAGCCGTAGCTCTTGAGCTGGGCTTCGATCCAGTCGACCGCCGCCCGGTTGCGATCGGTGCCCTGGCGCCGGTCGCCGAACTGCGTGAGCCCCTTGATCGTCGCCTTGTATTTTTCCAGGTCGAGGCGGCCGACGAGAATTTTGATGGGGTCTGCCGGAGCGGAGGGCAGCGCCGGCTGGGCAAAGTCCGGGGTGGCGAGGACCGCAAACAAACCGAATCGGATCAAAGCGGAAATTTTCACGAACCTCTATTGAGCCAACCCCCGACCGATAGCAACTCCGGGGGGAAACAGCGCCCCGGCGAATTTTGCTTCACTGCGGGACAAATCCGGTTACGCACAGGAGTGAACTGGATCTGTAGCTCAATTGGATAGAGCACTTGGCTTCGAACCAAGGGGTCGGGGGTTCGAGTCCCTCCAGATCCGCCACTCCGGCGGCAAAGTAAAATGGTTCGCAAGAACTACGACGGCGATGGGCTCCATCAGGCCCGCAAACCGGTTGCGTTGGTCGCTATTTTCGGCACCTTCCCTCCCATGCCACCCCACTTTGTACGATCGGCCTTGCTGGCGTTGTTACTTTGGATCCCAGTCGCTTTGAAGGCGGCGACGGCGACGCGGATCCCGGTCATCTTCGACACCGACATTGGCACGGACATCGATGACACGTGGGCTCTAACGCAACTGCTGCGGTCGCCCGAGCTCGACCTGAAACTCGTGCTCACCGATACCGGCGACACCCATTATCGGGCGATGCTGGCGGCGAAACTCCTCGAAGCCGCCGGACGCACGGATGTGCCGGTCGGGATCGGCCAGAACCGGGGCATGAGCGACACCGTGCGCAACCAGTTGCCCTGGCTTGCCGGCTACAACTTGGAAAAATATCCCGGTCGTGTGTACCAAGACGGCGTGGGCGCCCTGATCGAGCTCATCATGAAGTCCCCTGAACCCGTGACGATCATCGCCGTGGGCGCAGTGCCAAACCTGGCGCTGGCTTTGCAACGCGAACCACGGATCGCCGCGAAATGCCGCTTCGTTGGCATGCATGGCAGCATCGATGTCGGTTACGGGGGCAGCTCCACGCCGGCGGCCGAGGCCAACGTGAAAGACGACCCCGCGGGATTGCGCGCGGTCCTGTCCGCTCCGTGGCGCGACATCCTGCTCACCCCGCTCGACACCTGCGGAGTCGTGCAGCTCACGGGAGATGATTATCATGCCATCTGGAGTGCCACCGGTGATCCGTCCCTGCGGGCGCTGATCGAGAACTACTGTGTGTTCGCGCCCCGCGTGACCTGGATGAAGTGCGATTTCTTCGCGACCCGCTCGACGACGCTGTTTGATTGCGTGGCGGTTTATCTCGCCACCTCCGAATCGCTGGTGGAAGTGGAGACGGTGTCGTTCGACATCACCGACGACGGTTATACCCGCCGCTCAGCCACCGGCCCGTTCAAGGCCCGCTGTGCGCTCCGCTGGAAAAATCTCCCGGCTTTCGAGGCCTACCTCACCAAGCGTCTGCTGACGAAACCGTGATCCCGCCTCGGCGACACGCACCGCAGTTTGGTCCACGAATTCCACGGATGCCTGCGGATTTTCTATCCGATTCAAGCTCGTTCTGATTCACTCAGGAGACGAAACGATTCGGGCCCCGAACGGCCTGCTGGAATGTTTCGTGATTCGTGAAATTCGGGGAGCAATGAATTGGTTGGCCGCCGGAATTTTGGCTGAACCCTTCTTCAGCGGTCCGTCCCCATCGGTCGATCAATATCAAGGGCCACAGTCGCTCACGCTTTCTGTCCAGCGAGCTTCGTCGAGGCCAGCTTGTACCACTGGCGCTCCGTGCGGCGCCAGGCGGGACTAGCTTTGCGGAATTTTTTTTGGATCGCCCGCCACGTCTCGATGGCTTTCTCGTTGCGACCGGTTTTCTCGTAGACCGCCGCCAGGCCGGCGCGCGGGGCCTCGCCAATGAAACGCTCCACCACGCTTTCGTAGGTGACCTCGGCGTCCGCGTATCGTCCCAACGCCGTCAGACAATCGCCCCGCCGGACCTGAAGCTCCAGGCCCAGCATCCGGTTGCCCGTGGTGTCCACGCGAGCGAGGATCGCGTAGGCCTCCTGGTGTTGACCCAGAGCCACCTTGTATCGCGCCACGTCCACCAAGGTCCGCGGATCATTCTGAAAAACGCCCTTCAAACACTCGACGGCTACCGCGTGCGCCTCGACGGTCTCCCCGCCGGCGAAAAGCTCCTCCGCCAGCCGCAGGCGATTCTTGATCGTCTCGGTTTCCTCCAGCTCCTCGCGCAGGTCGGCGATTCGCCACTTCCTGGGCTTGAGCGAATGAAAAAAACCCTGC
>Ga0302322_100004086_pt1 | contig 12615 bp, 12 predicted proteins | sample Fen_T0_2_FD_203757 | JGI IMG/M metagenome (GOLD analysis project Ga0302322, IMG submission 203757) | Peat permafrost microbial communities from Stordalen Mire near Abisko, Sweden - Fen_T0_2 | ecosystem: Environmental > Terrestrial > Soil > Wetlands > Permafrost | place: Sweden: Abisko...
GTCGCGGCTGCGTCGCCGGAGAGGACGACGACGGCGACTCCCTGCTCGAGCAGGTACGCCACGGTCTCCCTCGTCTGCGGCCGCAACTCTTCCGCGAACACGGCGAGCCCCAGCGTCCGCAATGGCGGCGGACCCGCGTCGGGGCCCTCGGGGAACGGCCCGCTGGCGGTCCCGAAGCAGAGCACCCGGCGTCCCTCGTCCTGGAGCGCAGCCGCCCGCGCGGCGAGGTCGCCCAGGGGGAAGAGCTCGGGTGCCCCCAGCACGTAGCGCGTGCCGCCGACCCGCTGGCCGCTCCACCGCCGCCGGGAGAGGAACGGGACGCTCTCGTCGGCCGGCTCCGACGTGGCGGGATAGGCCGCGGCGACCGCTGCGAGGGTCAGGTTCTGCGCCTCGGAGGCGGCTGCGTACGCGCCGAGGCGCTCTCCGAGCTCCTGCTCCGTCGTCCCCGGAGCGGGGTCGACCCCGACGAGCCGGAGCGAGGGGGTCGTCAGGGTGCCGGTCTTGTCGACGCAGATCGTGTCCACGGAGGCGAGCGACTCGATCGCGTTCAGCTGCTGCGAGAGCGCGCCCACCCGCGCCATCCGGAGCGCACCGGCGGCGAAGGTGACCGAGACGAGCAGGATCAGCCCTTCGGGGATCAGGGTCACCATGCCGGCGACCGCCGTGTCGACCGCGCTCCGCGTGGCCACATCCTGCTTTGCGAGCGCCACGACGAGCATGGCGCCGAGCGGCACCATCACGGCTAGCAGGACGTAGAGGAGGCGATCTATCGAGTGCTCGAGGGGCGAGCGCGGGTGGCGAAACGCGCGTGCGGTGCCGGTGATCCGCTCCGCGTAGCTGTCGGCGCCGACTGCGGCCACCTCGAACGAGCCGCTTCCCTCGACCACGAACGAGCCCGAGCGCACCTCCTCCCCGGCCGAGCGCGAGACCGAGGCCGTCTCCCCTGTCAGGACCGACTCGTCGAGCCGGAGCCCGAAGGCCGTCAGGAGGGGCCCGTCGGCGACGACCTGGTCTCCCGACCCGAGGCGCACCAGGTCGCCCTGGACGATCTCGGAAACGTGAGCGGAGCGGGGCTCACCGTCGCGGACGACGGTGGCCCGCGGGGCGACGAGCGCCGCCAGGGCGTCGAGCTTCTCCCGCGCTCGCAGCTCCTGCCAGACCCCGATGCCAGTGTTCGCGACGATGATCCCGAGGAACAGCGCGTCGCGCCAGTCGCCGAAGATCAACGTCAGCAGCCCGAGCGCGAGCAGGATCGCGTTGAACGGCGTGACCGCGTTCGCCCGGACGATTCTCGAGGTCGACCGACTCGCGGGCGGCTCGCGCGGCTCCCCTCGCGCCGCCCGACGCGCCGTAGCCTCTGCCTCGGACAGCCCTGACGTCACCGGGACGAGGCTAACACCGCGCCGTGGCTCTAGGCGGGCGGCTCGACCTTGCCGTTCGACTGCGCCCGCGTGGAGATCTCCTTCTGCCGGGCGACCGTCTCGAGGGCGAGCTCGAGCAGCTCGCAGAGCCTCTTCAGCCGCACGCGCTCCGAGCTCTCGTCCAGGAGCTCCTGCTTGATCTCGGGGGAGAAGTCGAACCGTCCCGCGATCGCGAAGGAGAGCGCCGGCGCGTCTGCCTCGGGCGCCTCGACGTCCGACTCCGTCTGCTCCGCGAGCCGTGCGAACAGCGTCAGCGCCCGCTCGGCGTCCCCGGGCTCTGCCGGGTCGTCCTGGTCGGCGACGTCCTCGACACGGCCCGTGGCGAACGAGCGGCCTTCCGTGAGCGCGAGCAGCCGGAACCGCGATGTCCCTTCCACGATCACGTTCAGCCGCCCGTCCTCGAACCGGTCGACGACCTCCACGACGGTCGCGAGCGTTCCGACCTCCCGCAACCCGTCGTCGTCCCCGTAGACGATCCCGAACGGCCGCCCGTCGGCGAGCGCCTCCCCGATCAGCTCGCGGTAGCGCGGCTCGAAGATGTGCAACGGTACCTGCTCGGTGGGCAGCAGGACGATGCCGAGGGGGAAGAGGCCGATCTCATCCATGCCAGGAGAGCGTGCGCGCCGGAGCTAGGACGCCTCGGGGATCCTGGCCTCGAGCGCCGCGCCCAACGCATCCCGCACCGGCTCCAGCTCGATCCGGTCGAGCACGTCCTGGAAGAAGCCGCGCACGATCAGTCGCTCGGCCTCCTGCCGGGAGAGCCCGCGCGCCATCGCGTAGAACAGCTGCTCGCGGTCGACCTGACTCAGCGTGGCACCGTGGGTGCAGCGCACGTCGTTGGCGAGGATCTCGAGCCCCGGGATCGAGTCGGCGTGCGCCGCCTTCGAGAGCAGCAGGTTGCGGTTCTCCTGGTAGGCGTTCGCCTTCTGCGCACCCTTCTCGACCCGGATCATCCCGCGCCAGACGGCGCTCGCCTCGTCGCGAAGCACTCCCTTGAAGGCGAAGTCGGAGGTCGTGTGCGGTGCGATGTGCTCCTGGAAGGTGTCGTAGTCGAGCCGCTGCGCGTGATCGGCGAAGTAGGCGCCCGTGACCCGCGAGGTCGCGCCCTGGCCCGTGAGGTCGTTCTGGATCCAGACCTTGCCACCGCCGGAGCCGAAGCCGCCCGCGACCCAGTCGAGCTCCGCGTCTCGCTCGACCCTCGCGTGGTGAGAGGCGAAGTGCCACGTCTTCTGCGAGTAGTTCTGCACCGAGACGTACTCGACCTTGGCGCCGTCCTCGACCAGGATCTCGACGGCGGCATTGGAGTAGCCGGCGAGCTCGGGAGTTGCCGAGGCGTACTCCTCGATCACGGTGAAGCTGCTCTGTGCCCCCGCGACGATGAGGAGCCGCCAGAAGAGCGAGCCGCCCTCGACGGAGTTCGCGATCCTGATGTAGATCGGCTTCTCGAGCACGACCCCCTTCGGGACGTGGACGAGCAGCCCGTGCTCCCACATCGCCGCATTGTGCGCCGCGAACTTCTCGGCGTGGCCGACGAGCGTCCCGAGTAGCGGGTGGTCGTCGGTCAGGATCTCGAAGCGAACGCCCTCGGGCGCGTGGTCGATCGTGATGCCGCTCTCGCCCACCGACGCCGTGCCGGAGGCGTCGATCTCGAGCATGGTCGCCGGCAGGGTCTCCGTGCCAGTGCCCGCTGCCACGTACCCATCGGGGTCGAACCCGGTCAGGTCCGTGAAGCGCCAGTGCTCGTCCAACTTCGTCGGCAGCGGGATCGCCTGGTAGCGCTCGAGCAGCTCGGGCCTAGGCATCTGCGGCCTCGTGCGGCGCGTAGCGCCGGTGCAGCATCAGCGCGTTCCCGTCGGGATCGCGGAAGAAGGCCATGTGACAGACGCCGGTGTCGAGGATCTCGCCGTCGAACGCCACACCCGCCTGCTCGAGCTCCGCACGGGTGGCTGCGACGTCCGGGACGCGCAGCGCGATCTGCGACGAGTGCGGCGCCGTGAACGTCTGGCCCATGTTCGTGGGGTCGAGCAGGTAGATGCTGAGGTTCTCGCCGAGCTGGAACTCGGGCCAGGCGCCGTGACCGATCTGCGGCAGCCCGAGCGTGTCGCGGTAGAAGGCGGTGGAACGCTCGAGATCGGTCACCGGCACCGAGACGAAGTCGGTGCGCTCGACGATCACCCGACACCTCGAAGCCGGGTCGGACGGCTGCTACGACGCTCCAAGCGCAGTCGGCCTGGCCGGCTTCGACTAGCCAACCGTCGGAGCCGGGTCGGACGGCTGCTACGACGCTCCAAGCGCAGTCGGCCTGGCCGGCTTCGACTAGCCAACACTGCCTTCCATCTGCAGCTGGATCAGCCGGTTCATCTCGACCGCGTACTCGAGCGGGAGCTCCTTCGTGATCGGCTCGACGAAGCCGGAGACGATCATCGCGCTCGCCTCCGACTCGGAGAGGCCACGGCTCATCAGGTAGAAGAGCTGCTCCTCGCCGATCTTGGAGACGGTCGCCTCGTGGCCGAGGTCGACGTCGTTCTCGTCGACCTTGATGTACGGGTACGTGTCGGAGCGGGACTCGTCGTCGAGGATGAGCGCGTCGCAGACGACCTTCGACTTGGAGCCGGTCGCGCCCTTCGCCACCTCGAGCAGGCCGCGGTAGCCGGCCCGCCCGCCGTCCTTCGAGATCGACTTCGACGTGATCACGGAGGACGTGTTCTTGCCGACGTGGACGACCTTGCCGCCCGCGTCCTGGTGCTGGCCCTTGCCGGCGAACGCGATCGAGAGCACCTCGCCGTGGGCGTGGTCGCCCATCAGCCAGATCGCCGGGTACTTCATGGTCAGCTTGGAGCCGAGATTCCCGTCGACCCACTCCATCGTCGCGCCCTCGTAGGCGACGGCGCGCTTCGTGACCAGGTTGTAGACGTTGTTCGACCAGTTCTGGATCGTCGTATAGCGGCAGCGGCCGCGGGGCTTGACGATGATCTCGACGACCGCCGAGTGCAGCGAGTCGGACGAGTAGATCGGTGCGGTGCAGCCCTCGACGTAGTGCACGTAGGCGTCCTCGTCGACGATGATCAACGTCCGCTCGAACTGGCCCATGTTCTCCGCGTTGATCCGGAAGTAGGCCTGCAGCGGCATCTCGATGCGCACACCGGGCGGGACGTAGATGAACGAGCCTCCCGACCAGACGGCCGAGTTGAGCGCCGAGAACTTGTTGTCGTTCGAGGGGATGATCGTGCCCATGTACTGCTTGACGATGTCCTCGTGCTCACGCAGCGCCGAGTCCATGTCGAGGAAGATCACGCCCTTCTTCTCGAGATCCTCCTGGAGCTTGTGGTAGACGACCTCCGACTCGTACTGCGCGCCGACGCCGGCGAGGTACTTCTTCTCCGCCTCCGGGATGCCGAGCTTGTCCCACGTGTCGAGGATCTCGGAGGGGAGGTCCTCCCACTTGTCGACCTGGTTCTCGGTCGGCTTGATGTAGTAGAAGATGTTGTCGAAGTCGATCTCGCCGACGTTGCCGCCCCAGGCCGGCAGCGGTCGCGCGTAGAAGTAGTCGAGGGCCTTGTGGCGGAAGGCGCGCATCCACTCCGGCTCGTTCTTGTGCTCGGCGATCGCCTCGACGACCTCGTGAGACAGGCCGCGGCCGGACTTGAAGAAGTAGTCCTTCGCCTCGTCGGGGTTCGAGAAGCCGTACTGGTACTCGCTGCGGATCTCCTTGACGACGTCGTTCTCGGTCGCGCTCATGCGCCTTCGCCTCCTACGCCTGCAGGAATGAAGGCCTCGTAGCCCTCCGCCTCGAGCTGCTGAGCGAGCTCGGCACCGCCCGAGGCCACGATCCGCCCGTCCACGAAGACGTGCACGTGGTCAGGGGTGATGTAGTTGAGGATTCGCTGGTAGTGCGTGATCACGAGCGCGCCCATCTCCGGCCCGACAAGCTCGTTGACGCCGTTCGCGACGACCTTGAGGGCGTCGATGTCGAGGCCGGAGTCGGTCTCGTCGAGGATCGCGATGCGCGGCTTCAGCATCGCCATCTGGAGGATCTCGACCCGCTTCTTCTCGCCGCCGGAGAAGCCGTCGTTCAGGTAGCGCTGCGCGAGCTCGCGCGGCACCTTCAGGTGCTCCATCGCCGCGAGCATCTCGGTGCGGAACTCCTTCACCGCGATGGGATCGTCCTCGCCGCCGTTCGCCGCCTTGCGCTTCGCGTTGATCGCGCTGCGCAGGAAGCTCGTGACGGTGACGCCGGGGATCGCGTGCGGGTACTGGAAGGCGAGGAAGAGCCCCTTCTGCGCGCGCTCGTCCGCACCGAGCCCGGAGATCTCCTGGCCGTCGAGCAGGATCTCGCCCTCGGTGATCTCGTAGGACGGGTGGCCCATGAGCGCGTAGGAGAGCGTGGACTTGCCGGAGCCGTTCGGGCCCATGATCGCGTGCTTCTCGTTCGTGTCGACCGCGAGGTCGACGCCCTTGACGATCGGCGTGCCGTCGTCGAGAGCAACGTGGAGGTTCTTGATCTCGAGCAGTGCCACTGTCTCAGTCCTCGCCTCTGGTCGGAACAGATGTGGGAAAGCCGCACGGCAGTTGCGGAAAAGCCGCACTCATTGCCGTTCCTGCATCGTAGCCGGACCGATCCGGGCACCGGCGCGGGGTGGAGCCACTGCTACAGTCTCGCCCATGCCCTTCGGAATCGGCATCTGGGAGCTCCTCATCCTCCTGCTCGTCCTGCTCCTCGTCTTCGGCCCCAAGCGGCTGCCGGAGATGGGCCGCCAGCTCGGCAAGGGGATGCGCGAGTTCAAGGATTCGGTCACCGGTGACTCCAAGGACGACGAGGCAGAAGCCCAGGCCTTGCCACCCGCCGAGCCCGTCGTCCCCGCCGCGCCTGCCGCGCCTGCCGAGCAGCGCGAGCGGGACACCGTCTCCTAAGCCACCGCGAGGATGATCCGCAGGCTCGCCCCGCGCCGTCTCGGTGCGGACGAAGAGGCGACCGTCGTCGAGCACCTGTCGGAGCTCCGCCACCGCATCTTCATCGTCCTCGCGGCGTTGATCCCGGCCTTCATTCTCGCGTTCGCGTTCCACACGACGCTGATCACCTGGCTCAAGCGCCCGCTCCCGCCCGACAAGACGCTGATCACGCTCGGGGTGATCGAGCCGTTCACGACCGCGGTAAAGGTCAGCGGCATCGCCGCGATCGCGATCGTCCTCCCGATCCTCGTCTGGCAGGTCTGGGGCTTCCTCGCCCCGGCCGTGGACGAGGCCAGCCAGCGCGCGCTGCGGGGCTTCATCGTGTTCGCGACCGCGCTCTTTGCCGTCGGCGTCACCTTCGCCTACTTCATCGTGCTGCCGGCCGCGATCACGTTCCTGACCAACTTCGACGACACGGTCTACAACATCCAGATCCGGGCGAGCTACTACCTCTCCTTCACCTCGCTCGTGCTGCTCGCCTGCGGGCTCGCGTTCGAGATGCCGATCTTCATCCTCGCCCTCGTCAGGATCCGCGTCCTCAGCTACGACAAGCTTCGGCGCAACCGGAAAATGGGCTACGTTCTGATGCTCGCCTTCGCGATCCTCCTCCCCACGGTCGACCCCGTCTCGCTGCTGTTCGAGGTGATCCCGCTCCTGATCCTCTTCGAGATGTCGATCTGGCTGTCGAAGGTGATGGAGAAGCGCTGGGGCACCGGGACGTCGCTCTGGGGGCTCGGCGAGGACGGGGACGACGACGACGACGACGAGCCGTCCGCCGGGGTGCCGGAGCGTGACACCGCTGTGGAGGACGCAACGCTGTGAGGGTCGTCTCGGCGGACTGGCTGGTTCCCGTCGAAGGCGTGCCGATCAGAGAGGGAGCCGTCGCGATCGCGGACGACGGCACGATCGCGGCCGTGGGCTCCGCGGCGGAGCTCGGGCAGGGCGAGCACCACGGGGGCTGCGTGATCGTGCCGGGCTTCGTCGACGCGCACTCGCACATCGAGTACGCCGTCTACGCGGGTTTTGGTGACGGGCTCCCCTTCGTGCCATGGATCGGCATCCATGTCCGCCGCAAGCAGGCGCTCGACGACGCGGACATGGTGGCGATAGCGACGGTCGGCGCCCACGAGTGCCTCCGCTCCGGGATCACGACGATCGGCGACTGCAGCTTCTCGGGCGCCGCGGCCACCGCGGCCGCGGCGACGGGCCTGCGTGCGATCGCCTACCTGGAGGTCTTCGGCCGTGACGCGAACGCGCTCGACCGCTTCCACGAGCTCCGGGCGCAGATCGAGCCCGACCTCTCGGATCGCGTTCGCCTCGGCGTCTCGCCGCACGCGCCCTACACGTGCACGCTGGAGGTCTACCGCGCCTGCGCGGCGCTCGGCGTCCCGCAGGCGACCCACTTCGCCGAGAGCGCCGCGGAGCGCGATTGGCTCGTGAGCGGGACGGGCGACTGGAGCCCGCTCGCCGACCTGCTCGTGCCGCCCGCCGGCGAGACGGGCATCCGGCTCCTCGCAGCCGAGGGACTGCTCGGGCCGGGGCTCGTGGCCGCGCACTGCGTGCACGTTGACGAGGAGGAGATCGGCCTGCTGGCGACGGCCGGCGTCGGCGTCGCGCACTGCCCTCGCTCGAACGGCTACCTGGGCTGCGGCGTCGCCCCGCTGCAGGAGCTGCTCGAGGCGGGGGTGAACGTCTCGATCGCGACCGACAGCCCTGCTTCCACGCCTTCGCTCGACCTGTTCGACGAGATCCGGAGCGCCATCGTCGGCGCCCGGGCGCGCGCTGGGCGCCCTGACGCCCTTTCGGCGTCCCGCGCCCTCGAGCTCGCAACGCTCGGCGGGGCGCGCGTCCTCGGGATGGACGACCGGGTCGGATCGCTCGTGCCGGGCAAGGAGGCCGATCTCGTCGTGATCTCGCTCACGGGATCGGCCTTCGACCCCGTCGAAGATCCTGCTGCGGCCGCCATTCTGGGCGGCTCTCCCGACCGTGTCACAGCTACTCTGGTGGCCGGCGAGCTGCGTTACCTGAAAGGAACGTCCCGATGGCCCGATTCGACAAGAGCAGCACGAAGCGCCCGAAGCAAGATGCTGCCGTAGCGGCCACCCGAGGCCCCAAGCGCTCGACCGCGCCGTCGATCGAGGACACGATGTTCTTCCCGCGGCTGCGGCGCCACGCGAAGTGGATGTTCGTGTTCCTGGCCGTCGCCCTCGGCGGCGGCTTCGTGCTGTTCGGCGTCGGCGCCGGCGGGACGGGCGTCGGCGACATCCTTCGCGGCGGCGGCAGTTCGAGCGGCGTCCCGTCGATCTCGAGCGCCCAGAAGCAGACGCAGCAGAACCCGAAGGACATCCAGGCCTGGCGCGACCTCTCGACCGCCCTGCAGACCGACGGGCAGACGGACGAAGCGATAGCCGCGCAGAAGAAGGTTGTGGCGCTGGCGCCGAAGGACACGGACGCCCTCCGGGAGCTCGCGGGCCTCTATCTGGCGCAGGCGACTGCGAAGCAGCAGGCGGCGCAGATCCTTCAGATCCAGGCCGCGTACAACGCGGGCGCCGGCCAGGGCTTCCCGGGGCTGCTCACCTCGCCCGCGGGACAGTCCGTCGTCGACAGCAAGATCGCCTCCGTGATCGGGACGCAGGCCTCGACCGAGGTCCAGAGGCTCGCCGTCGCTGCCCAGGCAGCCTCGGCCCAGGCCGTCGGCGCGTACAAGAAGATCGCCGCGCTCCAGCCCAACGACCCGAACGTCCAGCTCGAGCTGGCGCAGGCGGCGCAGTCGGCGGGTGACACCGCCACCGCGATCGCGGCCTACACGACCTTCCTCAAGCTCGCTCCGGACGACCCGAGCGCGCCGATCGTGAAGACGCAGCTGAAGCAGCTGAAGCAGACCGTCACGACATCCGGTTAGACTCGCGCGAGCATGAACTCGACTCCTGCACCGCGACACCGCAGGCGGACTGTCGCGCTTCTCGTCGGCGCAGCCGCCGGAGTGCTGCTGCTGGCGGGCTGCGGCTCGGTCGGCCACTCCGAGGGCACCGGCGACCGCGCCAAGGGCAAGGCCCTGTTCACCCAGAAGTGCGGGAGTTGCCACACGCTCGCGGATGCCGGCACGAAGGGTCAGATCGGCCCCAATCTCGACTACGCCTTCCTCGCGTCTCGCCGTGACGGTCTCGGGCAGAGCACGTTCGTCCAGGTCGTGCGCGGCCAGATCGCCTACCCGATCACGAGCACGGCGACGGGCTCGCCCGGCATGCCCGCAAACATCGTCGAGGGCCAGGATGCAGAAGACGTCGCAAGCTACGTCGCGGCGGTCGCGGGCACGGGCGCGCAGGCCGCGCCGACGCCGACGACACCCGCTCCGCCGGCCACGACCGAGCCTGCCACGACGACGACGGGCAACCAGGCGGCTGCAGGTGACGCGGCGGCCGGGAAAGCGGTCTTCACGTCGGCCGGGTGCGTCGGCTGCCACACGCTCGCCGACGCGGGCGCCACCGGCACCGTCGGCCCCAACCTCGACGAGGCGAAGCCCTCGGCCGCCCTCGTCGTCGAGCGCGTCACGGCCGGCAAGGGCCCGATGCCGCCGTTCAAGGGCCAGCTCAGCGACACGCAGATCGCAGACGTGGCCGCGTACGTCTCCAGCGTCGCCGGGCAGTAGCCCCGCTAGAGACCCGGCTCGACCACGTGCGTGACGGGCCCGTCGAAGCGTGCCCTGACCGCCTCGACGACCCCTTCCTCGAGCCAGCCGGAGCGGCCCTCCTCGAAGGTCGAGATCACGACCTCGTCGGCGGCGAAGTGCCTGAGCACTTCCTCGAGGGCGCCGAGCGGATCCAACGGGGACGTCTCCCCCCGGGCGTTCACCCCGGCTGCGCGGAACGCTGCCACCGCGAGGCGGAGCAGCTCGGCGCCCGCATCCGAGCCGTCGCCGGGTAATGCCTCCACGCTTGGGCACACGATCAGGACGTCCTCCGCAACGCCGTCGGCGAGTAGCAGCACGGCCTCGCGCAGGCGCACGCCGAGGAGCGTCTCGCTTCCGACGACGAGGATCCGCAGCGTGTCCTCGACCGCGGCTCTGGCGTCGCCGGGCGGCGCCAGTGCCTGCCGGCCGGCCCAGCCCCGGCGGGCCCGGAGGATCACGAACGCGGTCACGGCGACGAAGGTGACCACGCCCAGCCAGGTCGCGATCCACGATGCCACGACGATGGGCACGAAGTACGCGATCGTGCCCAGCACGAAGCGGAAGGCGCTCTCCTCGTTCTGCAGTGGATTCCGCACCCGCCCATCCTCTCACCGGATGTGGGGGCAGGGCGCCCGAGCCGCTAGAGGAGGTAGACCGTCACGTACACGACGATCCACATCACGTCGACGAAGTGCCAGTAGATCCCGGGCAGCTCGACCCCGTGGTGGTGCTCCGGAGTGAAGTGCCCGCGGAAGGAGCGCACCGCCGCCATCGTGAGCAGCGTCAACCCGACGAAGACGTGGGCTCCGTGGAGGCCCGTGAGGCCGAAGAAGACCGATGCGAACGCGCCGTCGCCCGTGTTGAAGCCCACGTGCGCGTACTCGATGAACTGGGTCAAGAGGAACGCCGTGCCCATCAGGATCGTGAGCACGAGGCCGGCCTGCAGCCCCCGCCGGTTGTTGCGCTTGATCGACTGCAGTGCCCAGTGCATCGTGAAGCTGGAGGTGACGAGGATGGCGGTGTTGATGCCGGCGACGAACTTGGGGAACTCGAACGGCGGCGGCGGCCAGATAGACGAGGCGTCGGGATTGACGACCCGGACGAAGAAGTAGGCGGCGAAGAACGAGCCGAACAGCATCGCCTCGGAGCCGATGAAGAGGAACATGCCGAGAACCGTGGCGTCGATCCGCGAGCTCTTGTTCGCGATCGGCGGCCCGTGGTGGTCGTGCCCGTGCACGGCGGCCTCCGCGTGCGCGCTCACGTTCCTGCCTCCACGGCCGGGGTCGGCGCCGCGCCGCCAGAGAGGACCGCGTGGCGGGCACCGGGAACGCCGTACTCGTACGGGCCGCCGACGACCTGCGGGATCTCGTCGAAGTTGAAGACCGGCGGCGGCGAGGAGACCTGCCACTCGAGCGTCATCGCGCGCCACGGGTTGGCCCCGGCGATCGGGCCGCGCGCCCAGCTGACGATCATGTTGTAGAGGAAGATCAGGATCGCCCCACCGAGCACGAACGAGCCGATCGAGACGACGAGGTTGAGGTTCGCGAAGCGGTCCGCGTAGTCCGCCACGCGCCGCGGCATACCGACGAGGCCGACCCAGTGCATCGGGAAGAACGTCACGTTGAAGCTCACGAACGTGAGCCAGAAGTGGGTCTTGCCGAGCCGCTCGTTGTACATCCGCCCGGTCATCTTCGGGAACCAGTAGTAGATGCCGGCGAAGACCGTCATCACCGAGCCGCCGAAGAGCACGTAGTGGATGTGGGCCACGACGAAGTAGGTGTCGGATGCGTGGATGTCGATCGGCACCGAGGCGAGGTAGATCCCCGAGAGGCCGCCGATCACGAACGTGGAGATGAAGCCGAGGGCGAACAGCATCGGCGTATTGAGGTGGATGCGCCCCTCCCACAGCGTCGCCAGCCAGCTGAAGATCTTCACCCCTGTCGGGACGGCGATCAGCAGCGTCGAGATCATCATCGGCACGCGGAGCCAGTCGGCCATGCCGGCCACGAAGAGGTGGTGTGCCCAGACCGAGAACCCGAGCACGAGGATCCCGAGCAGCGAGATGGCCATGAGCCTGTAGCCGAAGATCGGCTTCCGGCTCATCACCGAGATGATCTCGGAGACGATCCCGAAGCCGGGCAGGATCATGATGTAGACGGCCGGGTGGCTGTAGAACCAGAAGATGTGCTGGTAGCCGAGGACGTAGCCGCCGCCCTTGGGTATGAAGAAGTCCGTGTGCAGGACCCGGTCGAACATGACGAAGAACTGCGAGCCGGCGATGAACGGCGTCGCCACGACGGCGAGCATCGAGGTCGTGAAGTTGGCCCACACGAGCAGCGGCATGCGCCAGAAGGTCATCCCCGGCGCGCGCATCGTGATGATGGTGACCAGGAAGTTGAGGGCGGTCAGGATCGACGAGGCGCCGGCCCACTGGACGCCCATGTTGAAGAAGATCTGGCCGATCGGCTGCTGGGAGGCGAGCGGCGCATAGCTCGTCCAGCCGGTCGCGAAGGCGCCGCCCGGAGCGAGGAAGCTGCAGAGGAACATCGTGCCGGCGATCGGCAGGAACCAGTA
>Ga0302322_100004087_pt1 | contig 12614 bp, 9 predicted proteins | sample Fen_T0_2_FD_203757 | JGI IMG/M metagenome (GOLD analysis project Ga0302322, IMG submission 203757) | Peat permafrost microbial communities from Stordalen Mire near Abisko, Sweden - Fen_T0_2 | ecosystem: Environmental > Terrestrial > Soil > Wetlands > Permafrost | place: Sweden: Abisko...
TTTCGGTGATCACTGCCGCGGTGGTGGGAGGCGTCAGCATCCTGGGCGGCGTCGGCACCGTGGTCGGATCGACGCTGGCAGCGATCCTGATCGCCGAGATCGCCAGTGCGCTGGTCTTCATCAACGTCTCGCCGTACTGGATTCACGCCGTCCAAGGGGCGTTGATCCTGGTCACGGTGATCGCCGACATCCTGCGGCGCCGGCGCCGCCAGGTGGGAGGATAATCGGATATGGCGGTGCTCGCCCCAGAGGTCCGATTTGCCGCGCCGCGCTGGCTGATCCGCCACGAGACGCTGTTGGCAGCGATTCTCGCCGTCGCGCTGGCGATCCTCTGCCTGTTCAACGAGCGCTTCCTGACCATCGACAATCTCTTGAACCAGGGCCGCCTGATGACCGAGGTCGGCCTGCTCGCGCTGCCGATGACGTTCATCATCATCACCGGCGGCATCGACCTGTCGGTGGGCTCGATCGTCGGCCTGTGCGCGATCATGCTCGGCTATTCCTGGAAAAATCTCGGCTTCCCGTTGCCGCTGGCGATCGGCTTCGCGATCGGAGTCGGGGGCCTCGCCGGCTTCGTCAATGGCTTGCTGATCACCCGGGTCCGGGTGCCGCCGCTGATCATGACGATCGCCACGCTGGCCTTCTATCGGGGATTGGCGGAAGGCATCAGCCAGGCGCGCTCGGTACGCAACTATCCCGAATGGTTCTTCTTCGCCGGCCAAGGCGAATGGCTCGGCGTGCCCGTACAACTCTGGATCCTGCTCGCGGGGATCATCGTGGCCGGCATTGTGCTGGATCGCACCACGTTCGGCCGCACGCTCTATGCGATCGGCAACAACGAGACCGCGGCGCGGTTTTCCGGGCTCGCGGTCGATCGGACCAAGCTCATGATCTACACGCTGTCCGGATTGGCCGCAGGACTGTCGGCCTGGGTGCTGGTATCGCGCGTGACCACGACGCGCTCGGACATGGGCAGCGGCTACGAACTCGACGTCATCGCCGCCGTGGTTCTCGGCGGCACCAGCATTTTCGGCGGGGTCGGGACGATATGGGGGACCGTTGTCGGCCTGGTCATGATCCAGCTGTTGAAGAACGGTCTGGCGCTGACCGGGGTCAAGGGCGACGCTACCATCATCGTCATCGGCGCGGTGCTGATCGCGTCGACGCTGATCGCAAGTTCTCTCCACGGACGCCGCGAGGTCGCGGGCTGATGGGGTGATCTAAGCCGCAAAAAGCGGCGTTGTAGGGAGGAAGCCATAATGACACCGATCATCAAGCATCGCGTGATGAGGACGGCCGCGCTCGCGATCCTGGGCTTGGCAATGGCGGGCGGCGGCGCCATGGCCGCCGACAAATGGGACGGCGCCGACGATCTTCCGACCAGCCCGCTCGCGTGTGATTCCGCCCCGGCAGCCGCAGTTGCGGCCAAGCCTTATGACGGCGGCAAGGCCATCGGCGCCCCCGACAAGGCCGGCAAGCCGATCACCGTGGTGGATGTGCCGAAGCTGATCGGCATCGGCTATTTCAACGCCACCACAAAGGGCATGCAGGACGCCGCCAAGGAGATCGGCAGCGTCAAGGTGACCACCGACGGGCCCACCGAGGCCAAGATCGACGAGCAGATCAAGTTCATCGACAACTACATCACCCGCGGCGTTGACGGCATCCTGTTTGCCGCCAACGACCCGGTGGCGATCGCGCCGGTGCTGAAGAAGGCCTTGTCGAAGGGGATCGACGTGGTCGGCTACGACGCCAACGCGCAACCCGATGCGCGGCAGTGGTTCGTCAACCAGGCGGAGTTCAACGGCATCGCCAAGGCGATGGTCGATGCGCTGGCCAAGGAAGCCGGTGAGGACAAGGGTTTTGCGATCGTCACCAGCACCTTCACCACGCCCAATCAGGCGCGCTGGATCGCGGAAATGTCGGCCTACGCCGCCAAGTGCCATCCCAAGCTGAAATGGCTGGAGACCGTCGAGGCGCAGGAGGACAACGTGCTGTCGTTCAACCAGGCCACCACGCTGATCAACAAATATGGCGACAAGCTCTCCGGTCTGTTCGGGATGACGTCGGTCGCGACGCCTGCCTCGGCCGAAGCCGTCACCAAGGCCGGCCTGTGCGGCAAGCTCGCCGTCGTCGGCCTCGCCACGCCGAATGCGATGAAGCCCTACGTCAACGCCGGCTGCGTCAAATCCGTCGTGCTGTGGAATCCGGTCGATCTCGGCTATGCCGCGACCTATGTGATGCGCGCCGTGGTCGACGGCAAGCTGAAGCCCGGCGCGACCTCGGTCGACGCCGGCAAGCTCGGCAAGCTCAACGTCATCAACGGCAGCGAGATTCTGCTGGGCTCGCCATTCATCTTCAGCAAGGACAACATCAAGGATTTCGATTTCTGATCGCGATTGGTGCCGGCCTCTTGCGAGGTCGGCGCTGCGGCCGAGTTTTTCGCCTGCGAGGGACTCCAGCATGGACGGTGTCACCGCGGTTCTCGATATCGGCAAGACCAACGTCAAGGTCGCGACCTTCAGCCGCGATGGCGCGCTGGTGTGGGAGCGCAGCCTTCCCAATCGCATGCGGCCCGGTCCGCTCTATCCCCATGCCGATGTCGAGCAGATCTGGGCGTTTCTGCTCGGTGCGCTTGCCGACGCCAACAAGGCGAGCCCAATCGCGGCCATTGTCCCTACTACCCATGGCTGCGCCGCCGCGCTGATCGATGATCACGGGCTGATGCTGCCGGTCATGGACTACGAGTTCGCCGGCGTCGACGAGATCGAGCCGTTTTATGCGTCGCTGCGTCCGCCGTTTTCGGAAGCCTTCTCGCCGGCCCTGCCGGTCGGGCTGAACCTCGCGCGGCAATTGGCGTGGCAGCAGCGGCATTTTCCGGAAATGTTTGCGCGGGCGAAATATCTGCTCGCTTATCCACAATATTGGGCCTGGCGACTGTCGGGCGTTGCGGCGTCGGAGGTGACCTCGCTCGGCGCGCATTCCGATCTGTGGGCGCCGCTGCAGGGGCAATTTTCCAGCGTCGTCTCGGCACTCGATCTGCGCCGCCTGATGCCGCCGCTGCAGCCCGCCTACCGGCGCCTGGCGCCGATCAAGCCCGACATCGCTGCGGCGGCCGGCATCGCATGCAACGCCGGCGTGTTTTGCGGCGTCCACGACTCCAACGCCTCGCTGCTGCCGCATCTCGGCTCGCGCCATCGGCCGTTCACCATTGTCTCGACCGGCACCTGGGTGATCCTGATGGCGCCGGGATTGAGCGTGATGGTGCTGAATCCCACCGACGACACGCTGGCCAATGTCGATGTCGAGGGCCGTCCGGTCGCGACCGCGCGTTTCATGGGCGGGCGCGAATATGCCGCAATCGCTTGCGCGCAAGGCAATCCTGAGCCGGCGACGCTGGCGCGTGTCATCGAGGCCGGCGCGATGGCGCTGCCGTGCTTTGCCGGGCAGGGCGCCGGCGGACCGTTCGCCGCGCACCAGGGGGAGATCATCGGCGACATCACGCCGGCCGACCGGCCGGCGCTGGCGACGCTCTATGTCGTGCTGATGAGCGACCTGATGCTGACCCGGCTCGGCGTCACCAGCGGCGATCTGATCGTCGAAGGCAGCTTCGCCGCGAACCCCGCCTTTGCCGCGCTGCTCGCAGCACTCCGACCGACGCAACCGGTCTATTCGGGCTCGGACGCCGCCGGGACCGCGCGGGGCGCCGCGCTGCTGGCGAACTGGCCGCTGCCGAACCTTCAACCGCCGCCGCTGATCCCGGCGTCACCTTGCGCGGTTGAAGATCTGCATGCCTATCGCGATGCATGGACCCGCGCCGTGCTTGCACGATGAGAGCCGTTTGAGCGCAATCAGTCATGCGATGATGGCCGGGGCCAGATTGGCGTGTCGATCACGCCGGGAGTGCCCTGCGCTTCACCGACCAGCGTCGTGCCATCAGTTCAGCGAACGGCGAATGTTTCGCGGGCAACGCCCTTTTCCTTCACGGCGATCTCCGCCGTCGAGGGCGCCGCATGAACGATTGCAGGCGCCATCATTTGCATCGTCGGCGTAGCCATCACCCAGAGCCGATCCGGGCAAAGCGAGCCGACAGCGCCCGGCGTACTGGCCGAGCCGGTCCAAGGAGAACGCCTGTAAGCTCCGAGCAACTTGGTCGCCAGCGCCCCCATTCCAGGAATCAGACCGGCGCGCGTCGTACCCGCTCGTCCACATGATCGATGGCCGTCACTTCCGTCAGCTCGTCGACCGCCAGAACGGCAGCCGAAAAATCGTCGTCTCGAAAATAGGCGCTACGCAAGATCAGGACTGGAATTCCAGCGCGTGACGCCGCAACCAGGCCTATTCCGGAATCCTCGATCGCGAGGCATTCCGACGCGGGCAGGTTCAGTCGCGACAGCACGTCCAGATAGACGTCTGGCGCCGGCTTCTTTTGCGATACCTCGTCACCTGCGACGACGGCTGCAAACAGACTCTCCCAGTCCCTGCCCAATGCGGCCAAAAGCAATGCATCGATGTTGCCACGCGACGTCGTCGTCGCGATTGCCAGGCGCTGACCGCGTTGCAGCGCCGCGGTCAGCAGCGCCTTGATGCCGGGGCGCAACGGGCAGCCACCGCTTGCGATCAAATCGGCGTAGATCGTGGTCTTACGCCGGTGCAATTCAGCGATCTCGGCGTCCGAGATGACCGATGCCATTCCTCGCGAGCGGTCGAAGGCGCGGATCCGTTCCTTGCCGCCGGCAACCCGAAGCAGGTCCTTGTAGACATCGCGTCCCCAGCGCCAATCGAGGTTGGCGTCGGCAAAGGCCGCATTGAAAGCCTGGCGATGGACCTCCTCTGTTTCGGCCAGCGTGCCATCGACGTCAAAGATCAGGGCGCGTGACCCAGCAATCAGTCCCTTGGCGCGATCCAGGCGCGGGCCCGGTGGTTCGACAGCTTCGCTCATTCGTCCTCCCAGAACGTCGCACCGCGCTTCGACGCGGTTGCGGTCCAATCAAGCGGAGATGCCGACATTGAGGAAATTTCCTGATCTATGATCTTTCAAAAGTCATCTTATGGGGTGTCGACGCGCCGTCGGAAAGTTCGGTGCCATCCTTCTCCCTGCCGCATTCGCTGATCCGGTCTACCTCGCCCCGGTTTCAGTGTAGCTTGACGATGGGCGCCGGCCGCCCGCCTCGGGCAAAAAGACCGAGCAATGTACGGCCTCTGCCGTGCAGGGCTGCCTCATGCATCTTATAAAGGGATTGATACATCAAACGGGCAAAATAGCCCTCGACCATGAAGCTGCGGCCGATCAGTGAGCCCATCAGGCTGCCGATCGTGCTGTATTTCCCGAGCGACACCAGCGAGCCGAAGTCGTGGTAATGGAATTCCTGCAGCGGGCGGCCGGCCAGCACATGGCCCAGTTGCTTGACCATGAACTCCGACTGCTGATGTGCCGCTTGGGCGCGCGGCGGAACGTTTTGCGGGAAGCCCGGGCGCGGACAGGCCGCGCAATCCCCGATTGCGAAAATCGCCTGATCGCGTGTCGTCTGCAGGGTTTGTTGCACCACGAGTTGGTTGATGCGGTTGGTTTCCAAGCCGGCAATGTTGGCAAGGAAGGCGGGCGCCTGCACGCCGGCGGACCAGACCACCAGTTCAGATGGAATGATTTCGCCATCGGCCAGCCTGACCCCGTCCGCCAAGACCTCGGCGACGCGCGCCTTGGTGCGAACCTCCACACCCAGTTTGACGAGCAGCTCCTTGGTCGAAGCCGAAATCCGTTCCGGCAGTGCCGGCAACACACGATCGGCGGCCTCGATCAGAACGATGCGCAGATCATGCTCGGGGTCGATCCTGTCGAGCCCGTAGGCGATGATCGCGCGTGCGGTGTGATGGAGCTCGGCGGCCAGCTCCGTGCCGGTGGCGCCAGCCCCGATGATGGCGACGTGAAGCTGGCCCGGGCGAACGGGTGTTTCCTGGCTTTGCGCGCGCACGCACGCATTCACCAGCCGGCGGTTGAAGCGGCTGGCCTGCTCGGGGGTTTCGAGCGGCACCGCAAACTGCTTCGCGCCCGGCGTTCCGAAATCGTTGGTCACGCTGCCGACAGCGACGACCAAGATATCGTAGACGAGACGCGACTCGGGACTGATTTCGCGTCCTTCGTCGTCGACCGTCGGCGCCAGCGTGATCGTCCTGGTGGTCCGATCGAGGCCCATCATCTCGCCATTGCGGTAATGAAAATGATGCCAGTGGCCCTGTGCCATGTAGTTCAATTCATGCTGGGAGCGACGAAGGCTACCTGCGGCGATGGAATGAAGCAGCGGTTTCCATATATGAGTGCGACTGCGATCGACCAGCGTGATCCGCGCTTGCTTGCGGCGGCCGATGCTATCACCAAGTTTCGTCGCCAGTTCAAGCCCAGCGGCGCCACCGCCGACAACAACGATGTGGCGAAGAGAATTATCCATCATGTAAGGGTAGGCTGAGGTTGGGTTACCCTGGGCATCGGAATGGGATAGCACCCAAAATCCATTTGGGAAAATAGCTATTACTACGGCGTGCCATAGGAAAAACTGATGGACGAAACGCTTGCCCAACGTGGCCCTCGTCCGGTCTTCGACTTTTCCCGAAAACACCATCGCATCAGGCGGATCCCGCGGGCGCCATGCCGGTCAACCGGTCCGCAGCCGTGCGGAGAGCGCTCGCCTGCGTCCTTTCAAATTCATCGCGACGGGCCTGAAAATGAGTATTTCCGGCAAGATCGCGGCGATGGATGATCCAAGCTCGATCGCCAAGATCGCAGTGCGGCGTTGCAACGACGTCGAGGTTTTGCTGCCGCGACGACCGCCGGCCATGCCCATCCGATGATCATAATTGACCATACTTAGCATGGCGTTGTGACTAACGTTAGGCTTCGAAGCGGGATGGCCCGTCGTTCGGCGGGCGGTTGCCAGCAGTGAAGCAGCCGGAGAAATCCCCGTGGTGGCAACGGAGACAATGATGTTGATCGAGGTCGGAACAGACGGCAATATCGAAGGCAGCGAGCAGTCCTCCGCCGAGGTGAAGGCTGTGGTCCATGCCGCATTGGAGCGCTACGGTGATCATATCAGGCGGGTCGACGTGCACCTGAGCGATGCGATCGGTCATAAGACCGGCCATGATGACAAATGTTGCATGATCGCGGCGCGCCGCGACGGAAGCGAGCCCATCATCGTGAAGCATCGTGAAAGGACCATCGAAAAGGCGATCCTTGGTGCTGTTCGTAACTTGAAGAAATCCGTCGAGAGCATGCTCGGAAAGGAGTCCACGCTGGATCATTTGCGGGACGTTCATTAATCTGACTGCGTCATGAGGACTCCATCCATTCATCTGAGAGGAGTTTGGCGCAGCCAAGCGTCTCGAAGGACGAGGCCGGGAAAGCCGCTTCGGGGCGATCCGCAGCATGCTCAGGAGACGGCGCTGGCAGGGCTGGGAATCCATGGGCTGATAGGCCGTTCGCGGGAAGGCGCGGGCACGAGACGCAGGAGAAGCCACATGAACATGACAGAACCGCTCTGTCGCCCCCGGTTCGTCAACGGCCGTGGATGAGGCCGCCAAGAGCTCACAGCGGACACTCGTCCGACCTGGACGCCGACGGCTGCTATATTGGGTGTGCGGCGTCCTCATGCTTCTCGTCTTTGCCGGTATCGCTGCTGGACCCCTCATGAGCCAGGTCGAACGCCCAGAATACGAGATCGAAGCAACCAATGGCGCTATCGAAGTGCGGTCCTATGCCCCGATGATCGGCGCCGAGGCCGTGGTCGAGGGCGAGCGCAAGACCGCCATCAACGAGGGTTTTCGGCTGATTGCGGCCTATATCTTCGGTGCCAACCAGCCGAATGCCAAGATCGCCATGACGGCTCCCGTGCTACAACAGAAGCGCACCATCGCGATGACTGCACCGGTCACGCAGCAGAGCGCTGGCGATGCCTGGACCGTGCGCTTCATCATGCCGAAATCCTGGTCGATGGAGACCCTGCCAATACCGAACGATCCGCGTATCAGCTTGAGGCCTTGTCCGGCGCGCCGCTTCGTTGCGATCACGTTCTCCGGTCTCGCGACCAGCAACGTTCTCCAGACGCGGACCGACGAACTGCGCCGCTACATAACCGACCACAAGCTCGCGACGACCGGTGAGCCGGTCCTCGCCTTCTACAATCCGCCGTGGACGCTTCCGGTCTTCCGTCGCAACGAGATCATGCTGGAACTGGCCGGCTGAGATCACTCCCTCGACGTGAGGTTGCCGCTCAGCCACAGCGCGGTCAGGGTCGATACGGCGCCGGACAGCAGGTAGGCGCCCGCGGAGATCAAGCCGAAATGGGACGCGAGCAGCAGCGCCGCCAGCGGCGCGAAGCCGGCGCCGAACAGCCAGGCCATGTCCGATGTCAGCGCCGACGCCGTGTAGCGGTAGGCCCGCGCGAAGTGCGAGGCCATCGCGCCGGAGGATTGTCCGAACGACAGGCCGAGCAGGATGAAGCCGAGCACCATGTAGACCGCTTCGCCGCCCGAACCCAGATCCAGCAATTGCGGGGCGAAGCCGCTGAACACCGCGATCGCGATGGCCGAGCCGGTCAGGAGCGATCTGCGCCCGACCCGGTCGGCGATCAGGCCGGAGGCCACGATCGCGGCCACGCCGAACACCGCGCCGATCGTCTCGATGACGAGGAAGCGGGCCGGACTTTCGCGGGTGTAGAGAAACACCCAACAGAGCGGAAACACCGTGACCATGTGAAACAATGCGAAGCTGGCCAGCGGCGCGAAGGCGCCGATCACGATGTTGCGCCCCTCGTGGCGGAGGGTGTTGGCGACGCGCGCCGGCTGCAGCTCGCGACTTTGGAAGAGCTCGGCATATTCCGGCGTCGCCACCATCCGCAGCCGCGCGAACAGCGCCACGACGTTGATCGCAAAGGCGACGAAGAACGGGTAGCGCCAGCCCCAGTCGAAGAAGTCGGCCGCCGACAGATAGCCCGAGAAGAACGCAAACAATGTGCTCGCCACGATCAGGCCGAGCGGCGCGCCGAGCTGTGGGATCATCGCATACCAGCCGCGGTGCTGCACTGGCGCGTTGAGCGCGAGCAGCGAGGCGAGGCCGTCCCAGGCGCCGCCCCATGCCAGCCCCTGGCCGATGCGGGCCAGCGCCAGTAACCAGATCGCTGCAGCGCCGATGGTGTGATAGCTGGGCAGGAAGGCGATCGCCACCGTCGAGGTTCCCAGCAAAAACAGCGCGATGATCAGCTTGGCGTTCTTGCCGTAGCGGCGATCGACCGCCATGAAGATCACGCTGCCGAACGGCCGCGCAATGAAGGCGAGCGCGAACAGCGCGAACGAATACAGCGTCTGGGTGAGGTCGTCGGCGAAGGGGAAGACGAGGCGCGGGAACACGATCACCGAGGCAATCGCATAGACGAAGAAGTCGAAGAACTCGGAGGTGCGGCCGATGATGACGCCGATCGCGATCTCGCCCGGATGCGCGTCGTGCGCATCCGTGCCGCGGGCTCCCGCATCAGCCGTTACCGCCGCGTCTGTCATCACGATACCTGTCGTCCCCGGTGAGATTGGCAAGGCTTCGGCCTCGCTCGTGTGTGACCGCGCATCCATCGCTCCGACATTGGACAAATTGTCCAATGTCGCGTGCCGCGACACGTCGCTAGGTGTCCGCTCGTGAGATCAATGCGCCGGCCGACGGGGTTAATTGTGGGTTACCTGAAACTGTTGCTGCTGCTGCCGCTGGGTCTCGCCCTTGGCGGGTGCGATTTCGTTGTGCTCGCGCCGTCGGGCGACGTTGCGGCCCAGCAGCGCGACCTCGTGGTCATCGCCACGGTCCTGATGCTGCTGATCGTGGTTCCCGTCATGGTGATGACGATCATCGTCGCATGGCGCTACCGGCAGTCGAACGAGGCTGCCCGCTATGCGCCGGATTGGGACCACTCCACCCAGCTCGAACTGGTGATCTGGGCGGCCCCGCTTCTGATCATCATCAGTCTGGGCGCGGTGACCTGGATGGGCACGCATCTGCTCGATCCCTACCGCACGCTCGGGCGGATCGCGGCCGACCGTCCGGTGACGCAGGATGACAAGCCGCTCGAGGTCGACGTCGTCGCGCTCGATTGGAAGTGGCTGTTCATCTATCCGGAATACGGGATTGCCACTGTCAACGAGCTGGCCGCGCCCGTGGGCAGGCCGCTGGATTTCAAGATCACGGCGTCGTCGGTAATGAACTCGTTCTACATTCCCGCTCTCGCCGGTCAGATCTATGCGATGCCGGGCATGCAGACCAGGCTGCACGCGGTCATCAACCGGCCTGGCAGCTATCGCGGCTTCTCCGCCAATTACAGCGGCGCGGGCTTCTCGGGAATGCGATTCACCTTTCAGGGGCTTTCTGATGGAGCTTTCGATCGCTGGATCGCGGACGCGAAGTCGGGCGCCGGCCGGCTCGGCAAGGATGACTATCTGGCGCTCGAGCGGCCCAGCGTCAACGAGCCGGTGCGCCGTTTCGCCTCCATCGATCCGGATCTGTTCCGCGCGATCCTCGAGAAGTGCGTCGAGACCGGGAAGATGTGCGCCAGCGACATGATGGCGATCGACGCCAGGGGCGGCATGGGACTCGCGGGCCTCACCAATACGCTGCCGCTGACCTACGACAAGTTCGCCGCGCGTGGCGCCGTGTTCGGGCCGGAGCCGAGCTATGTGGCCGGAGGCGTCTGTCGACCGGGCGATCAGGGGGTCCAGATCTCGGACGATTCGTCGCGCACGGTGCTGGCGCCGCTCGACTGGACACCGCTGCGCGGCAAGGGGCTGAGCCGTCCGGGGCCCGCACGGTCCCCGTCATTGTCATCGATCCTCGGACGCCACGCCAAGTCGGAGACGTGAGAACCATCATGTTGGATAATTTCGATCTGACCAAGGCGATCTTCGGCCGGCTGACGCTGGACGCACTGCCGCTGCACGAGCCGATCATCGTCGCGACCTTCGCCGTCGTTGCTCTCGGTGGTATCGGCGTGTTCGGCGCGGTCACTTATTTCCGGCTCTGGACTTATCTATGGCGGGAATGGTTCACCAGCGTCGATCACAAGCGCATCGGCATCATGTACATGGTGCTCGGCATCGTGATGCTGCTGCGCGGCTTCGCCGACGCGTTGCTGATGCGGCTGCAGCAGGCGATGGCCTTCAACGGCTCGGAGGGATTTCTTCCCGCGCACCATTATGACCAGGTTTTCACCGCGCACGGTGTCATCATGATCTTCTTCGTCGCGATGCCGCTGGTCACGGGCCTGATGAACTTCGTGGTGCCGTTGCAGATCGGCGCCCGCGACGTTTCGTTTCCGTTCCTCAACAATTTCAGCTTCTGGATGACGGCAGGCGGCGCGGTTCTGGTGATGGCGTCGCTGTTCATCGGCGAGTTCGCGCGCACCGGCTGGCTCGCTTATCCGCCGCTGTCGAATCTCGCCTACAGCCCGGATGTCGGCGTCGACTATTACATCTGGGCGCTGCAGGTGGCCGGCGTGGGCACCACATTGTCCGGGATCAACCTGATCTGCACCATCGTGAAGATGCGGGCGCCTGGCATGAGCATGATGAAGATGCCGGTGTTCACCTGGACCTCGCTATGCACCAACGTGCTGATCGTCGCGTCGTTTCCGGTCCTGACCGCCGTCCTCGCGCTGCTGGCGCTGGACCGCTATGTCGGCACCAACTTCTTCACCAATGATTTCGGCGGCGATCCGATGATGTATGTCAACCTGATCTGGATCTGGGGCCATCCGGAGGTCTACATCCTGATCCTGCCGGCGTTCGGCATCTTCTCCGAGGTGACGTCGACCTTCTCCGGCAAGCGCCTGTTCGGCTACACCTCGATGGTCTACGCCACCGTCGTCATCACCATCCTGTCCTATCTGGTCTGGCTGCACCATTTCTTCACGATGGGGTCTGGCGCCAGCGTCAATTCCTTCTTCGGCATCACCACGATGATCATCTCGATCCCGACCGGGGCGAAGATGTTCAACTGGCTGTTCACGATGTATCGCGGGCGGATCCGGTTCGAGCTGCCGATGATGTGGACGGTGGCCTTCATGCTGACCTTCGTGATCGGCGGCATGACCGGGGTGCTGCTGGCGGTGCCGCCGGCCGATTTCGTGCTGCATAACAGCCTGTTCCTGGTGGCGCATTTTCATAACGTCATCATCGGCGGTGTGCTGTTCGGTCTGTTCGCCGGCATCGGCTACTGGTTCCCGAAGGCGTTCGGTTTCCGGCTCGATCCGTTCTGGGGCAAGCTGTCGTTCTGGTTCTGGGTGGTCGGGTTCTATTGCGCCTTCATGCCGCTCTATGTTCTCGGCCTGATGGGCGTGACCCGCCGGCTGCGCGAATTCGACGATCCCTCGCTGCAGATCTGGTTCGTGATCGCCGGTGTCGGCGCCTTCCTGATCCTGCTCGGGATCGCCTGCTTCCTGATCCAGATCGCGGTCAGCATTCGCCGCCGCGAGCAGCTTCGCGACGTCACCGGCGACCCCTGGGGCGGCCGGACCCTGGAATGGGCGACGTCCTCGCCGCCGCCGGCCTATAATTTCGCGTTCACGCCGGTCGTGCATGACAACGACGCC
>Ga0302322_100004088_pt1 | contig 12611 bp, 12 predicted proteins | sample Fen_T0_2_FD_203757 | JGI IMG/M metagenome (GOLD analysis project Ga0302322, IMG submission 203757) | Peat permafrost microbial communities from Stordalen Mire near Abisko, Sweden - Fen_T0_2 | ecosystem: Environmental > Terrestrial > Soil > Wetlands > Permafrost | place: Sweden: Abisko...
GAGCCGCGTTGCGCTTGGTGGAGTCGGATCGGTTCGCGGCGTTGTGGGAGAACGCGAACCGTCGAGCCCACCCCCTGGTCGTCAAGGTTCTCACCGGCGGTGGGAGTCGCGTCTCGACCGAGAAGGGCACCGTGGCGATCGACACGGCGCAGATCTTCGAGAACGTCAAGGCGCGGCTCGACGCGCGGGGGATCACCGTCTTCGACGACGTCACCCTGCCCGCCGGGAGCCAGCAGTTCGTGCTGTTCCAGTCGGACACGCTTGCACAGGTCCAGGGGCTGGTGGATCTCCTCCAGACCCTCGCGTGGGTGTTCCCGTTCCTCGCCGTTGCGTGCTTCGCGGGGGCGATCGGTCTGTCGAAGGGTCGTCGCCGGACGATCCAACGGGGTGCGCTCGGCGTCGCCCTCGCCGTCGGCGTCCAGCTGGCGCTGTTGAAGACCGGGCGGAGTCTCTACCTCGACGCCGTCACCACGACCAAGTCCACCCCGGGTGCCGCCGCCGCGGTCTGGGACCAGCTCACGAGCTTCCTGCGCAGCTCGGGGATCACGGTCGTCGTCCTGGCATTGGTGATCGCGTTCGCGGCGTGGGTCGTCGGACCGTCGAGAGCGGCCACCGGCGTGCGCGGGTGGTGGCAACGAGCACTCGGAAGGTCGGGCGACCCGGCCGAGGAGCCGGGAGCCGTCGCGACCTTCGTCGCCCGCTCCAAGCCCATGCTTCGCGGCGTCGGCATCGCGATCGCGTTCATCGTCCTGATCGCCTGGCAGAACCCGTCGGCTCTCACCGTGCTCGGCCTCGCCGTCCTCCTGGTCGTCTACCTCGGCGTCATCGAGTTCCTCGGCCGCAACGCCCGGACCGAACCAGCCGCGGATGCGCCGGGATGAAGCAACCGATCATGGACCGTGTCGTCGATGTCGTCGTCGTCGGCACCGGGGGCGCGGCGCTCGTCGCGGCCACCCTGGCGCACGACGGCGGTGCCGAGGTCCTCGTCGTCGAGAAGGCCGCGATGCTCGGCGGCACCACCGCGGTATCGGGCGGGGGCATCTGGCTCCCCGGCAACCACCACATGATCGAGGCCGGGATCGAGGACTCGCGGGAGGACGCGCTCGCGTACATCCGGCGCCTGACCGACGGTCGTGAGCCCGACCCCGAGCTGCTCGAGGTCTTCGTCGACACCGCGCCCGAGATGCTGCGCTACCTCGAGGACCACACGCCGGTCCGGACGCACATCTCGCCGCTGCCCGACTACTACTGGCCCTGGGGCATCCCCGGGAACATCCCGCAGCCCGCGCGGTGCGTGGAGGCCAATCCCTACCCGGTCGGGCAGGAGCTGCCCGAGTGGAAGGACCGGCTCGTGAGCCGCGGCACGCTCATGTCGCTCGGCGCGGCGACCACCCTCACGGAGGACTTCGCCCCGCGCACGCCGGAGCTCGAGGCCGAGCTCGCGCGTCGTGAAGCCGAGGACATCCGGCCCAAGGGCGCTGCGTTCATCGCGATGCTGTTCAAGGGCCTGCTCGAGCGGGGCGTCGAGACGCTGCTGTCCACGCCCGCTCGTGGGATCCTGGTGAACGAGGCCGGGGACGTGATCGGCATCCGCGTCGAACACGACGGCGCGGAGATCGTGATCGGCGCGCGCAAGGGTGTGGTGCTCGCGTGCGGTGGGTTCGAGTGGAACCCCGAGCTGGTGAAGTCGCACATCGGCTACGACGTCAAGCCGCTGAGCCCGCCCAACAACGTGGGTGACGGGCTCGTGATGGCGATGGAGGCCGGCGCGCAGCTCGACAACATGGCGTCGTACTGGGGCACGCCGGTGATGTTCGACCCCGACATCACCCGTGACGGCGAGCTCGTCCCGCAGTTCGAGTGGGGCCGCGGCGCGCCGTCGTCGATCGTCGTCAACCGCCACGGCCAGCGCTTCGCGAACGAGGCCCTGCCGTACAACGACTTCCCGAAGGCGTTCGGCGTCTACGACCCCGACCGCGTCGAGTTCCCCAATGCGGGGCCGGGGTTCCTCGTCTTCGACCAGACCGTGCGCGACAGCCAGCGGCTGCTCTCGATGCACCCGGGCGAGCCCACCCCCGACTGGGTGCCGGTGGCCGCCACGATCCGCGCGCTCGCGGAGAAGATCGGCATCGATCCCGACGCGCTCGAGGCCACCGTCGAGCGCTACAACGAGCACGCGGCACGCGGCGAGGACCCCGACTTCGACCGGCACAAGTACGGGCTGATGTCGCCCGGGCGGGTGGCGCCGATCGTCACCGCCCCCTTCTACGCGCTGGCGATCTACCCGGGGATGCTCGGCACCAACGGCGGGCCGCGGATCGACGCCGACGGCCAGGTCCGGCGGCGGGGTGGCGGGGTAATCGGCGGGCTCTACGCGGCCGGCAACACCGCAGCCAACGTCTTCGGCTGGGCCTACCCGAGCGGCGGCGGCACCATCGGCAACGGCACGGTCTTCGGTTACCGGGCCGGACGCCACGTGGCCGCGCAGCCGGCTCGCACGATCTGACGCGCGGCGGGGAAGCGGGCGGGACCACTCGCCAGCCTCCCGCCGGGGATTGCCGCCGCGCCTCGCGAAGGCGATGTGATCGGGCTGCGGCCAGCTCGACGCCTCGGCCCGGGCGGTGGGCCTGGTTCCGGCCCCGAATCCACCGGAGGCCGCCGAGTGTCGATACTGGGACCGTGTCGACGAGCAGACGAGCGGCTGTGGTGCTGACCCTGACGGCGCTGGTCCTCGCCGCGCTCGCACTCCCCGCGCCGGCCCAGACGCCTGCCCCCCGGTCGGGCGCGGTTCGGTCGGTCGTCGTCCTCGGCGACTCCGTGGCGGCCGGCGAGGGCGCGCGCGACGGCTACGTATACAACGACCGGCTGCTGTTCCCGGCGTGGTCGAGCCCGGCGCGCACGCCGGGCGCGTCCGCGTCCGGCGGGACCGCAAGCAGCTCGGGCGCAGCAACGGGATCCGCGTGCGGGCGCTCCGACCGCGCGTACGGCGTGCTCGTGGCCCGCGACCTCGGCGCGCACGTCGCGAACCTCGCATGCTCGGGCGCGTCGTTCGAGCGCGGCATCGTGCTCGACGACCGGTTCGACCGCGCCCGGCCCGACCTTGTGCTCGTGACCGCGGGCGCGAACTCCGTGTCGTTCGAGCGTGCGTACGCCTACTGCGTCCTCGCGTCCGCGGGACTCTCGGAAGCCGAGTCCGAGCGGATCGCGAGCTCGTCGACGGTGCAGGACGCGCTCGCCACTGCGGTGGGCGTGGCGGCCCGACGCGTGTTCGGCTCCGCGACGCCGAGCGGTCCGCCGGCGTGCACCGCGCAGAACCCGGGCGCGTACCTCCGGACCACGGTCCTCGACCGGGCCGCGGCGGTGGGAGCCCAGGCCCGCGCGCTCGCGGCCGCGATCCGCACTCGTGGCTCGTCGCTCGGTCTCGTTCCCGACGTGGTGTTCACCACATACGCCGATCCGCTGCCCACCACGATCGCGTCGCTCGCGGAGTGCCCCGACGCCGCCGGCCTGGGTACGGCCCAGCTCGCGTTCCTGCACCGGACCTTCGAGCAGCTCGACGGTGCGCTGCGCGACGCGCTCGCCACCGCGCCCGGGGTGATCGTGGCGGAGCCCGACGCCGCGTTCGCCGGGCACCGCTGGTGCGACGCCGACCCGTGGATCTACGGGCCGTCGATCTTCGTGACCGACCCCGGGAGCCGGGTGCCCTTCCATCCGACACCGGCCGGCCAGCGCGCCTTCGCCGATGCCGTGCTCGCGGCACGCCACGGCGCCCTCACCGACTGGCGCGGCCTGATCTGAGCCACATCATGTGATCGGCCCGGCTCGGCGCTGCGACGAGTCCATCCCGCAGTACCTTCCGGTGGATGGACACCGCTGCCATCCGAGACCGGATCGACCACCCCGTCATCGACGCGGACGGCCACCTCGTCGAGTTCCTCCCGCTGATCCGCGACTTCCTCGTCGAGCTGGGCGGGCCGTCGCTCGGCGCCGGGCTCGACCGCCTCCTCGACGGCCCCGGGACGATCCGGGGCCTCGACGCGCAGGCGCGGCGCGGCGCGGGCATCTCCCGTACCGGCTGGTGGGGTGTTCCTGCGCGCAACACGCTCGACCGGGCCACCGCGATGCTCCCCGGCCTCCTGTACGACCGGCTCGACGAGATCGGGGTGGACCTCGCGGTGCTCTACCCCACGTTCGGCCTCGTGCCGATGGCGCTCGAGGACGCCGAGCTGCGCCGCGGCGTCGCCCGCGCGTGCAACCGGTACTACGCCGAGATGTACGCCGAGTACTCCGACCGGCTGCTGCCCGTCGCGATCGTGCCGTCCTACACGCCCGACGAGGCGATCGCGGAGCTCGAGTACGCAGTGGGGGAGCTGGGGCTGCGCGCCGTGCTGATGGGGGGGCTGGTGCTCCGCTACGCGCCGGGGCACGAGGGTGACCGCGCGGCGCGCTGGGTGGACGGGCTCGGCCTCGACTCGGCGTACGACTACGACCCGGTGTGGCTGCGGTGCGCGGAGCTCGGCGTGTCGCCCACGTTCCACTCCACGGGCATCGGCTACGGCAGCCGTACGTCGCCGTTCAACTACGTCGCGAACCACATCGGCAACTTCGCGTCGGGCGCGGAGGCGATGGCGCGCTCGCTCTTCTTCGGTGGCGTTCCCGCGCGCTTTCCCGAGCTGCGGTTCGCGTTCCACGAGGGCGGTGTCGCGTGGGCCGCGTCGCTCTACGCCGACATCTGCTCGCACTGGCAGAAGCGCAACCGTGACGCCATCGCGCATTACGACCCGTGCAACCTCGATCGCGAGCGCCTCGAGCAGCTCGTGCGCGCGCACGGCCCCGCCGCGATCACCGACCGCCTCGACCGGCTCGACGAGACGATCGGCTTCCTGAGCGATCCGGCCGAGGACCCCGAGACCCTCGACGAGTTCGCGTCGGCCGGCATCCGCGGGCTCGACGACGTCCAGCGGATCTTCACCGAGCAGTACTTCTTCGGGTGCGAAGCCGACGACCCCATGAACGCGATGGCCTTTGACCGTTCGCGCAACCCCGGCGGGGCCCGGCTCCCGGCCGTGTTCGCGTCCGACATCGGACACTGGGACGTCCCCGACTTCCGGGGCGTGCTGGCCGAGGCGTGGGAGCTGGTCGAGGACGGGCACATCTCGGAGGACGACTTCCGTGCGTTCACCTTCGACAACCCGGTACGGCTCTGGGCAGGTACGAACCCCGAGTTCTTCCGCGGAACGGTGGTGGAGTCCGCCGCGCGCAGCTCCATGTCATGAAGCTGAACCCGGGTGGCGGCGCGGTGACCGATGACGTCCTGCGGGTGACGCGCTCCGAGCGGCCCCCGGTAGCCTGACCGCGTGGCCGACCAGGCGAACTTCGCCGAGCTCGCGATGCCCTACATGGACGCGCTGTACTCGGCAGCCCTGCGCATGACGCGCAATCCGGCCGACGCCGAGGACCTCGTCCAGGAGACCTACCTGCGGGCGTACCGGGGCTTCGGCGGGTTCCAGGAGGGCACCAACCTCAAGGCCTGGCTCTACAAGATCCTGACCAACACCTTCATCAACATCTACCGCGCGAAGAAGCGCCGGCCCGACGAGGTCGACTTCGACGACGCGGAGGACTTCTTCCTGTTCCGCCGGCTCGGCGGGCTCGAGGCCGCGGTCGCGGGCCGCACGCCCGAGAGCGAGGTGCTCGAGGCGATGCCGGAGCAGGTGGTCAAGGACGCGATCGAGGCCCTGCCCGAGCAGTTCCGCGTGGCGGTGCTCCTCGCCGACGTGGAGGGGTTCTCCTACAAGGAGATCGCCGAGATCACCGAGGTTCCCATCGGAACCGTGATGAGTCGGCTCCACCGAGGAAGAAAGCAGCTCCAAGCGCGGTTGTGGGACTTCGCCGTCGAGCGCGGCCTCGTTCCGCAACCGCCGCAAGCTCAATCCACCGAACGGGCGACTGGCTGAAGCGTGCGCACCGCGCAGCCGCGGTGCCGACCAGAAAGCGACGATGGACTGCGACGATGGACTGTGAACAGACGATCCGCGAGGTGTACTTCTACCTCGACGGCGAGCTGACCAGCTTTCGCCGCTGGCAGATCACCCGGCACCTCAATCGGTGCCCACCGTGCCAGCACGGCTACGACTTCGAGCTGGAGCTCCGCCAGGTCGTCGCCCGGCGCTGCCACGACGAGGTGCCGGAGGAGCTCAAGCAGCGGATCGCCGAGGCGATCGGCCTGTTCGGGCCTCGCCCGGATCGTCGGGACCACGAGGACTGATCCCGGGCCCCATCTGCGTATGATGCTCGGGACCGCCACCCGATCTCAGGAGGCCCGGCAGTGACTGTCCTCGCCAACAGCCAGTACCAGTGGTTCTGGTGGATCGCTCCGATCCTCGTGGTGAGCGCGCTGCTCGTGATCGGGCTCTTGTCCGGTGGCTACCTCCGCAAGGTCGTCATTCCGCGCGTCAAGGGTCGTCGGGTCGAGGAATGACCGTCGCCGCGCCGGTCGAACCGAAGCGGGCCCAGGTGCCCGAACCGATCGACTGGGCGCTGGCGGGCCGCATCGCCCGTCGGGTCGCGGGCCACGACCCGCTCTCCCGCTCCTATCTCGCGTCGTCGCTCGAATCCGACTTCGCCGAGGTGAGCGCGCAGGCCGAGGCGCTCGTCGCCGACTTCACCGGTCTGCGGTCGCCCACCCCCGTCCGCGCCCTCGTGCTCGACCGCGCCGGCTGGGCCGACGCCAACGTCGCGTCGATGCGCAACCTCCTCGCCCCGCTCACCGAGCGCATCGGCGAGCGGCTGGCCCGCAGCCCGTTCGCGCCCGTCGGCCGCACCGTCACCGCGACGGAGCTCGGGGTGATGCTCGGCTGGTTCTCCCAGCGGGTGCTCGGCCAGTTCGACCTGCTCGTCCCCGGTGACGGCGACGGCGCCACCGGCGACGATGCCGTCTACTACGTGGGCACGAACGTCCTCTCGCTCGAGAAGCGCTTCGCGTTCCGGCCCCGGGACTTCCGGCTCTGGATCGCGCTGCACGAGTGCACGCACCGGGCGCAGTTCACCGGCGTGCCGTGGCTCCGGCCGTACTACCTGTCGCTCGTGGGCGACCTCCTCGGCGCGATCGACCCCGACCCGAGGCGGGTCGTGCACGCGCTCCAAGCCGCGCTCGAAGAGGTGCGGAGCGGCCGCAATCCGCTCGACGACGGCGGACTCGTCGCGCTCCTCGCCTCGCCCGAGCACCGCGGCACGATCGCGAAGGTGCAGTCGCTCATGACGTTGCTCGAGGGTCACGGCAACCGCGTGATGAACGAGCTGGGTGCCCGCCACGTGCAGGGCCAGGCCCGCATGGCGCGGGTGCTCGAGACGCGCCGCCGCAGCTCCGGGATGACCGGGCTGTTCCACAAGTTGGTGGGACTCGAGGCGAAGCTCCGCCAGTACGAGGTGGGCGAGGCGTTCGTGGCCGCGATCGAGGCCGAGGCCGGCCCGCGTGCGGTCGACGCCGCGTGGCGCGGGCCGGAGTGGCTCCCCACGGCCGACGAGCTCGAGTGGCCGTCCTCGTGGTTGGCCCGCGTCGCCTGACCACCCCGGCGCGCACCGACCCGGACCTCACGCCCTGGGTCGACCGGCTGATCGCGCTCGAGCCCGTGGAGGTCGCGCCGGTCGTCGCGTGCTCGGGTGGAGCCGACTCCGTCGCGCTGCTCGCGCTGGCGGTCGCCGCGGGTCTCAGGCCCACCGCGGTCTACGTGGACCACGGGCTGCGGCCCGACGGGCCGGCCGAGGCCGCGTTCGTCGCGCGCGTGGCGGCGCGTCTGGGGGTGGCGTCGCGCGCGGTGTCGATCGACGTGATGCCCGGACCGAACCTCGAGGCCCGGGCCCGAGCGGCCCGCTACGCCGCGCTCGACGAGGTCCGCCGTGGTCTCGGCGCGTCCACCGTGCTCGTCGGACACACCGCCGACGACCAGGCGGAGACGGTGCTGCTGAACCTGATGCGGGGGAGCGCGGCGGCCGGGCTGGGCGCGATGGCCGAGCGGCGGGGCGTGATCGTCCGTCCGCTGCTGCGCCTGCGTCGGACCGACTGCGAGGAGGTGTGCGCGGCGGTCGGCATCGCACCGGTGCGTGACCCGATGAACGACGATCACGCGTTCCGTCGCGTGGCGATCCGCGCCGACGTGCTGCCGCGGCTCTCCGCGCTCGCCGGGCGTGACCTCGTCCCCGTGCTCGCGCGCCAGGCCGACGTTCTGCGGTCGGAGAGCGACTACCTCGACGAGCTCGCGCGCGCCGCGTGGCCACCTGAACCCGATCTGAATCCGGCCGGCGTGCTCGCGCGCCTGCCGCTCCCGCTCGCGCGTCGCGCGGTGCGCCAGTGGATCGGCTCGCCTCCCCCGTCATTCGCCGACGTGGAGCGTGTGCTCACCGTCGCGCGCGGTGACGCGCGCGCCACCGAGCTCAGCGGTGGTCACCGCGTCGAGCGGCGCGCAGGCGTGCTGCACCTCGTGCGGGCTAGCGTCACCCCGTGATCGACGAAAACGTAGGGTCGGTCGTCATCGGCGAGGACGACCTCCAGCGGCGCGTCGCGGAGCTCGGCAAGCAGATCACGGCGGACTACGCGGACCGGCCGCCACTGCTCGTCGGCGTGCTGAAGGGCGCGTTCATGTTCATGAGCGACCTCGCCCGTGCGATCCAGCTGCCGGTTGAGTTCGACTTCATGGCGGTGTCGTCCTACGGGTCGGCCACGCGTACGAGCGGCGTCGTCCGGATCCTGAAGGACCTCGAGATCGACCTCACCGACCGTGACGTGCTGATCGTGGAAGACATCATCGACTCCGGGCTCACGCTCGCGTACCTGCGCCGCACGCTCGCCGCCCGCGGTCCGCGTTCGGTCGAGACCTGCGCGCTCCTGGTGAAGGAGGGCCTCCAGGGGACGGAGCTCGACCTCCGCTACGTGGGCTTCGAGATCCCGCCGGCCTTCGTGATCGGCTACGGGCTCGACGTCGACGAGCGCTACCGCAACCTCCCCGGCATCTACGAGTACGTCGGTCCGGTCCGGCAATAGCACAACCAGGTGCACGAGGGCGGGGAAGACCCTGCCGGGCCTCGGCTAGCCTGGCCCGTCGGTTCCCCCTGTCTCCCGGTGTGCGGAGATCGTTGAAGAAGTCCCGGCGCTCCCTGGTCATCTGGCTCGTCGTCCTCGCGGTCGGCCTGTTCGTCGCGTTCCGGCTCCTCGACCGCGGCGCCGACCGGACGACCCTCAGCCTCGACGCCTACCAGACCAAGCTCGAGAACGGGAAGGTCGACACCGCGACCCTGCTCGACCAGGACAACGTCGTCCGCGGCGAGCTCGCCAACGGCACCAAGTACGAGGTGCGCTACCCCGACGGGTACACCGACACGATCACCCGCAAGATCGTGAAGGCGAACGTCGAGCCGTTCAAGGTCGACAACCAGGGCGACAGCCTCTGGCTCACGCTCGCGGTGAACGTACTGCCGTTCGTCCTCGTGTTCGGGTTCGTCCTCTTCTTCCTCAACCGGATGCAGGGCGGCGGCAACCGGGTGATGAGCTTCGGACGCGCGAAGACGAAGACCATCGCCAAGGACCAGCCCAAGACGACCTTCGCGGACGTCGCCGGCCTCGACGAAGCGGTCGAGGAGCTCGAGGAGATCAAGGAGTTCCTCGAGTCGCCGGAGAAGTTCCAGCAGATGGGGGCGAAGATCCCCAAGGGGGTGCTGCTCTTCGGCCCACCGGGCACCGGCAAGACGCTGCTGGCCAAGGCGGTCGCGGGTGAGGCCGGCGTTCCGTTCTTCTCGATCAGCGGATCCGACTTCGTCGAGATGTTCGTGGGCGTGGGCGCCTCCCGTGTGCGTGACCTGTTCGACCAGGCCAAGAAGGCCGCGCCGGCGATCATCTACGTCGACGAGATCGACGCCGTGGGCCGCCACCGCGGTGCGGGCCTCGGCGGTGGCCACGACGAGCGCGAGCAGACGCTCAACCAGCTGCTCGTCGAGATGGACGGGTTCGACACGCGAACCGGGGTGATCCTGCTCGCGTCCACCAACCGTCCCGACATCCTCGACCCCGCGTTGCTGCGCCCGGGCCGCTTCGACCGCCAGATCGTGGTCGACCGCCCCGACCTCGCCGGGCGCCGTCAGATCCTCGCGGTGCACTCGCGTGACAAGCCGATCGCGCCGGGCGTCGACCTCGACGTCATCGCGCGGCGCACGCCCGGGTTCACCGGCGCCGACCTCGCGAACCTCGTCAACGAGGCCGCGCTCCTGTGCGCGCGGCGCGGGCTCACACAGATCGGGCTGCCGCAGCTCGAGGAAGCATCCGAGCGCGTCATGGCCGGGCCCGAGCGCAAGAGCCGCGTCATCTCCGAGCGCGAGCGGCGCGTGATCGCGTACCACGAGGGCGGGCACGCGCTCGTTGCCCACGCGCTGCCCAACGCCGACCCCGTGCACAAGATCTCGATCATCCCGCGTGGTCGCGCGCTCGGTTACACGCTCACGCTGCCGACGGAGGACAAGTTCCTCGTCACCCGCAGCGAGCTGGTCGACGAGCTCGCGATGCTGCTCGGCGGGCGCGCCGCGGAGGAGCTCGTGTTCGGCGACCCCACCACCGGCGCCCAGAACGACATCGACCGCGCCACCACGATCGCCCGGCAGATGGTCACCGAGTTCGGCATGAGCGAGGAGCTCGGCCCGCTGCGGCTCGGCCAGCCCCACGGCGAGGTGTTCCTCGGGCGCGACTTCTCGTCCACGCCCGACTACTCAGAGGAGATCGCGGCGCGCATCGACGCCGAGGTGCGGGTCCTCGTCGAGGGTGCGCACCGGGTCGCCAACCAGATCCTCGTCGACAACCGTGACGTGCTCGACCGCCTCGCCGACGAGCTGGTCGCGCACGAGACCCTCGATGTCGGCCGGGTGCAGGAGATGTTCGCGGGAGTCGAGCCGTTCACGGGCACGGGCTCTGGACGGGGCACCGCTGCCGCGGCATCCGACGTCGCCGACCCACGGAGGAGTTCATGAAGGAGCAGGAGGTCGGCGCGCCGGTCGACAAGGCGCGCATCGAGCGCGCGGTGCGCGAGATCCTCGCCGCGATCGGGGAGGACCCCGACCGCGACGGCCTGTTGCGCACTCCCACGCGCATCGCCCAGATGTACGAGGAGATCTTCTCCGGCCTCCACGACGACCCGTCCCGTCACCTCACGGTCACCTTCGAGGCCGACCACGACGAGATGGTCATGGTGCGCGACATCGCGTTCGCGAGCCTGTGTGAGCACCACTTCGTTCCCTTCACCGGCCGGGCGCACGTGGCCTACATCCCGGGTGACGACGGTCGCATCACCGGGTTGTCGAAGATCGCCCGGCTCGTCGACGGCTTCGCCCGCCGGCCCCAGGTGCAGGAGCGGCTCACCAGCCAGGTCGCCGACGCGCTCCAGGACGTGCTCACGCCCCGCGGCGTGTTCGTCGTCATGGAGGCCGAGCACTTGTGCATGTCGATGCGGGGTGTGAAGAAGCCGGGCTCGCTCACCGTCACCTCGGCCGTTCGGGGCCTGTTCAAGACGAACGCCGCCACCCGGGCCGAGGCAATGAGCCTCATCACCCACCCCGGCAACCGGCTGTAGCCCACCCCTCCCGCGGGTTCGAAGGCCGCCCGCGGGGTCGCGCAGACCCTCCTATGCTGCGGAAATGTTCTCATGGGCCGAGGTGGGCGAATCGCGCCCCGCGGTGATGGGCGTGGTCAACGTCACCCCCGATTCCTTCTCCGACGGCGGCCGGTGGCTCGACGCCGACGCCGCGGTGGCCCACGGCCTGGCGCTCGTGGCCGCGGGGGCCGACCTCCTCGACGTGGGCGGTGAGTCCACCCGCCCGGGTGCCGCGCCGGTCGACGCAGCCGAGGAGCGGCGCCGGATCGAGCCGGTGATCGCCCGTCTGGCCGCCGATGCCGGGGTCCCGGTCAGCGTCGACACGACCAAGGCCGCGGTGGCCGCCGCCGCGCTCGACGCCGGTGCCCGCATCGTCAACGACGTGTCGGCCGGCCGCAACGATCCCGACCTGTTCGCGCTGGTGGCCGAGCGGGGTGCCGGCCTGGTCGCCATGCACATGCTCGGCGACCCCCGCACCATGCAGGACGACCCCCACTACGACGACGTGGTGATCGACGTGGGTGACTTCCTGGTCGAACGGGCCGATGCCGGCCGGGCAGCCGGCATCGCCGACGCCGCGCTCGCGGTCGACCCCGGCATCGGGTTCGGCAAGACGACCGCACACAACCTCGACCTCCTCGCCCACCTCGACGCGCTGATCGCCCGGGTCGGGCTGCCGGTCGTGGTCGGCACCTCGCGGAAGCGCTTCATCGGGCGCGTCCTCGCGGACCTCGCCGGCGAGGCCGGCGAGCCCCCGGCCGAGCGGCGCGACGACGGCACCCTGGCCACCACGGTGTGGGCGGCCGAGCTCGGTGCGCGGGTGATCCGCGTGCACGACGCCAAGGCCGCGTCCCGCGCGATCGACCTGTTGGACCTGATCGTCACGGTGGAGGCCGCGTGAGGGGTCGCTGGGCCCAGGGCCTCGAGCCCCGGGGTTTCACCTGGGTGATCAAGGACCGCCTTGCCGCGTCCGAGCGGCCA
>Ga0302322_100004089_pt1 | contig 12611 bp, 11 predicted proteins | sample Fen_T0_2_FD_203757 | JGI IMG/M metagenome (GOLD analysis project Ga0302322, IMG submission 203757) | Peat permafrost microbial communities from Stordalen Mire near Abisko, Sweden - Fen_T0_2 | ecosystem: Environmental > Terrestrial > Soil > Wetlands > Permafrost | place: Sweden: Abisko...
CGCCTGTGAAGTGGTTGTGACATAAACGGCATTGTGCAGGAAGAAACGCTCGTTTTTTTGTAGCAGTCGCAAAGGCCGGTGGGTTTGTGCGGCGGGTAGAAGGTCTTGCGAGTGCCAATCTTCAATGTCGACAGCGACTTTTCTACCACGTTTTAATAATTCATAACCAACGGCGAGTCCTAATTCGGTGTGTGCGATGATTAAGTCGGCCGGTATACGACGAGCCACGCGGTGTAGTCGGTGAAAAGCGCCCAGCGCTGAACGACGTTCGATGCCGAGCGGCACAAGTCGGCGAGCGAGGCTGGTGAAAGTGCGGCTGGCATGTGCACCTAGTCCAAGCGCGCCGTGAAAACCAAAGTAGGGAAGCGCGATTTTTTTGAACGGAGCATCACGGAGAATCTCCTGGTCGATCGCTTCATCATTCGCTCGCCCGGCGATGGTAAGAACTGTGACATCAAAGCCTGCGCTGCCGAGCGTGTCGGCCTCTTTCAAGACACGTGGATTTCGACACAGAGGGCTAGCAGTGACGATAAGGATGCGTTTCCTGCTCATAGCCAACCGGTGAGAAGTTGCAGACGTCTGGTCATACGCCAACCAATGAGTCGGCTGAGCGCCGTAAACTTTGGGCCGCGTTCCGGCTGGAGATTAGAGCCTCCCAGCGCAGCGACATGTACTGCAGCCTTTCTTTGAGAAACCAAAGATATGGGGTAAGCGTCGTAGATGTAGCGTTGAAAAGCCGTCGCACAAGCATGACGTGTGCGGGGGGAGTCTTCGACCTGGCGCAAACGCTGGGCGGATAGCTCAAGCGAACGAAAGGCCGAGTCCCAGGCTTGCTCAGATTTTGAGCGGCTGAGACTGTTGGGTAATTCGGAGCGGTAGTATGATTTCGCTTCAGGACAAAAGCGCACGCCTTGTGAAGAGAGCACGACGCGCGTGAAATACTCGCCGTCGTCATCAAGTGAGAGTGTCTCGTTCCATGGGCCAGCGCGCGTGGCGAGGGATTTCGAAATTAGCCAGGCGGCGGGATGCATCATGGCGTTGAGTTCGAACTTACTGATCAACCACTCGACCGGTCGTGCATCAGTACAAAGTGGTTGGTCAATGCGTTTAGTTCCAATGTCGGCGTGAATGAAGCGAGTCCAGTCGCAGCAATATGCATACTCGGCGCCCGCTGCCTGAGCCAAGGCCATCTGCCGTTCGATTTTGTCGGAGGCGAGTAGATCGTCAGCGTCGAGGAACTGAATCCATTCACCTTTGCTGGCCCTGAGAGCGACATTGCGAGCTTTACAGGCGCCTTGGTTTTTTTGTGCGATGATATGAACTTCGCGTGATCGTAACGTTTTTGCGATAGCAAGCGAGTTGTCGGTAGAACCATCATCAACCAGGATTATTTCCTTGTTCGACCAAGATTGGCTAAGGGCGGATTCCAGGGTTTTTCGCAACCAAGGGCTGGCGTTGAAACAGGGGATGAGTATGCTGACCAAGACGCTCATCGGGCGGAGTGGACACGTTCTAAGACAATGAGCTGAGATGAATTGATGAGTGAATGAAATTGACCGGACTCGATCTGGCTGCGGCATGCAATCTGCCACGTGCTAGGAAGCGCGTCAGGGAACCCGCGGCGGTTTTGTGGCTCACCTGCTATGACTAGAAATCGGACGCTTGTGTCTTTGCTCCAGTCGGCTGCCCACACCCGTTTAGTTCGGTTTGATAGATAAGCGGTCAAAGCAAATGCGTGATCGTTAATCGCGATTATGTCATTTGCTTTTAGGTGATCACGAAGAAGAGAGAGGGCCGGGCGAACGTCGCCCCCGATTTGTCGGCTGGCTCCGCGTATAGCATTGGAAATCCCTGTGATCAGTAACACCCCAAGTAGGCCAGCAAGTATACGTGGATGAGATTGAATACGAAGGCAGCCGAGAATGAACGTGGGTGCGAGCGCGGGCAGGAACGTTCGCGCGTTGTAAAGTGGGTCAAAATCGCCGACGCAACGCAGTACAACTATTCCGACTGCATACGAGATCCCAATTAAGGCTAAAGGGCGGTCCCATTTTGATAATGGCTTAAACCACGAGCGCAGAAACAGCGCTGTGAGTCCGCAAAACAAGAAGACGCCGATAGCCGTGTGCGCTGCTGTCCATTGCATTCCGATTGCCCGTACGCCGTCGGCTGCAAGTGCAGACGATATGGACCAGCCGAAGTCAGAGAGGTGGTGCGGCAGGTAGGTAATTCCATCAGCAGCACCACGCTCAGCCCCGCTTATCGAACCACTGACGAACCAGTTAATAGCTAACAGTAGAAACCCAAAAAAACATGCACTTCCGCAAGCTAGCATAGCATGTAATTTCAGACGTGGAGATGTAAGAGACTTATACGCTAAGCAACTCCAGCTAAGCAGTACAATGAATGAAATCACTCCTGCATAGCGAATGCACAAAGATGTTACAGTGAGTAACGCCGCCAGCCACCACGCGAGAGGTGAGGTCGTGCACGACAGTGTAACAGCCAGGCCGAGTAACACGGCGGCAAAAGGTAGCTCGGACATCACACTGGTCACTTGATGCGTAAGGACGGGCGCGGCAGCCAATGTAAATAGACACAAAAAACGAACACGAGCGTGAGCGAGCATGTTTGCCGTAGCCCAAAAAATCGAAACCAATCCAACGACGGCGAGCAGTCGAAGGGCATCATATGCAGACATCCCCAGTCGCCCAAGCGCAGCGCCTGCAAGTGGCCAACCAAAAGGCCAATGATTTCCGAAACGGTCCGGCCACTCGGTCGTAAAACGCTTGGCCAACTCAACATAATAATAACCATCAAATGAGAGTAAACGCCCTTCACGAAATGCTATTAGGCAGAGCGCCAGACAAAATCCGGTAGCTGCGACCACCTCGACTATAGTACGACTGGATGGCTTCATGCACTCAACGGCGAATGAGCGAAGCTGTTCGCCAGTTATATTGGAAATACCACCGTTTTGAATTTGCGACGTAGTGGTGCATCACGGCTTTGCAGGCACATGCTTCAGGTGGGACGGGTTTTGTTACGTAATCGGACGCAGGAGCAATCGCGCAATTTTTGTCAGCAAGCAGAATCGCAACTAAAGCCTGTTCAAGATAGTAGCTAGTTCGTTCTTTATCAATCAGCGTGCGGCACCAATACTCTAGCTTTTCCCAGTCAAGGCTCTCGCTTTTTAAACCGGTGAGACCGACGTTGATTCGCTCTGGTACGCGGGTGTCAGCGAGTTCGTTTATTATAACGGAGGAATATCCGTAGGAAGTTTCGCAGTCGACAGCGTGCAGAGGGCGCGAGGGGTGATCAATCCAGTCGATTAGGAAATCGGGCCGTCGGAAAAAAAGCAGATCGGAGTCGAGGACGAGCTTCCATCCAATGTTACCCAGATGGGGATCGATCAGCTTGCGGATGTTAGGATAATTGAGCCAGCGCTCACGTAGTGCTGGAAATTTGGATACGGGAAGAAATTGATCGAGTTTTGCAGAGGACTCGGCTTGGGAGATGAAACGGGTTGCCGGAAACAAGCGTGCCAAAGTCTCGCGATGTGCTGTCGCTAGGGAACCATCGTCATAAATCGTGGGCGCTAGTGGCCGCCCAGCTTGGCGAGCGAAAGTCCACAAACAAAACGTGGTCTGGAACCAGAAGCGTTTTCCCGTAAGAAGGTGGAGTTCCAGCGGGGTGCCGATGGTTATGCTCAACAGAGGAAGTTGTGCGGCGGCCGCCTCCATTTCATCAGATCCACGTTTGGTGCGTTGTATCTCGAACGCTCCTCCAGCGGCAATCAAATCGCGAAACGCTCCGAAGGGACGGTGCCAGGAGTGATACAGAATTTTGCCGGGAAGCGACATCAGTGGGTCGGGCGAGTAAGGGCTCTGCCCTCAAAATGGCCGCATGCACCCTGCCAGCGGATAAAAGAGGCGGGGCTGCTCCAGGCGCGATGTGCCAGCCAAGATTTGATTTTACGGAAGGGCACTGACCAGCGGGAAATACGGGGCCAGGGGCAAGCATGGTGGGCAAGCAGGACTTGTGTCCAAGATCTCTGGATGCCGTGATTTAGGCTGGCTAAATAGTTCGGTTCAATCCGTTCGGTCGGAATAAGATGAGTTAGGCTCAGTTGAGGAATATATGCGACCTCCCAGCCGGCTTCCATGATTGTAAGAACGATGTCGTTGTCACCTGATGAGGAAAGTTCCTTGCCGCGGCGGTCGCTGAGCGAGCTCTCGCATTTCAACCAAGGCTGGATCGCCTCACGGCGTACAGCCATGCCCGCGCCGATGGGGGCGAAGAGTGGATAGCTGTTTATTTCGGAGCCGGGCTGGCGCAGTCCGTTTGAAATGAGTTCGGAATCGCCGAGGTTACGAATGGCCAATAGCGGATGAAATTCGTCGAAAGCTGGAGAGGGCGGTATTTCGAATTCTCCGAGTGACTTCCCTCCGATGGCGCCGACGCGCGGGAGTCGTGTGAAAGCTGCGAGGACCTGTTCGAGGTAGTCATGGGCGAGGACGTTGTCGTCGTCGACAAAAACAACGATCTCGCCGAATGCATCTCGCAAACCGGCTTTTCGGGCATGGGTGAGGCCCAGCTGAGGTTCGATAATAATACGGAGATTGTCAGGTGAGAAGGGGACCAGACTGGGTGCGCCAATAGCGGGTTGCGAGGCGTTGTCGATTAGAAGTGTCTCCCATTTTCCTGAGGACAGACTCTGTGCTTTCAAGCTCGAGAGGGTACGAGCCAAGATGTTTGTTTTGGGCTGATGGGTGCAGATTACGACGCTGAGCTGCATGTTTTCAGATCAAATTGACGCCTGCCTGGTTCTGAGAGGACTCCGTGATTGGCCGAGGATCTTCTCAATTGAAGCTGTGACTTGTTCGGCTGTGATAGAAGTCATGCACTTGTGGGCATAATCGCATCGGTTGCGTTGCCAGCATGGTGAGCATGATGGCTGCTGAATAATGTTTATGTTGCAAGAGTAGCCGGTGAGGTTCGGTGTCTCACGGCCGCCGTAGACGATGACCGACGGGCATTCGACTGCACAGGCGAGATGCATGAGGAAACCAACTAGCCCGATGAAAAGTCGAGACTGAGCGAGCACGGAGGCTGTTTCGCGCAGGTTTGTTTTTCCGCGCAAGTCAATTGTGCCGCTAAGGACTGGATCGGTTGCCGAGCCAATCTGAAGGCATTTGAAACCGCGTGCTTGGCAAAAGTTGACCACTGCTTGGAATCCTTCGGTGGACCATTGTTTGTTGGCCATAGGCACGGAGGCGCTAAGGCTGGAGGTTTGTAGCGCGATGTAGTTTTTCCAGTTACTGGTATTGGAAAGTTCGGCTTCAGTGAGTGTGAGATGTGGCTTTAGATCTATTTGCCCTACGACTCCAGCTTTACGGCATATCTCCGCGATGATGTGTTCTCTCGGTATCGTATCTTGGTCGGTATCCTCATTGTACGTGGAATAGGAGAGGTGCCGAATTGGACGTTTCAGGCGTGCGGCCAAGGCGGCGTAGCGAGGATCCTCAGGGAGTAATCGCACGCGTTGGTCAAAATGATAAAGCCCGGGGTGACGGGTGATAAACCAGATGCGCTTTGCGCCGCGAAGCAGGTGTTCGTGAATGGCAGAGGTGCAGAGAAGATCGTCACCAATTCCGCCGAGAAATCCCAATGCCACGTCAGGGCGACCTAATCGAAACAGCTCCTTCAACCCCCAGAGATAGAGCGCAGGTTTTGTCATTGGCGCACTTCTGATAGTGGCGGAGTTGCTGGACTGGGTAGACGTTCGAAGCATCGTTCTACATGGAACCGCTGGATGAGCTCTCGGATATACGCGGCCTTATCAAACGAATAGCGTCCACCTTTGCGCCTGATTCTTAGGGCTTGGAGGAAAACAAAAGGTTCGGTTATGGCGAAACGCAGGAGTTTGATTAACTTGCCTACCCGAGTGGGAGTCTCTGCGTAAGCTAGTCGATGATATTCATAGCGGTAGGGAAAACGAAGCGGCGCGGCAGGCAGTCGGCTCGACGGGTGGCTGATCGGTCGGGCGGAGAGGGCCTCGTCAACCATGAGAGCCATCTGGGCCCGTTCAGCCGATGTTTCACGATAGGTGTGGCTTACTTGTTCGGCATGGATACGCCAAGTGGCCAGAAAGGCAGGCACATGAATGACATTGCAGACGAATCCGGCTTTCATACCCCAGCAGAAATCTCCGCCGCCGCCGTATTGTGTAGGGAAGGGGCCGGTTGCGGCAAAAATTGTTTTCCGCAGCAAAACTTGGGTGATTGAGTGATAAATCGTGTGCATGCCGGCGTGGAGTATACCGTCGTAGGGCGCGCGGCGAATATGCGGACGTAGATAGTCATCTCCGAGAAATCGGGCTAGCCCGATTAGCCGCCACCAATCGGGAACGATAGTGCCATGCTCATCAATCGCGTGCAGGCAACATTGAGCGATATCACAATCGGAGTGTGCATCGAGAGCTGAAACCAATTGCTTTATACAATCTGGAGACATCGTGTCGTCGCTGGTTGCGATGTATACGAATTCGCCTTTGGCTTGCTCAAGACAGCGATTCCAATTTGCGTAGGGTCCGTCCTGCGGCGTCTGGGAGAGATGGACTCTCGGATCGTTTCGCGCTGTTGCCTGAAGCAGTTCCCAAGCGCCGTCCGTCGAATGGCTATCAGCTACGATGAGTTCCCAATCAGGAAAAGTTTGGCTTTGGATTGTGGCTAGCCGCTCTTCGAGAAAGCGACGATGATTGAGATTCGGCAGCAGAATGGAAACTCGAGGCGTACTCATGCGCGGATCAGTCGAGCGGTGACTGCGGCGGTGACTTCTTCTACTGTGACGGCATCGATCTGTCGAGGGCCTGAGGCATCGTTAGGAGGGGCGAGCAACGTGCAGTCGGCTTGCCAGGGGCCAAAGCGGTCCGGGGAGTAGCGGCTGTCGGATTGGGAACCTGGTGCTAGTGCACTCACCACAACTAGAGGACAGCCTCTTGCTGCGGCAATGTGCATTAGTCCAGTATCGACGGTTATGGTAAGTTCGCAGCGGCCGAGCAAGGCGGCCGTTTCGTCGAGAGAAAGTTTTCCGGCTAAGGATACTAGGTTCGTTTGCGCGTGGACGGCAGCCATTTCAGAAATGCCTGAATATTCAGGCCCGACGATCAGGATAAAAGTCAGTGACGAAATCTTACGGAAATTTTCCACCACCTGGAGAAAGCTTGGTAATGGCCAGTTTTTAAACTCTTCGGCCGACAATGGACAGAGAGCGACGAGCCGGTGGTGTTCACGGCCGGGAAGCAAGCGTCGTAGCAGCGACCAGGGATCTGCTACCGGCCAGAGCTCCAAAAACGTTTTTTCGTAGGAGAGACCTATCGAAGGCAGAAGTCCCAGGTTTTTTTCCACCTCATGCCGGCCTGAGGTAGCCCGGATGGCCTGCGTCAAAAATCGGTCGTAACCTTTGTTTTTAGTAGTTTTAAAAGGTTCGACTAAAACTGAATAACTTATCCGTTTTCTCGCGCCGCTCAATGCAAGAAGGGGAAATGCATCGTAGAGGTCGACATCCCACCGAGGGAGAATGGCTAAAGAAGGGCGAAGAGGTAGTAGCTTACCAAGTGCAATGTCACACCAATCCTTCCAGTGCGTCAGCTGGCCGCGTAGCCCCGGCTGGATCGTAGGTACGGTTACAAGCTCATCAACATACGGGCAGTGTAGTGCGAGACCAGATACGATTTGTGAAGTAACAAACACGATCCAGGCGCCAGGTTTTGAACGTCGGAGTTCTCGCAGGAACGATGTTGAGAGCACGAAATCTCCGATGCGATCGAGCTTGATAATCAGAATTCGTTCTGGGTGTTTTTGTGTGGCCGGGTGGACAGGACGCAGAACAGCCAGTATTTGTAGCAGCTTGGCTTGAATCCTCACGCTGATAGGCGACCAGAGAATTAGCCTCAACGTGTTGTGAAGTTGGGATCGAAAAATCAAAATCGAAGCGACTCGTTCAAGCGCTCAGTTACGATGCTGCTAAGGATGACTCAAGCGCCAGGTATAGGCCCGAGTATCACATCATCGCTCAACAAACCGGTGAGAGACTCACTATGGCAGGCGACCAGATTAAGCTGCCAGTGCATCAGGAAGCGGTTGGCCGGCGTAATTGGGACAAGGCAGATGACAGGTGGCTTACTGTTCGCGAGAAGATCGCCAAGCGGTGTGCCATAGCTTGCTAAAAAAGTGCGGCCATGACGGACAATAGCGAGCGTCGGGTTGAAGACTTGGTATCCGCAAGCGAGGAGAAGCTCAATCGGTGCGAGCGTGCTTTCGGGATTTTGTGGATTAAGAAAATTCTCGAAAACCAACACTGGCCGAACCATTTTCAGTAAACGAGAGGCACCCTGGAAAATCGCGAGCTCCATGCCCTCGGCGTCGATTTTGATAACGTTGGGCGGAGGCAGATCCAATTCGTCCAAAGGCTCAACTGGGATCAAAGGCCCTTGCCCTTCGCTGGAAAGCCGCGCCAGGCCACTCAAGAAACGATTGGCTTGGGTTATGTGAAGTGAAGCGCGTGTCGCACCCAATCCAATCTGTCTAGCATGCACCTTGTCTTGCACTCCGGCTTGGACGATGACGGAGTCTAGATCTGCAAAGGAGGAGGGGTTTGGCTCAAACGCATAGCAATGGCCGGCAAAATCTGGTGATGCAGCGAGCAACAAAGAGAAATAGCCCCAATTTGCGCCAACATCGTAAAAGTTTTTCTCCCCGCGGCAAAGTCGAGTCAGCAACCAAGCCGTTTCAACCTCGTAACCGTACCGATACTGAGGGTCATAAAGAGCATGGAATTGCGCGTTGCGGCCATTGAATGACACTGTGCGTGTAATGCCATTTCGCGTGTATTTGAAAGTGCCGACGCCTTTGAACCAGCGGCTCAGCGTCACCCAAGTGCAAAATCTTTCGTGCAGCGCGGCCAAACGGTGAAGTAGTCGATTTTGGCGAAACCGTCGATTCCAGCGAAGATTGGCCGGCAATTGAAGCTGGGAGAAGACGCGTGAAATCTGAAAGGGCTCTGGCTCCATCGGTAAGTTAGGGTGACGAAAAGTGACGGAGGGTGAATGTGCTTTCGGGTACGCAAAAGGCGTGAATTAAATCGACACCATATTTTGCAGATTCCGCGCTGACTTCCACGTTGAAACGCACGACCTCGGTCAAGAAATCTTCCAGGCCCGCGGGGGACTTTAGTGCGAGGTTTAGGTAATAGTCCCCTGGGACGAGATGTAGGTGTGGCAAGTGAAAACTGATTTCTGTCACGCCACTGGCAACCGATATCATTTGGTTGTTTACCAGGTTGGAGGCGGATCCTACCTCAGCGCCAGCGGCAGAAAAAATCGCGTAGTGCAACTCGAGTGCTTCGACCCCGTCGCAGGCTTGGACAGTGACGCAGAAGCCCAGTGGTTCGCCGAAACTATAACTCCATGTTTTTGTAGGCGCTCCAGCTTGATGCAGCGATATGAGTGTGACCCGCTGGCGCAAGTTATTGCTGCGTGGCCGACCAATGAGATTGAGCGTGGCCTGTTGGTCGCGCTTTTGGGCAAGGTAAATGTTTGCGACCGCAGTGGGCCGGTCATCACTGCGCAGTTGACCGGCTTGTAGCAAGATTGCGCGAGTACAAAGCCGCAGTATGGCGTCGAGGTTATGACTTACAAACAAGACCGTGCGGCCGTCTTTGCGAGCCACGTCTTCCATTTTCCCGAGGCATTTTCTTTGGAAGGCGGCATCGCCCACGGCGAGGACTTCGTCGACGATGAGGATTTCGGGCTCGAGGTGGGCGGCGACGGCGAACGCTAGTCGTACATACATGCCACTGCTGTAATGCTTCACCGGCGTATCGAGAAATTTGTCGACCTCAGCGAAGGCGACAATCTCGTCGAATTTTTTGCGGATCTCGGAACGCGTCATGCCGAGGATTGCACCGTTGAGGAAAATATTTTCGCGTCCACTGAGTTCGCCGTGAAAACCTGTTCCTACCTCCAGAAGTGAGGCGACTCGGCCTTGAATCGAGATGCGGCCGGTAGTGGGTTCGGTGATACGGGAAAGGATTTTAAGCAGCGTGGATTTACCGGCTCCGTTGCGGCCTATTATGCCGAGGACATCGCCCTGGTTGACGGAGAAGTTGATGTCACGCAGGGCCCAGAATTCCTCAGCGGTGGCGCGGGCTGTACGGATTTGTTGGAAGGGATTGCGAAGGAGAGATGCGAGCTTATCGCGTAACAAACCTGAGCGCGCCTGATGGCGCAGCGTGTAACGCTTGCTAAGTTTTTCGACGGTAATGACTGGTTCGCCCATGGCTCAGATTACATCGGCGAACCGCCGTTCGGTGATGCGGAAGTACCAAAGCCCGGTGAGCAGCATGATCGCTGTTACGGCGAGAGAAAGGAAGAGACCGCGCTCGTAAAACTCCGTGTGTCCACCTAACAGGCACCAACGGAAGCCTTCAACCATGCTAGTGAGCGGATTGAGCGCGAGCCAGTCACGCCAGTTGGGCAGAAAATCCGTACTGAATCCAACTGGGGTTACGAAAATGCCGATTTGTAGCAGAAACGCTGAAATAAAACGGAAATCCCGGTATTTGACGGTTAGTGAAGTTATCCATAAACCAGCACCTAGAGCCACAATCATGGTGCCAAGTATGAAAACGGGTAGTAGTAGCATTCGCCAGGTGGGAAAGATACCTTCGTACATTGCATAGGGCAGGGCGATAACGAGCAGTACAAGCATGTCGATGAATGCCACCACGACAGCTGAAAGAGGGACAATCAGCCGCGGAAAATACACTTTGGAAATCAGGTGCGAGTTGCTGACAAGGCTGTTGCCTGCGCCACTGAAGGCGCCGGAAAACAACTGCCACGGTAACAAACCGGCGAGTACAAGTAACGGATACTGACTATCCGAAATGTTGCCGGAAGGCATGCGCGCGAGTTTGTGAAATACAAAGGTTAGTAGAAACGTTTGTATTGTTGGCTGAACTACCGCCCAAGCGACACCGAGCACGGCTTGTTTGTAACGAACCTTGACGTCCCTCCATGCGAGGAAGCCGAGGAGTTCACGGTAACGCCAGAGATCACGCCAGTAATGGCGTTCGGTGCGACCCGCCTCGATGATGAGGGCCGCAGGGCGTTGTTGGCTGGTTGTTTCGCTCAAGCTGAGATGGGGATCAGCGAGGTGAGTTTGTCGCGAAAGCGCGAATACGAAAATTCGTTGGCTCGGGTTTGGATGACGGCTGGATCCCAGATGCGACGAAGCGCGTCCACGCAGACGCCGGCGAGCTCTGGAACGCGGCCATAGCTTACCAGCATACCAGTCTCAGGCGTGATGACCTCAGGAATGCCGCCGTCTCTCGCGCCGAGGCAAGGTTTGCCGTGGATCATGGCTTCGAGAAATACGAGGCCGAAGCCTTCTTTTTGGCTCGGGAGAGCGAAAAGCCGGCAGGCTTTTAGTTCGCGTTTGAGTTCGTCGTCGCTGACGTAGCCGAGGAACTCGACTGCCCTGGTGAGGTGGAGACGTCCGGCGATTTCGTGCAGACGAGGGAGATCGTCGCCACGTCCTACGATGCGCAAGCGAGCGGCAGGAATCTCGCGTCGAATTACCGGCAGCGCTTCGATGAGGTGATCGATACCTTTGTAGCTGTCGGAGTTGTTTAGGCGCGAGATAGTAAGGATGTCATACTCTGTAACGCTGGGGGCTGGTTCGAGTACATGCAGATAGGGGTCTAGAGCGTTAGGCAGCACTGCGGTGGTGGTTAGTGGAATTTTGCAGTTCCGCAGAAGTTCGCGTCGGGTATACTCGCTGACGCACCAGATGCGGTCTGCTCCGCGGAGCGCGAGGATTTCGAGACGATTGAAGGGCCGCCAGACTTCGATGCCGTGAGCGATCAGCGTATATTTAAAAGGTTTTCGCCGCAATTTGCGCATTGCCCACGCGACGGGCAATTGTCCGATGTGACCGCAAACGATGAGATCCGCAGTGGCGCTCATGCGACGAGCAGCTTTGATGAAACGCATTTTGCTGCGATCGCAGGCCGCCCAGTCGGCGAGACGTTTATTGGAATAGCGTCGTAGTTCGCGCGAGTCGAAAGAGGCGTCATTGAGCGATACGGCCATGACGTTGCCGGCTGGTTCGCTCAGCTCGCACAGGGCTTTGAGATAAAGGCGCAAAATGCGTGGGATTCCTCCCTCGCTGGCGAACAACTCCGGGGCCAAAAGCAGTGTGTTCATGTTGGGGTAATGAAAGGTTGGCGTGTGCGATTGACGAAGGCAACAGCGATGGCGAGCGTCCACACGCGCGACCACTCGCGCGGATCGTCGCCAGTGATGAAGCTTTGCCAGCGACCCTGCACGCCCGCGCCATTGAAGAGTCCGCTGCGGGTGATATTGGCTAACGTAAACGTCTCCTCAAGAAATGGGCGCAATGGCCCGCGCATCCATTGTTCAAGCGGCAACGTGAAGCCACGTTTAGGGCGTTTGGCGATGGCTGGCGGTAAAAGATCGTGCACCGCGGTGGCGAGAGCGTGTTTGGGCTGGCCCGATGTGTGTTTGAAACGCGTCCTTTGGCTCCAGA
>Ga0302322_100004090_pt1 | contig 12610 bp, 15 predicted proteins | sample Fen_T0_2_FD_203757 | JGI IMG/M metagenome (GOLD analysis project Ga0302322, IMG submission 203757) | Peat permafrost microbial communities from Stordalen Mire near Abisko, Sweden - Fen_T0_2 | ecosystem: Environmental > Terrestrial > Soil > Wetlands > Permafrost | place: Sweden: Abisko...
CACGCATGAACCGTCTGACGCGACACGTTGAACCGGCGCGCCACGTCCACCACGGACTCCCCGTCATGGACCACCAGCGACACCGCCTGGTACCTCTGCTCCATCACACTCAGCTCCACCAACATGAGCGGAGTGTCAAGCATCAGCCGAAGCCACCGACAGGCCTCAACCGAAACCACGTAAAGGATCAGGCGAAGCCAACCTGTCAAGCATCAGGCGGCACTACACATTCCTCTTGTGGGGCGGGTCGGGCTCGAACCGACGACGACCAGATTATGAGTCTTCCCGGCGCCCGCTCATGCCCGCTGGCGCCAAGTCAAGCCCCGCGATGACCTCCTCGTCCCATCGTCGAGCGTGTGTCGAGCGCCCGTCGCAGGCGGCCTTCCCAAGCCTCTGCTCTTCATGGACGGTGGCTGTCGGACCCCGGACTCCTCGTCGCCGCGGAGTCGACGATGACCAGCAGATTGTCGAGTTGGGTGGCGAACGGAACGGCCGTTCCCCGGCAGCAGGCAGCAAGGCTGGCGAGGATCGCTGCTCGCCTCGGCGTGCACCAGGCGTGCGCCACGACTGCGGCAGGCGTCTAGTCGACGCGGAATTCGGACGACGCGAAACCTCTTGTCCCGCAACCGATCGCGCCCGTGCATCACGAGTGCACCACTGAGACGGGTCGAGCGCGCGCATGAGAGCGCGAACTGCAACACCGACAATGGTGAAATTCGTTGCCGTGCAACCGATTTCGAGGGTTGTTACTCCTCGATCTCGTCGTCGAAGTCGACGTCGGTGAGATCATCCAAGAAGACGGGTGACGCGAGGTCTACTCCCTCGCCCTCGTAATTGTCGTCCGCGCGCTCAGGATTGAAGATTTCCGGTCCCATGATTGTGACCCTACGCCGTCGTTGTTGGCCAGTGCTCCACTTCCAGTCGACAAGTGCGCGAACGACAGGCAACCGAGCAGTGCTCCCCCAGCCCCGCCTCCGTGGGGCCGGAGGGTCGGCATCAGGTCACATCGAGCACGACGGTTCCGACCTTGCGCCCGCTCTCGACATAGCGGAACGCGTCGCGGACTTCTTCCAGCGAGTAGGTGCGGTCGATCACGGCACGGAAGTGTCCGTTCTCTGCTAGTCCACGGACAAGTGACAGGGACGCCTTGGTGTTGCTCGGGAACGGGAACCGCACCTTCGGGCCTCGGCCCACCATCGTCCTGATGGGCAGCCACAGGTTCTCGCCTGAGGGTCCGAGCTCGGACGACAGGTACACCGCGTGCGGGGCCATCACGGGCCGGCAGTCCTCGAACCGGCTCTTGCCGACAGCGTCGAACACCGCGTCGTAACGAAGCCCGGACTCCAGGTGTTCGCGGCCGGGAACGTCGTAGACCGTCCGCGCGCCGAGGGATCGAACCAGTTCCGCGTGCGCGGCCGGCGCCGTCGCGTCGACCACTACGCCTCGCGCATGCAGCAGTTGGACGGCAGCAGACCCAATCGCCCCGGTTCCCCCGATCACCAGGACCTGCTGGCACGGGCGAAGGTCGATCTTGATGACGAAGTTGACGGCGTAGTGGGCTCCCTCGGTGCAGCCGACTGCCTCGGCGAACGACAGGTTCGAAGGGATCGTCAGGACGGTCTCCCTCGACCCAATCGTGGCGAGCTCACGGTGCGTGCCCAGCCCTCGGTCGTTAAAGCCGTAGACCCGATCACCGGGAGCGAATGCCGTGACGCCGTCACTCACCTTCACTACCTCACCCGCAAAGTCCGTTCCCGTCGCGGAGTAGCGCGGTGAGGGGAACCCGGCGAACAGGCGGAACACGTAGGGCGTCCCCCGCAGGACGCCGACGTCGGTGCGGTTGACGGAACTCGCGTGCACGCGCACGAGGATGTCTCCCGGTCGCGGGACGGGAACCGGAGCCTCCCGAACCTCGAGCACGTCCGGAGCCCCGTAGCCAGGCCGGTAGGCGGTTCGCATTCCTGACTTACGCCGACTCGAGCACGACGACCGGGGTGTGGGTCGAACGCTGCTCCGCATACGCATCCAGCGTCGGGTCGACGTCCAGCCACAATTGCCAGAGGCGATCGCGCTCGACTCCGACAGCCTCCCGTGCACGCACGCGCCGAGCAGGCTGCTCGGCGAGGCGGACTTCCGCGTCCGCGTTCGATTGAAGGTTGAGGAACCAGGATGGATCGCCCTCATCCCAGCCGTTCATCGCAAGCACCACGAGGTCCGCGCCATCTTCGACGTAGCCGAGGATCACGCTTCGTGGCTTCCCGGACGTCCTGCCGATCGCGGTCAAGCGCAAAGCACCCCAGCCACGCTTGTTCGACGTCGTCCACAGGAAGCGCCCACCGCTGATTCGGTAGAGGGCACGATGCACGCGCCACGCCGTATGCACGAACCACGCGGGTGGCACCTTTGGCGCGCGAGTCCTAACCATGGGACGTCCCCCCGTGGAGCATGGTACCTGCGCAGGAGGCATTGGGACGTCACACCGGAGCCGACAGCGAGCTACACGCCGACGGGACTACCGGATCTGACGCAGGGATGGCCGAACCAGGAGGCGCGGGCGGTCTCTTCGTCTTCGAAGGGGCCCGAAAGGTACGTGCACTCAGTGCAGCTGGCGCGGTACTCGATGTCGCCGTCGTCCTGCCAGATGAGATCCAGTTTCATCGTCATCAGGGGACCCTCCTCACTGTGTCGGCTGTCACTAGAGCGCGATAGCGCGGCCGACGTCAACGCCTCGCGGGTGAACGTCGCGCGAATACTCCGGGCGCTACCTCCGGCAGGTGCTTGCGGCACCGGCGAGGCGGCCGACTCGGACGGGTGGATATATCCCGATCCCGGGTGCCGCTTCCGCCCCTGATCTGATTTGATTGAACCTACCCCACCTGTCCCGGTGGTTCCTCCTTCCCCAAGAGAGGCGCCATGACGACGTCACGGTCGATTAGCCCTCTGGTGCGGGACGCCCAAACCTTGGCCCAGAGCCTGCTAGCCGACGATCCGGACCGCCTCGCGCATGTCCGCGGAGCGGGCATGCTAGCCGGAATGGTGGCGGGCGCGCTGCGCCTGGATCAGCCCGAGTTGGTCGTCGCGGCCGCGTGGCTGCACGACATCGGCTACTCGCCCGCCATCGCGCGGACCGGGTTCCACCCTTTGGACGGCGCACTGTTCCTGGCTCGCGAGGGCTGGCCGGAGGAGGTGGTGTTCCTGGTCGCGCATCATTCGCACGCCGCCGTCGTGGCCCCGTACTACGGAGTGGAGCCTCACATGGCGCTGTTCGAGCACGTGACCGGCCTGGCGGACGACCTCCTCACGTTCAGCGACTTGCGTGCCGGCCCGAACGGCCTGGGCGCCGATCCCCGCGATCGGGTGGAGGACATGCGCCGTCGCCATGTCGATCGCACGTTCGTTCCCGAGGGCATCCGCGAGGCCCGCTACCGGATGCTGCTGACCGCCGCCGCCCGCATCAACGCCGCAGTCAACCGCGCCACGCGCACCGGAACCTCCACCACTCGGCAGGCCGCGCAGGCGTCTTGATCACCACCCGGCCCACTCGGCCGCACGACGACGACAGCGCACAGAATGACCCGGCGGACAGATGATTGCAACACTCGAATACCTCACTGACCCATCGGGGCCAGGACGAGCAATTCACCTGTGACCGATCGTGAGCGGCTCGCCATCGTGCGCATCGTTCACACGGTGATCTGGGTCGTGATGGCTGGATCTACCCTCGCGGTGCTCGTGGCGGGGCTCTTCGGACTGAGCGGCATGTGGTTGTGGGTGGCTCTCGTGCTGATTGCCGGCGAGGTTGTCGTGTTCGTGGGCAATGGGATGCGCTGTCCGCTAACTACTTTGGCAGTGCAATACGGTGCCGAACGCGGCTATGCCTTCGACACGCTGCTCCCCGAGCGCTTCACCCGGCACACATTCCGGTTCTTCGGCGCGATGCTGGCGATCGGATTGCTCCTGCTTCTCGCGAGACGTCTCGGGATCTAACCGGCGACGTTCCTACGGACTTGACTCACCGTGCTGGCGCCGGAAAATCATCGCGTCACGACTCGTCCCAAGTGCGACACCGATTCCGGCGCCGAGACCGGAGCCATAGGCGATGCCGTTAGGTCCCCACCCGACGAAACCCACAAGGATGCCGATCGCCGCGCCGATGGCAGCTCCGAGCGCGGTCCAGTAGTACCGGGGTCTGCTGGTGGTTGTTACGCCCGCGTCCATGCGGTGTTATCGCTGTTGGGTCACGGCAGGCGAACGGAATCCGCGTGCGATCATCCACACGGCGAGCACCATCTCCTGAATGGCGAGGGGCATGAACATAAGTACCTGCGTGGAAGCGTTGGCTTCGATGACTCCGTACATGGCCAGCAGGGCCGCAGCCACGTACAAGGCGACGGCGATCAGTCCCCACATGGTGATCCACCGCGGGGCGATTCTCGAGCGGTACAGCAGGGTGTAGAACATGGCAGCCCCGACGCAGAACACCAAGGCCAGTACCGAATTCGTGGCGTCCGCGCCGAGGACCAGGTTCCCGGCCTCAACGCCCGCGGACGAGGACGTGCCGCCTCCCGCGGTGATGACGGAGCTGAGCGGCACCACGAGCAGCCAGCCGATCGCCAGCACGACGTAGCAGGTGGTCTCCACGGCGCCTCGCATGATCAGGTAGCCCAATGCCAGGACTTCGTTCGCCCGGCGCAGCACCGGGAACAGGACGATGGGAACGAAGGCGAGCGACAGACCCATCACCAACACCAACACAGCGCCGGAGACGACAGCGCCCGAATGCTCGGCGGCAGCTGCCAGCGGGTCGCTGGCGTCACGAACCGGCGCGATGACCAGCATGCTCAGGACACCGGCCACCGTGCCCGTGATGTACAGGATGCCGGCCGCAGTGGCGGCAGCGCGATGGCGGCGCCCACCGTTCTGATACGGCTGCTCGGTCTCGTCGGGCCTACGCGAGGCCCGTGCTCCGCCCGGAGTCAGTCGCGTTGGGACGTTCTCAGATCGGTGCGCACGAACGCTGTGGTCAACCATGGCACATCATCACCTTCGGATACTTCGAGAGTACTCGCACGTCCTCAGCCCGTGGGCGGAGCCTGAGTTCCCTTGATCACGAGCCACATCCCGACGACGAGCTCAAAGGGCACGTAGGCGGCGTAGAGCAGGATCGGAGTCTGCACGTCGCGGTTCCAAATCAGGATCAGGGTCCCGACAGTCACGAGCGCGACGGACGCGAGTCCCCAGATACTGAGCCATCGAGGAACGAACCGCGTGCGCAGGAACAGCCAGTACCACAGCAGAGCACCCGCGCAGAACAAGAGCATGCCGATGTCGCCCCCGTGCTCATGGAGCCCGATCGCGGCTTGCCCGATCGCGGCTTCAGCTGGAGAACTGGGCTCCACGCTGCTCGCGCCGACCAGGTCGAGCAACGCATAGAGGCTGAGCATGCTGACCGCGAGGACGGTTGCCTCGGCGATCCACAAGGCGAACGCGATTGTCGCGATCCAGCGAACCGTGTCGCGGAGCGCGACGTAGAGCAGCGAGGTCAAGGCGATGATGCCGATGCTGGTGAGCAACTCGAGCAGAACGACTGCGCGTACCCGGGGCGTGTCCGCGCCGACAGCGGCAATGACCTGACCAACGTCGCCCGACAGAATCGATGTCGACAGCAGTCCCGCTGCGAGGCTGGTGGCGAACTGCGCCACAAAGGCCGCACCCACGAAGCGCGGGACCGCAGACTCCGGGGCGACCTCCACTGCGCGTACCTCCTCGAGCCCGAGACCGCGACCGAGGGCTATCGCCCGGTCCAACACGTGTCACGCTAGTCCGAGCGGCCGGGGGATGCCTCGCTCAGCGAGCCCCAGGCACGGGACTGTTGTTCTGATGTTCATGTTCGGCCGCGTCGCCTTCAACAGGGTCGCACCGCTATTCGAGCGATGCCGTCCAGGCGCGAGGTCGCGTGCATTTCAGGATCCTGGACCGAAGAATGTGTTGCTGGCACAGCCTCTTTCGTGATCTCCCGCCCGCGCTCTCGCCGCCCGAGGACTCCGGCGACCGGTCTGCGGGACTCAGGTGATGCAAGTCTCGGTGTCTGGTGTCGTGCCATGATGGGGTCGCGTAGCGCGAGTGGACCTGTTCGGACCGTGTGCTTACTGGCCGCTTCCGTGTGATGGCACGAGACGGTGAGCCGAGTGTTGGACAAGCGAGTCAACGATCCGTCGGACGCGTCAATTGAAGTCCCTGATCCGCGCCTGTGCAGAGCGTTCTGCCTTGGCGCCACGCCGTCGTCGATGGCCACGCCGTGTGAGCAAGCACCAACCGAGAAGAGAATCAGATGAAGGACACCGCACTCCACGTCGTCTTCGGTACCGGCCAGGTCGGGAGCGCTCTCGTCGAGCACCTGGATCGACTGGGCGTCCAGGTGCGAGCGGTGTCCCGGCACCGACCGGTCCGTCTCCGGGACGGCATCGACTGGCGGCCCGCGGACGCGTCGAATCCACAGGAGGCGAGTGAGGCTGCGAAGGGCGCGACGGTGATCTACCAATGCCTCAACGCGAGCTACACGGCGTGGCCGAAGTTGTTCCCGCCCTTGCAGCACGGCGTGCTGACGGCGGCGGAGCGCAACGATTCGTTACTTGTCAGTTTCGAGAACGTGTACGGCTACGGCCCAACCGGTGGTCGACGCATGACCGAGGACCTTCCCCTGGCCGCGACGACGGTTATGGGTCGTACGAGGGTGGCGATGACGCGACTGCTGATGTCGGCATCCGCCGAAGGGCGCGTCCGCATGACGATCGGCCGGGCCGCTGACCTGTTCGGACCCGGTGTTACGGAGTCGGCATTGGGCAAGCAGTTCTTCCCCACCGCCGTGGCCGGCAAGAAGGTTGACTTCATCGGCGACCCGGACCTCCTGCACACGTACAGCTATGTGCCGGACGTTGCCGCAGGCCTAGCCGTACTCGGCACCGATGACCGCGCACAAGGCCAGGCCTGGCACCTGCCCGGGCCCGAGACGGTCAGCACACGGGAGATCGTCGACATTGTCGAAGAGCGACTCGGGCATCCCGTGGGTATCCGGGTGATGCCGCGCGTCGCGGTGCGGGCTCTTGGGCTGGTGAACCCGATGATGCGCGGGCTCGCCGAGATGGCCTATGAGTTCGAAGAGCCGTTCGTCCTCGACACCACGAAGTTCCGGACGATGTTCGGAGGGCAGACGACCCCGCTCAACGAGGCCATCGCGACCACCGTGGACGCATTCCAGCGCTCGGCGGAGCTGGCGAAGACATGACCAACGCCACAGCCGGCCTGAACGCCTTGAGCAACCAGACTGATGCTCCACCGGCGCCGCACACGGTTCGCGTTGGTCCTGCGCGCGCGAGCTATTGGCTGTCCGGTGGCCTTGCACTGGCCGCCCTGATCGCGGGCGTCGCGACGTTCATCGCGAAGGACTCGATCGCCGGACCGGCGGTCTCGGTCGGAACCGCACGTGGGACCGCTCTAGTCGTCGCAGCGGTGGCCGTGCCGGTCTTGCTCGCCGCAATGTGGTCGACCAACCGCGGGTCGCTGCGCGCGATCGTGATCTGGCTCGGGGCCGCCTGCTACTTGCTCTACAACGCGATCATGTTCCTGTTCGCTACTCCGTACAACAGGTTCTTCCTCGCCTACGTGGCGATGTTCGCTCTGGCCCTGTGGGCGATCGGCACCGTGCTGGTCCAGACCGACGTTACCGGCCTGGCGAGGAACGTGACCGGGCGGTTGCCCGTCCACGGCATCGCGATCTACGCGTGGACCGTCGCCCTGCTCAACGCGCTCGTGTGGCTTCGCACGATCATCCCCACGTTGACCGCGGAGCACCCCGGCGCGTTCCTCCTCGGCTCCGGGTTCAGCACCCATCCCGTCTACATCCAGGACCTGGCCGTCTGGATTCCACTGATAGCCGTCGCGGCAGCGTGGATGTGGCGCGGGCTCCCGTGGGGCTACCTCATCACGGCAACCATCCTCACGCTGTGGGTCCTCGAGGCGCTCGGGATCGCGGTCGACCAATGGTTCGGCTCACAAGCCGACTCGAGCACCGACTTCGCCAGCGCCACGATGTCACCGGCGTTCCTGGCCTGGGCGATCATCGGGCTCATCCCAGTAGGACTTGCGCTGCGACCCCTCCGGCGTGGCCCGCGATGAAGCTGGCCGTCGCTTGGGGGATCGGCCTACCCGTTCTTGCGATCGGCGCCTACGTCTGGACGATTCGCGCCTGGCAATTGACGTGGGGCGCCACGCCCGAGGAGGTCTCGCGTGCTCTCCCGGGCGACGACCTGGTGCCCAAACCCATGTTCAACGCCACCCGAGCGATCACGATCAACGCGGTCCCTGACCAGGTCTGGCCCTGGCTTGTCCAGGCTGGCGTCACGCGCGGCGGGTGGTACAGCTACGACCTGCTCGACAACCTCGGCCATCCCAGCGCTCAGCGGATCATCCCCGAGTTCCAGCACCTCACGCCAGGAGACCTCGTGCCGATGAGCCCCGACGGCAAGCAGGGCATCGAGGTGCACTCCATCCAGGCGCCAGAATCGATGGTGTGGTCCGCCCCCGGGGAGACCTCCTGGACCTGGCAGCTCGACGCGCGACCCGACGGGCAGACGCGTCTGGTCACCCGCATCCGAAGTCGGGCGCGACTCAACCTGAGATCGATCGCGTTCTACAGCATCGTGGAGCTCGCCGACATCTGGATGATCCGCAAGATGCTTCTCAACATCCGCGAACGCGCACAGCGACCGCGCGGCACGAATGCAACCCGTCTCCATCCCGAAGGATCGACCCCGTGACCACGGAGACTCGCCGGGGTGGGCAATCGCACGCGGCGACGCCAGTGCCCCTCGCGGATTCAGCGGCGCGACTCGACACCCTGCTCGCCGAGCTTGACCAAGCGGAGGTGGAACACGCCGGTGACATCTCGACCGTTGACGAGGCTCACCGCGCCGGAGCGCTGAACCTCGTCCACTTCACTGCGATGCGCCGACTGGACATCCAAGCGCTCCAAAGCGACCTTATGGATGTTGGCGTCGGGTCGTTGGCGGTTACGGGCGCTGCCGTCAGGGCCAAGGTCGTCGCTGCCAGGGCGGTCGTCGGAGCATTGGGCGACGACCACGATGAGCAGGACCTCGATGCACTGCGGCGAGCCCTGATGGGCGGGGAGAACCTCCTCGACCTCAACTCCCAGGCCCTCTTCGGACCGATGCGCACCGGCAGACCCACCCGCATCATGGTGACCTTGCCGAGCGAGGCGGCAGACCAGCCTGAACTGGTCGCCGCGTTCGTCCACGCTGGCATGGACGTCGCCCGCATCAACTGCGCCCACGACAATCCGAATGCGTGGGAACGCATGGCGCAGAACGTGCGGATGGCTGCGAGGGCTGCGGGTCGACAGGTACTGGTGTCGATGGACCTGCCCGGACCCAAACTCCGGACCGGGCCCATCGCACCAGGGCCGCCCATAGGTCGCGCTCGGGTCAGCCGAGGCGAGAGCGGAAGGGTCCTGACCCCGGCCTCTCTCTGGCTGACCTCCCGCCAGTCACCGACACCGGACGTTCCGCCCACTGACGCGGACGCTCGTCCGACACTCGAGGCCACCGTAGACGACTCCTGGCTGGAGCAGCGGCGAGTCGGAGACCGCGTTGAGCTCATCGACGTGCGCGGTCGCCGACGAACACTGACCGTGACCATGACGGAAGCTGGCGGCGTACTGGCGACGAGTCAGCAGAACGTGTACGTCACCAACGGCACATCGCTGTCCTGCGACGAGTCGACCACGAGCGTGAGCGGCATACCCCCGCTCGCGCTCCGACTGAGCCTTCGGACCGGAGACCGCCTCGTCCTGACAACGGACCCGACGCCGGTGGACCTGCCAGAACCCGGAGCGGACGCCCGAATCGGATGCGCGCTTCCTGAGGCAATTGCGGCCCTGCGGCCGGGCGATGCCGTCCTATTCGACGACGGGGCCATCACCGCCGTGGTCGAGACGACATCAGGAGAGGGGGCGACACTGCGGGTGCTCCACACCAAGCCTGGAGGTCAGCACCTTGGCGCCGCGAAGGGGATCAACCTCCCGGACACCGTGGTCCCCTCCACCGCACTGACTCCCGAGGATGAGACGCACCTGGCCTTCATCGCACAGCACGCGGACATGGTCGCGGTGTCGTTCGTCCGGAACGCAGCGGACGTCGAACACGTCCTTCAGCGACTGGCCGCTGCTGGGGGTGGTCATCTCGGGGTTGTCATCAAGATCGAGACCCGGCAGGGCTTCGAGAACCTTCCTGCGATTCTCCTCGTCGCTATGCGGCATCCACGAGTCGGGATCATGATCGCGCGCGGAGATCTCGCCGTTGAGATCGGCTTCGAGCGAATGGCCGAGGTGCCCCGACAAATCCTGGCATTGTGCGAGGCCGCGCACATTCCATCGATCTGGGCCACGCAGGTCCTGGAGAGTCTCGCCAAGACCGGTGCGCCATCCCGCGCAGAGATCACCGACGCCGCAGCAAGCCAACGCGCCGATTGCGTCATGCTGAACAAGGGTCCCTACATCCTGTCCGCCATCGAGATCCTGGACGACATCCTCGTGCGCATGGGCGAGGTCCAGCACAAGAGCCGAACACTGATCCGGCAGATCCACTCCTGGGAGGCACAATGAACGGCCCACCGGACAAGGCGGATCCCTTCCTCACGGTCGTCCTTAACCTGTCGCACTTCCACCGCGAGCATGAGAAGTTCTATGCAGAGTCACCCCTGCACGACGCCATCACGCTGTCGCGTGCCTCAAGCACGCTGAAGGCCCTGGCTGAGCAGTGGTCCCACGCGAACCCAGACCAGACCCCCCTGCCGAGCCCGTTCGCGGGAGCCATTGACCTCAACGATCAGCGCGCGATCGAACTGCTCGGGGTCTTGTTCATGGAAGGCGTCGGTGAGCCGCCGGAGATTTCGAAGATGAAGTCGGATCTCGGCGCACTCGCGGAATCATGTCTCTCCACCGGTACGTGGCTTGCCACCGCGATGGAGGCGTCCTGGAGCGTAATCGAGCACCTGACGGCGTATCCGGCGGTGGCCGACCTGCTGGGAGATCGCCATCGCATCATCAGCAATGACTGGCACTGCGCGTCGCTGTCGTCGCTCGCGGGCCGCGACATCGACCGGGCCTTGGCTGTCCTCGCGAGAGTGGAGTTCACTCCGGCGGCGCTGCGTTCGGACATGGCCTTGGACCGTGCCGTGCCCCGCTACGTGTTCGCTGCGTCGGAGCTCCTCGATCATGCGGCGGATCTGCTGGCCCAGAGTTCGGTGATCACGCGCGACAACGAACGCCGCTGGCGTGTGTTCCACCTGCGCATCAGCCAGATCCTCGAAGCGGCCGCCGACCGCTGACCGGACGCAAACCATGCGACGGGGTGGGACGGTCGGCGGACGGGGCTCTTTCGTGCTCATGGCTATTGCCGCCTGGCACTTCACACGGTAGTCCTCGAACGGTCAGCCGAAGCGACCCATGACGTAGTCACGCGTCTGAGGGTCCCGCGGGTTGGCGAAGATCTCCTTCGTCGGGCCGGTCTCGATCAAGTGACCCGGCTGCCCTATGTCGGCGATGTTGAAGAAGGCCGTGTGGTCAGAAACTCGAACAGCCTGCTGCATGTTGTGCGTGACAATGACGATGGTGAACTCGGCGCGCAGATCCTGGATCAGTTCCTCCACGGCGAGAGTCGAGATCGGATCCAGGGCCGAGCAAGGCTCGTCCATGAGGAGCACCTCGGGCTCGATCGCGATGGCGCGGGCGATACACAGGCGCTGCTGCTGACCGCCGGAGAGGCTGGCACCCGGGCGCTTCAGCCTGTCCTTGACCTCTTCCCACAGGTTGGCAGCTCGGAGGGACTTCTCGACGATGCCGTCAAGGTCCGACTTCGACAGTCCCTTGGCCTTGCCCAACTTCAGGCCCGCGACGACGTTCCCGTAGATGGACATGGTCGGGAACGGATTGGGCCGCTGGAAGACCATGCCGATCGTTCGGCGAACCAACACCGGGTCGACCTGGGGGTCATAGATGTCGTGCCCGTCGAGCAGCACCGACCCCTGGACGTACGCGCCGTCCGTGACCTCGTGCATGCGGTCGAGGGCCCGAAGGACGGTGGACTTGCCGCATCCCGAGGGCCCGATGAGGGCCATGACGGATCGTGGTTCGACGTTCAGGTTGACTGCCTCGACGGCGAGGAAGTCGCCGTAGTAGATGTTCAGGTCACTGATCTCCAACTTTGGGGCCTTGACCTCGTGCGGCCGCTCGGCTTGCTTCTCAACGGTTGGTGCGGTCACGGATGACCCCTGTCCTCTAGCGATTTCCATGTCGTGACTTCAACGGCTCTTGGGTGCGTAGCGCACGGCAAGCAGGCGTGCGCCCGCGTAGAAGATGAGGACGATCGTGATGAGGACCAGTGCGCCGCCCCAGGCGCGGTTGAGCGCCGGCTCGGTGCCTCGTGAGATCTGGTCCCAGATGAAGGTGGGCAGCGAGGCCTGGGGATCGCTGAAGGGGTTCCAGTTCGTGTCCTGCGCGAGGAACGTCGTCAGCAGCAGCGGGGCGGTCTCGCCG
>Ga0302322_100004093_pt1 | contig 12605 bp, 10 predicted proteins | sample Fen_T0_2_FD_203757 | JGI IMG/M metagenome (GOLD analysis project Ga0302322, IMG submission 203757) | Peat permafrost microbial communities from Stordalen Mire near Abisko, Sweden - Fen_T0_2 | ecosystem: Environmental > Terrestrial > Soil > Wetlands > Permafrost | place: Sweden: Abisko...
GGGTGCCGAACCGGATGCTGGGCGTGCGCTGGTCGCAGTTGCGGAACGCGTTGTGGTCGTACGTGACGTGCAGCTTGCCGGTGTCCTCGGCCGCGTTGCTGTCGCTGTGGCCGACCAGCGAGCACTTGATGTGGTCGTGGATGACGTTGTACGAGACGGTCACGTAGTCGGCGGCGTGCGTGATGTCGAGCTGGCCGTCGTAGTAGTCCGTGCCGTGCGAGGTGTCGCTCGACAGGTCGTTGTGGTCCACCCAGACGTGGTCGCTGGTCTCGATGTGGATCGAGTCGCCGTTGCCGTTCGCCGCGAGCACCTTGGAGATCCTGAGGTTCCGCAGGACGACGTTGTGCACGTCCTTCAGCCGGAACCCGCACCCGGTCAGGCCTGACCCGGAGCCGACGCCGACAATCGTCTTGTTCGACGCGACCTGCACGTCCGCCGAGCAGCTGAAGCTCCCGCTGACCCGGACGGTGGACGTCGCGGTGGCCTTCGCCGCGGTGATGAGGTCGGCGAGCGAGGTCACGGTGATCGTGGAACCGCCCGCACCGCCGGTCGTCGTCCCGTTCACCGTGGCGTAGCCGTGCACGCCGGACACGGCAGGCGGCGGCGTGGACGGCGGGGTCGACGCGGGGGTGGACGGCGGGGTGGAGGGCGGAGTGGAGGGCGGGGTGGAGACCGGCGTGGACGCCGGGGTGGAGACCGGGGTGGACGGCCGGGTGGACGCCGGGGTGCTGGGGGCGCCCGTCGAGCCGGTGCAGGCCACCCCGTTGAGGGTGAAGGACGTCGGGACGGGGTTGACGGACCCGGAGGTGCCCTGGAAGCCGAAGTCGGCGACGGCCCCGGTGGCCAGGGTCCCGGCCCAGGCGGGGTTCGTCGCCGTGACCGTCGAGCCGGCCTGGGTCAGGGTCGCGTTCCAACCGCTCGTCACGCGCTGCCCGGTGTCCGGGAACGACCAACCCACCGTCCACCCCGCCGCCGCCGCACCGAGGTTGGTCACCCTGACCTGGGCGACGAAGCCGCCCGACCACTGCGACGTGACCGCGTAGGCGGCGGAGCAGCCGGTGGCCGCGGCGTCCGACCCGTTGCTGACGAGCAGGACGGGCACCGCGGCGAGCGTGGCCGTCGCCGCGGCCGCCAGGAGGCGCCGGCGGGTCGGGGAGGGGTCGGGGTGGCGGGTGCGCAAGGCGGTCATGGGCGTCGTCGTCCTTCGTCCTGGGGCGTGGCGGGCTCTCGTCCGCAGGAGTTGCCGCCGGGGCCGAAAGGGTTGCCTGCCGCGTGGATCGGCGGCGCGGATAGGGTCGCGGCATGGCGACGGGAGCACGCTCGAGGTGACGTTCGTTCCGGTGCCGGGGTTCGCCCGGCTCGTCGAGGTGACCCGTTCCGACCCCTGGGTGAGCTGGGGCCTGCCCCGGGCCGAGCCGCTGCTGGCCTGGCACGACGCGGACGCCGACGCGCGCGCGGTCGCCGTCAGCCGGACCCGCCAGCCCTACGGGACGTCCCTGTTCCTGCTGCCGCTGGACGGCGCACCGCTCGGCCCGCCGACGGTGGCCGCGGCGCTGGCGCTGATCCCGGCCGGTCGGGAGGCCTCGCTCACGGTACCGGCCGGTTCGACCGCGGCGGTGACCGCGGCCTGGGCCGCCGGCGGGGGCGTGCCGGGGCCCGGCATCGGCTGGGAGTGGCGCTGGACGACGTCCGCGCCGCCCGCCGTCCCCGGCGAGGAGCGCGTCGTGGAGCTGGCCGGCGCCGATCCGCGCGTGATCGGCGAGCTCTCCGCCATGCTCACGCACAGCCCCCGGCACAGCGCGACGCCCGGCCGGGACGACGTGACGGGCTGGGCCGGTGTCCGGGTGGCCGGCCGGCTGGTCGCGTGCGCGGCGTGGCTCGAGCTGGTCCCCGGCGTCCCGCTGCTGGCCTCGGTCGCGGTGCACCCGGACGCCCGCCGGCAGGGCCTGGCGGCCGCCCTGACGGCATGGGTCACGCGGCGGGCGCTGGCGGCCGGCGCCCAGGCGGTCACCGTGGATCTCTACGCCGACAACGACACCGCCCGCCGGGTCTACGAGCGCCTCGGGTTCGCGCGGGCGCACGACTTCGTGTCCTGGTCGCCGCTGACGCCGGGGTGAGGCCGCCTCTGTCCCGCGGGCTAGCCGCCGGTCGTCACGATCGGCTCGGGCGCCGATGCGCACGCCCGCCGGACGACGGGAGGCTGGCCGGCATGACGATCCTCGCCGCCCGGGGCCTGACCGTGGTCTACGGCTCGGGCCCCTCCGCCACGCGCGCGCTCGACCGTGTCGACCTCGACGTCGGCGCCGAATCCCTGGCGATCATGGGGCCGTCGGGGTCCGGGAAGACGACCCTGCTGCACTGTCTCGCCGGCATCGTCCGGCCGGACGCCGGCACCGTCGTCCTCACACCGCCGCGCACGGGCGCCGGCGTCGAGGTGACCGCCCTGCGCGACGCCGAGCGCACCCGCCTGCGGCGGTCGACCGTCGGGGTGGTGTTCCAGTCCGGCGAGCTGCTCGAGGAACTGCCCGCGGTCGAGAACGTGGCCCTCCCGCTGATGCTCGCGGGCGTCCCGCGGCCGGCGGCCACGGCTGCCGCCGCCGGGATGCTCGCCCGCCTCGGCCTCGCCGGCCTGGAGCGCCGCCGTTCCGGGGAGCTCTCCGGGGGCCAGGCGCAGCGGGTCGCGATCGCCCGGGCGCTGGTCGCGTCGCCCGCCGTCGTCGTCGCGGACGAGCCGACCGGCGCGCTCGACCAGGCGACGGGTGGCGAGGTGCTGCAGGTCCTGGTCGAGGCGACCCGCGCCGTCGGCGCCGCGCTCGTCGTCGTCACCCACGACCCGGTCGTGGCCGGCTGGTGCGGCCGGACGGTGCTCATGCGCGACGGTCGGGTGGTCGACGAGTTCCTCCGGCCGGCCTCGAGCACCGTGGGGTCCGCGGGGAGCGCGCGGTGAGCGCCGCCGTCACCATGCGGGTGTGGCTCTCGCTCGCCCGGCACCGCAGCGCGCCCGGCAGCGCGTCCGGCGGTGCGCCCGGGGGCGGCCGGCTGCCCTCGGTGCTGGCCGTGGTGGCGTTCGCGGCCGCCACCTGGGCGGCCCTCACCGTGGCCGGCGGGACGGCGGCGTTCGTGGCGCGGGCGCAGGGGGTGCCCCTGGACGACGACGCCCGCGCCTACCCGGTGCTGGCCGCCGTCTCGTGCGTCCTGCTGGCGGTCCCGGTGTGGACCCTCGGCGCAGCCGCCGCGCGGCTCACCGTCGCCCGGCGCAACCTGCGGCTGGCCCGGCTGCGCCTGGTCGGCGCGACCGCGGGCCAGGTCACGGTGCTGGCACTGCTGGACGCCGCGCTGGAGGCGCTCGCCGGGGCCGCCGCGGGCGCCGTCGGCTGGCTCGCGAGCGTGCCGCTGCTCGCCCGGGTGAACTTCCAGGGGCGCCCGTTCGGGGCGTCCGAGCTGCTCCTGCCGGCATGGGGCGTGGCGGCGACGGTCGCCGCCGTCCTGCTGATCGCCCTGCTGTCCTGCGCCGGGAGTCTGCGCAAGGTCGCCGTGACGCCGCTGGGGGTGGTGCGGCGCGTCACCCCACCGCACCTGCGGCTGGTCCGTGCGCTCCCGCTCGTCGTCCTCGCCGGGGGGTTCGCGCTCGGGTTCAACCGGCTAGCGGGTCTCCTGGGCGACTCCGGCCACCGACTGCTCCTCATCGGCGTCGTGCTCGGGTTCGTCGGTGGGGCGTTCGCCGTCTACAACCTCGTCGGACCGCTGCTCGTCGGGCTGGTCGGGCGGCTGCTGGTGCGCGCCGCCCGCACCCCGGCCACCCTGCTGGCCGCCCGCCGCCTGGTCGACGACCCGCGGAGCGCCTGGCGCGGAGTCGGCGGGATCGCCCTGGTCACGTTCGTCGCCGGGCTGCTGAGCATCGTGCCGGGCATCGAGTCCGGGGAAGATCCGCACCCGGACCCGATCGCCACGGACATCGGCACCGGTGCGCTGGCCACGCTCGCCATCGCGGCGCTGATGGCCGCGGTGTCGACCGGCGTGACCCAGGCCGCGCGGGTGCTGGACCAGGCCCCGCAGTACCGGGCGCTGCACCGCGGCGGGGTCGACGTGGCGGTGCTGCACGCGGCGCGGTCCCGGGAGACCTGGCTCCCGCTCGCGGTGACCGTGGGCGGCGCCGGCGTGTCGGCGCTCGTGCTGATCAGCCCGTTCCTGACGGTGCTGCGTGCCGACGCGGTGCGCGGCGTCGGCGTCTTCGTGGTGACGGCGGTGGGCGGCGCCGCACTGGTGCTGGTGGCGTCCCGGGCCGGCCGCCCGCTGGTCACCGCCGCGGCCGGCACCCGCCCGCCCAGCCGGTCGTGATCATGCACGGTTGAACATCAATCCTGCCGATGTCCGACCGGGCATGATCCCGACCGACTGGCTCACGAAGGCTGAGGGGCGGCGTCGACGCCGGCCTCCTTGCGCTGCTCCGGCGTGATCGGGGCCGGCGCGCCGGTGAGCGGGTCGTAGCCACCGCCGGACTTCGGGAAGGCGATGACGTCGCGGATGGAGTCCGACCCGGACAGGAGCATGACGATCCGGTCCCAGCCGAGGGCGATCCCGCCGTGCGGCGGCGCCCCGAACTTGAACGCCTCCAGGAGGAACCCGAATTTCTCCTGCGCCTGCTCCGGGCTGATCCCCATCAGCGCGAACACGCGCTCCTGGACGTCGCGCCGGTGGATACGGATCGACCCGCCGCCGATCTCGTTGCCGTTGCACACGATGTCGTAGGCGTAGGCGAGGGCATTGGCCGGGTCGGACTCGAAGCGGTCCATCCACTCCGGCTTCGGCGAGGTGAAGGCGTGGTGGACGGCGGTCCAGGCGCCTGAACCGACGGCGACGTCCCCGCTCTCCACCGCCTTCGCGGACGGCTCGAACAGCGGCGCGTCCACCACCCAGACGAACTCCCACGCCGTCGGGTCGATGAGACCGACCCGGCGGGCGATCTCGATCCGGGCCGCCCCCAGCAGCGCGCGCGACGGGGCCGTCACACCGGCGGCGAAGAAGACGCAGTCACCGGGAGCGGCTCCCACCTGCGCGGCGAGGCCGGCACGCTCGGCGTCCGAGAGGTTCTTGGCGACCGGCCCGCCCAGCTCGCCGTCCTCGCCGACGAGCACGTAGGCCAGGCCACGCGCGCCGCGCTGCTTCGCCCACTCCTGCCAGGCGTCGAGCGCCTTGCGGGGCTGCGAGGCCCCGCCCGGCATCACCACGGCACCCACGTACTCGGACTGGAAGACCCGGAACGGGGTGTCGGCGAAGAAGGCGGTGCAGTCCACCAGCTCCACGCCGAAGCGCAGGTCGGGCTTGTCGCTGCCGTAGCGGCGCATGGCTTCGGCGTACGTGATCCGCGGGATCGGCAGCGAGATCTCGTGCCCGACGAGCCGCCACAGCGACTGCAGCACCTCCTCGCAGATCGCGATGACGTCGTCCTGGGTGACGAACGACATCTCGACGTCGAGCTGGGTGAACTCCGGCTGGCGGTCGGCGCGGAAGTCCTCGTCGCGGTAGCAGCGGGCGATCTGGTAGTACCGCTCCATCCCGGCGACCATGAGCAGCTGCTTGAACAGCTGCGGGCTCTGCGGCAGCGCGTACCAGGAGCCGGGCGAGAGGCGGGCCGGGACGACGAAGTCGCGCGCGCCCTCCGGCGTGGACCGGGTGAGGGTCGGCGTCTCGATCTCGACGAACGCGTGCCGCTCCAGGACGGATCGCGCCGCCTGGTTCACCCGGCTGCGAAGCCGCAGGGCCGCGGCCGGGGCGGGCCGGCGCAGGTCGAGGTACCGGTAGCGCAGCCGCGCCTCCTCGCCGACGTCGACCCGCTCGTCGATCTGGAACGGCAGCGGCGCCGCCTCGTTGAGCACCTCGACGTCCTTGGCGACGACCTCGATCGCGCCCGTCGCCAGGTCGGGGTTCTCGTTCCCGTCCGGCCGCGCCGCCACCTCGCCGGTCACCTGCAGGCAGTACTCGTTGCGCAGCCCGTGCGCCACCGACTCGTCGCGGACGACGACCTGGGCCACCCCCGAGGCGTCCCGCAGGTCGAGGAAGGCCACGCCACCGTGATCACGCCGCCGCGCCACCCACCCGGTGAGGGTGACGGTCTGTCCGACATGGCCGGCGCGCAGGCTGCCGGCCTCGTGGGTGCGTAGCACGGTGATCCTCTCGGGGGTGATCCAGGCGGTCGCGGCGCCCGGCACTGTCAGGCTGAGCGGAGTGAATCCGCTCGCACCCGGATTCTACGCGGCGCACTCACCACCGGTCGTGCACGTATTCCCGGACGCGCTCGTCGTAGATGCCGCGGACGGCGTCCAGCAGCTGCGGGGAGAGCGCCTTGACGTCGGCCGCCGCGGCGTTGCCCCGCGCCTGCTCGGCGTTGCGCGCGCCGGGGATGACGACGCTGACCCCGGGCTGGTCCACGATCCAGCGCAGCGCGAGCGCCGCCGTCGACACGCCCTCGGGGGCCAGGGCCGCCAGCTCGCGGGCCGCGGCCACGCCCACCTCGTAGGGGACGCCGGAGAAGGTCTCCCCCACGTCGAAGGCCTCCCCGTGCCGGTTGTACGTGCGGTGGTCGTCGGCCGCGAAGGTCGTCGTCTCGTCGTAGCGGCCCGAGAGCAGCCCGCTGGCCAGCGGCACCCGCGCGATGATGGCGACGCCGGCCTCCGCCGCCGCGGGCAGCACCCGCTCCAGCGGCCTGAGCCGGAAGGCGTTGAGGATGATCTGCACCGACGCGACGTTCGGCCGGACGATCGCCGTCAGCGCCTCGTCGCAGGTCTCCACGCTGACGCCGTACGCGGCCAGCGCCCCCTCGGCGACCAGCGCGTCGAGGGCGTCGAACACCTCGTCGCTGCTGAACACCGGGGTGGGCGGGCAGTGCAGCTGCACCAGGTCGAGCCGCTCGACGCCGAGGTTGGCGCGGCTGCGGTCGGTCCAGGCACGCAGGTTCTCGGGGGTGAAGGCGGCCGGGACGTGCGGGTCGGCACGCCGACCGCACTTGGTCGCGACGGTGACGCCGGCGTCCGGCCGCTCGGCGAGGAACCGGCCGATGAGCGTCTCGCTGCGACCGTCGCCGTAGACGTCCGCGGTGTCCAGGAAGGTCACGCCGGCGTCGACCGCCGCATGCAGCACGCCGAGCGCGTCGGCGTCGTCCACCCGCCCCCAGTCGCCGCCGAGCTGCCAGCAGCCCAGCCCCACCACACCGATCTGTCGGCCCGTCCGGCCGAGGGTCCTCGTCTCCACGACGACACCCTAGGCGGTGCCCCCGACAACCGCCGAGGCTCCAGGCCCGGTGCGCTCCAGTCCTGGCGTCGGCGGCCCGATAGGTCTCGCGAGTGCCCGGTCAGGACGGCGGCCGGGCGGTGCGGGAGGAGCAGGATGGTGCAGCACCTGGACGACACCCACGGCGGGCGCGGCGGCGGGCCGGCGGACGGCGTCGGCGAGGGCTTCGCGGGCGGGTTCGAGGCCGGCACCGCGGTCGGCCTGCTGCCGCTGGACTGGTCCGGTCACGTGCCGGCAGCCCTGGCCACGGCCGCTCCGGCACCGACGGCCCTGGTGCCGGCCCAGCGGGCGGCGCCGGCGCACGAGGTGGACACGCCGCTGGCGCGGATGGCGCTCGCCCGGGCGAGGGGCCGGGTCGAGTCGGCGCTGGACGTCGTCCGGTTCACGGCGGCCTGCCCGGCGTGCGGCGCCGACTGCCAGTGGCGCCAGGAACGGCAGGACACCCGGCTCCGCTCGAGCACGGACTGCCGCTGCGGCGGGCTCTGAGCCGACCGGCGCCGCCTTTCGGCGAGCGCAACGGGTCACAGCAGGGTGAGCTGGGCCGGCTCGGTCACGACGGCCGGCCGGCCCCCGGCATCCACGGCCGTGTCGGCGCCGGACGCCGGCCGCAGGCCCGGCCCACCGGCCAGCCCGTGCCGGACCAGCAGCGGCCGCACCCGCCCGGCGAGCCACGTGTGGTAGCCCGCGGAGGCGTAGGCGCCGCCGCGGTAGAGCCGGTGGTAGCGCGGCACCAGGTCGGGGCGGTGCCGGGCCAGCCAGGCCATGAACCACTGCCGGGCCCCGGGCCGCAGGTGGAGCGCCATCACCGAGGCGCCGGTGGCCCCGGCCCGCGCGACGGCGCCGAGCGCGGCGTCCAGGCTGTCGTCGTCGTCCGTGAGCCACGGCAGCACCGGTGCCACGAGCACGCCGCAGGCCAGGCCCGCCTCGCGCACCCGGCTCACCACGCGCAACCGGGCGGTGGGCGACGGCGTGCCGGGCTCGAGGAGCTCGTGCAGGTGCGGATCGAGGACGGCGACCGACAGGCCCAGCCCGACGTCGACGTCCGCCGCGGCGGCGGCCAGCAGGGGCAGGTCACGGCGGAGCAGGGTGCCCTTGGTGAGGACGGACAGCGGCGTCCCCGAGCGGGCGAGCTCGCCGATGACGCCGGGCATCAGCCGGTAGCGCCCCTCGGCGCGCTGGTACGGGTCCGTGTTGGTGCCCAGGGCCACCGGCTCCCGCCGCCACGACGGGCGGGCGAGGTCGGCGCGGAGCCGCTCGACCGCGTTGACCTTGACGACGATCTCGGTGTCGAACCCGCGACCGGTGTCCAGCTCGAGCCAGGCGTGGGTGCCCCGGGCGAAGCAGTACACGCACGCATGGGTGCACCCGCGGTACGGGTTGACCGTCCAGCGGAACGGCACCTGCGAGGCGGCGGGCACCGCGTTGAGCACGCTGCGCGCCGCCACCTCGTGGAACCGGACGCCGGGGAAGTCGGCCGCCGTGACCGTGCGCAGCAGACCCGACAGCCGGCCGAGCCCGGGCAGGGCTGACTCGTCGTCCGCGTCGACCGACTGCCCCTCCCAGCGCATGGTCCATCCGAACACATGTTCGAGCCGGACGCCAGCCGCCGGGCCGGACGTGCCCGTCAGGGAGCGAGCCGGCCCGTCAACCCGTGACGACGCCCGGACGCAGGTCCTCGGCGGGCGGCTGCCAGGTCGCCGGGTCGGCCGGCACCTGCGCGCCCGAGCGGATGTCCTTGACCTCGTGGCCGGTCACCGCGCCGTCCTCGTCGGTCTGCACGAACCAGACGTACGGGATGCCCCGCCGGTCGGCGTGCCGGATCTGCTTGCCGAACTTGGCCGCGGACGGCGCGACCTCCACCGGCACGCCGCGCCCCCGCAGCGCCGCCGCGACGCCGGCGCTGGCGGCCCGGGCGTCCTCCGCCGTCACGGCCACCAGGACCGCCGACGGCACGCTCCGGCTGGCGCGCAGCACGCCCCGGGCCAGCAGCGGGCCCAGCACGCGGGTCACCCCGAAGGAGATGCCGACGCCGGGGTACGTCGTCGAGCCGTCGCTGGCCAGCGAGTCGTACCGGCCGCCGGAGCAGACCGAGCCGAGACTCTCGAAGCCCTCCATGCGCATCTCGTAGACGGTGCCGGTGTAGTAGTCGAGGCCGCGGGCGATGCGCAGGTCGGCGCTGACGGCGAACCGCTCGCCGCGCAGCCCGGCGACCCCCTCGACGACCTGGGTCAGCTCGTGCAGCCCCTGGTCCAGCAGGTCGTCCCGGACGCCGAGCGCGAGCACCTGCTCGGCGAAGGAACCGTCCTCGGCGCTGATCCCGGCCAGGGCCAGGCAGCGGGTCGCCTGGCCGTCGTCCAGCTTGGCCTCGGTGACGAGCAGCTCCCGGACGGCGTCCGGCGACAGCTTGTCGATCTTGTCGATGGCACGCATGACGGCGGTGACGTCGGGGGCGCCCAGCCCGCGGTAGAAGCCCTCGATGAGCTTGCGGTTGTTCACCTGCAGGCGCAGCCGGGGCAGCGGCAGGGACGCGAGCGCCTCCGCCATGACCTGGGCCACCTCGACGTCGTGGTGGAAGGGCAGTTCCCCGCCGCCGACGACGTCGACGTCGGCCTGGCGGAACTCCCGGTACCGGCCCTCCTGCGGCCGCTCCCCCCGCCACACCTTCTGGATCTGGTAGCGCCGGAAGGGGAAGTGCAGCTTGCCCGCGTTCTCCAGCACGTACCGCGCGAAGGGCACGGTGAGGTCGAAGTGCAGGCCCAGCTGGCGGCCGGCGTCCTCGTCGCCCTCGGCGTGCAGCCGGCGCAGGACGTAGACCTCCTTGTCGATCTCCCCCTTGCGCAGCATCTCCTCCAGCGGCTCGGCCGCCCGGGTCTCGACCGAGGCGAAGCCCCACAGCTCGAAGGTGCGGCGGAACGCGTCCAGGACGTGCTGCTCGACGATCCGTCCCTCGGGCAACCACTCGGGGAACCCCGACAGCGGGGCGGGTCGGGCCATCTCGTGCTCTCCTGTCGCTACGGGCGGGTTCGATGCCGGTGGTTCGATGCCGGTGGGCTGGATGCTGCTCGTTCGATGCTGGTCGTTCGGCCCGCGCGCGGCGAACGACTTTCAGGCCGGGCGTCAGGCGGTCTGGGCCGCCTGGCCCAGGTAGGGGTTGGTGGCACGCTCGCGCGCGATCGTGGTGGCCGGACCGTGCCCGGGCAGGACCAGTGTGTCGTCGGCCAGGGGCAGCACCTTGTCGCGCAGGGAGCGCATCATGGCGCGCCCGTCGCCGCCGGGCAGGTCGGTGCGCCCGATGCTGCCGGCGAACAGGACGTCCCCGGCGAGCACGGTGGCCTCGGCGGGCACGCCGTCCGGGGCACCGGGCAGCCGGAACATCACCGAGCCCTCGGTGTGCCCCGGCGCGTGGAGGACGCCGATCTCCAGGCCCGCCACCTGCAGGATCTCCCCGTCGGCGAGGGTCACCACGTCGTCCGGCGCGGTCCACGTCGCGGCGCGGCCGAACTCCTGCTCGAGCATCGCGACCAGGCCGGGGTCCAGGGTGCGCAGCGGGTCGTCGAGGCGGTAGGCGTCGTCGGCGTGGATCATGGCCGCGATCCCGTGGGCCCCGCACACCGGCGTGACCGAGTAGACGTGGTCGAGATGCCCGTGCGTCAGCAGGACGGCGGCCGGCCGCAGCCGGTTCTCGGCGAGGACGTCGGCGAGCTGCCCCAGCACCTCGATCCCGGGGTCGACGACGAGGCAGTCCTCCCCCGGCCCGGTCGCCACGACGAAACAGTTCGTGCCGAACACGGCGGAGGGGAACCCGGTGAGGAACACCGTGCGAGACTACCGACTCGCAGGGGTCGCCAAGGCGGTGCGGGTGCAGCGCGAGCCTAGACTGACCCGGGACCGGCGATGCCGGATAGTCACCGAGGAGGGGCAGCGAGTGTCGCCCAGCAGCCGTGAGCGCGAGTACGCGCGGCGCCGTTACGAGGACTGGCAGAAGCGACTGGCGACCAAGCGGGAGCGCCAGCAACGACAGCGCCGCCGGGCGATCGTCGCCGGCTCCGCGGCCGCGGTCGTGCTGGTGATCGGCGCCGGGGTGCTGTGGCTCAAGGGCGGTGGCACGGACGACGGGACGGCGGCACTGCAGCCGACGACGTCGGCCTCCGCCTCGGCGTCGTCCTCGGCCTCCGCCTCGGCCGGGGCCTCGACCTCCGCGGGCGCGTCGCCGTCGGCCTCCGCGGGCGCGTCCCCGAGCGCCGCGGTCTCCGCCTCCCCGGGGGCCGGGCCGAACCCGTGCCCGGTGCCGACGGTCAAGGCGGCAGCGGCGCAGTCCTTCCCCAGCGCGCCGGCGACGTCGCTCGCCGAGGGCAAGAGCTGGAAGCTCACCATCAAGACGACCTGCGGCGACGTCGTCGCCACCCTGGACGGCGCGAAGGCGCCGGCGTCGGTCGCCAACGCGATCTTCCTGTCGGGCAAGAAGTTCTGGGACGGCTCCCCCTGCCACCGGCTCGGCCTGGGCGGGCTGAAGATGCTGCAGTGCGGCGACCCGACCGGCACCGGCACGGGCGGCCCCGGCTACCAGTTCGGCCCGGTCGAGAACGCCCCGGCCGACGGCGTCTACAAGCGCGGCGTCCTGGCGATGGCCCGCTCGAGCAGCCAGGACAGCCAGGGCAGCCAATTCTTCATCGTCTTCGGTGACACACAGCTTCCCGGCGGTTACACCGTGTTCGGCTCGGTCACGCAGGGGCTCGATCTCATCGACAAGGTGGCGGCCGGCGGCGTCGCCACCCTCGGTGCGGACGGCGGGAGTGGCCCACCCGCCCGTGCGATCTCTATCGTGAGCACTAGTGTGACCCCGGCCTGACCGACGACCCTGCAGTCCGACGGCGCCCGTCGGACCGCGGGTGAGTGGACGACGAGCAAGGATGCGTGGATCGTGACCGCTGAGCAATGGGGCCGCGTCGATGCCGACGGCACCGTCTGGGTGCGGACGGCCGACGGCGAACGGGTCGTGGGCCAGTATCCGGGTGCCTCCCCCGAGGAGGCGCTGGCGTACTTCGCGCGCAAGTTCGACGACCTGGCCGCTCAGGTGAGCCTGTTCGAGCAGCGCATCGCCGCCGGTCACGTGTCCGCCGCCGAGACCGACGCCGGCGTGGTGCGCCTCGGCGCCGCGATCGCCGACGCGCACGCCGTCGGGGACCTCGCGGCCCTGGCCGCCCGGGTCTCCGCGCTCGAGCCGCTGGCGCAGGCCCGCCGGGCAGAGGCCGAGGAGGCCCGTGCCAAGGCCCGGGTCGAGGCGGTCGCCCAGCGCGCCGCCCTGGTCGACGAGGCCG
>Ga0302322_100004096_pt1 | contig 12601 bp, 11 predicted proteins | sample Fen_T0_2_FD_203757 | JGI IMG/M metagenome (GOLD analysis project Ga0302322, IMG submission 203757) | Peat permafrost microbial communities from Stordalen Mire near Abisko, Sweden - Fen_T0_2 | ecosystem: Environmental > Terrestrial > Soil > Wetlands > Permafrost | place: Sweden: Abisko...
CAGTGCTGGAGCGCCGTTTGTCTAGATCCCCGTTTCGACCGGGACTTGTCCGGCCTTGACCGCTTTCTGCAACTCGCCGTAGTCCTGTTCGGCTTGGTCGGCGTACAGCTGCGCGTACTTGTCCAGCGCGTCGACGAACGACTCATCGGTACCGAGGTAGGAGTCGATGGCAACGACGTCACCACCTCGCGCGTGAGCGCGAGCCAGCGTCGCTCCGCAGAGCCGTGCGTAGGCGGTCAACGCGGTCGGTTGGATCGTGGTGACGTCGATGCTGCCCTTCATGTCGTGCAGCTGGCGGACGTAGAAGTCCCGGCCGCCCTCGCCGCGGACCCAGCCGAGGAAGATGTCGCTCGCCGCTTGCATGTAGCGCTGGCCATGGACGACGCGTTCCCCGTGCTGGCTGGTTCGGCTGGCCCCCACATACGGTTCGAGGACCGCCGTCGTGGCCTGCTTGAACTGCAGGATCAGTGGGTCGTTGGCGTCGCGTCCCTCCAGCAGCAGAATCCCGGCCCTGGTGCCGACGCTGCCCACGCCGACCACCTTCTGGGCCACATCGACCAGGTGAAACCGTTCGAGCAAGCGCCGGCGGTCCGGCTGCAACGTCGAGCGGTACTCAGCGAGTGCTGTGTGGATCCGGGCGCGGTACTCCTCGGTGACCGCCGACCGGGACAGCAGCGGCGGGTCGTCGCGGAACTGCTGGTGACCGTCGACGACCTCGGTCAGTTTCTTCGCCGCACGCATCGACGTCCTTCGGCGAGCGGCATCGAAGGTTGCCTGCGCCTTCTTGGTGGCGTCCTTCGGGACATCCTTGTCCTTGGTCATCTCGCTGATCGCCTCGAGCAGCATCTGCTCATCGATCCGGGTGTACCAGACTTCGAGAGTGCCCACTTTGGCCAGGTCGGCGATCGCCGACCGGTAGGCCTTGAGCGCTTCACGCACTGCCCGCTTCCCGTCTTTCGGTTTGAACCCCCGGTCGCGACCGGCCAGGACCAGCGACGCGACCAGCCGTTTGACGTCCCACTCGAACGGCCCCGGCAGGGTCTCGTCGAAGTCGTTGACGTCGAACACCAGGTCGCGCTCCGGTGAGGCGAACACCCCGAAGTTGGACAAGTGAGCATCGCCGCAGAGCTGCGTACGTCCCGGCGTCCATGGCTGGCTGGCCAGGTCGTAGGCCATGACGGCCGCCGAACCCCGGTAGAACGCGAACGTCGACGCACTCATCCGGCCGTACCGGATCGGCACCAGGTCCTGCACACGTGCGTCGTCTTGCGCCCGCAGGATCTCGACCGGGTTCTTGCGCTTCCGGTCGATCTGGTACGTGGCCTGGCCCTCGAGCGGAGCCGTCTCACGCCACGCAAGCCCTCGCGCGACCCGCTCCTCGACCGTGCGGTACGGATGCTCCCGACCGGCCCCGTCGCTCTTTCCGAACCGACGGGTCCGACTCCTCGCCGCAGCCTTGACCGATGCAGCGGACGCCGGTGGTGTTTCAGATGTCATGAGGACCTCCTACTGCGCCTCGAACCGTGCTCGGCTGCGGCTTTGGCCCCAGCACCACGCGGTCGACGCCGACAGTAGTGAGGAGGCGTTCGACCCTTGTCGGTGGACACCCCAAGTGCCAAGGTACTGGAGTCAGCCTGAATGCGGACCGAATCTGAAGAGGGACAAGTCATGACAGATCGGAACTACACGCTGCTCGTGGCCGCCTATGACGACACGGCAGCAGCGTCGGCGGACTTCCAGACCATCAAGGGGCTCGGCGACACTGCGGTGGTCGCTGCGGTTGTCCTCGAGCGTGACTCATCCGGCAAGGTGGAGGTCAAGGAACACGGCGGCGGGCTGATCGCCGGCGGCACCACCGTTGGTGCCATCGGCGGACTCGTGGTCGGCCTGTTCGCCCCACCGCTGCTGCTCGCCGGCGTGGTCGGCGCCGGGATCGGCGCCGGTGTCGGGGCGATTGCGAAGCGTCACGAGGAGAAGGCGATCGGCGTCGATGCGGAGGAGTGGCTGCCAGCCGGCTCGTCGGCGATCGCCGCCGTGGTCGACGACCTGTACCTGGATCGGGTCGACAAGGCTGTCGGCAAGGCCACCAAGAAGGTCAGCAAAGCCGTCGGCAAGGGCGACTACGACGCCGTGGTCAAGGCCGTGAACGAGGGCGACGAGAAGGTCATCGAGGCGGCCGAGTCCTGAGTCGCTCAGCACTCCCATCAGCAGCCCAGCCGCTGACGACCTCGGTACGTTGACCAGGCGTCCGCGGTTGGGCTGTCTGCTCCGGCCCGCGGTCGACCGGTGGAAGCATCCATGAGTGCGTCCCAGATCTTCGTCGGCCTCGCCCTCACGCTCGGTCTCGCCGTCACCTGCCAGATCATCGCGGCCAGATTCCAGATCCCGGCGATCATCTTGTTGCTGCCGGTGGGTTTCGCCGCAGGCGTTCTGATCCCGGCGGTGGATCCCAACAGACTTTTCGGCGCAGCGTTCCCGCCACTGGTGAGTCTCGCGGTTGCCGTTGTTCTGTTCGACGGCGGACTCGACTTGAGCCGCAAGGAACTGGAACGCGAGCACTCCGGAGTCGTTCGGCGGCTTCGGGGTCTGGGCATCCCCATCACTTGGGCCAGCGCGGGGCTTCTGTCGTGGCTGCTGCTCGGGCTCTCGACGCAGGCCGCTGTCATGCTCGGGGCGATTCTGATCGTGTCGGGCCCGACCGTGGTGACGCCGATTCTTCGCGCTGCCCGGCCAGGCAAGAAGTTGACGTCGATCCTTGGTTTCGAGGGCACCACGGTCGACCCGATCGGTGCGTTGATCGCGGTCGGGGTCTACCAGCTGCTGGTGTCGAACCACGCGCACACCGTTGTGGACGGGGCGCTCGGCTTCGTGGTCAGAATCGCCATCGGAGTGATCGGTGGGGCGGCCGGTACGGTCGTGCTCTGGTTCCTGCTGAAGAAGCTGAAGCTCACTGGTGTCCTGGCCGCTGAGGCCATCATCGCGACCGTGATCGCCGCCGCCGGCTTGTGCGATGCGGTCTCGGCTGACACCGGGCTCGTCGCGGCCATCTCGATGGGGATCGCGATTGCCAACTGGCCGGGGGTGGACTTGCCGAAAGAGCGGCCACAGCTTCAGACGCTGGTCCAGCTCACCATCGGAGTGCTCTTCATCTCGATCTCAGCCACCGTGACGCCAGCATCGCTGCACGGTGTGCTGTGGCCCTCGGTCGCCCTCGTCGCCGGCCTGGTCCTGGTGGTGCGCCCCGTTGTGGCGGCCGTTTCGACGATGGGCAGCGACCTGTCACGCAACGAGCGAATCTTCATCGGATCCATGGACCCTCGAGGCATTGTGGCCGCGTCTACTGCGGCGAACTTCTCGGCTCCCCTCATCGCGATCGGCCTGGTTGGAGCGGATCGGCTACTCCCCGCCACGTTCCTGGTGATTGTCGGAACGGTCAGCATCTATGGCCTGGGTGCGACGCCGCTGGCGAAGGCGCTTGGGCTGCGAGCCCCGGCGTAGGCCCCCTTACCCTGCGGAAGCCGGCTTCGCTCGCTTCTTCAGGTCGGCGAGGAAGTGAGTTCCTGCGATCGTCAAGTAAGCCGCCACAACCGCGAGCAGGATCGGTGCGGTCTGCAAGGCACCCACCTGTGTCACCAGGGCGGCCAGCAGCACCATGCTGAACGGAGCACTGACCAGCGCCCCGGGGACGGCCGCGAGCATGCAGGTGAACGTCAGGCCGAGCGGCAGCCCCGGGATCATCATGTGGACCGCAGTTCCGGCCGTACCGCCGATGAACAAGGACGGGAACACCGGACCCCCGACGAAGCCGCTCGCCGAACTCACTGCAAACGCGATCATCTTGCCCACCACGATGGCAAACACCAACCCAACGCCCAGGGCATCGGCTTCGCTGAGCACGCTGGTCAGCTCCGAGGAGCCGCTGAACATCGTCAGCGGCAATGCCACCCCGATCACTCCGAAAACGATCCCGCCGATGATCGGCTTGGCGATGCGCGGCAGCCTGGACTGACTGAATACCTTCGCCAGGACCCCCATGACGACGACCAACACCATCACGAGGACTGCGGTGACGACACCCAGGGCCACACCCACCAGAAGCTGCCACGACTCGAAGGTGTACTTCGGCACGTTGTACAAGTCGAGGAACACCGAACCTGCGATCGCGAAGTAGATGCCGAAGGAGACACTGGAAGCGACGACCGAGTTCACCAAGATCCGACTGAACTTCTCTCCACCTGGCCGGGCGAGTTCGAGGATGAGCGCTACTACGATGAGTGGGCTGGACAACAAGCCGCCGTAGGCACCGGCGAATCCACTGAACGTGTTCGTCTGGGTCAGATCGTCGCTCATGCCTCGACGTTGAGACACCCAGGCACCCGCACCACCCACCGTTGACCCGAGAGCCTTCTCAGGTCCCAGGCTTGCGCCACCCATCAGCGATACGGCCGAAGTCACGAAGATCCCCGGAACCAGGGCTGGGTCGGCTTTGCCGGTCGACAAGTCCTGGATGACCCCAGGCGTCTTGTCCGGCAGTTTCATCACGCGGCGCAGGACGCCGACGATCAGCCCCGTTAGTGCCGTGACACCGACCCACCACCAGCTACCACCGAACCATCCCGAGTCGGTGGCGTCGAACCATCCGCTACCGAGGTCGACAACCCCAAGGAATACCAGACCGACCAGCGCACCCAACATCCCGAGCGCAGATGCGTAGGCGAGCATGACCCAGAACTGTCGGCGCTGGGTGAACGTAGGCGGCGAACCCCCCACCGGCGTTGTTGCAGTCATAGGAACATCCCATCAAGGTGGAGTCTGCACGACTCTAGCTAGGCTGGCGTGGCTGGAGTGACCAACGTTCCGAACGCGACCCCGCACGGTCGATGGGTTCGCAAGCTTGGTGTCCCCTCGACCCACCAAACGCCGTGTAGATGTCTTGGAGGGTGCAGTGCCGACCACTGGGGGGCCGGTGACCTTGTTCATCGACCGTTCGGCCGGCCGCTGTCGCCGGTCTCGGTGTGCGGCGTACGCCGACGGGAACGGCGACGCGAACGACGCCGCATCTGAGACAGACCGGCAACGTAGGCGCCGTCGGCGGACCTCTTGGGCGAGTGTCTGCTGGTCAACGAATGGGGCCAGCAGTTGCACCTGCGGACCCTTGAGCGCCGTAAGGCCGGCTCGACTGAAGGTTCAGGGTCTCCCGGCACTTCCGGCCGTACCACCTCAGGCACTACTCGCCAGCGTGCTGATCGCGAACGGCCCAGACGGGAAGGACGTCCAGGCACGTCTTCGGCACGCCAGCGCCACGAGGACGCTCGACCCCGACCCACGCCTCTGGCCAGACGAGGACGACGGAGCTGAGCAAGGACTCAGCTGGTGTTCGCCGAGCGTTCTACTGCATCCTTTGCGGCCTGAAGCCGGACGGCAAGCGGAATACCGCAGGTCGGAGCCCTGCCTGAACTACATGTCGTAGTAGAGCTCGAACTCGTGGGGAGTCGGGCGCAGCGCGATCGGAGCGACCTCGTTGGTCCGCTTCCAGTCGATCCACGTCTCGATCAGGTCGTCGGTGAACACGCCACCCTCGGTCAGGTAGTCGTGGTCGGCCTCGAGCGCGTCGAGCACCTGCGGCAGCGTCCCGGGCACCTGCGGGATGTCGTGGCGCTCCTCCGGCGGCAGCTCGTACAGGTCCTTGTCGACGGGCTCCGGCGGCTCGATCTTGTTCTTGATGCCGTCGAGACCGGCCATCAGCATCGCCGAGAAGGCGAGGTACGGGTTGGCGGACGGGTCGGGCACGCGGAACTCGATCCGCTTGGCCTTCGCGTTCGAGCCAGTGATCGGGATCCGGATGCAGGCCGAGCGGTTGCGCTGCGAGTAGACGAGGTTCACGGGAGCCTCGTAGCCAGGTACCAGGCGGCGGTAGGAGTTGACCGTGGGGTTGGTCCACGCGAGCAGCGACGGGGCATGCGACAGCAGGCCACCGATGTACCAGCGGGCCATGTCCGACAGGCCGCCATACCCGAGTTCGTCGAAGAACAGGGGCACGCCGTCCTTCCAGAGGCTCTGGTGCACGTGCATGCCCGAGCCGTTGTCACCGAAGATCGGCTTGGGCATGAAGGTGGCGGAGTAGCCGTACTGCCAGGCGATGTTCTTGATGACGTACTTGAACAACATCAGTTGGTCGCCGGAGTGCAGCAGGGTCGAGAACTTGTAGTTGATCTCGGCCTGTCCGCCGGTGCCCACTTCGTGGTGGGCACGCTCCACCGAGAGGCCGACGCTCTGCAGGGACATCACCATGGCGTCGCGCAGGTCGGCGAAATGGTCGACCGGCGGAACGGGGAAGTAGCCGCCCTTGTAGCGGGTCTTGTAGCCGAGGTTGCCGCCTTCCTCGACGCGGCCGCTGTTCCAGGCGCCCTCGATCGAGTCGACGAAGTAGCTCGCCGTGTTCGACTTGGTCTCGAACCGCACGTCGTCGAAGACGTAGAACTCGGCCTCGGGGCCGAAGTAGGCGGTGTCCGCGATGCCGGTGCTCTTCAGGTATGCCTCGGCCTTGGCGGCGATGTTGCGCGGGTCGCGGCTGTAGGGCTCGTCGGTGAAGGGGTCGCGGATCGAGAAGTTCATCACCAGCGTCTTCTCGTCGCGGAACGGGTCGACGAACGCGGTCTTGGGGTCGGGGATCAGCTTCATGTCCGACTCGTGGATGGCCTGGAAACCGCGGATCGACGAGCCGTCGAACATCAAGCCTTCTTCGAAGGCCTCTCGTCCGAAGGCGGTGGCCGGCACGTTGAAGTGCTGCATGACACCGGGCAGGTCGCTGAAGCGAACATCGACGAACGTGACGTCTTCGTTGCGGATGAACGAGAGGACGTCGTCGGCGCTGGAGAACATCCCTTACTCCTGATGGTGGTCGGACCAGGGGGCCGGATCCCGAGGGTTCCCTCGGACCGGCGTCGTGGCCGACCCTAGGAACCGGCGGTTTCCCGTCAGTGTCCCGAGTGTTTCACCCGTGTTACTTCCGGTTACCTGGCCCCAGCTAGCGTGGACGGATGGATCGCGGTGACCTCGGCTCGTGGCTGTCCGGACCGCGGGCGGCGACGTCTGCGTCCGGGATCGACCTCGGCCAACCGGGGCAGCGGCTGGGCCTGCCGGCCGGGGGACCCGGGTCGGTGGCGCCGTGGGGCCGACGGCTGGTGGCGATCTTCGTGGACTGGGTGGCCAGCATGCTGGTGGCCCGGCTGATCTTTCCGGCCGACTCGCCCGGTGGCGGGGGCTATGGCTGGGCCGTGCTGCTGATCTTCGTCGTGGAGTCCGCGTTGTTCATCTGGACGGTGGAGGCGAGCTTCGGCCAGAAGCTGCTTGGCCTTCGGGTGCTCACGGTGACGCCGGGTGGGCTGCGCGAACGCACCGGACTGTTGCCGGCGTTCCTTCGTCAGGTGCTGGTCGCGCTCGTGATCCCTGCTGTGGTCTACAACCGCGACCGCCGTGGGCTGCACGACCTCGCGGCCCGCACGGTCGTCGTCCGGGCCGGAACGCCGACTACTCCTTCGGAACCTTCGGCATCCTGACGTTCTTGGGCAGCGGCCCCTTGGGGATCGGCAGCGAGCCCTGCACGCTGGCCAGTGCCTTGAGCCGCTGGTTGACCTCCGAGACCTGGGCCGAGGTCAGGCTGTTCGGCAGCTTGGCGACCGTCCGCTGGACCTTTCGCAGCGGAACCTGGCCGGCTCCGTTGCCCACCGCGATCTCGTGCACGGGCACGTCGGGCGCCACGCGGTTGATCTTCTTCTTCTCCTGGCCCATCAGGTTGCCGACCCGGGTGGGGGAGCCCTCGGCCACCAGGACGACTCCGGGCCGCCCCACGGCGCGGTGGACCACGTCCTGATTGCGGGTGACCGCGATCGCGGGGGTCACCGTCCAGCCGCGGCGCAACATGTTGAGCGCTGCCGCGCCGGCGCCTGGTTGGCCCTCGATCTGCGCGAAGGCGGCCCGCTCGGCGCGTCGTCCGAAGACGATGGTGGCGGCCAGTACGCCGGACGTGATGCCCAGCAGGGTCCAGAGCCAGATCGGTCCGACCACGAAGCCCAGGGCCAGTCCGATCGCGAACGGGATGGCCCAGACCCCGATCAACACCCAGAGGATGTGCGGATCGGACTTGCGGGTCATGGTGAAGGCCTGGACCAGCTGCGAGATCCGACCGGGCTTGCCGTCCTTACGTGCCATGGTCGGGGAGTCTACGAGGCCTCTGGACGGGAATCGGCCCCGGATCCGCTGAAGCCGGGGCTGACGGGGGTGGCTGGGTTCAGGCTGGTACCGGAGCGGAGTCGACAGCTTCCTCCCGGCGGATCCGCATGCGACCGAAGATCAACTCACCGAAGAACCCGATGGCCAAGGCGGCCAGGATTCCGAGATTCGCGTAGTACCACGGCGACGAGTCGGTCACTCCGAGCCAATTCAGGATGTAGCCCTGCCAGGTCAGCCACGGCTCGTCGAAGAAGCTGACGACCAGCCCCCAGCCCACGAATGTTCCGACAACCATGCTGAGGAATGCCGGCCAGCCGACGGCACCGTAGATGCCGCTGGAGTCGTACAGGTCGGCGTCACGGTAGTCCTTGCGACGCAACGCCATGTCGGCGACGAAGGCGCCGACCCAGGCCGACATCGGGACCCCCAAGAGGTAGAGGAATCCTTGGAACGGACCGAAGAACGTGTCGGCGATCCAGACGACGTAGATGGTTCCCAGGATCATCAGGACGCCGTCGACCAGTGCCGCCGTCGCTCGGGGGATCCGCAGGCCCAAGGTCAGGAGGGCCAAGCCTGACGAGTAGATGTCGAGCACTGCCCCGCCGATGAATCCGAGGGACACGACGATCAAGAACGGCAGCAGGATCAGCGCAGACGTGGGAAGGATCGAGGCGAGCGCTCCGATCGGGTCCGTGCCGATGGCCGTGGCCAGATCCGGGTCAGATGCGACGAGCAGGAGGCCGTAGAGGATCAGGATCACCGGCGAGATGCTCGCGCCGAAGACCGTCCAGCCGACGATCCCCGAACCGGAGGATTTGCGTGGAAGGTAGCGCGAGTAGTCGGCCCCACAGTTCACCCAGCCGATGCCGAACCCGGTCATCGCGAAGATCGTGGCACCGACGAATGCCTGCCACGTTCCTGACGGGGCCGAGGTGATGACGCCCCAGTTCACCTCGTCGAGGGTGAATCCGATGTAGAGCACGGTCAGAGCAAGGCTGATCAACGTGATCCACGTCTGCAAGCGCATCAACAGGTCGAAGCCGACGACACCGGTGAACACGACGATGCCCGCGATCACCACGAACGCGACGATCTTCACCCCGTTCCCGCTGGCCCAACCCAAACGGTCGAAGATCGTCGCCGTCGCCAGAGTGGCCAGGGCAACCAGGACGATCTCCCAGCCGACGAGCAGCAGGTAGGACACTGCGGTCGGGAACGCGTTGCCCCGGATGCCGAATGCGGCCCGCGAGATCACCATGGTCGGCGCGGAGGCTCGTTTGCCCGCAAGGGAGACGAAACCGACGAGCAGGAACGAGAAGATGATCCCGATCAGGCTGGCGAAGACCGCCTGCCAGAAACTGATCCCGAAGCCGAACACGAATGCTGCGAACGAGATCCCGAAGACGGAGATGTTGGCCGCCGCCCAAGGCCAGAAGAGTTCGCGCGGACGGCCCTTCCGTTCCGACTCGGGGATGACATTGATCCCGTTCTCTTCCACGCCGAGCTTGGTCTCGACACTCTGCAGATCACTGGACACTTGCCGACCACCTCTCGATGACCTCGGCGACCGTGGCGCCGAGGTTGGCGGCTGCCGCTGACGCGACCGCGACCACTTCCTGTGGGTCGATGACCTCTCCGGTGCCCTCTCGGGTGGTGACCACCGAGAGGCCGAGCAACTCCATCCCCAACTCTCGCGCAGCGATCGCCTCCAGGACAGTGGACATGCCGACGACGTCGCCACCCAACGTGCGCAACATCTGCGTCTCGGCCAGCGTCTGGTACTCCGGCCCCGGAAGCATCACGTACGTGCCCCCGACCAGCGCCGGGTCGGCTTCGCGCGCCCACGCACGAAGCCGCGGTGACCACGCCTCCGACAGGTCGACGAACCGCGGCCCCACCAGCGGCGTGGTGCGCGACAAGTTCAGGTGGTCGCTGATCACCACGCCGGTGCCCGTGGCCCACTCGGGGTGCAGGGAACCGTTGGCGTTGGTCAGGACCGCCAGCCGCGCGCCGGCCGCTGACGCGGTGCGAACGGCGTGTGCCACCGACCCGGCACCGTGGCCCTCGTAGAGGTGCGTGCGGCCCAGGAAGGCGAGCACCGGGGTGCCGTGGCAGTCGTAGGAGCGAACGAGGCCCGCGTGCCCCTCGGCCACGGGTGGGAAGAACCCGGAGAGGTCGGCCACGGGGAACTCCGCGACCGCACGGCCGAGAGCATCAGCCGCACCGGTCCAGCCCGAGCCCAGCACCACCACGACGTCGTGTCGGTCCACGCCGGTGAGCTGCCCGACTTGGCGCGCCGCCTCAGCGGCGGCCTCGTAGGCATCGATGCCGGTGGGCGACATGTCCGCAGAATCCCACGCACCCGGTGCGGAGCCCGTGACGTGACCGACGCGCGTGTCCGAGTCGTGACCCGCGCGGGGAAGTCCTCAGCCCGCAGGCTCGACGACGGCGATCTCGTAGCGGCTCGCCGTCGCTTGGCCACCGATGTTCCCGGCGAACTGGTTGCGCAACTGGTTGGCGGCCTCCTCGCTGGCCCGCATGGACTCCTCGCTGTCCCATACCGAGATGGACAAGGACTTGCCCCCGACGCGGTCGACGAGCAGATAGGCGCGGACGAATCCGGTCATGTCCCGCATGGCGGGGACGACCGAGTCACGGAACTGTGCGACACCGTCGTCCAGGCGTTCGACGGGAGCCGTGACCTCGCTGACACGTGCAAACATGCCGACCTCCTCCTGTGGTTGTCCCGATCCGGCGAAAGGCCGCGTCGACAGGCTCCAGGGATCCCGCCTGTACGAGGGAGGCTATCGACGTCCGACCGACGGCGCGGTCGCTCCGGAGAACTCGCCGGGCACCCGCGGCAGCGTGGCTCTCAGGACTGCCGATCCTTTGACAGACTGCCCGGATGAAGTGTCGGGACGGCAACTCGGGTGGCTCGGGGGTACGTCGATGACCGGCAGCGGGGTCGACCCCGTTCGGGTCACCGAGCTCACGAGGCGCGAGAACGCCGCCTTCGTGAGCGTGCGACCGCGAAGTGCGCAGCTGTGGCAACGCGGTGCAGCGGTGATGCCCAACGGTGTGCCCATGAGCTGGTTGCGTACGTCGTACGAGCCGGCTCCGATGTTCGCCGCAGAGGGTCGCGGATCCCGGTTCCGCGACGTCGACGGGCACGAGTACGCCGACTTCAACATCGCGGACATGTCGATGTTCACCGGTTATGCCCCGGAGCCCGTGGTCGCTGCCGTGTCGCGCGCCGCGGCTCGTGGTTCGCAATTCCTGCTGCCCGGCGAGGACTCGCTGTGGGTGGCCGAGGAGCTCGGTCGTCGGTACGGCCTTCCACTGTGGCAGTTCACGCTGTCGGCGACGGCCGCGAACACCGAGGCGATCCGGGTGTCGCGCGTGCTCACCGGCCGCGACCAGGTGCTGTTCTTCGACGGCCACTACCACGGCCACTTCGACGAGTCGCTGATCGAGCTGGTCGACGGTCGTGAGGCAGCTGAGGAGCAGGGATTGCCGCGGTCGGTGACGAGCGGCGCCGTCGTGGTTCCCTTCAACGACCTCGAGGCTCTGGGAGCCGCGTTGGCCACCGGTCGCGTGGCCGCGGTGGTCACCGAGCCGGCGATGACGAACAACGTGGGTCTGGTGATGCCTGATCCCGACTTCCACGAAGGCCTCCGCAGGGTCACGCGGGACACGGGGACGGTGCTCGTGATCGACGAGACGCACACACAGGTGGTCGGCCCTGGCGGTCTCACCCGGAAGTGGGGGCTGGCGCCCGACATCGTCACCGTCGGCAAGTCCATTGCCGCCGGCATCCCGCTCGGTGCGTACGGCATGACACCGGAGGTCGCCGACACCTTGGAGCGCCCGCTCGGCCGCGACGACCCCAAGCCGCAGGTCGCCGTCGGCGGCACGCTGTTCGGCAACCCGCTGTCCATGGCGGCTGCTCGGGCAGCCATGGGCGACGTGCTGACCGACGAGGCGTACGCCGGCTCACAGCGACTCGGCGGCCGGCTCGCTGATGGGCTGGAGCGAGCGGTCGCGGCGGTCGGGCTGCGCTGGAGCATCCACTGGTTCTGGCCGAGGACCGGGTACAGCTTCACCCCCGAGCCACCCCGTAACGGAGCGGGGGCCGTTGCCGCTCTCGATGTGCCGCTGCGACGCCTGATGCGCGTCTATCTGGCCAACCGCGGGGTGTGGGAGGCCATCGTCGGGGCCGGTCCCACCTGCTCGGTGGCCGCTGGCGTCGACGATGTCGACCGCTACCTCGACGCCTTCGCCGGTCTGCTCGGCGAGCTCACCGGCTGACCCAGGAGCCGAAGCTCAGCTCACAGACCGACGCCCACGCTGGTAGGCGCCCGACGTGTAC
>Ga0302322_100004097_pt1 | contig 12600 bp, 10 predicted proteins | sample Fen_T0_2_FD_203757 | JGI IMG/M metagenome (GOLD analysis project Ga0302322, IMG submission 203757) | Peat permafrost microbial communities from Stordalen Mire near Abisko, Sweden - Fen_T0_2 | ecosystem: Environmental > Terrestrial > Soil > Wetlands > Permafrost | place: Sweden: Abisko...
TCATCGCCATCGGCTTTTCCACCAGCACCGGCTTGCCGTGGCGGACGCATTCGAGTACATCGGCGAAGTGCATAGCGTCGGGTGTGGCGATGAACACCGCATCGACATCGGGACACGCGCATAGCTTCGCCGTTGAGGTAAACGAATGTTCGATGCCGAACTCGCGCGCAGATTCGCGAGCGCGTCCGGGATCTCGACGCGAAAGAGCCGTAACACGGCAGTTTGCCGCGTTGGCAAATCCAGGCATCAAACGTCTTACCGCATGCAGGCCGAATCCGGCGATTCCGAAGCGAACCATTCGTACTCCCATCAATTCATTCTTTGAGAAGTTGAGCGGAAGCCTGGCAACGCGTTCCGCGCCTCACTTCCCGTCCGGCCTCCAAGATATCGTGGATTATGATGAACGTCTGCACCCTTGCAGCAGGACAGATTCCTTGCCCGCATCGCACGCTGCGATTCGCTCGCTATTTCTTGACGGCCCTGCAGGTCGGCTCGAGGCATTGCTCAATGTGGGCGCGGCGAATGCGACGCATGCTGGGCTGGTGTGCCATCCCCATCCGATGTTTGGCGGAACGATGCACAGCAAGGTCGTGTTCCATGCCATGAAAGCACTGCACGCTTTTGGATTTCCAGTGCTGCGGTTCAACTTTCGCGGTACCGGATTGAGCGCGGGAGTACACGATGGACGAGAGGAAGTTGGCGATGTGCAGGCTGCACTGCAATGGCTGAAGCAGGAGTTCTCTCTGCCCATCATCTTTGCCGGGTTTTCCTTCGGGGCGGCGCGGGGGCTTCGTGCCTGCTGTCCCGATCCGCAGGTCCGGCTATTGATCTCGCTGGGCACTCCGGTGGAAGCGGAAGGCCGCCTGTACTCGTACAAGTTTCTCAGCACATGCAGCAAGCCAAAGCTCTTCCTCAGCGGCGACCGCGATCCGTTTGGGCCACACGATGAGCTGGAGGCTGTCGTGGCCAGCGCATCTGACCCCAAGGAGCTGGTCTTCATTCCCGGCGACCATTTCTTCGAGGGACACCTCGATGAGATGCGAATGACGATTGAAAGTTGGTTGCAGGAACGTCTGACGCCACAACAGCCAGACGAATAGGCCCCCGCGCCTATAATCGTGCCGCATGCCGTCACTTTCTCCGTCTCCGCAGGATTCGCGCGAGAACTCACGCGCCCGGGAGATGCGTGAATCGGCGCGCAACCTCTTCGACCATGCGATGGCGGAGTGCAATGTCGCCAAGGCATTCGCACGAAGTCTCCGGCACGATGGAGACACTCTGTTCATAGGCGATGACCTCTATCGTCTCAGCGAGTTCGCTGGCCTGTCAGTGGTTTCGATTGGCAAGGCCGGGCACGCGATGGCTGAGGCCTTGTCCAACATTATTCCGATGGAACTGCAAGGTATCGTGGCCTGTCCCACGCTACCGCCGTCGCCCGTCCCTGGTCTTCGGTACTTTTACGGCGGGCATCCCCTGCCCAATGAAGAATCACTGCGCGCCGGGAGTGCCATCCTCAAACATCTCCGCGCCCTGCCCGAGCGATCCCTGGTTTTATTCCTCATCAGCGGAGGGGCATCGGCCGTCTCCGAAACGCCGATATCCCCACATCTGACTTTGTCAGACATCGTTACGACTTACGGCGTGCTGGTTCATTCCGGAGCACCGATCGCAGAGATCAATACCATCCGCAAGCACCTGTCCGCGATCAAGGGTGGGCGCATGGCACAAGCCGCGGCCCCGGCGACGCAGGTATCGCTATTGGTGTCGGATGTACCCGAGCATGCGATTGACGCGTTGGCCTCCGGGCCAACCATGCCCGACAGCACGACCATCGCCGACTGCCACGCAATCGCACAGCGTTACAGCGTGCTTAAGCAATTTCCAGCACGGGTGCGAGCGATGTTCGAGAATGGCCAACTGCGAGAGACGCCCAAACAAGGCGACCCGTCGTTCCGCAACAGCCATTACGCGACCGTGCTATCGAACCAGACTGCCGTGCGAGCGGCAGCGGAGCAGGCCACTCTGCAAGGCTTCAAGGTTGAAATCGACAACAGTTGCGACGACTGGGACTACGCCAAGGCCGCTGACTACTTACTGGAGAGACTGCGTGTGCTACGCAGAACTTGGTCCCAAGCCTGCCTGATCTCCGGCGGAGAAGTGACGGTCACGGTCAGAAACAAACCCGGGTCCGGGGGACGCAACCAGCACTTTGCTTTATATTGCGCTGAGAAAATCGAACGGGAACGCATCACTGTGCTCAGCGCAGGGACTGACGGGATCGACGGCAACAGTCCGGCGGCAGGTGCGGTGGTGGATGGAACCACGATCTCGCGTACCAGACAATGCGGGCTTGATGCAGGAGCAGCACTGTCGCAATTCGGCGCATTTCCCCTGCTGAAATCGATTGGCGATGCGATCGTTACCGGTCCATCAGGAAACAACGTGCGCGACCTTAGAATCCTGCTGGCCTACTGATGGACATCACGAACAACCTGAGCACTCAGCCATTCCAGGTAACCGTCACTACCTCCATCGATGTCCAACTCAACGTGTTCGGGCAACTCGTAGGGATGAAGTTGGGACAACACTGCCGCAAGGTCGGCCGCGCGTTCGGCCGTAGTCTTGATGAGCAAGAGGTACTCCTGCTCGCGTTCGATCGCGTCCTTCCAGCGGTAGATCGAACGGATAGGGCCGACGATGTTCACGCAGGCGGCCAGGCGGCGCTCAACCAGCGCGTTGGCAAGTTGTTCGGCCTGGTCGAGCGCGCCCACGGTTGTGAGCACGATCCGCGCGTTCGCCATCGCAACACCTCCTGAGAAAACTGTCTCGCAGCGGCAAGTTCTGCCTGACTTTAGCACGCGAATCTTCGGCAAATTGAGGCGCAACCGCGGCTGTCTGGGTTAGCCGCGGCGTAAGTCAGCCATTGGTGAAGTTGGTTCCTCCCCGGGGCTTTCGCCGTACGTTCGCTTGACGGGTTTTGTAAACCGCCGTTGACTGACATTAGCGAGGTTGTTTGCGGTAATGCCACAGGTTCGAGTATCGCTTGAACATTGGCTTGCAAACGACAATTCGCTGGGACTTCAGCCAAGGAATGGTTTGCACGAATGACTTTGAGTGACGGCACCCGCACATGGCTCTATCGCACGCGTCGCGTGGTGGCGACGCTGTGCATTGGAGTGCTCGCCGTTCTGATTGGGTACAAAGTCGTCGTCGGTGCCAATGGCACCATGGAGTGGCGAGCGAAGCGCGCCGAATACCAGCGGCTCCAGCAAGAGATCGAGAAGGCCAGGATCGAGCATGAGGACCTGGAGAATCGCGTCAAGAAATTGCAGAGCGACCCGAATGCCATCGTAAAAGAGGCGCGCGAGAAACTTGGATATGTAATGCCGACTGAGATAGTCCTAGTGCAGCCTCAGCCAAAGACCGATGCCCGCACCAATACTTCCGTGGCCGAGAACCAGCCGGTCCCCAGCCCCAAGAGTCGATAACCCTTCGACGTTCAGAAACCTCACCACCCCCACAGGTGGCCAATCTGTGTCGAAAATGTGTCAGAAGATTCGCATCGAGGACGCCGCTGCACTACACTGAATCGCAGAAGTCCGGGGCGCCGCGATCCGTCTAACCAAAATTGAACCGTGAGGCTGTTTAACTAATCTGCCTCGTAAGAATCCGCGTTCGCGCGCGGCAAGGGAGAAGCACCATGAGAAAAGTAATGTTGATCGTATTCGGATTAGCCGTATGCAGCATCTTCGCCTTGGCTGCTCCGAAAGACAATAGCTGGGATGGATGGATCAGTGACTCCAAGTGCGCGGCCAAGGGCGCAAATGCGTCGCACGCGCAATGCGCCAAGAAATGTATCGAGGGCGGCGAGAAGCCAGTCCTCGTAACGGACAAGGACCAGAAGGTGGTCGCCATCGAAAATCCCGCGGCGGTCTCCAGTGTCGAAGGACAGCATGTTAAGGTGACCGGATCGATGACGGATTCCGGTTCGATTCACGTGGATAAGGTCACTCCTCTGTAGCTGGACAGACGAGCGCCCAAGCACGAAAACGTGCTCGGGCGGATGCTTTGAAATTGATTTGAGAGCAGGGTGGCGCCATGCCATCCCTCGCTTCTGGCTTGCCGTGAACAGTTATTTGCGGGGCGAGGCGCGCGACTGAGGTGCCTAGGTCGCGACCGTTCGGTCCGCGAACTGCCTGCCCGCGCTGGGGCCACCAAGTCGCTTCGAAAACCGGTGGATTGCTGACGATGCGTGGAACTATTGTGCGCCAAGACGGTAATTAACGAAATAGTGCGTCGTTCGTCTGGGGTCGAGAAATTCCATTTGGAGTTCTGTCGTCATGAATATCAGCCGTTTGTTGAGGCTTTTGTGGTTTCTTGCTGCCCTCCTATTGCAAATTGGATGTGGGTCTCCGTCCCCGTCGAGTTCGACTTCTCCTGGCGGTGTTTCCTCTCAACGATTCTCGTTGTCACGCGGCACGGTGAGTGCAACCCAGCACCCGCTCGTCGCAAGATACGATTTATCTGTTCCAAATGCTTCTCAGGTCAGCGTCGAATTTGGAACGGACGTCACTTATGGACGTAAGACATCGAGTCAGGCGGCACCCGAGGGTGGGGGAGTGACCGAATTATTGGTCGCCGGAATGCGCGCGAGCACGACGTACCACATGCGTGCCAACGTCACCTTGCTCGACGGAACAACCCTATTTGACTCTGACCACATATTCACTACCGGGGCGCTCCCAATGGCCTCTTTCCCGTCGGTGACCGTTAGCTCGGCCGCTGGATCGAACACCGGTTCCGGAGTTGACTTGCTTTCCAGTCTCGGCACCGACGTCAGCGCAGTCGTAATCGACCGGGATGGTTCGGTGATCTGGTATTACTACGACCCCACTCTTCCGCAATTCGCATATCCGATCCGTCAACTCTCGAATGGTAACTTCCTGGTTAACTTCGGCGCCAATTTGCGAGAAGTTGATCTATCTAGCCGGATCGTCCGCGAAGTTACAGTTGATCAGATCAACGCGGGACTGGCAGCGGCCGGATATTCCCTACACGCGGCAGCCATCCACCACGATGCGCTTCGCCTTCCCAATGGCCACTTAATCTTACTGATGTATGAAGCTCGCGACTTTCAGGATTTACCAGGATATCCCGGCACAACAACTGTGATTGGCGACGACCTGGTGGATCTTGATCCGAACAATCGGCCGGTTTGGGTCTGGCGAGCTTTTGACCACCTTGACGTTAACCGCCATCCATTCATGTTTCCAGATTGGACTCATGCCAACGCCATCGTCTATACGCCGGATGGGAATTTGTTGTTGTCCCTCCGCCACCAGAGCTGGATTCTCAAAATTGATTATGCCCGCGGCACTGGCGGTGGGAACGTATTGTGGAGACTCGGCCCCGGTGGCGACTTCAGCTTATCTGGAGGCGATCCGGCCCAGTGGTTCTACTGTCAGCATTTCCCGGCCCTGCTCCAAACTCAGGGGTCTCAGTTCAGTTTCGCGCTTTACGACAACGGTGACACCCGACCCGACAGCACCGGCCAACCTTGCACCGGCAATGGCACGTGCTATAGCCGCGCCATCACGATGGACGTAGACGAGTCGGCACGAACGGCCCACGTGTCTTGGCAATATGCGCCGGGATGGTATTCGAGTTGGGGAGGGAGTATCGCTGTGCTCCCAAACGGCGACGTGGAGTTCGATTCGACGACGCCGAACAACTTAAATTCGCGAGTGACTGAAGTTACGCCAGGGTCAAATTCAAGTGTGGTCTGGCAAATGGACACATCCAATGCTTTCTTCTATAGAGCTTACGGAATCTCAAGTCTGTACCCGGGAGTTCAATGGTAGAAGAGGTGGCGGTCCCGGCAACTTCATCGATCGCAGCGACCGCCCGGTTACGAGAGATCGGGGACGACGATCGTCCGGCCGTCCATATGAATGAGCCCCTCCGCCTGCAAGCGGCTCAAGTTGCGGGACACAGTTCGTCACTGAAAGTCGGCCTAGGTCAGAGCAAGAATGCGGTGCAGAGTAACGCCCCGAAGATCACGGCTTGGGTCAGTTCGGCAAAGCCAAGCTTGTGAACGTCCAGAGGTTGACGTCCGCGGAGAAACCAAACAGTCCCTCGAAACAGCACCGGCACGAAGGCGAGCCAGGCAAACTTGGGAAATAAGCCCACGATGCAGAACGCCACCACAACGGCCAGCAAAACAATTTGCCCGGCAAGGAACGCATAGCCGTGCTGCAATTTTTCGTCTACCGTGGTGGCCCGGCTGGAGTGAATACGTAACTGTACAAAGTGGATTTGATCTCCGGCAAAAAGCCAGTTGGCCAGCCAAAGTGCGATAGCTATCTGATCGAGCTTCCCAGTCGCTACGTAGTAAGCACCTGCGGCAGTCGAAGTCAGTCCGACTGCGCCGATCACTTGCGCCGGCATACGCCCAATACGGCCCAACTTCTTCACGGCAGCCTGAATCGCGAATGCCAGCCCGGCCACCGCTCCAATCGTCACGAGCCCGCGCGAATAACCTGCATAGAACAGTGCGGTCACGGCTGCAATAGCTACCACCGCAATGGCAACCGAAAATCCAGCAACGGCTGAGCGCTCTTGTGGAGATTGGGCCTTTATCGCTGAAGCGCCGAGCCACGCTTCGGCGGGAGTCCGCAGCCAGAACAGTGATAAGGCGGCAACCATGAACTGCCCGAGTGCCCCCAGGTTGACACCGGATCGAGCCGCCACGACCGCCCCCGTCACCAGCGGGACCATTAGCAATCCCCATGCACCGTGTTCGCGGGGAATCACCATCGCCTTCAGTCTGGAATTTTGCAATATGCCTGCTTGTGCTGCCATGTAAAAATCTTAGAGCCATTGACTACGGACCGATGTGACTTAAGTCCCACCAGGCAAGGAAGTCACACTTCCCGCGGTCCATGCTCGCATCCACCCAGTGCGGGCGTTGTTGCAAAATATTGCGCAGCGCCATAACTTCGTTACGTCAGTCCCCAATTGCCTGGAGCCGAGCTCATCGTGCCGGGCTTCGCGTGCCGATGTGCACTTTTGTGCACACCTACGAATACTGGACAAGTAAAGCGGATCATGCGAACCTTTTTACAGGGTTTGTTGTGCGGGGCAGACAGCCTTGGCGGTGCTTGTGATTCACCGCTTAAGGACATTTATTACTTATAGTTAGCTAGTCGAGAACGTTCATTCGTAAAGCTCAATTCTCTTCCCCCCAGCTTGGCTGACGGATCCTCCTTGGGCCGCTAGGCTCAAGGGAGTTACAACAGGAGTCAAGAAAGATGGAGAACCCGGCCAATGCCGGTTTTTGGCTTTCGCCGCACCAAAGGCATGTCTGGACACTGCAACAAGAGGGCAGCGCCTATCGCTCATCCTGCCTTGTCCTGGTCGAAGGAGCGCTGACGGCAGACAGCCTGAGACGCTCTCTGCTTCAGTTAGTCGCACGCAACGAAATCCTGCGAACGATCTACCGGCGACAGCCGGGAATGACGTTTCCCTTCCAGGTCGTTCTTGAAAGCGCTGATCCCTTGCTGGAAGTTGTCGACCTAAGTAGTCTGCCTGTTTCCGCACAGAGAGAGCAACTAGACGCGCTGGTTCGCAGCGAGCAGGTTCGTAGCGAAGGACCCGAGGGCGCGCCAGTGTTGACAGCCAGGTTCGCGGCGCTAGGGGTCAATCGATCCGCTCTGATTCTCAGTTTGCCGGCATTGGCTGCAGATCACCGATCGCTGCAGATTCTGGTGCACCAACTCGGTGAGTTTGTGTCGGGCACTGCGGTTGAGGCCGGAGAAGAGCCTCTCCGCTATGTGCAATTCGCGCAATGGCAGAACGACCTGGTGGAAGGTACCGATGAAATCGCCACGAAGGGCCAAGAGTTCTGGAAGAACAGCGCCGACGCCGCTGCTGCGCTACTGCTGCCAAACGAGATCCAATCGCGGGACGGTTTCGTTCCGCGAACATGGTCGTCCTCGTTGGACGATGTGACGTCGAACAGGCTGCAATCGCTTGCCGAGAAGCTACGCACCTCGAGTGCTGAAGTTCTGCTCGCTGCCTGGCAATCGTTGTTATGGCGGCTCAATGGGCAGTCCGCTTTCAAAGTCGGCACGGTTTTCGATGGACGGGAATACGACGAATTGCGGGACACGGTCGGCCTGATCCAGAAGACGATACCTGTCGACTCACGTTTCGACGGCGACTTCAGGTTTCGCGAAGTGGTTGAGCACGTTCGGACTTCGATGGCACAGGCCGCGGAGTGGCAGGAACACTACATTCCCGGCACGGGTTTCGGCCCTGAGCCTCCCGTGAGTTTTGAGTATGTGGATCGCTCCGCTACGAATCCCCATGGAGACGTGTCGTTCACCCTGGCAGAGGTTTTCTCGGGCAGTGACAACCACAGGCTGAAGTTATCAGCCGCCCAGCGTGCGAACGGACTTGCGCTCGAGTTCCACTACGACGGTTCGCGCTTTGCGAGCAATTCGATCGAAAGCATAGCCGGATATTTCCAAAACCTTCTGTCTGCCGCAGTCGAAGATCCCGAAACCCAGGTCAGTCGCTTGCCGCTGTTGGCGGGAGCTGAACAGCAGCAGCTCGTCGTCGAATGGAACCAGACGTCTGCTGACTATCCGCGGGACAAATGCCTGCACGAGCTATTCGAGACCCAGGCCGCTCTGACGCCCGATCGTCCCGCGCTCCAGTTTAACGAGGAGCTTCTCAGCTATCGGGAGTTGAATGAGCGGTCAAACCAGGTTGCGCATTTTCTGCGAGCACAGGGCGTCGGCCCGGATTCGTTGGTCGGACTTTGCGTCGACCGTTCGGCGGGCATGATGGTCGCTCTGCTAGGCATTTTGAAGGCGGGAGGCGCTTATGTGCCACTCAACCCAGACAATCCCAAGCCACGCCTGACTCAGCAACTGGCAGGCGCAATCGCGCTGATCACGGAATCGAAGCTACTTGCCCATATGCCGGAGTTTGCCGGAAAGACGGTTTGCCTGGATCGCGACCAGGACCTGTGGAACGACCAAATGCGTACGAATCCCACAGGCACCGCAACGCCGGAAAATCTTGTCTATGTGATCTACACGTCGGGCTCAACCGGCGTGCCCAAGGGGGTTGCGGTACGCCACCGCAATCTCGTGAACTACAGCCACTTCATCACGCGCCGACTGCGGCTCGATCAACACCCCGACGGATTGCAGTTCGGCACGGTCTCAACCATTGGCGCGGACTTGGGGAATACCTGCATTTATCCCGCGCTGATTTCTGGTGGATGTCTGCATGTGATCAGCTATGACGTCTCCACCGACGCCCAGCGTTTCGCCCGCTACACTGGCGAATATCCGCTCGACGTTTTGAAGATTGTTCCTTCCCATTTGCAAGCGCTGCTGCAATCAGCGGAAGCGAAGCAGGTCCTGCCGCGCCAATACTTAATACTCGGAGGCGAAACGCTCACTCCCAAACTGCTGGACAACATTCAGAGTCTGGGCGGACGTTGCGAAGTGCTCAACCACTACGGGCCGACCGAGACCACAGTCGGTTCGCTGACCTTGCGCCTTGCAGAGTACGACTGGAAGAACGCGACGTCCGCAAGCATTCCGATTGGCCGGCCGATCGACAATACCCGGATTTACATCCTCGATGCTTTGCAGCAGCCGGTGCCTACGGGCGTGATCGGCGAACTCTACATTGCGGGTGATGGAGTTACGGCCGGATACCTGAATCAGCCGGAACGCACGGCCGAACGGTTTGTTCGCAATCTCTTCGTGCAGGATGCTAACGCCAGAATGTATCGTACCGGCGACCTTGCACGGTATCTTCAGGATGGAAACGTCGAATTCTTGGGACGCGGCGACGATCAAGTGAAGATTCGCGGTTTCCGTATTGAATTGGGTGAGATCGAGGCGGTGCTCGCAAGTCGGATGGGCGTGAAACAAGCAGTCGTTCTGGCCAGGGAGGACGAGCGGGGAGAAAGACGCCTACTCGCCTACGTGGTCGCCAATCGTGACCAGAACAATTCTCCCGAGGAATTGCGGGCGCATTTGAAAGAACAGCTGCCCGAGGTCATGGTGCCCTCAGCAATTGTGTTGCTGGCCAAGATCCCACTGACTGCAAACGGAAAGATCGATCGCCAGGCGCTTCCCGAACCCGAGGCAGTCGAAACCCGGGAGTACATCGCGCCGAAGACTCCGGCTGAGGAGGGCGTCGCGAAGATCTGGACTGAAGTATTGCACCGCGACCGCATTGGCGCCGACGAGAACTTTTTCGATCTGGGCGGTCATTCCCTTCTTGCCACGCTGGTCATCTCAAGAGTGCGGGAACATTTCCAGATCGAGCTGCCCATTCGCACCCTATTTGAGAGCCCAACGATCACGGGATTGGCTGCGGCAATCACAAGCGCCGACAAAGCTAAGCCGGAAAACCAGGAACCGGCGATTGTTCGAGTACCTCGCGAGTTGTATCGCGCGGGTCGGTCCTGAGTTCCGGCGTAATTACTAACTAGTGAAATCTTTCGTTTGTAGGTTTGTCCTTCAATTACTACACCACTAATGTGTCGGCACAGCCACCATGATCGTTTTATAATGCTCTTGCCCGTGGCACTCTGGCTGAATTACTCCACATTAGTGGATGATTTTGGCCCGAAAATCCTATTGACATGTTAGTCAAATGACCCTATAAGTTGAATACTCGCAAAGCTTTAGGTGATCAACCTGAAGCTAGTAACGATCTGGCCACTTACCATGGATTTCTGTGCCTCGGATATGCCAGAGACATCTCACAGTGGCGGCCCGGGGCGTGCCCGCGTCGCTTCGATTTTGTTGCGCCTGACATCTGACGGCGTCTTTGGAGCATGGGAATCGAACCAACCCCCAACACAGTACCCTCGCCAGCTGCAGCCTTGCGGTTGCGGGTTGTCACTTGGAAATTCCCCTCGAATCCTGTCCGGGATGCTGGGGCATTTGGAGCGATCCTGCCAGTTGAAGCTTGATTCAGTAACAGTTGTTGTAGTTGGTGGACCGGAGATCAACGAATGCGGAGCCTCGCTCTCGTCTGACTCACTGAATGTGAATTGAGGTACATGAGATGGATCCCACGATGACGTCGCCCACTAAGAGTATTGGAGCCATTCGCCGTAAGGCAGTGGATCTGGCGCATTTCAATCCGATTCGCGAGAGCCAGACGAGCCCGGACCAACCGCTTCCACTCATCATGGAGCCGGCGGCCGACCAAGTGGACCTGGCGGATTGGGCGCGCAACAATCGGGAGTACATCGCACAGAAGCTGCACACCCATGGCGGAATTCTATTTCGTGGTTTCAATTTGAAGACCCCGCAGGATTTCGAGCGGGTAGCTGCCGGCGTCTACAACGAGATCTATGCCGACTACGGTGATCTGCCGCGAGAGGGCGTGGGGGGCAGTATTTACACTTCGACTCCCTACCCGGAAGACAAGTGCATCCTGTATCACAACGAAAGTTCGCACATGAACCGCTGGCCCACCCGCATCAGCTTCTTTTGCGTGGTCGCAGCCAAGCAGGGCGGCTGCTCACCCGTCGTCGACTGCCGCAAGGTGTATCAGCAACTCGATCCGGAGATTCGCCAGAAATTCGAAGAACAGGGCCTGATGTACGTCCGCAATTTCTCGGATGGACTGGACGTGAGCTGGCAGCACTTCTTCCAGACGGAAGATCGCGCCGTGGTCGAAGAGGCGTGCCGCGCACAGGGGTTTATCTGCGAGTGGGTGGGCAAGGACGACGTGCGGGTAAAGCAGCGTTGCCGTGCAGTGTTGCGGCATCCAGTGACGGGGGAGTTGTCGTTCTTCAATCAGGTGCAGTTGCATCACGTGCATAGTCTCGATCCCGACGTACGGGACTCGCTGCTGTCGATTTTTAAGCGCGAAGATCTGCCGCGGCATGTGTACTACGGCGATGGCTCGGAAATTTCCGATGCCGTGATGGACCACGTCGGTGAAGTTTACGAGCGGAACGCCGTGCGATTCACCTGGCGTGAAGGCGACATGGTCACGCTCGATAACATGCTGACAGCGCACGCTCGTGATTCCTATGTGGGGCCGCGCAAGATCGTGGTTGCGCTGGGCGATCTGGTCGATGGCGCTGAAGTCGACCGGCTGAACAGCGCGAACGCTTAGCAAGCAACTGATGTCATTCCTCGGGAATCAGGGAATTCGTTCACGATGAAGGTTGATACGAGAGTCGAGACGGGAATGGCGGGGCCCACTCCAGTTCCGGAGGCCGTGGCGGAACACGTCTACGTCTTTCCGGTGACGTTTGCCCAGCAGCGCCTGCTGTTCCTCGATCAGCTTGATCCCAGTAGTACTTCGTACAGCGTGCCCTGGTCTATCCGTATGACGGGCAAGCTAGACGCCGACGCACTGGAACGCAGCCTGAACGAGATCGTGAGCCGCCATGAAATCCTGCGCACGACTTTCGATGTCGTGGAAGGTCAGCCGGTGCAGATTGTGGCAGCGTCGCTTGCTGTCTCACTGACACAGGTGGACCTCACTGCCCTGCCCGATTCCGAGCATGAAGCACAATCAGTCGCCCTGAAGGAAGCACTGACG
>Ga0302322_100004099_pt1 | contig 12595 bp, 9 predicted proteins | sample Fen_T0_2_FD_203757 | JGI IMG/M metagenome (GOLD analysis project Ga0302322, IMG submission 203757) | Peat permafrost microbial communities from Stordalen Mire near Abisko, Sweden - Fen_T0_2 | ecosystem: Environmental > Terrestrial > Soil > Wetlands > Permafrost | place: Sweden: Abisko...
GCCGCCGGCTTCACTGGACGACCGCGGTCCTGGTCGTCGCCGTGATCATCGTTGCGGCCTTCGCAGGCGGAATCTTCGCCCAGAAGCAGTGGGGTGGATCGTCGTCGGCAGGCTTCACGTTGCCGAACGGCGGCAGCCTACCCTCCGGGTTCCCGGGCGCAGCAACCGGCGGCACCGCCTCCACTGGCAGATCCGGCTCCTCGACCGGGTTCCCCGCCGGCCTCACGGAAGGCGGCTTCGGCGGAGGCACCCGCGGCACCGTCAGCTACATCGACGGAAACATCCTGTACATCTCCACCGGAACAGGCAGCGTCGTCAAAGTGCGTATCCCCAAAGGCCTCACCGTCGATCGCACCGTGACGGCGAAAGCCACATCGATACGCCCAGGAGAGACCGTCGTCGTTCAGGGCGCAGCGGGGACGAACGGAACCGTGAAGGCGACAGGAGTCACGGTGGCCGCCGGCTGAGCCCCACCGTCCCATTCCCGACTTGAGCGTACCGGACTGTCTCGCAGCTGAGAGCTGGAACTCGGCCCCGCCGAGGAGCCTGCTATTCCTAGCTGTATGCCAACCCTGTCAACGACGTCGCGCTCGATGGGCATCGACCTCCACACGGAGGCCGAGAGCGTCCGGGGCTCGCTGCCGTGACCGGTCGCAGCGTGGATGTCATCGTCGTCGGCGCCGGGTCAGCGGGCGCCGCCGTCGCGCGTCGGTTGGTGGACAGCGGCAGCGCCAACGTCCTCCTGCTCGAGGCCGGCGGGCGCGACGAGAGCCCCGCGATCCACGATCCCGGCCGGGTCCACGAGCTCTGGCTCTCCGAGGTCGACTGGGCCTACGAAACCGTGCCGCAGGTGCACGCTGCCGGACGCCGGCTCGCCTGGCCCCGCGGCCGGGTTCTCGGCGGCTCGAGCTGCCTCAACGCGATGATCTGGGTGCGCGGCGCGCCGGCGGACTTCGACACGTGGGCGTATCTCGGCGCCGACGGCTGGTCGTGGGAGGACGTGCGACCGGTCTACGAGCGGATCGAGCGCCGGGAGCCCGGCGGGCCCGGCATCGTGAGCCTGCTCACGTCGTTCGAACCGGACGCCATCCACGTGTCGATCGCAGACGCTGCGGAGGAGTGCGGGATCCCGTTGAACGCGGATTACAACGGAGCTTCGCAGGACGGGGTGTCGTTCATGCAGTACAGCATCGAGGACGGCGTCCGGCACAGCACCGCTGCGGCATATCTCCGTTCGGTCGAGGCCGACCCGAGACTCGAGTTGCTCACCGGCGCGGTCGCGCGTCGACTGCTGTTCGACGGGGCCCGGTGCGTCGGCGTGGAGTGGTCGCGAGACGGCCGCATCGAGCAAGCGCGGGCCGGGCAGGTCGTCGTGTGCGGAGGAACGATCGGGTCGGCGCAGCTCCTCCTGCTCTCGGGGGTGGGGCCTGCAGATCATCTGCGCTCGCTCGGAATCGACGTCGTCGCAGACCTGCCCGGAGTCGGCGCGAACCTGCACGACCACTTGCTCTCCCCCGTCATCTTCAGTGCCGAGCGCGAGGTTGGGCCTCCGTCCACCGGCCTGCCCGCCTGCCAGACACACCTCTTCTGGCGCTCGCGGCCAGGGCTGCCCGTGCCCGACATCCAGCCGATCCACTTCATGGTCCCGATGTACGAGTCGTGGATGGAAGGGCCCGAGAACGGGTTTACGCTGATGGGTGGGATCGTGAGACCCGTCAGCCGCGGCTCGCTGCGCCTCACCGGGCCGACGCCCGAGGACCCGGTCGCGCTCGACCCGAACATCCTCGCGTGCGAGACCGACGTCGAGAGCCTCGTCGCTGCCGTCGAGCTGTGCCGGCGAATCGGCGCCGCACCTGCGCTGCGGGACTGGGGCGCCCGGGAGCGGTACCCGGGCCCGTCGATCGACACCCCGGACGCCGCGCGCGCGTACGTGCGCGAGACTGCGATCACCTACCATCACCAGGTCGGCACGTGCAAGATGGGCATCGACGCGGCCGCCGTCGTCGACGCGCGGCTCGGGGTGCACGGGGTCGAGGGCCTGAGGGTCGCCGACGCATCGATAATGCCGACTGTGACAACCGGGAACACGAACGCTCCGTCGATCATGATCGGCGAGCGCGCCGCGGAGTTCCTGCTCGCCGATGCCTGAGACCGACGCCATCCTCGAAGCGGCAGGCCTCGCACTCGCGGATGTCGACGCGTGGCGCGCCACCGAGCCGGCGGCGGCGTTCGAGCCGGCGAGTGCCGCGACATGCTCGTACCTCACCCGCGGCGAGGAGCTCCTGGGGCGCCTGCCTGCCCGCCGAGACCGCAACGAGGCCGAGGCCGAGGCGGCGGCCCTGGTCAAGGCAGACCTCGACGACGCACGCGCGCGGTTCCTGCGCGCTCACGCCGAGGACGTCTACGCCGCGCTGACCGACGACCTGCGCCGGGCTGTTCGGGACGAGGAGCTCGTCTACGCCGCCGCCGACCGCTTTCCGGGGCTCGTGCCGACTCGCTCGCAGGTGGCAGCCGAGCGGACGAACGCCCTGGCCGACAAGGAGGGCGTCGAGATCGCCCAGGGGTTGTTCCTCTCGTTCGTGCTCGCGTCGCCTCGCTGCGGCGCGCACCTCGTCTGGTCGATGCTGCGTCCGACAGAGGCGGCCCTCGCGCGCCTCGACGAGTTTCGGGCGACCGGCGTCGCCGATCTCGGCGGGACGTACCTCGAGCGCCGCGGCCGGGCAGCGTTTCTCGAGATCCGGAACGACCGCCACCTGAACGCGGAGGACTGCGACACGCTGCCGTCCACCGAGATCGCGGTCGACCTGGCGCTGCTCGACCCCGAGGTGGAGGTGGGCGTTATCCGCGGTGCGGTCGTCGGCCACCCGCGCTACGCGGGCCGGCGCGTCTTCGGTGCGGGCCTCAACCTCACCCATCTGTACCACGGACGGATCGACTACCTGTTCTTCGTCACGCGCGACCTCGGCTACGTGAACAAGCTCTTCCGGGGGTTGAGCAGCGAGGAGCACCGCCCCGCGGAGCCGGAGGACACGACCGAGAAGCTCTGGCTGGCCGCGGTCGAGACCTTCGCGATCGGCGGCGCGTGCCAGATCCTGCACACGGTGGATCACGTGATCGCGACGCGAGGCGCGCGACTCTACCTCCCGGCGCGCAAGGAGGGAATCCTCCCCGGCGCATCCAACCTGAGGCTGGCCCGCTCGGTGGGAGACCGGCTGGCGCGGCAGGCCATCCTCTCCGGGCTCGAGTTCGAGGCGGGGACGCCGAACGGCGATCTCCTCTGCGACGAGGTCGTCGAGTCGTCCGACGAGATGGACGCCGCGATCGCCCGGCGGGTCGACGCACTGACGAGCTCGGGGCTCGTGAACGCGGCGGGCAATCGGCGCGCGCTGCGGGTTGGGTCGGAGCCGCTCGACGTCTTCCGGCAGTACATGGCCACGTTCTGCCGCGAGCAGGTCTACTGCCACCTGAGCCCCGCGCTCGTGCGCAACCTCGAACGGCACTGGAATGCCCACGAGCGCCGCCTCTGAGCCCGTGATCTGGAGCCCTGCCGAGCAGCTGCCGCGGCCCGATCTGCACGAGCTCCAGCGAGCGCGCCTGCGGGCGACCTTCGACGTCGAGCTCGACTCGCTTGCCGAACTGCCGTTCAGCGGTAAGGCCGATCTGCACGATGCGTATCCGTTCGGGCTGCTGCGCGTCCCGGTCGCATCGCTGGCCCGCCTCCACGCATCGAGCGGCACCTACGGCAAGCCGACGGTCGTCGGCTACACGCGCGCCGACCTCGACGCCTGGACCGAGCTGATGGCGCGCTGCATGACGCTGGCGGGTGTTCGGCCCGGGATGCTCGTGCACAACGCGAACACCTATGGGCTGTTCACGGGCGGCCACGGCTTCCATCAGGGCGCGGAGCGGATCGGCGCCCCGGTGGTACCGGTCTCGGGTGGGATGACGGCACGCCAGGCCATGCTCCTGCACGACCTGGGCAGCCAGGTGCTCGTCTCGACACCCTCGTACGCGATGGTGATCGCACACGCCGTGCTCGACGCGGGCATCGATCCGGCGACGCTGAAGCTGGAGCTCGGCCTCTTCGGTGGAGAGCCGTGGACCGAAGGGCTGCGTGCGCAGATCGAGTCGGCGCTGCCCGGACTCAGGGCCGTGAACTTCTACGGGTTGTCCGAGATGTGCGGGCCGGGCGTCGCGGCGGAATGCATCGAGGCGCGGGACGGCCTGCACGTGCACGAGGATCATTTCATCGTCGAGGTGGTCGACCCCGAGTCGGGCGCCGTGCTCGGAGAGGGCGAGGAGGGTGAGCTCGTGTTCACGACCCTCGCGAAGGAGGCGATGCCGTTCCTGCGCTACCGCACCGGCGACATCGGCTCGCTCACGCTCGAGCCGTGTCGCTGCGGCCGGACGACGGCGCGGATCCGGGGCCTGCGTGGCCGGCGGGACGACATGATCGTCGTCCGCGGCGTCAACGTGTACCCCTCGAACGTCGAGCACGCACTCCTGTCCGTTCCGGAAGCTGCCCCGCACTACCAGCTCGTCGTCGAGCGCACCGGCGTCATGGACGAGCTCACGGTCCAGTGCGAGCCCGCCGGCTCGAACGTGGATCCCACGAGCCTGCGCAAGGCCGTCGAGGGCGTGCTGCGCGAGCACCTCGGCATCCGCGTTCGCGCCGAGGTGCTCGAGCGCGGAACAGTTCCGCTGAGCGAAGGCAAGGCCGTGCGCGTCGTCGACCGGCGCTAGCACCCGCTCTGCAGCATGGTCGCGCGGCTGGTCATCCGCCGCCCGACCTCCGGAGCCCGCTAGCCCTGCCCTCGAGCCTCCCGGATCGCCCGCCACACCCGCTCGCCGTTTGCCGGCATGTCGATGTGCCGGACGCCGAACGGCGCGAGTGCGTCGACGACGGCGCTCTGCACGGCCGGCGTTGCACCGATCGTTCCGGACTCGCCGATGCCCTTGGCCCCGAGCACGTTGACGGGCGTGGGCGTCTCCATCGCGACGGCGTCGAACGAGGGCAGCTCGGCCGCCGACGGGAAGGCGTAGTTGAGAAATGTTCCCGTGAGCGGGTTCCCGTCCTCGTCGTAGACGAACTCCTCGTAGAGAGCCTGCGCCACGCCCGTTGCCACGCCGCCGTGCACCTGGCCCTCGGCGATGATCGGGTTGATGATGCGGCCCGCGTCGTCGACGGCGACGAGGCGCCGGAGCTCGACGGCACCGGTCTCGGTGTCCACCTCGACGACGGCGACGTGCGCACCGAAGGGGAACGTGGGAGCGCCGGCCTCGAAGACCTCCTCGGCGCGCAACTCGTCGAGCCGTCCTTCATCGTGCGCGCGGGAGGCCAGGTCGCGCCAGGTGAGGGTGGGCGTGGGCGAGCCGATCACGTGGAAGCCGCCGGCGTCGGCGTCGAGCACGACGTCGTCGACATTCGCCTCGAGCTGCTCGGCTGCCAGCTGCCGGGCGCGCTCGGCGACCACGCCCGCGGCCTGCTGGGCCGCGACCCCTCCGATCTGGGTCGACTTCGAGCCGAACGTGCCGACGCCCTGCCGCACCTCGTCCGTATCTCCCTTGACGACCCGCACCGCCTCGACGGGTAGGCCGAGCCGGTCGGCGACGATCATCGCGAAGGTCGTCTCGTGACCCTGGCCGTGGGAGAACGAGCCCGTGCGGAGGACGGCCTCGCCCTCCGGCGTGATCTCGACGGCCCCGAACTCGGGCTCCACGAGGCCGTTCGTGATCTCGACGTACACGCTGACGCCGATCCCGAGCGCAACCGGGTCGCCTTGCTCACGGCGCCTTCGCTGTTCCTCCCGCAGCGCGTCGTAATCCGCCGTCTCGAGCGCGAGGTCGAGCGCGCGCTCGTAGTCGCCGGAGTCGTAGCGAGCGCCGGAGGCGGTCGTCAGGGGGAACGCATCGGAGGCGAAGAGATTGCGTCGCCGTACCTCGGCGGGATCGATCCCGATCTCGCCGGCGAAGAGATCCATCGCCCGCTCGATCGCCTGGGTTGCCTCCGGCCGGCCTGCACCGCGGAACGGGCCGATCGGCGTCGTGTTGGTGACGACGCACGTGAACTCGGACTCGATCTGCGGGATTGCATACACGCCACTCGCCATCAGCGAGGTGAAGCCGGGAAGAACCGCGGCGATGCGCGGATAGGCGCCGACGTCCTGCAGGATGCGCAGGCGGTACGCCTGGACGGTGCCGTCCCTGCTCCCTCCGATCGTGAACTCGAGGACGGCGGCGCGTCCGTGGTTCATCGCGATCATGTTCTCGCTCCGGGTCTCGGCCCAGCGAACCGGACGTCCCGTGTGGAGCGCGAGCCAGGAGACGAGGATCTCCTCGACGGCGAGCATCTTGGCGCCGAAGCCGCCCCCGACGTCGGGGGCCACGACGCGGACGGCGGACGGCTCGAGACCGAGGCATAGCGCCAGGAGGTCTCGATCCTGATGCGGCGTCTGCGTCGAGAGCCACAGCGTCAGCCGCCCGTCGTCTCCGACGGCGGCCGCGCACGCGCGCGGCTCGAGCGGGCAGGCCGCCAGGCGCTGGCTCACGAGGCGCCCCGACGCGACCGCGTCGCAGCCGTCGAACAGCGACTCGTCGCGCTCCACCGGGTGACTCGTGCAGACGTTGGTGCCCGCCTCGGGGAAGAGCAGCGCGTCGCCCGCGAGCGCCTGCTCGGGGTCGACCGCGGCCGGCAGCGGGTCGTAGTCCACGACGACGAGCTCGGCCGCGTCGACGCACTCCGCTCGAGATCCGGCGACGACGACGGCGACGATGTCACCCACGAAGCGGACGACGGTGTCCGCCAGGAAGGGCCGGCCCATCCGCTGGTCGAGACCCGGGAACGGAGGCGGCTGGAACGCGCCCAGGCCGACGTCCGAAGACCTGAGCACCTGCACCCCCGGCAGCGCCAGAGCAGCCGACGCCTCGACGTCCACGATGCGCGCATGCGGGTACGGCGAGCGGACGAACGTGACGTGGAGCGCGTCCGGCAGGTCGATGTTCTCGACGTAGACGCCCTCACCCCGCAGGAAACGCGAGTCCTCGCTCCGGAGGATCCGCTGGCCCATCACGCCACTCATTCCTCGGAGTCTGTCACAGCGACGCCCTCCGGTGAAGGCGGCGGCACCGCCCGGGGGATCTCGCCTCAGACCGAGTCGAGCCCGACGTAGTTCTCGGCAAGCGAGGTCGCGGCCACCCGGGACGTGGTGACATACCGCAGCTGCGACTCCTGCAGGCGCAGGTCGAACGGGTCGCCGCCCTCGAGACGGTGCAACATCGTCGTCATCCACCAGGAGAAGTGCTCGGCCCGCCAGACGCGACGCAGGCAGTCCGTCGAGTAGCTGTCGAGCAACGTCTCGCTGCCGCTCGCGTACCACTCGACGAGAGCGTCGGCGAGAATCCGCACGTCGTGAACGGCGAGGTTCAGGCCCTTCGCGCCGGTCGGAGGCACGATGTGGGCGGCGTCGCCCGCCAGGAACAGGCGCCCGTGCCTCATCGGCTCGGTCACGAAGCTGCGCATCGGCGTGATCCCCTTCTCCAGCACGGGTCCTTCCGCGAGCGTCCAGCCCGGGAGCCCGAGGCGGATCTGCAGCTCCTCCCAGATGCGCGTGTCCGGCCACGCCGCGATGTGATCGTCGGGGCGGCACTGGACGTAGAGGCGGCTCAGCGCCGGCGAACGCAGGCTCAGGAGCGCGAAGCCACGCTCGTGATGGGCGTAGACGAGCTCGTCGTTCGACGGCGCCACCGCGGCCAGGATCCCGAGCCAGCCGAACGGGTACTCGCGGGTGAACGTCCGCGAGACGCCCGCCGGAATCGTCGGCCGGCAGACGCCGTGGAAGCCGTCGCATCCGGCGACGATGTCGCACTCGAGCGCGTGCTGCGCACCCTCGTGGGCGTACAGGACGCGCGGCCGCTCCGACTCGATCTCCTCCACCCGGACGTCGTCCACCTCGAACAGCAGCGGCCTCGCGCTGCGAAGCCGCGCCTCGATCAGGTCCTTGACGACCTCCGTCTGCCCGTAGACGGTGATCGTCTTGCCGCCCGTGAGCGCTGCCATGTCGATCCGGTGCCGCTCCCCTGCGAACTGCAGCTCGATGCCGTCGTGCACGAGGCCCTCGCGGGCCAGGCGTTCGCCCACGCCGGCCTCGGTGAGGAGGTCGACGACGCCCTGCTCGAGCACCCCCGCGCGAACGCGGGCCTCGACGTACTCACGGCTCCTGTTCTCGAGGATCACCGACTCGATGCCCTCGCGGTGGAGAAGCTGCGCCAGCGTCAGGCCGGCCGGGCCAGCACCGACGATCGCCACCTGCGTCCGCATCAGCCACCACCCCCTCGCTCGAACAGCGCGGCCTGGCCCTGCCCGACGCCGATGCACATCGTCGCGAGGCCGTAGCGGCCGCCGCGGCGGCGGAGCTCGTGCAGCAGCGTGGTGACGAGGCGGGCGCCGCTCATCCCGAGCGGATGGCCGATCGCGATCGCGCCACCGTTGACGTTCACCCTGTCCTCGTCGAGGCCCAGCTCGCGCACGACGGCGAGGCTCTGCGACGCGAACGCCTCGTTCAGCTCGACGAGGTCGAGCTCGGCCACGGTGACACCGGTGCGGTCGAGCAGCTTGCGCACGGCCGGGACGGGACCGATGCCCATCACGGCCGGGTCGACCCCGGCCGCCGCCGAGCCCCCGAACACCCCGAGCGGCTCGATCCCGAGGGCACGGGCCCGCTCCTCGCTCGCGATCACGAGCGCGGCGGCGCCGTCGTTGATGCCGCTCGAGTTACCGGCAGTGACCGTCCCACCCTCCCGGAACGCGGGCTTCAGCGCGGCGAGCTTCTCGACGGTGGTGCCCGGCCGCGGGTGCTCATCGTGCTCCAGCTCGCCGGCCGCCACGAGCTCGTCCGCGAACCGGCCCGCCGCCTGAGCCTCCGCCCAACGCGACTGCGAGCGGGCCGCGAACGCATCCTGATCATCCCGCGAGACGCCCCAGCGCTCGGCCACGTTCTCCCCTGTCTCCCCCATCGCCTCCCGCGAGTAGCGCTCCTCGTACCGGGGGTTGACGAACCGCCAGCCAAGCGTCGTATCGACGAGCGCACGGTCACCGCGCGCGAACGGCGCCTCTGGCTTCGGAGTGACCAACGGCGCCCGTGTCATCGACTCCACACCACCCGCCACGAACAGATCCCCGTCCCCGGCGATCACGGCATGACAGGCCCCCACGATCGCCGACAGACCCGACGCACAAAGACGATTCACCGTGACGCCCGCCACCGACTCCGGCAAGCCGGCGAGCAGCGCAGCGAACCGCGCCACGTTGCGATTGTCCTCGCCGGCCTGATTCGCGCAGCCGAACCACACGTCCTCGATCTCGGCAGAGGGCACGCCGGCGCGGGCCACCGCCTCCGCTATCACCATGGCGGCCAGGTCGTCCGGGCGCACACCCGCGAGCCCGCCGCCGTAGCGGCCGACCGGGGTCCGAACCGCCGAGAGGATCACCGCGCGCGTCACGCCGGTCGCTCCGGTGCCGGATCGGGGACCGAGAATTCGTGCCGGGCGCCGTGGATGAGGACGTAGGTGCTCAGCTGATGCCCCCCTCTGCGTCGACCTGCCGCAGGACGTCGTTCGCGATCGCGAAGGCCGAGTTCGCGGCCGGTACGCCGCAGTAGATCGCGCTCTGCAGGATCACCTCGCCGATCTCCCCGGGCGTGAGGCCGTTGCGCAGCGCCGCGCGGACGTGCATCGCCAGCTCGTGCTGGTGCCCGAGGGCGATCAGCGCCGTCAGGGTGATGCAGCTGCGCGTTCGCCGGTCGAGCGCGGGCCGCGACCAGATCTCACCCCAGGCATAGCGGGTGATCAGGTCCTGGAAGTCAGCCGTGAAAGGCGTCGTGCGCTCGATCGCCCCGTCGACGTGCGCGTCGCCGAGCACGGCCCGGCGCACCTCCGACCCGCGTGCGTGGATCTCGTCCCGTCCGTCCGTGCTCATCCGTCCTCCCCTCCGTCGCCCAGGTGGCGCAGGAGCGCCGCCGTGAAGGCTTTCGGTTGCTCGACGTTCGCAATGTGTGCCGCGCCCTCGACCACCGTGTGCGCCGCGTTCGGGATCGCGGCCGCGAGCGCGTCACCGTCTGCGGACGTCACGACGGGGTCGTCGGAGCCGGTGACGACGAGCGTGGGGGCCGCGATCTCCGCCAGCCGCGGAGTGAGGTCGACATCCGCGAGGACATCGCAACAGGCCGCATAGCCCTCGGATGGCGTCGACTCGAGCATGGCGCGAAAGTGGGCGACGACATCCGGGTGGCCGTCGTGGTGGGCGGGTCGGAACCACCGGGCGAGCACGGCCTTCGCGATCGCTTCCACGCCGTCCGCGCGCACGGTGGCGGCGCGGTCGACCCAGCTCTGTCGGGGGGCGAACGCGGGAGCGGTGCAACAGAGCGCGAGACGCCGTACCCGCTCCGGTGCGTTGACGGCGAGCCACATCCCTTCGACTCCGCCGAGCGAGAGGCCGCAGAACGAGACCTGCTCGAGGTCGAGCGCGTCGAGAAGCTCGAGCAGATCTCGGCCGAGATCGTCGATCGTCGTCGCACCGGCCGCAACGGGCGAGCGCCCGTGGCCGCGCCGGTCGTAGCGGACGACCCGGAAGCTCGCTGCGAGCTGCGCGATCTGCGGCTCCCACATCGCGAGCGTCGTCCCGAGGGAGCTCGAGAGGACGAGCGCCGGCGCATCCGCAGGGCCGTCGACGGCGTGGTGGAGCTTCACACGTCCTCCGCGGTGTCATAGCGGGCGAGCGCCCGGTCGACCAGCGGGCCGGCGGCGCCGAGGTACGTCGTCGGCTCCAGAGCGGCCGCGAGCTCGTCGGACGTGAGCCCGGTGTCGAGGCCGGCGAGCTCCTCGGCGACCGTCAGCCCGCTCTCGCCGGCGCGGAGTGAGGCGTCACGGACGAGTGCCCGAGCAGCGGTGCGGCCGAACCGGTCGGTGAGGAGGAGGGCGAGCCGCTCGGCGGCCGGCTGCCCGCCGGAGAGATCGAGGTTGGCATGCATCCTGGCCACGTCGACCTCGAGCCCCTCAAGCGCACCCGCAAGCGCGGCGGCTGCGCCCCCCGCGTAGGTGAGCGCACCCGAGAGCGCCTCCCACTCCGCCTGCCAGGCCCCCGCGGCACGCTCGTGCTCCTGAACGAGGGCACTCGTCAGCACGGACGCGTGACCACGCACGAGCTCCGCACAGGTTCGCGTCGTTGCCGCCCCGACCGGGTTGCGCTACTGGGGCATTGTCGACGAGCCGCCTCCCTCGCCCCCTTCGCGCACCTCGCCGACCTCGGTCTGAGCGAGGAGCGCGAGGTCGAGCCCGATCTTCGCGAGAACGCCGGCAGCGATCTCGAGGGCTGCACCGATCTCGGCGATCCGGACGCGGTTCGTGTGCCAGGGCAGCGTGGCCTCGGCAAGGTCGAGCTCGGCGGCGTAGAGGTGGGCGATCTCGAGGCCGTGCTCACCGAGGGCTGCGAGTGTTCCCGCTGCTCCGCCGAGCTGCGCAGCGAGCCCCGACGCCCGCAGCTCCACGAGGCGCGCGCGGGCGTCGAGCACGGCGACGAGCCAGCCGGCTGCCTTGAGCCCGAACGTCGTCGGCACAGCCTGCTGGAGCAGGGTACGACCGGCCATCGGGGTGTCGCGATGGGAGCGGGCGAGTGTTGCGCACGCATGCGTCACGCGCGATAGCTCGTCGAGCACGAGACCGAGCGCGTCTCGCGTGACGAGCATCGCCGCCGTGTCCATGATGTCCTGGCTCGTTGCCCCCAGGTGCACCCAGCGGGCCGTCTCCTCCCCTACCCGTGCCACGAGGGCCCGCACGAGGGGCTCGGCCGGGTTGCCGACCCCCCGGCCTTCACGGAGCAGCTGTTCCCAGTCGTAGCCGTCGGGCGCACAGGCATCGGCGATCGCGGACGCCTCGCCGGCGGGGACGACGCCGGCGCGGGCACCGGCGGCTGCGAGCGCCTTCTCGGCCTCGAGCATCCCGGCGAGCCACGCACGCCCCGTGACCGCCTCCTGCAGCTCGGCGGGCACGAACAGGGACGCGAAGGGGCTCACACCGCGAAGAATGTCGTGTGGCCCGGGCCTTGCAGCCTGATATCGAAGCGCAGGCCGCCGTCCTCGGCAACGGCGACGAGAGTCGCACGCGCCTCCTCGCCGAGGGTGGCGAGGACCGGGTCGGCGGCGTTCGCCTCCGCCTCGTCCGGGAAGTAGACGCGGGTGACCGCGTGCTTGAGCAGCCCCCGCGCGAACACGCTCACCTCGAGGTGCGGCGCCTGCAGGCCGCCGCCGGGCCACGGTACGCAGCCGGGCTTGACGGTGACGAACTCGAAGTGGCCGCCGTCCACGGTGCCCGAGCGTCCGAAGCCGAGGAACCCGTCTTCGAGCGGGAGCTCGGCCCGGTCGTCGGCCGCGTGTGCGTAGCGGCCCGCTGCGTTCGCCTGCCAGATCTCGACCATGCCGTCCGGCACGGGCTCACCCGCCCCGTCGAGGAGCGTCCCGTGGAGACGGATCGCCCGCGGGTCGGCCGGATCGACGAGCCGGGGAGTGATCAGGTCGCGGGTCAGCCCGATCGCGAGGTAGGGGCC
>Ga0302322_100004100_pt1 | contig 12595 bp, 11 predicted proteins | sample Fen_T0_2_FD_203757 | JGI IMG/M metagenome (GOLD analysis project Ga0302322, IMG submission 203757) | Peat permafrost microbial communities from Stordalen Mire near Abisko, Sweden - Fen_T0_2 | ecosystem: Environmental > Terrestrial > Soil > Wetlands > Permafrost | place: Sweden: Abisko...
GGCCTCGTGCTCGGCAAGCAGCGCACGGCGCTTGTCGCTCTTGACCTCGTCGAGCCGCTCGTACAGCGCGTCGACGCTGCCGAACTGCTGCAGCAGCGCCGCCGCCGTCTTCTCGCCCACCCCGGGGACGCCGGGGATGTTGTCGCTCGTGTCGCCCTTGAGCCCGATGTAGTCGGGGATGCGGTCGGGAGTGACGCCGAAGCGCTCCAGCACGGCGGCCGGCGTATAGATCTTGACGTCGGTGATGCCGCGCCCGGTGCTCATCACCCAGATGTCGTCGTCGACGACCTGCATGGCGTCGCGGTCGCCGGTGACGACGATCGACCCGACCCCTTGGCGCTTGGCCTCCTCGGCCAGCGTACCGAGGATATCGTCGGCTTCGTAGCCCGGCTTCACGAGATTGACGATGCCGAACGCCTCCATGAGCTCAGGGAAGCGGCTCCACTGCTGCGACAGCGCCTCCGGCATGTGCGGACGCTGCGCCTTGTACGCCTCGAACTCCTCATGGCGAAAGGTCTTTTCGCGTGCGTCCCAGGCCACTACTATGCTCGCCGGCCTGTACTCGGTGACGATCTTGAGCAGCATCTGGCTGAGCCCGTACATGGCGTTGGTCGGGAAGCCGTCGCGCGTGCTGATGCCCTCGGGCAGGGCGAAGAAGGCTCGGTATGCAAGGCTGCTCCCGTCGAGCAGGAAGAGACGGTTCTCGAGGGTGAGGTCCATTGGTCGATTCTACAGGACGCAGCGGCGGGACCCGCGCGCCGCGGTCAGGTCATCAGACAGCCGGGTCCCGGCGCGTCACCAATTCTCCGCCGGCGGCGGGACTTCGTTGAGCACCAGCCAGTAAAGCCCGAGGCTGTTGACCGCGTCCATGAACTGGCTGAAGTCGACCGGCTTGCGGATGTAGCTGTTGGCGCCGAGGTCGTAGCTCCTGGCGACGTCGGCCTCGGTGTTCGACGAAGTGAGGATCACCACCGGCAGGCGCTTGGTCCGAGGATCCTGGCGGATCTGCGTCAGGACCTCGAGGCCGCCCACTTTGGGCAACTTCAGGTCGAGCAGCACGAGCTGCGGCAGGTCCATACGGTCGCGCCCGGCGTAGGCACCACGGCAATGAAGATAGTCCAGCGCGTCGGCACCGTCGCTCACCACCTCGACGCGGTTGGCGACGCGGTGCAGGCGCAGCGCACGCAGGGTGAGCTGCACGTCGTCGTCGTTGTCCTCGACCAGCAAGATGTGACGTTCCACGCTCATGCCTCCCCTGTTCCTCCAGACAAGAAGTCCCCCATCCAGCCTACGACGCCGGCGCCACCCGCCCACCTACTCTCGGCGCCTCACCAACAGAACATGCGTGCCCAGGGGCCCGCAGGTGAACTGCACGGCGTCACAAAGCGCGCGCATGAAGTGGATGCCACGGCCACTGCTCTCCGATGCCTCCGGCACGCAGATCGGCGTGGCGTCGATACCGCCGCCGCTGTCCACCACCTCCACCGCTACCTCGTCGTCGTAGCAGAAGAACCGCACGCGGATGTCGTCGTCGGCGCCGTGAGGTGAACCGTGCACAAGAGCATTGGCAAGGGCCTCGGCCACCGCGACACTGAATTCGAACAGGTCGTGTCCGTGAAGCCCGGCCACCTCCGCGAACGCTGCGACCCGATGCCGCGCCGTCGGCAGCGCATCCGTAGTAGCCGCGAAGGTGAACTCATGCTCCCACCGCGGCTTTGCCGGCAGCTCGATAGGCTCGCCGGCGGCGCCGGAAACGGGACGCGGAAGTGGAGACCGTACAAGACCCGCCTCGGCAAGCGCCTCCCGGGCCGACGGCTCCTCGACGGCGACGACGAACTCGCCGCCGTCGTGGCGAAACCTCGCCGCAGCCTCTTGAAGCACGCGTACTTCGTCGCCGCCAAGGGCCGTGCCGCGGTCAAGGTCGAGGACGATATCGATGGCTCCTGACTCACGGCACAAGTCCAGCTCGGCGCGCAACTCGCCGGCCAGATCGCCGCCGGCGCCTCCCCAATGCACCACGCAGACCTCGCCGCGGAACTCCGCCGAGACGTGACTGCCTGGACACTCCGCTCGGTGCTCCTCGTCAGACATCCGCCGGCTTGTGGGCATCGCTCTCGTAGGTCACGGGCGGCTCGAAGCGGCAGTCCTCCTGCCCCGGCCAGCCGCCGAACGGGTAGGTGCAATGCATCTTGTGCAACTGCTCGCCGAGATCGTCGAACCTCCCGTGGATGCGCTCCACGGTCTCGACCGTCATGGTGAAAGACCGTGCACCGTCCAGAAAAGCCTGGCGCAACGCGTCCATGCGCAGCTCAAGTTCGTCGAACTGGGCCCGCCAGGTTTCGACGTCGCCGGGACCGGGGTTTCGCAGGCTGCGGGTCTCGCTCATCGTTCCTCCAGATCCATCGCGCAACACTTCACGGCACATACCCCACCCTCCTCCTTCACAACCGCGTGCCCGAGACCTTCGGCGGAGTAGACTCCATGCCGACGGGGCCGCCGTCCCGGCGGCGGTATCGGCGCGAGGAGGCGTCATGGGTTCACGGGAGTTTGCACGCGGCCGGCGCGTCGTGGCGCGACTGCCGCACGGCGGCGACCTGCTGGCGGAGATCGCCGCAGTGGCGGACGAGCACGGCATGGCCGTAGCCGAGCTGCGCGCCATCGGCGCGCTGCAGTGCGCCCGTCTGTCGTTCTACGACCAAGGCACGCACCGGTATGAGGAGTTCTCCGTGGACGAGCCGGTGGAGCTCGTGTCGCTGCTCGGCAACGTCTCGCGCCGTGACGGCGCGACGGCCGTACACGCGCACGCAGTCCTGGCCGGCCATCACGGAGGCTGCATCGGCGGTCACGTGGCCCCCGGCTGCGCGCTGTTCGCCTGCGAGCTGATCCTGCAGGAGCTGGTGGGCGATCCACTCGAGCGCGCGCACGACCAAAAGACGGGCTTGCCGCTTTGGCGCGGCCTCTAGACAAAGGGAGATTGGTGTCGGAAGGGGGACTTGAACCCCCATGAGGTTAAACCCTCACTAGGCCCTCAACCTAGCGCGTCTACCAGTTCCGCCATTCCGACACGGAGGGAAGCAGATTATACGGGACCCGGCACGCGAACTTCAACGCGGGGGGCGAGCGCTCATGGCGATGGGCGGAATCCGCTAGCGCAGAACCCGCCCATCGGCGGCGCCCCCTTCAGTGCCTCGTTTTCGGTGAGGCGTGGCCTGCAGAGGCCATGGCGCCGACTACGCTTTCCTGAGGGCAGTATAGGCCCGGGCCGCCGGTGCTACAACGTTGTTCGCGTGAGGCAAGACCGATGACGGGAGGACCTGATGGGCACACGCATCCTGGTGGGCACCTGCTCCTGGACCGATCCCACGCTCATCGCCTGCGGGCGCTTCTACCCGCCGGGCGTGAGCAGCGCGGAGGACAGGCTGCGCTTCTACGCGCAGCAGTTCCCCATCGTGGAAGTGGACTCCACGTACTACGCGCCGCCATCGGAGCGCAACAGCGCCGTGTGGGCGGCGCGCACCCCCGAGGACTTCGTCTTCAACGTCAAGGCGTATGCCCTGCTCACCGGCCACCCGGCCCGCGTGGAACGCTTGCCGGTGTGGCTCCGCGAGACCCTGCCTACAGAAGCCCTTGCCAAGAGGAACGTCTACCGCAAGGATATCAGCACGGAGGCAGTGCAGAAGCTTTGGGATCTGCATCGCCGCGCCTTGGCGCCGCTGGCCGACTCCGGCAAGCTCGGCGCCGTCCTCTTTCAGTTCCCGCCTTGGTTCGTGCGTTCGGTGGACAACGCCGCCTATCTGCAGGCCATCCCCGCGCGCCTGCCCGGCCTGCCGCTGGCGGTGGAGTTCCGTGGCGGCGGCTGGCTGAGCGAAGACGCCGCCGCCGCGACCCTCCGGCTCCTCGAAGAGGCCGGCCTCGCCTACGTGAGCGTCGACGAGCCGCAGGGCTTTCGTTCCAGCACGCCGCCGATAGCAGCGGCCACGGCGCCCCTGGCGATCGTGCGCCTGCACGGCCGCAACGCGAGCACTTGGGAGGCAAAGACAAAGGTGGCGTCGGACCGCTTCAACTACCTCTACGCGGACGACGAGCTCCGCGAGTGGGCGCCTCGCGTGCGCGAGCTGGCCCGGCAGGCCACCGCCGTACACGTGCTCTTCAACAACAACTACGAGGATCAAGGCGTGCGCAATGCGCGCCGCATGGCTCACCTGCTGGACGTGGAAAGCGGCGGCCAGACCGAGCTCGACCTGAGGCAAAGCTGAGGCTCACGCCTCCGGCGCCGCCAGGATCTCGCGCATCTGCGCATCGACCGTGACGCCCCAGCGCGCGAACTCGGCGAAGAACTTGTCGCAGGGCACGACCTCCTCGGGCACGAAGACGCCCGGACCCTCGATGTCGCCGCGGGCGAGCATCTTGGCGACGATGGCCGGCGGGATGCCCGTGTCCACGTCGCCGCCGCCGGCGCCGTACTCCTTGCAGGCCGGGACCGTGGCGCGCACGCGCCACTCCACCCGGCGCCCGTCCTTGAGGCCGCGAACCACGCCGAGCAGGTAGTCGACGTCGTCAAGCACCACATCCGTAGGCTTGGCGATATCGCTCACGACCTTAAGCAGGACATCGCGCGGACGCACGTGACAGCCGCGGATGTCGACTTCGTCGCTGCGCGTCATGCCGATGCGGTTCAGGAAGCGCATCTGCTCGGTGAACTCCGCCGGAAGGCTGAGCTTGAAGGTCGCGCTCTTGAGACCCTGGTCTTTCCAGGTGTGCCAGAAGGTGAACGGCTCGGAGTGAATCGTGAAGTGCGCCTCGAGGATGCCGGCCGGAGCGCCGAAATCGAGGTCCTCTTCCCCCTCGCCGCCGGTGATGTCCATGTTCCAGTGACCGTCGATGAACTCGGGAGCGGTGACGCTGAACTCATCGCAGAGCGTCTCCAGCGAGTACGGCACGACCCAACCCGCGTAGCGGCTCCAGTCGGTGTCGTCGACGTTACCGCATAGAGCGTGCGCCTCTTCCACCTTGTCGAGCTGCTCCGCGCCGTACTTGGCGAGGATGTTGGTGACGCCGGGGGCGCCACCCATGGCGATCACCGCGGTGACGCCCGCCTTCTTGAACTCCTCGGCCAGTTCCACTTGCTGCTTGGTCACGTGGAAGAGGCCGCCCATGTCCGTGTAGTGGACCTTGGCGGCCGCGGCGGCGTGCATCACGCTGATGTTCCAGAAGTGCTGCGTGGCGTTGACCATCGCATCGCAGCCGGAGATGGCCTTCTTGACGCTTTCGGCGTCGCGCGCGTCCACGAACACGGCCCTGGCCTTGTCACCGCCGTGCGTGACAGCGACGGCGCGCGCCTGCTCCTCGTTGTAGTCGCCCACCACGATCTGCTCGACCTCGGGGCTGATGGCGAGTTCCTTGACGGCCCAGCGTCCCATGGCGCCGGCGCCGATGACGGCGATCTTCACGATGCGACCTCCTACACCGGATCGGGTTCGTTGCTGATTCCGAGCCTAAGCGGTTCGCAGAGCGATGTACAGACGGATATCATTGGACCGTGAGTCGAGTCAGATTCCCCGCGGACAAGGATGACCAGCGTGGCGTTCTACGGCCTCAATGAGACTGACTGGCGGGCGCTCGAGCGTGAGGTGGTGGACCTCTTCACCTCGCTCCTGCGCGTGGACACCACGAACCCGCCCGGCAACGAGACCGGCTGCGCCCTGGTCCTGCAGGACTACTTCACGCGGAATGGCATCGCGACCACGCTCGTGGGCGAGCTGCCCGAGCGCCAGAACCTGATCGCGAGCCTCGACGGCACGCGCCCCGGACCGACGCTCACGCTGACGGGCCACCTCGATGTCGTGCCGGCGGACGCCGGCGAATGGAGCGTGCCGCCGTTCGCCGGTGTGATCAAGGACGGATACGTGTGGGGCTGCGGCGCCACCGACATGAAGAACCAGGTCGCTGCCGAGGCCGTGGCGCTGGCGCGCCTCAAACGCTCGGGGTCCGACTTCGCCGGCACCATCAAGTTCGCGGCGACGGCAGATGAAGAGGACGGGGAATACTGCGGCGTGCGCTGGCTGTGCCGGAACCACCCGGAGTCGATGCGCTGCGACTACCTGCTCAACGAGGGCATGGGCGGCCTCTGGATGCCGGTCGGGGCGAACAAGGTGTTCCTTCTGGCCGCCGGCGAAAAGGCCTTCGCCCAGTTTCGTATCCGCACACGCGGCACCGGCGGCCACGCCTCCGTGCCCCAGAAGGAACACAGCGCGGTCATCGATCTGGCCCGTGCGGTCGTCGCCCTCGGGCTCTTCGACCCGCCGGCGATCGTCGCCCCGATGACGGCGCAGTTCATCGACGCAGTGGTACCCGACGAGAGTCTGCGCGCGCGACTCAAGGACCCCACGACAGCGCGCGCCGCCGGCGCCGAGTTGCGCCGCCTCGACCCCGAGATCGCCTCCCTGGTCGAGCCGCTCTTCGGCGCCACCTTCACGCCGACCATCCTCACCGCCGGGCAGGCGGTCAACGTCATCCCCACGCACGCCGAGGCTTGCGTCGACTGCCGCATCCTGCCCGAAGAGACGCTCGACGGCACGCGCGAGCTGGTCGCCGACGTACTGGACCCGCTGGGCATCGACTGGGAGTTCGAGTGGATCGACGTCACCACGCCCAACGCATCGCCGGCGCCGACGCCCCTCAGCGAGAGCATCGCGCGGGTGCTCACGGCCGACGTGCCGGGGGCCCTGCTGGCGCCCATGTGCTCCGGCAGCTTCACCGACTCGCGCTGGGTCCGTGAGGCATTCCCGGAGTGCGTCGCCTACGGCTTCGCCCCGTACGTCGCCGAGAGCTTCCACGCCATGAAGGGCGGCCGCGACCACACGCCGGACGAACGCATCCTCGTCGAGGACGTCACGTACCAGGCGCTCTTCTTCGAGCGAATCGCCCTGGACCTCCTCGCCTGATGCCGCTGCGTCTGGAGACCACCCTGCTGCGCGATCGCTTCCGTGGCGCGCTCCTCGGCCTCGCCGTCGGCGAGGCTCTCGGCGCGCCGGCCGACTTCCTCACCGCCGAGCAGATCGAGGAGCGCTTCGGGGTGATCACGGAGATGCTCGGCGGCGGCTGTCATGAGGTGCAGCTCGGGGAGGCCACCGACGCCACCGACATGATGCTCTGCCTCGCAGAGAGCCTCGCCGACACGGCCGGCTTTCACCCCGAGGACATCATGGACCGCTACCTCGCCTGGTTCGCGAGCGGACCGCGGGACGTGAGCCTGACGGTGCGCACCGTCCTTCTCAGCTTCCGCTCCGGCACGCACTGGGATCTGGCCTCGCGACGCGCCTTCGAGATCCTCGGCAGCCCGACCGCCGGCAACGGCAGCCTGATGCGGTGCGCGCCGCTGGCGCTGCTGTTCTGCGGCGACGCGGAGGCGCGCCAGGCCGCTTCCCGGCGCGAGTCCACGCTGACGCATTTCGAGAGCCTCGCCGGCTGGGCCTGCGTGGCGTTCAACGACCTTCTGGACGCGGCGATCGCCGGCGAGCTCCGCGAAGAGCTGCCCTCGATCGCCCACACCATCGACGAGGAAGACAGGCGCGTCAGCACTACGCTGCGCGAGGCCCTGGAGGCCGAGCCGGAGGAAGTCCAGAGCTCGGCCTTCGTCCTCGACACCTTGCGCACGGCAGTCTGGGCGGTCCTACGCACCGGTTCCTACGAGGAAGCCGTATGCCTCGCGGTGAACCTGGGCAACGACGCCGACACCGTGGGCGCCGTCACCGGCGCCCTGGCCGGCGCCGCCTACGGCGAGACGGGCATCCCGTCCCGCTGGCTCGACACCCTTCTTCTGCGCGAGCGCATCACGACCGTCGCCGACCGCCTCACCGATCTCGCCTCCTCGAGCTGAGTCCACTTTGACGCTCGTTCGCCCATCCCCGGCCACCCGCGGGTTGCGTTCAGTGCATTCACTATGTAGTTTACGTCGGCCCCTGTTCGACCGAGCGAAGAACGGAGACGGCCGATGCAGATCGAGATGACACCTGAACAGCGCGAGCTCATCGAGGAATTCGGGCTGCTGCACGAACAGATGGGCGCCACGCGGATGACGGGGCGAGTCTCGGGCTGGCTCCTTCTCTGCACACCGCCCGTCCAGTCGCTGACCGAGATCGCCGAGGGACTGGGCGTCAGCAAGGCGGCCGTCAGTGGCGCGGCGAGGCTGCTGCTACGGAACCGCATCGTCGAGCGCATCAGCGAACCGGGCCAGCGCGGGGACTTCTACCGCGCGCTGCCGGCCGATCCGGACGAGATCATCCCGCTCGACCACGTGCACACCCTTCATCGGCTGATCGAGCGCGCCCTGCTCACGGTCACCGACCGCGACCAGTCGCAGCCCAACTACGCGCTGATGCGCGACCTGCTCGAGCTCACCGCCTTCGTCGAGGCGGAGCTACCCGCGCTGTGCGCGCGCTGGCGTGAGCACCGCAAGAACGCGTCACCGACGCAGGTCGCCGCCGACGGCGACCGCTCCCCCCTGCACACTGGAGGCATGACTTGAGCTGGCTGACGAAGATGTCCTTGCGCAACCGATCCATAGTCGGCCTGGCCATCCTGGCCGTCCTCCTCGTGGGAGCCTACGCGATCACATCGCTCAAGCAGGAGCTCATCCCCGACCTCACCTTCCCGTACCTCACCGTGCTGACCGTCGACCAGGGCGCCTCGCCGGCCGACGTGGAGCGCACCGTCACGACACCGCTCGAGCAGGCGATCAAGACCTCGAACGGCGTCAAGGAGTACGACTCGTTTTCCAACGACGGCATGAGCATCATCACGGTGCAGTACGAGTTCGGCACGGACATGAAGGCTAAGGAGGCCGAGGTCCAGCAGTCGGTGTCGGGCGTGCAGCAGATGCTGCCCGCGACGGCCCAGGCACCGAAGGTCGCGGCGCTCAACTTCACCAGCATGCCGGTGGTGCAGCTCGCGGTGTCTTCGTCCCTGCCGCCGGAGCAGCTCGCGGCGCTGCTCGGCACGCGCGTCGTGCCCCGCCTGCAGGCCATCGACGGCGTGCAGGCGGTCACCCTGTCGGGCGTGCAGCAGATGCAGCTGAACGTCCAGCTGAAGCCAAAGCAGGTCGCGGCGCTCGGCGTCTCGCCGACGCAGATCGCCGCCGCGATCACGCAGGCCAACGTGACCACGGGCGCCGGCACTGTGACGTCAGGCAGCATGGTCTACCCCATCACGGTCAGCGCGAAGGCAGAGACGGCGAAGGCTCTCGAGGCTCTCGTGCTGCCGTCGCCGGCGACGGCGGCGGCGTCGATGACTGCGTCCGCCGCGACGTCGTCGGCCGGCGGCGCGGCAGCGACGGGCGCGACGAGCGGCTCGACCACCTCCGCCGTGAGCACGACGCCGGTCACCCTCGGTGACGTCGCGACCGTCAGGATCGCCCCCGCTCCACTGACAGCCGTCACGCGCACGAACGGCAAGTCGTCCATCGGCATCTCCGTCAGCAAGTCGAGCAGCGGCAACACCGTCGACATCGCCAACGCGATCGCGGATGAACTGCCGTCGATCACCAAGGATCTCGGCGGCCAGGCGACGGTCACCACCGTCATCGACCAGTCGATCTTCATCAAGGACAGCATCCGCTCGCTGCTGCAGGAGGGGATCATGGGCGCGATCTTCGCGATCATCGTCATCTGGGTGTTCCTGCGCAGCTGGCGCTCGACCGTCATCGCGGGCCTCTCCATCCCGCTGAGCGTGATCGGCGCGCTGATCATCCTCTGGAGCCGGGGTGATTCCCTCAACATGCTCACTCTGGGCGGTCTCACGATCGCCATCGGGCGCGTCATCGACGACTCGATCGTGGTCATCGAGAACATCCACCGTCACCTGCAGGAAGGAGACAGTATCCGGCGCGCCGCTTACACCGGCACGCGCGAGGTGGCGGGAGCGATCACGGCGAGCACCCTGACGACGGTCGCGGTCTTCCTCCCCCTGGGCCTGGTTCACGGACTCGCTTCCGAGTTCTTCCGGCCCTTCGCCCTCACGGTGACGTTCGCCCTGCTCTGCAGCCTCGCCGTAGCGCTCATGGTCGTCCCCGTCGCCTCCACGTGGCTGCTCTCCAAGAAGCAGGTCGGGCACCGCGACGAGAAGGAGCTGACGCGCCTGCAGAACGCGTATCTCCCGGCCCTCAAGTGGACCCTCGACCACAAGATCGTCACCCTCGTCGCGGCGGTCGCTGTCTTCCTCGCCACGATGTCGCTCAGCCCACTTCTCAAGACCAACCTCTTCGACAGCTCCGGGCAGAACACGATGAGCGTCACGCAGACGATGCCGCCGGGCACGAGTCTCGACGCGACCATGGCCGCGGCGAGCAAGGTCGAGGCGGTCCTCAAAGACACCAAGGGCGTCGAGATCTACCAGTACACGGCCGGCAGTACAGGCAGCCTCTTCGGCGCCGGCGGAGGCACGAACGCATCGTCCAGCCAGGCCACCTTCGCCATCACGACCGACCCCAACGCGGACAAGAACGCGATCATCGCGGACGTCCGCTCCCAGGTGGACAAGCTCTCGAACGCCGGCACCATCACGGTCACCGGCGACGATTCCTCGATGGGCGGCACGTCGCAGATCGAGGTGCGCGTCTCGGCGGCGGACCCCGCGGTCCTGAAGCAGGCCAACGACATGGTGCTCAACCGGGTGAAGGCCGTCGAGGGGCTCGCCGACGTCACCTCGAACCTCAGCGAAGGGCGGCCTTCTGCGACGATCGTCGTCGACCAGTCCAAAGCGGCCGCGGCAGGCGTGACCTCTGCCACGCTGAGCCAGTACACGACTCTGGTGCTCAACGGCTATCCGCTCGGCACCGTGCCGACCACCACGGGCCCGCTCCCGGCGCAGCTGATGGTCGCCGAGATCGTCGTGCCGCCGCTTCCGGGGGCGGTGAGCCAGGTGCTCGCCCACTTGCCGGTGCCGGGTACGAGCGGCATGGTGCCGCTGGGCGACATCGCCAAGGTCGTCGAAGTGAAGGTGCCGGTGCAGGTGACTCACGTCGACGGCGCCCGCACGGCCAGCGTCACCGGGACCCCTGTCGACAACAACATCGGCGCATCCTCCGCCGCGGTGACGAAGGCGCTCGACGGCGTGAAGCTGCCCGCCGGCGCCACCTGGGAGCTTGGCGGCGCGACGCAGATGACCAACGACGTCTTCCGCTCGCTGGGCATCGCCATGCTCGTCGCCATCCTGCTCGTCTACATCATCATGGTGGCGACGTTCCGCAGCCTGCTGAACCCGCTCATCCTGCTGGTCAGCATCCCGTTCGCCGCCGTCGGCGCCGTGCTGGCGCTGGTCATCACCGGCACGAGCCTCGGCATGCCGAGCCTCATCGGCCTGCTGATGTTGATCGGCATCGTGGTCACCAACGCCATCGTGCTGCTCGACCTGGTGGAGCAGTTCCGCCGCAGGGGCATGGACGCGCGCACGGCGGTGATCGAAGGCGGACGCCGACGCCTGCGCCCGATCCTCATGACGGCCATCGCGACGATCCTGGCGCTCATCCCGATGGCGCTCGGCATCGGCGGCAAGGGCGGCTTCCTGTCCACGCCGCTCGCCGTGATCGTCATCGGCGGCCTCTTCACCTCGACGTTCCTCACGCTCATCCTGGTGCCGGTGCTGTACCTGGCGTTCGACCGGCTGCGGCCGGCAGGCGCGTACGCGCAGGACGATGAAGACTACACCTCGTTCGCGCCGGAGCCGGCACCGACCGACTGACGGTGCGACGCCGGCACGAGGCCGGCGGAGCAGAGACGGCGGCGCCCGCCGGGCAGCAGTGCCCGGCGGGTCGCCCCGCCGGGCCTTTCGCGACCGTGCACCGCGGGGCCGTCCGGGGTAGGCTTTCGCCGAGCGCCGGCGCCACTCGCCGGCCACCAGGAGTCCCGCTCGAAAGGAGCCCCCCATGGCCAAGGCAGACACGAGGAAGTCCGCCAAGAAGGCGCCCGCAAAGGTGGTCGCCGCGGCGTCGAAGGCGCCGCGCAAGCTCACCAGGGTCCAGCTCATCGCCGAGCTCAACAAGGACCTCGCCAAGGAATTCTCGGCCCTGATCCAGTACGTCCAGCACGCGGCGGTGATCACCGGCCCGCAGTACGACGCCATCACCGCCGAGCTCGTGCTGCACTCCAACGAGGAGCACGCGCACGCGCTCTCCCTTTCCAACCAGATCGACTTCCTCGGCGGCATCCCGGCCGTGGACGTCGGCGACATCCACATCTCACCGGACTCGAAGATCATGCTGGAGCTGGACCTGGAGGGCGAGCTCGACGCGATCTCGCGCTACAAGGAACGCGTCGCCCAGGCCGAGATGCTCCAGGAGTACGGCCTGCGCCGCGCCCTCGAGGACATCCTCATCGTCGAAGAGGAGCACGCCCGAGACCTGCAGAGCGCGCTGGACCTCTGAGTCGCAGCTCGATCCAGGCCGTCGTCGCCGCGGTCAAACGGGTGGCTTTGCGCCGGCACGCCTGCGGACCGGGTCCGGGCGCGCGAGGCGCCGCAAGGCACAGCGGTCAAGCCCATATCGCTGTCGCACCCGTGCGAGCATCTCCGCTATCGCCGGAGTCTCGAAGGCGGTGAAACC
>Ga0302322_100004101_pt1 | contig 12594 bp, 12 predicted proteins | sample Fen_T0_2_FD_203757 | JGI IMG/M metagenome (GOLD analysis project Ga0302322, IMG submission 203757) | Peat permafrost microbial communities from Stordalen Mire near Abisko, Sweden - Fen_T0_2 | ecosystem: Environmental > Terrestrial > Soil > Wetlands > Permafrost | place: Sweden: Abisko...
ACGATCCTGGTCGCGCTCTCCGCAGGTGTGGCGGCGCTGCTCACCTACGAGACCAAGGCCGGCGCCGCCGTGGGCGTGGCGATCTCCGTCACCACGATCCCCGCGTCCGCCTATCTGGGTGTGCTGTTGTTCACCAAGAACAGCGAGGGTGCTTGGGGCGCGCTCGGCGTCCTCACCACGAACCTCCTGTGCCTGCTGATCGGCGGCACGCTCACCGTGGTGGTGCAGCAGTCGATGCGCCAGCGACGAGGTCGCGCGGCCGCGACGCTCCCCGCGGATCTGCGCTGAGGTCGATCTCCCGCTCGATGCGGCGTCGGGTGACGCTTCCGTTGCACCCGAATGGGGCACGCCGATCCAGGGCCAATTCCGGATCGCGGGCACAATGAGAGACCGTGACCATCCATCAGCCGGTGGGCGACCTCTACGCAGAGCTCGGCGTCGACGAGCAGGCCTCCCGCGAGCAGATCGTGGCGGCGTTCCGGGTCCGGGCCAAGGACCTCCACCCCGACATGAACCCGGGCGACGCCGAGGCCGCCGAGCAGTTCAAGACCCTGGGTCGCGCCTACCAGGTGCTCGCCGACCCGGATGCCCGCTCCCGCTACGACGCCAGTCGCCTGGTGGCTTCGGCCGGGATCCCCGGCGTGCCGTCGAGGGTGGGGCCGGTTGCGGTGATCACCCGGTTCCAACTCACCCGCAAGGCCGCGCGCTGGCTGGTCGTCGGCGGGATCGTGATGGTCGTGCTGGGGATCGCGTCCGCCGTGTGGGTGGTGTCGCTCCAGCGTCGCGATGCCGACCTGCGCAGCCGGGGGGTCGCGACCAACGCGATCGTGATCGACGCACGGGGAGAGCGGTACCTCGAGTTCACCACGCGTGACGGAACGATCGTGCGGGCTCAGGAGTCGCAGAAGACCGGTGAGGAGGCCCCGCCCGTGGGGAGCTCGGTGGCGATCCACTACGACCGCCGCGATCCCACCACGATCGTCACCGACCAGTCCCACACCGGCCGCGACGTCACCCTCTGGATCGTCGCGGTGAAGCTCGTCGTGGGTGGCGCGCTCCTCGTGTGGTTCGGCCGCCGCCGCCTCCGCCGCACCAGCTGACCGCCCGGCCGTCCCGTTTCGGCGTCATTACGCGCTGCTCTGGCGACGTCTCCTGACGCCAGAACGGAATGAGCCGCATGAGTATGCAGAGATGTGTATACTATGCGGCATGTCGTATCGAGCTGCCGTCGTCGGCGCGTCGGGGTACACCGGGGTGGAGCTGCTGCGCCTCCTCCACGGCCATCCCGAGATCGAGGTCGGGGTGGTCACCGCCGACTCCAACGCGGGCGCCAAGGTCGCCGACCTCTACCCGTCGCTGGCGCCGGGGTACCCGGAGACCGTGTACCAGGGGGTCGACGCCGCCGCGCTGGCGGGTTACGACGTCGTGTTCCTCTGCCTGCCGCACGGGCAGTCGCAGCAGGTGGCAGGGGAGTTGGTCGACACCGTCGGCCACGTCGTCGACCTCGGCGCCGACTTCCGGCTGCCCCGGGCCGACTACGAGCGCTGGTACGGCGAGGGCCACACCGCGCCCGAGCTGATCGGCCGGTTCGCGTTCGGCATGCCCGAGCTCTACCGGGAGCAGATCGTGGCTGCGCAGCACGTGGCGTCGCCGGGGTGTTACCCCACCGCGTCGTCGCTGGCGTTGGCGCCGCTGCTCGCGCAGGGGTTCGTGGAACCCACGGGCATCGTGGTGGACGCGGTGTCGGGCGTCTCGGGCGCCGGTCGAGGCCTGAAGACCACGAGCCTCTTCGCCGAGGTGGACGAGAACGTCAACGCCTACGGCCTCCTCACGCACCGGCACACCGCCGAGATGGAGCAGGCGCTCTCGCACGTCAGCGGCGAGGACGTGCAGGTGTTGTTCACGCCGCACCTCGTGCCGATGGTACGGGGCATCCTCGCGACCTGTTACGCGCGGCCGCAGGTCGCGGGCCTCACCACCGAGGCGCTGCTCGACGCGTACCGCGAGTTCTACCGGGGTGAGCCGTTCGTGGTCGTCACCGACGGCTCGCCGTCCACCAAGGCGGCCACCGGTTCGAACTCCGTCTTCGTGACCGTCCGGAACGACCCGCGTACCGGCACCGTGCTCGCGCTCGGTGCGATCGACAACCTCGTGAAGGGCGCGTCGGGCCAGGCCATCCAGAACGCCAACCTCGTCCTCGGCATCCCCGAGACCACCGGACTCCCGACGATCGGCCTCATGCCGTGAGGAGCAAGCCGTGAGCGTCACTTCCGTACCGGGCTTCGAGGCGGGCGGGCTCGCCTCGGGGATCAAGCCCTCGGGCAACGCCGACCTGTCGATGATCGCCACGGTCGACCGCGCCGCGGTCGCGGCCGCGGGCGTGTTCACCTCCAACCTCGTGGCCGCCGCGCCCGTGCAGATCACCCGCCGGCACCTCGCCGACGGCCGAGCCGCCGCGGTCGTGCTCAACTCCGGAAACGCCAACGCGGCGACGGGCGAGCAGGGCCGGCGCGACGCGCTCCGCATGTGCGAGCTGACCGCTCAGGGTCTCGGCGTCGCGACGCACGACGTGCTGGTGTGCCAGACCGGTCTCATCGGCATCCCGATGCCCATGGCCCCGGTGGAATCGGGCGTGCCCCAGCTCACGCAGCAGCTGTCGGCCGACGCCGCGGGCGGTACTGCCGCGGCCGACGCCATCCTCACCACCGACACCGTGCGCAAGGAGACGCTGCAGACCGCGTCGCTCGACGGGCACACCGCACTCGTCGGTGGTCTGGCGAAGGGTGCGGCGATGCTCTCACCCGCGATGGCCACCATGCTCGCGGTGCTCACCACCGATGCCGCGGTCGAGCCCGATGCGCTGCACGTGCTGTTGCAGCAAGCGGTCACCAACAGCTTCAACGCGCTCGTCGTCGACGCGTGCCGCAGCACCAACGACACCGTGCTCGTGCTCGCCAACGGGAAGGCCGGCAACCCGGTGATCACTCGGGCCGGTGGTCCCGCGTTCCACGCGCTGGGTGACGCGCTCGCGGCGGCGTGCGCCGATCTCGCCCGGCAGATGGCCACCGACGCCGAAGGCGCCACCAAGCTCGCGTCGATCACGGTGCACGGCGCCCGCACCCCCGCCGAGGCGCAGCTCGCGGCGCGCACCGTCGCGTCGAGCCAGCTCGTGCAGTGCTCGCTCTACGGCAAGGACCCGTACTGGGGGCGCGTGATCTCCGAGCTCGGGGTGAGCGGAGCGATGTTCGACCCCGAGCAGGTCGACATCTCCTACAACGGTCACGTCGTCTGCGTGGACGGCATCGCCTACCCGCACGACGAAGCCGCGGTCGCGCTCACCATGGAGGGTCGCGACATCGCCATCGTCGCCGATCTGCACAACGGCAACTCCGAGGCCACGGTGCTGTTCACCGATCTCACCCACGCCTACGTCGACGAGAACATGGGGACGTCCTGATGGTCGACTTCCACGACGCGCGCATCCAGGAGAAGGCGGGCATCCTCTCCGAGGCGCTCCCGTACATCCGGGAATTCTCCGGGAAGACCGTCGTCGTCAAGTACGGCGGCAACGCGATGGACGATCCCGCGCTGGCCGACCTGTTCGCCACCGACATCGTGCTCATGCGCCTCGTGGGCATGAACCCCGTCGTCGTGCACGGCGGCGGTCCACAGATCACCGACCTGATGCGCCGACTCGGCAAGGAGCCCGAGTTCGTCGACGGGTTGCGCGTCACCGACGCCGAGAGCGTCGACATCGTGCGTATGGCGCTGGTCGGGAAGGTCAATCGCGAGATCGTGTCCGCGCTCAACCAGCACGGCTCGTACGCGGTCGGGCTCTCCGGCGAGGACGCCGGCCTCATCAAGGTCACCATGCGCGACGAGCGGCTCGGCTTCGTCGGCGATGTCGAGTCGATCGACCCGTCGATCATCGAGCGGCTCACCCGCGAGGAACTCATCCCCGTGATCGCGACCGTCGGCGTCGATCACGAGGGCCAGGCCTACAACGTGAACGCCGACACCGTCGCCGGCGCGATTGCCGCCGCGCTGCCCGCGGAGAAGCTCGTGTACCTCACCAATGTCGAGGGTCTCTACTCGGACTACCCCGACCAGGCGTCGCTCATCTCGAACATCGACATCGCCGGGTTGGAGCAACTCGAGGCCGACGGCAAACTCTCCGAGGGCATGATCCCGAAGATCCACTCGTGTGTCGACGCGCTGCGAAACGGCGTCGCGCGCGCCCACATCCTCGACGGTCGCATCCCGCACGCGCTGCTGCTCGAGTTCTTCACCCGCGAGGGCGTCGGAACGATGGTGACCCCGTGAACTTCGACCAGATCAGGGCGCTCGACGCCGACCACGTGATGCAGACGTACGGGCGGTTGCCCGTCGCGTTCGTACGCGGCGAGGGCACGAAGCTGTGGGACAGCGAGGGCAACGAGTACCTCGACTTCCTCGGCGGCCTCGCGGTCACGTCGCTCGGTCACGCGAACCCCGCGGTGGCCGACGCGATCGCCGAGCAGGCCCGCACGCTGCTGCACGTGTCGAACCTCTACTTCAACGAGTGGCAACCCCAGGTGGCGGAGAAGCTCGACGAGCACCTCGGCGGCAACGGCCGCGTGTTCTTCTCGAACTCGGGCGCCGAGGCGAACGAGTGCGCGATCAAGCTGGCCCGCCGCTACGGGCAGGCCAACGGCGGCCCCGACCGCTTCCACGTGCTCTCCGCGTGGGGCTCGTTCCACGGCCGCACGCTCACCACGCTCGCGGCCACCGGCCAGCCGCAGAAGCAGGAGACGTTCCAACCGTTGCCCACCGGGTTCCGTCAGGTGGTCTTCGGCGACCTCGACGCGCTCGCCGCGGCGATGGACGAGCGGGTCTGCGCGGTCATGCTCGAACCCATCCAGGGCGAAGGTGGTGTGCAGCCGTGCCCGCCCGGGTACCTCGAAGGCGTGCGCGCACTGTGCAACGAGCGCGAGGCCTTGCTGATCGTCGACGAAGTGCAGACCGGTCTCGGCCGCACCGGGAAGTGGTTCGGCTTCCAGCACTCGCCGGGTGTCGCGCCCGACATCGTGACCATGGCCAAGGCCCTCGGCAACGGTGTGCCGATCGGCGCGTGCTGGGCGCGCGCCGACGTCGCGTCGGCGTTCAAGGCCGGCGACCACGCCACCACCTACGGCGGCCAGCCCCTCGCGGCGCGGGCCGCGTTCGCGGTTCTGGAACAGATGGAGATGCTCGACGTACCCGCGCGGGCGGCGGCGGCGGGGGAGCGCCTCTGCGCGAAGCTCGCCGCGGTGCCCGGCGTGGCGAGCGTGCGGGGTGTCGGCCTGCTCGTGGCGGCGGAACTCGACGAGGGCATCGAAGCCGGGCCGGTCGCGCTCGAGTGTCTCGCCGCCGGCCTCGTGGTCAACGCGGTCACACCCACGGCCCTTCGGTTCGCCCCGTCGCTCCTCGTGTCCGACGCGGAGATCGACGCCGCGGTCACGATCCTCCAGGTGGTCCTGTCATGAGGGTGGTCTTGTCATGAGGGTGGTCCGGTCATGAGTGCAACCCGGTTGCTGGAGATCGACGATCTCACGCCTGCGGAGTTCACCGCGCTGCTCGACACTGCGAGCGCGTGGAAGGCCGACCCGTCGGCGGTGCCGCCCTTGCTCGCGGGCCAGGGCGCCGCCCTGATCTTCGAGAAGCCGTCGGCCCGCACCCGCGCCTCCACCGAGATGGCGGTCGTCGGCCTCGGTGGCCACCCCATCTACATCCGGGGTGAGGAGGTCGGCATCGGAGTGCGCGAGACCGTCCCCGACGTCGCCCGCACCTACGCTTCCTTCTGCGCGGTCATCGCGGCTCGGGTGTTCGACCACACCACGCTCGAAGAGATGGCGGCCGTGTCGCCGGTGCCGGTCGTGAACCTGCTCTCGGATCGCGCCCACCCGCTGCAGGCGGTCGCCGACTTCCTCACGCTGCGCGAGCTGTGCGGCACGCTCGAGGGTCGGCGCCTGGTGTACGTCGGCGATGGCAACAATGTGGCCGCGTCGCTCGCGTTCGGCGCGGCGATGACGGGGGTGGAGCTCACCGTGGCGTCGCCTCCCGGCTACGAGCTCGACGAGCTGGTCGTGAGCCAGGCCCGCAACCTCGGTGGTCACGTGGAGCTCACCACCGATCCGCACGAGGCCGTGCGCGACGCCGATGCCGTGTACACCGACGTGTGGACGTCGATGGGGCAGGAGGAGGAGACCGCGCTGCGGGTCGCCGCCTTCGAGGGCTACACCGTCGACGAGGACCTCATGGCGGCGGCGGGGGAGCAGGCGTGGTTCCTGCACTGTCTGCCGGCGCACCGGGGTGAGGAGGTGAGCGCGGGCGTCATCGACGGCCCACGCTCGGCGGTGTGGCAGCAGGCCGCCAACCGCATGGACGCAGCCCGGGCGGCGCTCGCCCACGTCCTGCGAGCCGACAGTCTCAGCGTGGGAGGAGAGTGATGGCAACCCTGGGCAAACCCCAGCGTCAGCACCGCATCGCCAAGCTGCTGGAGGAGCAGGTGATCTCCAGCCAGGTGCAGCTCGTCGACATGCTCGCGGGCGACGGCGTGGTGGCCACCCAGGCCACCGTGAGCCGTGACCTCGAGGAGCTCGGGGCGGTCAAGGTGCGCATTCCGGGCGGGGCGACCGCGTACGCCATCCCCGAACACGCCAAGGAACGCACCGCCCCCGACGATCTCCTGCGCCGGGTCATGGGCGAATTCGTGGTGGAGGTGTCGCACAGCGCGAACCTCGTGGTGTTGCGGACGCCGCCCGGGTCCGCGCACGTGGTGGCCTCCGCGCTCGACCGCGCGGGTCTCGCCGAGGTGCTCGGCACCGTGGCGGGCGACGACACGATCATCCTGGTGACCGCCGAGCACATCGGTGGCGCCGCAGTTGCAGCTGAGCTCGCATCCCTCGCGGGCTTGTAGAAGGGAAACACGATGGCGAAGCGAGTTGTGCTCGCGTACTCCGGTGGCCTCGACACGTCGGTGGCCGTGCGTTGGATCAAGGAGGAGTGGGGCTTCGACGTGGTCGCGCTCGCGGTCGACGTGGGCCAGCAGGCCGACGACCCGTGGGACGAGATCAAGGCCCGTGCCCTGGCGGCCGGCGCCATCGAAGCCCGTGTCGTCGACGCGCGCGCCGAGTTCGCCGACGACTACCTGGTGAACGCGATCGCCGCGAACGCGCTGTACGAAGGCAAGTACCCCCTCGTGTCCGCGTTGTCGCGTCCGGTCATCGCCCGGCACCTCGTGCTCGCGGCGCGCGAGTTCGGCGCCGAGGCCGTTGCCCACGGCTGTACCGGCAAGGGCAACGACCAGGTGCGCTTCGAGGTGTCGTCGCGCGCGCTCGCGCCCGACCTCGACGTACTCGCGCCCGTGCGCGTGTGGGGCATGAACCGCGACGACTGCATCGATTACGCGGCGAAGCACGGCATCCCGATCAGCGTCACCAAGAAGAGCCCGTACTCGATCGACGAGAACCTCTGGGGTCGCGCCATCGAGTGCGGCATGCTCGAGGACCCGTGGGTGGCGCCGCCCGCCGACGCCTACGCGCTCACCCGCGCCATCGAGGACGCGCCGCGCGAGGCGAAGGAGATCGTCGTCCGCTTCGAGCAGGGCGTGCCCGTCGCGCTCGACGGCGTCGTGAAGCCGCTGCACTCGCTCATCACCGAGTTGGGGAACGAGGTGGGCGCCTACGGCTGGGGCCGCCTCGACATGGTGGAGAACCGTCGCGTCGGCATCAAGAGCCGTGAGACCTATGAGTGCCCGGGTTCGCTCGCGGTGCTGCTCGCGCATGCCGACCTCGAGTCGATCGTGCTCGAGCGCGACCTCATGCGCGAGAAGGCTCGCCTCGAGCCCCGCTTCGCGGAGCTGGTGTACGACGGCCTGTGGTACTCGCCGCTCAAGGAGGGCCTCGACGCCTTCATGTCCTACTGCCAGCGCTTCGTGACCGGTGACGTCCGCCTGCGCCTCGAGCCGGGCCGTTGTTTCGTGGCCGGCCGCCGCGCCGACCAGGGCCTCTACAACCACGACCTCGCCACCTACGACGCGAGCGACTCGTTCCGTCACCAGGACAGTGAGGGTTTCGTGCGCCTGTGGGGTCTCTCGGTCGAGACGTGGTCGCGCGAGCAGGGCGGGCCCATCACCGGCGGCGTATCGGGGCAGGACGGGGTGTCGTGACCCTCTGGCACGGTCGCTTCGCCGAGGGGCCAGCCGAGGAGCTCCTCGCGTTCACCGAGAGTCTGTCGTTCGACCAGCGCCTCGCGCCCGACGACATCAACGGTTCGCGCGCGCACGTGGCGATGCTCGGTCGCGTCGGGATCCTCGACGACGCCGAGGTCGCCGCGGTGCTCGCGGCGCTCGATGAGGCCGAGCGGGAGCTGGCCGACGGTTCGTTCGCGTTCGTGGCGTCCGACGAGGACATCCACACCGCGGTCGAGCGACGGGTCACCGAAATCGCCGGTGCCGCGGGGGCGAAGCTCCACACCGGGCGCAGTCGCAACGACCAGGTCGCGACCGCGCTGCGGCTGTGGCTGCAACGCGAAGGCCGCGACGTGGTGCGGCTGCTGCTCGAACTGGAGTCGGTGCTCCTGGCGTGCGCGGCGCGGGCCGAGGACATCTACGTCCCCGGCTACACGCACCTGCAGCGCGCGCAACCGGTGCTGCTCGCGCACCACTTCCTCGCGCACTTCTGGGCGTTCTCGCGCGACGTCGACCGCTGGTTCGACGCGCTGTTCCGCGCCGACGTGTCGCCGTTGGGCGCGGGCGCGCTCGCCGGTTCGAGCCTCCCGCTCGACCCCGACAGCACCGCCGCCGCGCTCGGGTTCGCGAAGCGATTCGACAACTCGCTCGACGCCGTGAGCGACCGTGACTTCGTGGCCGAGGCGCTGTTCGTGTGCACCCTCGGCCAGGTGCACCTCTCGCGCCTGGGCGAGGAGATCGTGCTCTGGACGAGCGACGAGTTCGGCTTCCTGAAGCTGGCCGACGCGTACAGCACCGGTTCGTCGATGTTGCCGCAGAAGAAGAACCCCGACATCGCCGAGCTCGCGCGCGGCAAGGCGGGGCGTCTCATCGGTGATCTCACCGGACTGCTGGCCACGCTCAAGGGCCTCCCGCTCGCGTACAACCGCGACCTGCAGGAGGACAAGGAGCCGCTGTTCGACGCGATCGACCAGCACCGGCTGGCGCTCGGCGCCATCGCCGGGTGCCTCGCGACCTGCGAATTCGTGCCCGATCGCATGCGGGAAGCGGCCGACACCAAGTTCGCCGCGGCGATCGATCTGGCCGAGCACCTCGTGGAGCAGGGCGTCCCCTTCCGCGACGCGCACGCGCGCGTAGGGGAGCTGGTGCGGGCGGCGGCCGAACGCGGCGTCGCGCTCGACGAGCTGGTGATGACTGCGCCCGATCTCGGGCCTGACGCGCTCGCGCTGTTGGAGCCGGGGGCCGCGGTGCTGCGGCGGAGCACGCCCGGTGGCGCCGGCCCCGGGCCGGTCGCCGTGCAGATGGCCGCGGCCCGGGCCCGCTTCGACGAGATGGTCACCCGGCTGGGGGCCTGAGCCCGCCGTGCCCGTGCGAAGCCGCGCGCTCCCGCGCTCGTTCTTCGCACGCGACTCGCGGGTGCTCGCGCCCGAGTTGCTCAACAAGGTGCTGGTGCGGCGGCCCATCGGTGAGCCCGCGGGGGAGGCCACCGTTCCGCTGCTCGCGGCCCGGATCGTCGAGGTCGAGGCCTACTGCGGCGCCGAGGATGCGGGCAGTCACGCGTACCGGGGGCAGACCGCCCGCAACGCCACCATGTTCGGGCCCGCCGGTCACCTGTACGTGTACTTCACCTACGGCATGCACTGGTGCGCCAACGCGGTGGCGGGGGAGCCGGGCACTGCATCAGCCGTCCTCCTGCGTGCCGCCGCGCCGCTGGAGGGCCTCGACGTGATGCGCGCCCGGCGCCCGAAAGCGCGCCGAGACCGCGACCTGTTGTCCGGCCCGGCGAAGTTGTGCGCCGCTTTCGGGATCACCGGCGCCCTCGACGCCGCCGACCTGACCAAGGGGGAGCTCCGCATCCTCGACGACGGCACGCCGCCGCCGGCCGTCCCCCTCGTGACCACCCGTATCGGCCTCGCCGCGGGCAAGGGCGACGAACACCCCTGGCGCTTCGGCGTGTCCGCCGACCCCAACCTCTCCCGCTGACCGATCGATTCGTTTTGGCGTCACCAGATGTCGCCAGGGCGACGCGTGGTGACGCCAAAACCGTCGGGGACGAGGCACGCGGGTAGCGTTCCGGGGTCTATGAGCGCCGTTCCCGTCGAAGAGCAGCTCCGGATCCTGCGCACCGGCACCGTCGACCTCATCACCGAGGCCGACCTCCGCCGCAAGCTCGACACCGGTCGTCCGCTGCGGGCGAAGCTGGGCATCGACCCGACGGCATCCGACATCCACCTCGGCTTCGCGGTGGTGCTGCGCAAGCTCCGCCAGTTCCAGGAGCTGGGCCACACCGCGGTGCTGATCATCGGTGACTTCACGGCCCAGGTGGGCGACCCCACCGGGAAGTCGGCCACCCGGCCCCGCCTCTCCAAGGAGGAAGTCGAGGGCTTCGCCGCCACCTACGTGGAGCAGGCGAAGCGGATCCTGCTCGAGGACAACCTCGAGATCCGCCGGAACTCCGAGTGGCTCGGCACCATGGGCATCGAGGACGTCCTCCGCCTCGCGGCTCGCACCACGGTCGCCCGCATGCTCGAGCGGGACGACTTCTCGAAGCGCTACCAAGGCGGGGTGCCCATCTCGGTGATGGAGTTCATGTACCCGCTGTTGCAGGGCTGGGACTCCGTCATGGTGCAGGCCGACATCGAGCTCGGTGGCACCGACCAGCTGTTCAACAACCTCATGGGCCGCACGCTGCAGGGCCAGGAGGGCCAGGAGGGGCAGTGCGTGCTCACCACGCCGCTGCTCGAGGGCCTCGACGGCGTGCAGAAGATGTCGAAGTCGCTCGGCAACTACGTGGGGATCGACGAGGCGCCGGGGGAGCAGTTCGGCAAGCTCCTGAGCATCCCCGACGAGCTGATGCCGCGCTACTTCACCCTCACCACCGGCTGGCATCCCGACCGGATCGACGAGGTGATCACCGCGCTGGCCGCGGGCGACCTCGCCCCCGTGGATGCCAAGCGCCTGATGGCCCGCACGGTCGTCGACCTGTACCACGGTGACGGCGCCGGGGCGGCGGCGGAGGCGGAGTTCGACCGGGTGTTCCGCTCGCACGACGCCCCCACTGACATCCCCGAGGTCACGATCCCGGCCGCGGAGTACCGCGACGGCACGGTGCGCCTCTATCGGGTGCTGGCGCTCGCCTTCCCGAAGACGGTGCCCTCCAACAAGGAGGGCAAGCGCAAGATCGAGCAGGGCGGCGTGCGCCTCGACGGCGAGGTCGTGGCCGACCCCGACCTCGAGCTCACCTCCGACGAGTTGGCCGGCCGCACCCTGCAGCTCGGCAAGCGCAACTGGGCACGGATCCTCTAGCGCCCTGCGGTCGCCGGCAGCCTCGGGAGCCGCCGCGCAGAGCGCCTAGAACCAGAGGACCCAGCTGAGGAGCGAGAAGGCCACGATCGCCACGATGACGATCAGGGCGGTCCAGAACATCCAGCCCTTGTTGCGCACGCCGAAGTTGCCGACCACGGCCTGCTGCTCCTTGCGGAGCGCGTACTGCTGTTCCTTGGGCGTGCCCACCTTCGGCTGGTGCTTGCGGCCCTTCTTCTTCATCCCGGACGATCCCATGGGCGGGGAGACTATCGTCCTGTCCGGAAACGGGTGACCTCGGCCGAGTGACCGTCCGGCGAACCCGGCTCGGCAACGAGTGGAGTCGGCCCGGCCCCGGGAAATCCTCGGAATTTCCCGGAATTCGTCCGCCCCGAGTTGCAGTTCACCTTCGCACCCCGTAGTATTTCCAATCCGCCGAGAGAACACCTCACGGCGGATTGACACGGACGCTGCTCGGTGATTCGGCCCTCTGGGGCCGGCCACGGGTCTGAGAGACCAACGAGTAGTGAGTGTCGGCTCGGCGCTCCAGTTCGGATGCTCGCTTCGGCGTGCGCGGACGGTGTCGAGCGGATGGCTCCTTGAAAACGGAACAGTGACGCCAAAAGCCAGTGCGGGCGTGTCGCGAGACACGTCACACCGAAATTCCGCACGGCGAGACCCCCTCGGGGGCCGCCGTGCAAAGTTGCCAACCGGAGCAGAAGTGATCCGGAAGGCAGCTCTCCGATTTCAGGCCGGCCCGCTTGCGGGACGGTTGAGATCTTGATGGAGAGTTTGATCCTGGCTCAGGACGAACGCTGGCGGCGCGCCTAAAACATGCAAGTCGAACGAGAAGCCCGGGCTTGCCCGGGTGGAAAGTGGCGAACGGGTGAGTAACACGTGAGGAACCTGCCCTGAAGACCGGGACAACATCGGGAAACCGTTGCTAATACCGGATACCTTCGATTGATCGCATGTTCGATCGAAGAAATGGATTCCGCTTCAGGATGGCCTCGCGGCCTATCAGTTTGTTGGTGAGGTAACGGCTCACCAAGACGACGACGGGTAGCTGGTCTGAGAGGATG
>Ga0302322_100004103_pt1 | contig 12593 bp, 7 predicted proteins | sample Fen_T0_2_FD_203757 | JGI IMG/M metagenome (GOLD analysis project Ga0302322, IMG submission 203757) | Peat permafrost microbial communities from Stordalen Mire near Abisko, Sweden - Fen_T0_2 | ecosystem: Environmental > Terrestrial > Soil > Wetlands > Permafrost | place: Sweden: Abisko...
GAGGAGGCCGGTGAGGGGCGGGCTACTGTCGGGCGGCGATGTGCACGTCCTTGATGGCCTCGCGGAAGCGCAGTTCCACCTCCTTGACCTGCAGATCGACCTCGATGAGGCGCTTGACGACAACATCCAGGCGCGTCGATGCCTTGGCCAGACGGGTGGTCAGGGTCTTGCGCAGATCGTCCGCGGCCTTGTTCTTCTCGATGGCCTTGATGTTGTCGCGGGTTTCCTCCGTGGAGCGTTCGAGCTCCTGCTGTTCGCCGCGCAGGCGGCCCGTCTCGTCGGTGAGTTTCTTCCAGTCGTTGCGCAGGCCAAAGGCGCTCTTGAGGGCCGCGGAGCTGGCCTGGTCGGCGTCGGGCGCATTCAGGTAGCCCTTGACCGCTTCTTCGGCGAGCGGCGATAGCCAATCCACCGCCTGCTGTTGTCCCTGCCGTTCGTCGAGGACGAGGGTAGCGGTGGCCTGCGGTGCGAGCTGGATGGGCACGAGCGCGCTGGCCGTGCCCAGGTTGTCCTCGGTGTCTTTCGGCGGGTTGAGCAATTTGCTGCCCGACTGGCGCGGGTGCTTGAGCCACAGCTTGGCGGTGCGAGCATTGCCGCTCTTGAGGGTGTAGCGCGTGCGCGGTCCCACCTGGCGCTTGACGACGAGCTGGCTCATCTCGATCTGATAGAGGGTCGAACCTTCCTGGATGTACTCGACGTTGCGTTCAACCGCGAGGCTTTGCTCCAGCGCGAAGGGCACGGTGGCGCTGGCGCCCGCGGGAAGGCCGTCGATCACGCCCTGGCCAAGGAAACCGCCCTCGCCAAAGAACGCCAGGGGGCCGCGTTCGAGCAAGCCGCCGGTCTGGTTGGTGAAGCGGGCCACGCGGAAGGGGTGGGCGGCCGACTCAGGCACGCCGGGATCGGGCGCGAAGAGAAAAGAGGACTCGCCCGCTACTTCTTTGTCCAGAAGCAACAGCATGGTGGCGCTGCCGTTGGGGACGGTCACGGGATTGGGCAACTCGTAGCGGGTGGCGCCGCCGGTGACAGCCACGGCGGCGAGCGCGGCCAGGTTGCGCGGACGCGAGGGCGCCGCACCGTAGGGCGCGTTGGCAGCCAACGACCGTTTGCCCATCTTGCCTTCTTCGCCTTTGTGGATCGTTCCCATGCCGCGCAAGGATCCGGATTTCTTGTCCGCCGTGGCCTTGGCCATCGCTTTTCCGCCTCCTGCTCCTGGTCCCGACGAAGCAGCCTCCTCCATATCCATCATTTGCATGGGCGCGGCCATGACGGGCGCAGGCGGCGGTGGTGGCGCTTCGGCCAGGCTGGTTTCGGATTGAGGCACCACGGCCATCACCTCGTTGCCCTCCACCAGGATGGGCCGGCCGGGGATCACGGGTGTCTCCAGCTGGGTCTGCAAGGCCAGGGGTGCGTCGGCGATGACGGTCAGGCGCGTGTTGCGCCAGTCCTCGCCCGACAGGTTCTGCACGATGCCCCACACTTGCAGGTGCACCTTCTCCTTCTCCAGCACCAGGCGGTACGACGGCCGCCATACCGGAGCCTCGGCGATGTAGCCCACCGCCAAATCGTGCTCGCTGCCGTCGAGCTCCATGACGACGGTTTCAAGACGCTTCTTGGGATCTTTGGCAACAGCGGTCTTCTTGGCGTCGCCGTCATCAGGCTGTGGCTCCACATCTTCCTCCCGGTGCAGCGGGAAGGACGCGGCCCGCACCGAGCTGCCGCCCTTCTCCATGACCGCGAAGCTGGCCAGAAAATCGCCGACCTCGTCGCCGCGTACGCGGAAGCTGACCTTGTCGCCGCTCACCCGGCCTTCGCGTTCAAAATAGGCCACACCGTTGCGGTAGATGACCACACGCTTGAGGGCCAGGCCGTCAGCCTCGACCGGTGGCTTCGTGGCGCAAGAGGCGGCAAGAAATGAGGGAAACAGCGAAGCGAGGCCGAGGGCGAGCAGGGCGCGATTTCTCATGGCCGCGGATCATCGGCCAGTTTCTGACCCGGCGCAAGCGCACGGGCGCTCCTCAGAGATTGGTGCCCACGTTGCCGATGGAGAGGCTGGGGCCGAAAATCAGGGACCAGTGCGTGGCGTTGCGGGGTGTGTCCGCGCCCTGGGGCGTGTACGCGTATTCGTTGCGGAATTCGTAGGCGCCCCACAGGTGCACGCCCACGGCCGCACCTTGGCCGATGTCCACGCGCAGGCCAAGACCCATCAAGGTGTCGAGGGTGCGCGGGAAGGCGGCGTTGCCGTTGTCCTGCTGGGGGATGAGGCTGGCGCCGAGAACGCCGACTTCGAGGCCGAGCAGACCTTCCTTGCCTTGCCGGTCAAGCCACGTCAGGCGGCCGAGCACGCCGAAATTCAAGGTCATGGAGGCCACGGGTTCGTTCATGCGGTACAAGCCGGCCGGGATGGTCAGGCTGACGAAGAGGCGGGCATAGCCGCCTTCCAGCGTGGCGGACCACTGCACCGACGGTGGCCCTTGCTTGGACGTGGTGCTGAGCACATAGCGGGCCTCGTCGGCCACGTGCGAGATGCGCACCGTGATCTGGTCGAATTGCTCGGCGGCTCCCTTGAGATAGAAGCTGCGCGCTTCGCCGCCCGGATGCAGGACCATGCGTTCGTTGATGCTGGCGTCGCTCTTCTTGGCCCCGCTCGCTTTGGCCACCTCGACTTCCAGGACAATTTCTTGTTGTCCATCGTCGGGGCTCAGGCGCTGCTGCTGAATGACCACGTGGCAGGTGTTCCGCGCCGAGTACGGGATACGAAAGGGCCGGCCGGGCGGGATGGCGTGGGGAATCCCCGTGGCATCGGCGCAAATGAATTCAGCCAGCGGCTCCTTGCGTTCGGCGGTGGCGGTGAATGGAACCGGAACGCTGGCTTCGCGCAAAGGTCTTTGCACGGACTCGGTGAGGATGGCCAGGTTCACGTCGGCGAATTCCTTGGGCAAGTCCAGCCGGCGGAAGCCGTAGCGCAGGCTCACGAACCCGCCACCGTTCTTGTCTCCGCGTAGGAAGGTGGCGCCCTTGTCGGTTCGCAGGGTGTAGACGCCGGGCAGATCGAGAGGGACGAGGCGCGCGTGGGGCACACCGGCCACGGACCACAGGGCCTCGCGATTGGTCGGGATGAAATTGATGGGACCTCCGCCAGGGATCTCCAGCGTGGATTGGGGCCGGGGAGGCGGCACGGTGGGCGTGATCACGCTGCCGATCACGGCCGCGAGCGAATCGGCGCGCGACACCGTGAGGGTGAGATTCCCGGCCGCCAGTTGGCCGGTGCGGAGAAGGACGTAGTCCGCATCGACGCCGTGGACTTCGCGTACCACTTCGGCGGGATCCATGCCTGCCAACCAGCGCAGCCGGGCCGTTCCGCGACAGCGCGGATCCATCTTCACGAGAATTTGGGATTCATCGGATTCGCGCACCGGGGGGCCCGAAACCACGGACAGCGGGCAACGCAGGAGCGTGAAGTTGGCGCTGGCGGTGTTCTCGCTTTTCCCCCCGTGGGACACGGTGAAACGAGGCGCGAGCCGGGCGGTGATGGTGAGATGGGTCGCCAGCGAGGGCACGCCGCGCACCATGATGCCGGCATCTCCCAGCTCGCAACGGGCGAGACCGCAATCCACGCTGGCGACGCTTCCCGGGTGAAGGACAGCCACCGTCCCTGTCCCCTGCGAGACATCGAGCATGTCCGCGGCGGTAAAAACCTGTCCCAGCACGATGCTCGCCGGGCGCAGGACCCAAGACGTGGTGTCCACGCGCTGACCACGACCATCGTAGGTCGTGACGTCGGTCCCCGCCTTGGCACCGGCGGGCAACCAGCGAAAGACGGTGTCCATAGGCAGGTCGCGATCGACGGGCACGGCACAAGACTGCGTCTTGCCAGCGAGCGAGGGCGCGAGGCAGGCTTCCTGCCCTTTGCGTTTCTCCGCTTGCCAGAGGATCTGACTTTGGTCGAGGTGCTGGCCCTTGTATTCGATGCGCCCTTCATCCGGGAATAAGGTGACGCTTGCTGGATCGATCTCTGGCCAAGGCTCGGTCACGATCATGGTGACCGGGCTCGCGGCGCGGGCACAGGCGCCCGCATCGTCGGCGACGGAGATCATCGTAATGCGGCCGCTGGTACTTGCGCTGGCTGGCGGTTGCACCGTCTTGCGGGCCGAGTCGGTCGACCATCCTTCGGGTGGTGAACCGCACAGCACGCGCTCCTTTCCCACCGGCACGGGCCTGCCGCCCTCGGGAACCTGGATGGTTTCGGCCTGGGCCAGGCCAGCGCAGACCAAGGACAAAAGGAAAGTGGAGATCAGGCATGGTTTCTGCACGAAGCGACACCCTACCAAGCTCCAGTCGGAGCGTCGAATCTGCGGCGACTGGCGGTCAGCTACTTGGCGCGGGCTTGGCGCCCAAGGCGCGCAAGCTCGGCCTTGAGCTTGGCGATCTCCTCGCCCTGCGCCTGCACCGCGGCCACCAGCATGCTGGCATAGCCGTACAGGTCCACCATGTTGCCGTCGCGATCGACCGCGGGACTTCCGGGCACGTCCTCGATGATGAAGCCAAGGTGGCGTTTGCCGGCCAGGGCGGGATCGCGATACTCGTAGGTGGCCAGCTTGAAGTGCGCCAGATCTTCCGCTAGGCGCTGTCGATCACGCGGTTCCAGGTAGACGATCTCTTTCTTCGCCCGACGAGAGGAGACGGGACACGGCCCACCATTGGCGGTGTACCAAGCGCCCTGTTTGCAAGTACGCGCGTTGCCGGTGCCGCACGCATAGGTGCAGGTCTTGCCGTCGGTGGGGCAGGCGGAACCGAGCAAGGGAATGCCAGCCGGACAGGCCGTGTCGGCGTTGGGCGCGGCACAATGCCAGGTCGGATCGCCAGCGCACGAAGTGACGGGTCCGTTCGTGCAATTCGTGCACGCACAGGTCAGGTCGCCGTAGGTGCAATAGGCTCCTTCCGTCGGGCATGCCTGGCCAGCGGCGGCGTCGCGCGTGGCCGGGCAGGTGACCGGTGGAAGTTGCACGCACTTCGCTTGCAACACCGACCAGACTCCGCCGGTGCAGGTGGCGCTGGCGCGGCAGCTGGGACGCGGATCGGTTCCATACTCGCACGTCAGGCCCTCGGTGCACGGCCAGGTACTGATTTGTGAAATATCCGCCGGGCAGGCGGCCGTCGCTGTCGCGCACGCGCCGTCCGCCGTCTTGGAGACGCCAGCGCCGCGGCGATCGCAGTCGCTGGGGTAGGTCTTGCCGTCGCATCCGCACACCGGTGAATAGATGGCCGGACAGATGCCGCTACCCGTGGCAACGCATGTTCCCGCCCCATCGGGGGTCTTGCCACAAGCCGGCATGTCGCAGAACTGGCCCGTCGGACAGCTCAGACCCGCGAAGCCTCCACACATCTGGCTGGTGGTGCCGCCGGTTCCCGACGAACCCCCGGAACCGCCGCTTCCGGTCTTGCCGCCCGTACCGACGCTGCCACCTGTCCCCGGCGCTCCTCCTGTCCGCGCTCCACCACTACTGGCTCCACCTTGAGAAGGCCCGCCGTCGGCACCGCCCGTGGCGCCGCCCGTCAGCCCGCTTTTGTCGCATCCTGCCCCAGAGAAAAGAATGGCGGCCCCAAGGCCGCACATGATCGCCAGCTTGTTCATGGTTTCACCCTTTCGCATACCAACAGCAAGGTTCGTTCCACCCGCGACGTCGGCTTGTGGCCAGAAAAGCTCTGGCCCAATGGGCGTCGGGAACCCAAGACTCTCAGAAACCTGAGACGTCCGCTCAATTAATACCAGAGCTGGAACTTGCCGCTCATGTGCACTGCCTGCGCCGAGTGGGTATCCTGGTCGCATGGACAAGCGCGCATGGGGGCTCGGACTGTTCTTGGTTGCGTCGGCCGCGGCCTGCGGGTTGTCCAGCAAGGGCGGCTACTCGGGACCGGTCGCCACGGCACCGGCGGATTCCTGCGGCAGTCTGCGCATGACCTATTACGATGCCAGCAAGAGCGGCTGGTGCGAGTTCGACCGCACGCTCGCGATCCTGCCCGACTTCGTGCGCGCGGGCTTGACCACCGCCGTCGCCGAACCCTGGAACGGCGGCTCCTACGGTGGCGTGGCGGGCGAGTCGTGCGGCGAGTGCTGGGAGGTGGCCACCTTGGGCGGCACGCACACCATCATGGTGCACGACCTTTGTCCCATCGAGGGCAACCCCATCTGCGCCGGCGATCACTTCCACTTCGATCTCTCGTCCGAATCGGCCCAGGCCCTCGACGTCAATGGGGTCAACGAAGGCAGCGCGCGCCGGGTTCCCTGCCCGGTGACCGGCACCATGTACTTGCAGCTCTTGGATCGCAACCAGTGGGGCTATGTCCGCTTCCAGGTGGTCAATCACCGCATTCCCGTGCGCAACGTGGAATTCCGAACCGTGGGTGGGGGCACGTGGTATCCGGCTCGGCGCAGCGGCGGCGCCTGGGACATTCCCGACAACGGCGACGGCTTCACCAGCGGTGGTGCGGGCGGTGTTTTTCGCATCACCAGCGCGCAGGGCGAGATCTTGGAAACGCCGAACACGCTGACCTACGCCTCCGCCATCGGTTCGGTGTTCGACCTAGGCGCGCAGTTCACGGACCAGGCCGCCGCGGGTGGCGCGGTCTGCACCTTCGAGCCGCCGCCGGTGTACATCGATGCCTACGGCGGCATCACCAACGTCAAGTGGCAGATGAATCCCTGGGGCAACGCCAAGGCCAGTGAAACCACCGCGAACTGCAGGAGCGGTTCGTGCCTTCGCGTGCAGGGCCTGGCCGGCGCCAGCGGCTTTCACATCTACTATCCGCACACCTTCGCCACCACACTGTGGAAGTCGTTGACCCTGAACGTGCGCGCCGAGAAGGGGTCGGGAAAGTTGCAGGTGGCTGCCAGCAACGACGGGCAAACCTGCACCATGACCAGCGTGGACCTCAGCGAGGCCTACGCCACCGTGACCCTGGATTTGGCCACCACGTGCGCGTCCCAATCCGAGCTCAACGCCGTCACGGTCTATGGTGACGCCTCGCTGACCGCGCTCTTCGACGACATCGCCTTTGTCCACTAGGTTGGCTCGGGCCGGTCACGCGTTCCGTGGCCTCATTCCTGTTGACAGCTCGGGCGCGGCCGGAAAGAAGTCCTTTGGAAAGCGCCAAGCCATCCGAGCGACAACCAAACAGCCATGCCAGCGCAGAATCTGACGGACACCCAAGGAACCCCGGGTGGGCCGTCGCCCAAGAGCTTCTATCGGCCCGACGTGGACGGTTTGCGGGCGCTCGCCATCCTGCCCGTCATCCTGTTCCATGCCGGTGCTTTCTGCCCGGGCGGTTTCGTCGGCGTCGATGTCTTCTTCGTCATTTCGGGTTACCTCATCACCCAAATCATCGAGCGCGAGCTTGGGGCCCACAAGTTCTCGGTGCTGGTCTTCTACCAGCGGCGCATCCGCAGAATCTTCCCCGCGCTGTTCGTCATGCTCGCGGCGGTGACCGCGATGGGCTACCTCTTCATGCCGCCCTTGGAACTGAAGGCGCTGGGCGAAACCCTGGTGGCCGCGTCTGCTTTCTCCTCCAACATTCTTTTCTATCGGTGGTCCGGCTACTTCGCACCCAACTCCGAGATCACGCTCTTGCTGCACACCTGGACGCTGTCTCTCGAAGAGCAGTTCTATGTCTGCTGGCCGCTCATTCTCGCGGCCCTCAGTCTGCCGGCGGCGGCGCGGTGGAAGATCCCAACCGCGCTGGTTGTTCTCGTCGGCACGCTGCTGCTCAGCGCACACTGGGTAGGCAGCAGTCCCAACGTGGCCTTCTACTTGCTGCCCTCCCGGGCGTGGGAACTGGCGCTGGGAGCCCTGCTCAGTTTCTCGCCCGTCGCCAGGATCGTGGTTCGCCTTCCACGCGCGCTGGCATCGGTGGCCTCGCTGGCCGGCATCGGTTTGCTGATAGTCGCCGTCATCACCTACAGCAGGGCGACACCGTTTCCCGGACTTGCGGCGCTCCTGCCCTGTGTGGGCGCGACGCTGGTCATCGCCGCGGGCGAAGGCGGCCCGTCCATCGGCGGCAAGTTCTTGTCGCTGCGGCCCTTGGTTTGGGTCGGCATGATGTCTTACTCGCTCTACCTGTGGCACTGGCCGATCTTTGTCTTCGGACACCTGCTCGCCAACCGGAGGCTGGATGCCAGCGAGCGCGGCGGTCTCGTGGTTCTTGTTTTCATCGTGTCCTGGTTGTCGTGGCGATTCGTCGAGAGCCCATTTCGCAACGCCCATGTCGCCAGAGCCAAGGTCAAATTTTGGGTGATGGGTGGCCTTGCCACGAGCGCCGTCTTTGTCGCCGCCGGTGCGGTCTTGTACCTGAGCAATGGTTTGCCAGCGCGCGGCCCCAACGTCGGCGATTTCGAGAGGGAGGCAGAGGCGCTGCAGAAGTCGCCTTGCCTGGCACATGGGGCGTCTCTTCCTGGCGCTCAGGGCTGCCTGCTCGGGGACAAAGCAACTGCGTCCCGGTACGACGTTGTTCTGTGGGGCGACTCGCACGCCGCTCACCTGGCACCCGCGTTCGTTGAAATCGGCCAGCACATCGGCGTGACCACCCGGCAAATCACCAAGGCCGGCTGCTCGCCGATTCTCGGCGTGCGATTCTTGCCATTCGACGAGATGCGGGCGGAATGTCCGGCCTTCAACGAGGCGGCGCTGCGGACTGTGCTGGCCGACAAAGACGTCCGCGTGGTGGTGCTCGCCGCCCGCTGGGAGGTCTTTGTCGCGGGGAACATCTTGCTTACCACCGACGGCACGCAGCCCTCGCCCGCAGCTTCGCGCCAGCGCTTGGTCAGCAGCCTGCGCACGCTGGTCACGGAATTGGTGGCCAGTGGTCGTCAGGTGATTCTTGTTGGCCAAGTCCCGTTGCCGCCGCCCGAGCTCATCGTCTGCACGGCCCGGGCACGTTTCAGAGGCCTGGACGAAAGTCGGTGCGCCGAAGCTCCCGCAAAGGTACGCGAGGCGACCGAAGATCTGGTGAACCAGGCGCTGAGCGAAGTCGTCGCGCGCTTTCCATCAGGGGTTCAGACCGTACACCCCTACGACGAGCTGTGCGGCCCACAGGGGTGCATGGTTCAGTCGAGCGGACAAATGCTCTACACCGATGAATTGCATCTCTCTTCGAGCGGCGCGCATCTTCTGGCGAACGGCCTGCAGAAGGCCGTCGCGACCGCCCTGGCCGAGGCCAAACAACCGTAAGCCGCTCAAAGGCGCGGCAGGCGCGGGATCATCAGCAGCATCAGGGCCACGGCGACGGCCCCGATGTAGAACGGCATGCGTAGCCCGAGGGAGTCGTAGAGTACGCCCCACAGCAGGGGACCGCTGGCGCGCGCCAGGGCGCCGGAGCTTTGCATCAGTCCCAAGGTCGCGCCTTGTTGGTCAGGGCCCACCCGGCGCGAGATGTAGCTGGAAACGCTGGGCATGTGCAGGGCGGTGCCGGCCGCGGTGACCGCCGAGGCCACGATGAACACGGAAAGACCGAGGCTGACGCTGAGACCGGCTAGGACGAAGCCGGCGGCCATCAGGAACAGCGCCGTGGCCAGCAGGCGGATCTCGCCGAAGCGCCGGTTGAGCTTGCCGATGAGCCCGCCTTGAACAATCACGGAAACCAGACCCACTAGGCCGAGTACGCGGCCGGTCCCCACCACGTTCATCTTGAATGCGTCCAGCGTGAACAGTCTGAACATGGACTGCACGCCCGAGAACCAGAAGATCGAGCTGAAGGCGATGATGAGAATGGGCGTCACGCCTGGCAGGCGCCCGACGGTACGCAAGGCCGCGAAGTCGATGATGGATAGCTTGCGCGCGGGCGCGGTGCGATTTTCAGGCGGCAGCGATTCTGGCAGATAGCGAAGCGCGAAGACGAGATTGACCACCGAGAGGGCGGCTGAGACAAAGGCGGGCAAGGTGCCCTGGTGGCCAATGACGTGGAAGTGGCCCAGCTCGCCGCCGATGAAGGGGCCGATCATGAAGCCCAGACCGAAGCCCATGCCGATGATACCCATGCCCTTGGCCCGTTCGCGGGGCGTGGTCACATCCGCGATATAGGCCTGGGCCACGGCGATGTTCGCCGTCGCGACGCCGCTCCACAACCGCGCCAGAAACACGGTGAGCAGGCTTTGCGAAAGCCCAAGAAAGACCATGCCCATCGCCGAGGCGGCGATGCTCCACACCAGCACTGGCCGGCGTCCCACGCGATCGGAAATCCTGCCCCAGATGGGCACCGCGACGAACTGCATGAGCGAGTAGCTCGCCACCAGCGCGGCGGCCATGAAGTCGCTGGCCCCCAGGTCGCGGGCCATGGAGGGCAGGAAGGGGATGATGAGCCCGAACCCCACCAGGTCGAGAAAGACCGTGAGGAAGAGTGTGCCGAGCGAGGCCCTACGCATGGTCATGGATTTCCAGGGAGAGCGCAGAGTCTACAGAGGTCGCGGAGTCCGGAAGAAGGAAATCGGCGGCGCCTACCCGACGGTTGGCGCGAAAAGAAGATCCATGAGCTGGCGGCCGGTCAGGTTCTGGTGGCGGCCGGCTGCGCAGGACTTTTCGGTGTAGCGGGTCAGTGCAGGGTCGTTGCTCACGCCCGCACCGGACACCATGAAGGGTACGGGATCGCGGGTGTGCTTGCGCAACTTCACCGGCACCGGGTGGTCGGGCAGCACCATCACGCGCAGCTCGTCGTTGTGAACCTTCTTGTATTCCTCAAGGAAGGTCTTGGTCAGGCGCCCGTCCACATCCTCGATGGCCTTCATCTTGTTTGGCAGGTCGCCCAGGTGGCCGCACTCGTCCACCGCTTCCACGTGCAGGTAGACGAAGTCGTTGCGGCGAAGCATGTCGACCGCGGCGCGCGCCTTGTTCTCGTAGTTGGTGTCGATCCACCCGGTGGCGCCCTCGGGCCGCAGCGATTCCATCTTGCCGAGCAGGCCCAAACCCAGGATCACGTCGACGGCCGAGATGATGCTGCCCTTCTTGCCATACATCTTCTCGAACGACGGCATGTCAGGTTTGCAGCCGCCCGACCAGGGCCAGATCATGTTGGCCGGGTTTTCGCCCTTGGCGATGCGCTTGCGGTTGACCGGGTGGTCGGCCAGCAGCGCGCGCGACTTCAGCATCAGGTCGCGCAGCAGCGCCGCCGTGGCTTCGGCTTCGGGCGTACGGGAGCGCGGCAGAATCTTGGCCCATTCCATGCCATGCGAGGAATCGGGCTTGTCGTAGTCCACGGCGGGCGAGAATCGCTTACCGTGCAGATAAAGGATATGGCGGTAGGAAACGCCTTTGCGGATCTCTACCTCGGCGGTGCCCAGCTTGGCCGCCAGGAAATCGACGATCTCCGCCGCCTCGGGCTCGCTGATGTGGCCAGCCGAGTAGTCTTCCAGCACATCGCCTTTGGTGGTGATGATGTTCATGCGGAAGGCGACGGTTTGGTCGTCGAGCGGAACGCCCAGCCCGTAGCTCTCGATGGCGCCGCGGCCGGTGTACGACGAGGCCAGATCCCAGCCGAGGACCGACATGTTGGCCACATCCGACGACGTGGGGAACGCCGAGGGCAGGGTCACGAAGGTGCCGAACTGCGCTTTTTGCGCCAGCCCGTCGAGGACGGGTGTGTTGGCGGCCTCGATGGGGGTCTTGCCCCCAAGTTCGGGGAGGGGATAGTCGGCCATCCCGTCAATGAGAATCACGGCGTATTTCATGAGGAGTTCCAGCGGTTGATCGCTTGCGAGGGATAGCATGCCGCGGGTCGAGACACCACGACCGGCCCGGGGACGAAATCATCAAATTTTTTACGCAGAGGTAACGCATCGGCTACAATCCGGCCACCTAGAAGGTTCCGATACTGAATTTCACGAAGGAGGAGAGATGCGTAAAGTAAGTATGATCCTTGGTTTGGCCTTGTTCGCGTTGGCCGGATCCGCCCGCGCCCAAGATGAAGCTCCGGCCCCCGCCGGCGATCCCGCGGCTGCCCCCGCTGGCGCTCCGGCTCCGGCAGCAGAAGCAGCCCCAGCCCCTGCTCCAGTCGCGGCTGCCACTTCGGCTGGATATGCCTTGGGTTCGCTCACCCTGCCCGGCGGCACGTTCCAGGCCACCGTGCCGGTGGTGCTCAATCTGTCGAAGAGCGCGGTGCTCAAGCCGGTGTGGATCCCACTTGACCTCAGCTACGGCGTGAACGACCAGCTCACGGTCTTCTTGAACCACTCCACACCCAATGGCGCCGTCGCTGCCATGTCGGGCGTCTGCCTCGGTGGCAAAGATCGAGGATGTTCGAAGTTCTACAACAACGTGAACCTCGGCGCTCAGTACTCCTTGACGAAGAGCGGTGGCATCGAGCTTTCCGGCATCGGCGCGCTCCAGTTCGCGACCCTCGACCCCATGTGGCTGAAGATCGATTTGGGCGTTGGCTTCAAGTACGTCTCCGCACCGATCTCGGTCAAGGTCTCGCCCCAAATCGGCATTGGCGCTACCAAGCGTGGTGACGGTAACAAGGAAGAGATCAACGTGCCGGCGGAGGTTGCCTTCCAGGCCACACCCGAGCTCGCCATCTTCCTCGACTCGGGTATCTCTGGACCGACCAAGGACTTC
>Ga0302322_100004104_pt1 | contig 12593 bp, 8 predicted proteins | sample Fen_T0_2_FD_203757 | JGI IMG/M metagenome (GOLD analysis project Ga0302322, IMG submission 203757) | Peat permafrost microbial communities from Stordalen Mire near Abisko, Sweden - Fen_T0_2 | ecosystem: Environmental > Terrestrial > Soil > Wetlands > Permafrost | place: Sweden: Abisko...
ATCGCCGCGCGCCTGGGCGACCACTACGACATCCACTACAGCGGCAACATCGCCGGCGTGAGGGGCGGCGGCGTGGCGCACGAGTGCATCCTCGATCTGCGGCCCTTGAAGGACGCCACGGGCGGCGCGCAAGGTGTCAGCGCCGAAGACGTGGCCAAGCGATTGATCGACTACGGTTTCCATGCGCCGACGCTGAGCTTTCCGGTCGCCGGGACGCTCATGGTCGAGCCGACCGAGAGCGAATCGCTGCACGAGTTGGACCGGTTCTGTGACGCGATGATCTCGATCCGCCAAGAGATCGCGAAAGTCGAAGCGGGCGCCTGGCCACGCGACGATAACCCGTTGAAGAACGCGCCCCATACCGCGCCGGCCTTGCTGAAGACCGAGTGGCCGCATGCGTACTCGCGTGAGGACGCGGCCTATCCGGTCGCCTCGCTGCGGCAGGCGAAATACTGGTCGCCGGTCGGTCGCGTCGACAACGTGCACGGTGACCGCAACCTCGTCTGTTCCTGCCCGCCTGTCAGCGATTACGCCAGCTAAGCACCGCATGGCTCTGTCGGTCTTCGACCTGTTCAAGATCGGCATCGGGCCGTCCAGCTCGCACACCGTGGGGCCGATGCGCGCGGCGCGCATCTTCGCGCTACGGCTCGAACACGATGGCCTGCTCGATCAGACGGCGCGCGTGTGCGCCCAGCTCTACGGCTCGCTCGGCGCCACCGGCAAGGGCCACGGCAGCGACAAGGCGGTGCTGCTGGGCCTGCTCGGGCTGGAACCCGACACGGTCGACGTGGAGCACATCGCCGCGCACTTGCATACCGTGCGCGGCGACAAGCAACTCACGCTGCTCGGCCACCACGCCATCGCCTTCAACGAGAAGACCGACCTGCTCTTCCACCGCCGCGAAACCCTGCCCTTCCACGCCAACGGCATGCGCTTCACGGCCTTCGATGGGGCGGGCAACGAGATCGCCAACCGCATCTACTACTCGGTCGGGGGCGGCTTTGTCGTCAGCGATGTGGTGGCCGCCGACGGCCAGCGCCAGAAGCAGATCGCACCCGACCCGACCGTGTTGCCGCTGCCCTTTCGCAGCGGCGCCGACCTGCTGGCGATCACCGCGCGCGATGCCTGCTCGATCGCCACGCTGATGCGGCGAAACGAACGTCACTGGCGCAGCGACGCCGAGATCGACGCTGGCCTGCTGCACATCTGGTCCGTGATGCAGGCCTGCGTGAAGCGCGGGTGTGCGACCGACGGCGTGCTGCCCGGCGGCTTCAAGGTGAAGCGCCGTGCCGCGAACCTGCATCGGCAACTGTGCGCGAACCCCGAAGCTGCATTGCGTGATCCGCTGCAAGTGCTCGACTGGGTCAACCTCTACGCCCTCGCCGTCAACGAAGAGAACGCCGCCGGTGGGCGCGTCGTCACCGCGCCGACGAACGGCGCCGCTGGCATCGTGCCCGCCGTACTGCACTACTACACACGCTTCGTTCCGAGCGCGACGGACGCGGGCGTGATCGACTTCCTGCTCACCGCCGCCGCGATCGGCATCCTCTACAAGGAAAACGCCTCGATCTCGGGCGCCGAGGTCGGCTGCCAGGGCGAGGTAGGTGTCGCATGCTCGATGGCCGCGGGGGCGCTCTGCGGCGTGCTCGGCGGCACGCCGGCCCAGGTGGAGAATGCCGCCGAGATCGGCATGGAACACCACCTCGGCCTGACCTGCGACCCGGTCGGCGGCCTCGTGCAGATCCCCTGCATCGAACGCAACGCGATCGCCTCGGTGAAAGCGATCAACGCGGCGCGCATGGCCTTGCGCGGCGACGGCACTCACCACGTGAGCCTGGACAAGGTCATCAAGACCATGCGCGAAACCGGCGCCGACATGATGACCAAGTACAAGGAGACGGCGCGCGGCGGGCTGGCGGTGAACATCGTCGAGTGTTAGTCGGGTCCAACAACCCAGTACCGCTGCTCCGTCCTGACACACCCTCCTCGCGCGCCTGCGGGTTTCGTCTCTGACGCATTCGCCCAACTTGCGCGAACGTGCGGCTTGGAAGCTGCGCCATCTCACGACGCGATGACGCGCACCCGTCGAACCACGGAGACAAGCCATGACCGATCTCAGCACCCACCCCACCCAGGCCGCCAGCCTGTGGCTGGCTGATTTTTCCTCGGCGCTGGCACGCCAGGACATCGACGCCGCCATCGCGCTGTTCGGCGCCGAAAGCTACTGGCGCGACCTGGTCGCCTTCACCTGGAACATCCGCACGCAGGAAGGCCCGGAGGCGATCCGCGCGATGTTGAAGGCACGGCTGGCGGACGTGCAGCCCAGCGCCTTCGCCGTCGACGGCCAGGCGACCGAAGCCGAGGGTGTCATCGACGCCTGGTTCACCTTCGAAACGGCCGTGGCGCGCGGCCGCGGCCACCTGCGCCTGCGCGACGGCAAGGCCTGGACCTTCCTGACGACGATGACCGAGCTGAAGGGCTACGAGGAACACACCAACGAGCGGCGCGTCAAGGGCGCCGAACACGGCGTGCAGCGCGGCCGCAAGAGCTGGCTGGAAAAACGCCAGGACGAGGAAGCCACGCTGGGTTTCAGCGAGCAACCCTACGTCGTCATCATCGGCGGCGGCCAGGGCGGCATCGTGCTTGGCGCGCGGCTGCGGCGCCTGGGGGTGCCGACCATCATCGTCGAGAAGAATCCGCGGCCGGGCGACTCCTGGCGCAACCGCTACAAGTCGCTGTGCCTGCACGACCCGGTCTGGTACGACCACCTGCCCTACCTGCCCTTCCCGAACGACTGGCCCGTGTTCGCGCCGAAGGACAAGATCGGCGACTGGCTCGAGATGTACACCAAGGTGATGGAGCTGAACTACTGGGGCTCCACCACGGCGACGAAGGCCGTGTTCAACGAAACCACGCAGGAATGGGAAGTCAGCGTCAAGCGCGCCGGCCGCGACATCGTGCTGCGGCCCAAGCAGCTGGTGTTCGCGCTCGGTGTCTCGGGTTACCCGAACACGCCGAAGGTCCCCGGCGCCGAGACCTTCAAGGGCGAGCAGCACCATTCAAGCCGCCACCCGGGGCCCGAGGCCTATGCCGGGAAACAATGCGTGGTGCTGGGCTCCAACAACTCGGCACACGACATCTGCGCCGCGCTCTGGGAGCACGGCGCCGACGTGACGATGATCCAGCGCAGCTCGACCCACATCGCGCCGTCGGATTCGCTGATGGAGCTCGCGCTCGGCGGCCTCTACTCCGAGCAGGCGGTGAAGAACGGCATCGACCACCACACCGCCGACCTGGTGTTCGCTTCAGTGCCCTACAAGATCATGCATACCTTCCACATCCCGGTCTACGACGCGATGAAGAAGCGCGATGCGGATCTGTATTCACGGCTCGAGAAGGCCGGCTTCATGCTCGACTTCGGCGTCGACGGCTCGGGCCTGTTCATGAAATACCTGCGGCGCGGCTCGGGCTACTACATCGACGTCGGCGCCTCCGAGCTGGTGGCCAACGGCAGCATCAAGCTCAGGAGCGGCGTCAACATCGAGCGCGTCAACGAACGCTCGGTGACCTTGAGCGACGGCACCGAGCTGCCGGCGGACCTGCTGGTCTACGCCACCGGCTACGGCTCGATGAACGGTTGGCTCGCCGACCTGATTTCGCCCGAGGTGGCCGACAAGGTGGGCAAGTGCTGGGGCCTGGGCTCGGACACACCGAAGGACCCGGGGCCCTGGGAAGGCGAGCTGCGCAACATGTGGAAACCCACGCAGGTGAAGAACCTGTGGATCCACGGCGGCAACCTGCACCAGTCGCGCCACTACTCGCAGTTTCTGGCCCTGCAACTCAAGGCGCGCATGGAAGGCCTGGCCACACCGGTGTACGAACTGGCGCCATCCCATCACCGGCGTTGACGGGTTGACGATGGGGCGGTTCGCCGCCCCAACTCCGCGGATCGCGGTGATCGCGGCGGTGCTAGGCTCTCTTGGCCATGCCTTGGCCGAAGTGACCCGTGAACCGCCCCGATGACGAAGCACCCAGTAGCCCGCGGACCTCGTGTGCATCCGGAAACGCTCCTGATCAGCGTCGTCTTGGTCGTCGTCGGTCTGTTCGGTTGCTGGGGCCGCTACAGCGAATACCACGACCTCGAGGCTGACGAGCGCCATCTGCTGGCCGTGCAGGCGCAGGCGATCGACGAAAACCTGTCGCGCCAGTTGATCGCCGCAGCGCGGGCCATGCGCGGGCTGGCCCGAGACCCGGCCCTGTGGTCGGCCGACGCGAGCGGGCCGCGGGACACGCCGCGCCTGGCGGCCCTGAGCGAGGCGATGCCCGGCGTACGGGCGATGTCGCTGATCGACGCCAGCGGGCGTGTCCGCGCATCGAGCCGCCCCGAATGGGTGGGCAGCGACTACAGCGCGCGCACGGACTTTCAGCAGGCACGCGCCCGGCCGGACCCGGCGCGCCTGTCGCTCTCGCCGCCTGCGCTGGTCTCACCGGGGGTCTACGTGATGAGCCTGATGGTGGCCGCGCGGGCCAGTGATGGCAGCTTTGCCGGCGTGGTGGTCACTACGCTCGACCCCGACTACTTCCGCCTGATCCTGCATTCGACGCTCTACGCCGAGGACATGTGGGGTGGCGTGGTGCACGGCGACGGCATCTTGCAGATGCTCGAACCGCCGAACGACCAGGTCGCGGGCCAGAACCTCGACCGGCCGGGCGCGCTGTTCCGCCGTCACCGCGAGCTGGGGGGCGCGGCCAGCGTGCTGGTCGGCAAGACCGCTGCCACCGGCATGCAGCGCATGGTGGCGCAGCGCGATGTGCAGCCGCCCGGTTTGGGGCTGGACAAGGCGATCACGGTCTCCGTCAGCCGCAGCGTGGACGCGATGTTCGCGCCCTGGTGGCGCCAAAGCCTGGCTTATGCGGCGCTCTATGCCCTCTTCGCCGCAATGACGGTGATGGCTCTGCGTGCGATGCTGCGCCGCCGGCGCGACATCGAACGCCTGGAGTCGCAGCGTGAGGCGCTCGAGCGCCAGAGCGCCGCCCGGCTCGAACTGGCCCTGCATGGTGCCGACCTCGGCCTCTGGGACCTGGACGTGCGCAGCGGCAACGTGACCATCAACGAACGCTGGACCAGCATGCTCGGCCTGCCGAACGACCCCGCGGCCGCCACGCTGGGCTGGCAGGCGCGGGTGCACCCGGACGACTGGCCGAGCGCCACCGCTGCGCAGCAGGCCCACCTGGATGGCAAGACCGAGCGCTTCGAAGCGGTCTACCGCATGCAACACGCCGACGGGCGCTGGCTGTGGATCCTCGACCGCGGCCAGGTGCTCGAGCGCGATGCGCAGGGCGCGCCGCTGCGCATGCTCGGCACGCACATGGACATCACCGAACGCATGGAGGCCCAGCTCGCGCTCGAGCGCAGCGAGCAGAGCCTGGCCACCACCCTGCATTCGATCGGCGACGCCGTCATCGCGACCGACCCGGCGGGCGGCATCGTCCGCATGAACCTCACCGCCGAGCGTCTCACCGGCTGGGCTGCGCCCGAGGCACTCGGCCAGCCGCTCTCCCGGGTGTTCCGCATCGTCCACGCGCGGACCCGGCAAACGGTGATCGACCCGGTGCGTCACGCGATCGAGCGCGGCGAGGCGGTCGACCTGGCCAACGACACCGTGCTGATCGCCCGCGATGGCACCGAGTACCAGATCGCCGACAGCGCCGCGCCCATCCGCGCGCCGGACGGCCGCATCACCGGCGTCGTGCTCGTCTTCAGCGACGTGACCGAGCGCTACCGCGTGCAGCAGGCGCTGCGGGCGAACGAAGAGCGGTTGCGTTCGCTGCTGGAGAACCTGGGTTCGGGCGTGATCGTGCACGGCGCGGACTCGCAGGTGATCGACGCCAACCCCGCGGCCTGCCGCATCGCCGGCCTCACGCTCGACCAGATGCGCGGCAAGGCCGCGGTGGACCCGTACTGGATGTTTCTGGAGGAAGACCACACGCCGATGGCGCTGGCGCGCTTCCCTGTGGTGCAGGTGCTGGCCAGCAACAGCGCCGTGCAGAACTTCGTGCTGGGCGTGCAGCGCGCGGACCTGCCAAGGCCGCTGTGGGTGCTCGTCAACGCCTACCCGACCCGTGGCGCCGACGGGCAGATCGACCAGGTGGTGGTGACCTTCTCCGACATCACCGAGCGCAAGGAAGCCGAAGAACGCAGCCTCGCGACACAAGCCGAGCTGGAGGCCACGCTCGAGGCCGTGCCCGACCTGCTGTTCGAGCTGGGTCGGGATGGCCGATTCCACAGTTATCACTCGCCGCGCCGCGATCTGCTGTACGCGACGCCGACCGACTTCATGGGCCGGACGGTATCGGAGGTGCTGCCGCCCGCGGCCTCCGCCGTCGTGATGGCCGCCATCGACGCGGCCGACGCGGCGGGCTTTTCCACCGGCTTCCCGTACGAGCTGGCCCTGCCCGATGGCGGCCACTGGTTCGAGCTGTCGGTGGCGCGCAAACCGATGCCGGCGGGCGAGCCCGCGCGCTTCATCGTGCTCGCGCGCGACATCAGCGAACGCCATCAGGCCGTAGCCGAACGCCAGACCCTGGAACGCCAGTTGCGCGAAGCGCAGAAGATCGAATCCATCGGCACCCTGGCCGGCGGCATCGCACACGACTTCAACAACATCCTCGCGGCCATCCTCGGCAATGTGGCGCTGGCACGCGAGGACGCGGCCTTGGGACGCCCGGTCTACGACAGCCTCGGCCAGATCAACCGTGCCGGCGTGCGGGCGCGCAACCTGGTGCAGCAGATCCTCACCTTCAGCCGGCGCGAGCCGCAAGCCCTGGCCGCGCAAGCGCTCGGCCCGGTGGTGGCAGAAACCCTCGCGCTGCTGCGTGCCACCCTGCCCGCGGGCGTGCACCTGGACCGCGTGCTGCCCGAGTTGCCGGTCGAGGTGCGGTGCGACAGCACCCAGCTGCAGCAGGTGCTGATGAACCTGTGCACGAACGCCTGGCATGCCCTGCCTGAGCAAGGCGGGCGCATCGAGGTGGGTTTCGAGCGCATGACCCCCGACGAAGGCCTGCGCCTGCGCGTGCCCGAGCTGCCGCCCGGCGCCTGTGTGCACCTCTGGGTGAGCGACAACGGCAGCGGCATGGACGAAGCGACGCGCCGACGCATCTTCGACCCCTTCTTCACCACCAAGCCGGTCGGCCAGGGCACGGGCCTGGGCCTGTCGGTCGTGCATGGCATCGTGCGGGCGCACGAGGGCGCGATCGCAATCGACACGGCGCCGGGCCAGGGCGCGCGGTTCCACCTCTACTTCCCGGTGCCCGAAGCGGGCGCCGTACCGTCGCCTTCCGTGCCCCTGCTCGGCCACGCCCTGCCCGGTGCGGGCCAGCACGTGCTCTACATCGATGACGACGACGTGATGGTCGCGCTGGTCGAGCGCCTGCTGCAACGCGCCGGTTTCCGCGTCACGACCTCAACCGATCCGGCCGCAGCCCTCGCACAGGTGCGGGCCGGGCCGGAGGCCTTCGATGCGGTCGTCACCGACTTCAACATGCCAGAGATCTCCGGGCTCGACGTCGCACGGCACATCGCCACACTGCGGCCCGGGCTGCCGGTGGTGATCAGCAGCGGCTACCTCTCGGACAGCCTGCGCGCGCAGGCGCTGCAGGTCGGAGTCCAGGCGTTGATGCAGAAGGAGAACACCTACGAGGAACTCACCGCGCTGCTGCTGAAGTTGCTGGCGGCACCGGCCGCGTGATGGGCCCGGCGGCGCGGCGGCGGCGTTACTTCTTCACGACCTCGGCGATCTCGATCCTCAAGCCGCTGGCCCCGGGCGCGACCGGATCGGACTGGCCGGTAAGGTCGCCGTTCTGTGCCATCGCATCGCCGCTCTTGCTGACGCGCACGCCGACCACCACGCGGCCGGCACTCGAGATCGTCGCCGCAGGCGACATCGCCATGCTGTCGTCGAGGCGGAAGTCGAAAGGCAGGTCCTTGACTTGCTTGCGCAACACCGCCAGTGGCATGCGCGGGCCTTCGGCAGAACGGGCGAAGACGAACACCGTGTCAGTCGGGCCGGCTTGGGCGGTCAGCGCGGCCGCAAGCGTGACGTGGCCACTGACGCCGGCGCCGGAGGCGGCCACCGGCGCGGGGCTGGCCACCGCGTTCGCTGCACCGGCATCGGCCGCCACGCCGGCGGAAGGCGGCAGCTTGCCGAGCTGACGCGCCTCGTCGATGCCCGCCTGCACCTGCGCGCGGTAGGAACTTTCGGCCGGCACGCCCTGCTTGAGCTTCTCCCAGTACGACACGGCCGCCGCGAAATCCTTGCGGTCGAAGGCCGCCGTGCCCGCAAGCGCCAGTGCCTTCGGATTTCCCGGTTCGGCCTGCAAGGCGCGGTCGATCAGCTTCAGCGGTGCGCCGTTGAGCTGGTGGTCGCTTTGCACGGCCAGGGTGTCGGCGTAGTCGGCCAGCAAGCTGGCATCGTTGCCACGCAAGGACACGGCCTTCTCATAGGCCGGCAGCGCCTCGGCGTTGCGGCCGAGAACGGCGTAGGCGCGCGCGAGCATGCTCCAGCCCTGCGCGTCGTCCGGCTTGTCCTTCAGGCGCTGTGCGAGCTTGTCGACCATCGCGGACACCTGCTCGGGCGTCGGCGCCTGGCCCTGGCCTTCGGCCCCGCCTGCCGTGCCCTCATTCGCCGCCGGCGCGCTCGCCACGGCAACCCCCTTGATGAGCCCCGGCGCACCGGTCCACGCGTACCCCGCGCAGGCGATGGCCAGCACGCCCGTGCCGAGCGCCGCGGTGAGTCGGCGCGATGGGCGCGACGCCGGCGTTGCGGCCGCTGCCGCGGCGGCGGCAGGTCCTGGCGCGCCAGTCGTGATCGCATCGACCAGGCGGCGTTCCAGCGGCGCACGGGCGGCTTGGTAGCCGGCGGCATCGAGTGCGCCGCTCTCATGGCTTTCCTTCAACTGCTGCAGCGCGCGCCGCAGGGTGTCGATCTCGTCGTTCATCGGGTCTGCATCACTTCAAGGGGAGCCGCGCCGGGCGCAACCGCCCGGAGGGAGTTTCAGGTCGAACGCGCGTCGGGTTCGGCGGGAATGGCGTTGCCCTCGTCTTCGTCGGGATCGAAGCGGTCGGCGCTCATGCGACTGCGCTTGCGCAGCACCCACACCAGCCCGACCAGGCCACCGACGAGCAGCAAGCCGGGGCCGAACCACAGGAAGGCGGTAGTCGCCTTCAGAGGCGGGCGGTAGAGCACGAAGTCGCCATAGCGCGCGGTCATGAAATCGATGATCTGCCGGTCGGTGTCGCCCCGCTGGAGCATCTCGCGCACCTGGCGGCGCAGGTCTTGCGCCAGGTCGGCGTGCGAATCGGCGATGGTCTGGTTCTGGCACACCAGGCAGCGCAACTCGCTTGCGATGCTCAGCATGCGGGATTCAAGCACAGGATCATCCGCAGCAGGTGCGGCTTCTTTCGCGCTGGCCAAGGCGGCCAGGATCGACAGGGCGCAGGCCAAGAAGAGGCGCTTCATCGGAAGGCTAGCCATTGAGCTTGCGCACCATCGGTTCGATCTCGGTTTGGATCACTTCGGGGGTGAGCGGGCCAATGTGCTTCATGCGCACGACCCCGTCGCGGTCGATGATGAAGGTCTCGGGCACACCGTAGACCCCGAAGTCGATGCCGACGCGGCCATCGCTGTCGAACAGCGAGGCGTCGTAGGGATTGCCGAACTGGCTGAGCCAGGCCATGCCGTCGGGGCGCTGGTCCTTGTAGTTCAGGCCATACACCGGCAGCAGCTTCTTGTGCGAGAACTCGACCAGCAGCGGGTGCTCCTCGCGGCAGGCCACGCACCACGAGGCCCAGACATTGAGCATCCAGACCTTGCCGAGCATGTCTTCGCGCTTGATGGTCTGCGCCGCATCATCGAGCCGCGCGAGCGCGAAGCCGGGCGCCGGCTTGCCGATCAGGGGCGACGGCACTTCGCGCGGGTCGAGCTTCAGGCCCGCGCCGAGAAAGAGCACCAGCACGCCGAGCACCACCAGCGGGACCAGGAACCACAGTCGCTTCATGCGATCACCCCACCGCCTGCGGCGGCCACGCCTTCTTCACGCCGAACCTTGGCGCGGTAGCGTTTGTCGGTCACCGCGAGCAGGCCGCCGAAGGCCATCATCAGACAGCCGCCCCAGACCCAGTCGATGAAAGGTTTGACGTAGACACGCACCAGCCAGGAATTGCCATCCAGCGGCTCGCCGAGCGAGACATAGAGATCGCCCCACAAGCCCGGCGCGATGGCCGCTTCGGTCATCGGGTTGCGCTGGACGCGGTAGATGCGCTTCTCTGGCCGCAGGTCGAGCACCTTCTGGCCCTTGCGCGAGACCTCGACCAGGCCTTGCGCGCCCTCGTAGTTTGGCCCCGTCACGTCGCGCACCCCGCGGAAGGTGAAGGTGTAGCCAGCCAGTTCGGTGGTCTCGCCCAGGCCCATCTTCAGGTCGCGTTCGATCTGGAAGCTCTGCACCATCGTCACGCCGAGGATGAAGGCGGCGACACCGACATGCGCCACCATCATGCCGACCATCGCGCGCGGCAACTGACGCAGACGGAACAGCACATTCGTCTTCACACCACCGGCAGGGCGCACACGCTCCCACAGGTCAGTGGCGACCGAGGCGACGATCCAGAAGCTCATCAACAGACCCAGGCTCGACATCAGGCCGATGCGGCCCGCGATCCAGCCCGCCAGAAGCGCAGCCACCACGGCCACTGCCGCCGCCCAACGCAGACGTTTCGCGAGGTCGGGCAGTTCGGACTGCTTCCAGCGCGCCATCGGCCCCACCCCCATCAGGAAGACCAGCGGCGCCATCAGCGGCACGAACACGGTGTCGAAGTAGGGCGGGCCGACGGAGATCTTGCCGAGGCCCAGCGCGTCGAGCAGCAGTGGGTACAGCGTGCCGAGCACCACCGCAGCCATGGCCACGACGAGCAGCACGTTGTTGGCCAGCAGCAGGGTTTCGCGCGAGAGCACGGCGAAGCGGGCGCCGAGCCCGACCTTGGGCGCCCGCCACGCGTAGAGCGTGAGCGAGGAGCCGACCACGACCGCCAGGAAGACCAGGATGAATAGGCCGCGCCGCGGGTCGGTGGCGAAGGCGTGCACCGACGACAGCACGCCCGAGCGAACGAGGAAGGTGCCGAGCAGCGAGAGCGAGAACGCGATGATCGCCAGCAGCACGGTCCAACTCTTGAAGCTGCCGCGCTTTTCGGTCACCGCGAGCGAATGGATCAGCGCGGTGCCCACCAGCCAGGGCATGAAGGAGGCGTTTTCCACCGGGTCCCAGAACCACCAGCCGCCCCAGCCGAGTTCGTAGTAGGCCCACCAGCTGCCCATCGCGATGCCGACGGTGAGGAACATCCACGCGACCGTGGTCCAGGGCCGCGTCCAGCGTGCCCATTGGGCGTCGAGGTTGCCGCCGATGAGGGCGGCTACCGCAAAGGAGAATGCCACCGAGAAGCCGACGTAGCCCATGTAGAGCGTCGGCGGGTGGAACACCATGCCGGGATCTTGCAGCAGTGGGTTCAGGTCCTGCCCGTCGAAGGGCGGCGAGGCCAGGCGTTCGAAGGGGTTGGACGTAACGAGCATGAACAGCAGGAAGCCGAAGCTGATCCAGCCCATCACCGCGAGAATGCGCGCCAGCACCGCCAGCGGCAGGTGGCGGCTGAACTGCGCCACGGCGACAAGCCAGACGCAGAGCATCGTCACCCACAGCAGCAGGGAGCCTTCATGGCCGCCCCACACACCGGCGATGCGGTATTGCAGTGGCAAGGCGCTGTTCGAATGTGCGGCCACGTACATGACCGAAAAATCATTGCGCACGAACGAAGTGGTCAGGCACACGAAGGCCAGCACCACCAGCACGAACAGCAGGCGTGCAGAAGGCCGCGCCACCGCCATCCAGTCGGCGCGGCCGCGCTGGGCACCGACCATCGGCACCGTGCCCAGCACGATCGCCACCCCAAGCGCGAGCCAGAGCGCAAAGTGGCCGAGTTCAGGGATCATTTCGCACTCCCGGGGACCATGGTCTCGGCCAGCTTCTGGTTACCTTGTTGGGCACGCTTGAGTGCCTCCGCGGCTTCGGGTGGCATGTAATTTTCATCATGTTTGGCCAGCACCTCGCGGGCCACGAATACGCCGTCCTTCAACTGGCCCTGCGCGACCACGCCCTTGCCTTCCTTGAACAGGTCGGGAAGGATGCCCTCGAACCGCACGGGGATGGTCTTGGCAGTGTCCGTGACGACAAAGCTGACGCTCACGCCCTCGCGCTTCACGCTGCCCTTCTCGACCATGCCGCCGAGTCGGAAGGTGCGCGCATCCGGCGCCTCGTGCGCAGCGATCTGGCTGGGCGAATAGAAGAACACCAGGTTGCTCTGGAAGGCGTTCAGCACCAGGGCCGCTATGGCGCCCACGGCGACAAGCACGCCCCCGACGATGGCAAAACGTTTGTGGCGGGGTTTCATCGGTCATCAACTCCAATTTCTATCGCTTCGGCGCGGCGCGCCTGGGCATGGCGGCGTGCCGCCAGCACGGGCTCGAGGCCCATGAACACGGCGGTCA
>Ga0302322_100004105_pt1 | contig 12593 bp, 12 predicted proteins | sample Fen_T0_2_FD_203757 | JGI IMG/M metagenome (GOLD analysis project Ga0302322, IMG submission 203757) | Peat permafrost microbial communities from Stordalen Mire near Abisko, Sweden - Fen_T0_2 | ecosystem: Environmental > Terrestrial > Soil > Wetlands > Permafrost | place: Sweden: Abisko...
AAGGGTGCTCCCCAATTCTTATTCCGGCCGGCGCACCCAAACCACGACACCATCATTCCTGACCCCGCCGTTCGTGACGCGGCGGGCCGGCGTCGACCTAGGCTCCGGACGGTGAGCAGCCGATGGCGAAGCACAACTTCTGGAGCGCCGGCCGCGCTCGAAGCGGCGCGGGTGGCCGCGCAGCAGCGCCTCGACGGGTTTGCCCAGCGCGCCGCAGCCGCGGGGACGCCGATCGCCCCGGGTCAGGCGCTCTCGGCGTTCCCGGCCCGGTGCCTGCCGCTCGACCACGCCGCGATCGCGTGGGCGCACGCGACCGGCGTCCCGGCCCCGGCGACTCCGACGGGCCTCGGGGCGGAGCTGGTCGTCACCACCGAAGGCATCGCGTACATGACCTTCCCCGTTCCCTACGTGTGGTGGCGGCGCTGGCCCGACGTGCAGTGCAGCCGGGCTGCCATCGGTCGCCGCCGCTGGTGGCAGGACTCGGCACCCCTCTTCGTCGTCGATCGGGTCCCGCCGTTCGAAGGCCGGGCCTTCGACATCCCGTTGGCCGCCGCGAATGCCTTCATGGACCTCGCCGTCCAGCGGGGTGCCGTGCTTCCTCCTGCACCGTCGTAGCGTCACGGATCGAGCCGGGCGGTCACGGGATGGCGGTCAGGGGATGGCGGGCTGGAAGAGCTCGATGACGTTGCCCGACGGGTCGAGGAGCAGGACCTGCTTGCCGCCCGGTCCTTCGACGACGTCGTTGCGGAACTGGGCGCCGGCGCAGCGGAGGCGCGCGATCTCGGCGTCGAGGTCGTCGACGTGGAAGTGGATGCGGTTCCAGCCGCCGGGTCCCGGTGTGACGCCGTCGGACATCGGGCGCCCCGCGGAGCTCAGCGGTCCGGAGAGCAGCAGTCGGAGGTTGCCTCGTAAGACGTCGGCGAACGCCGGGGCGGCGCTCATCCGGACCTCGAAGCCGAGCAGCTCGGTGTAGAAGGCGATCGACGCGTCGACGTCGTCGACCATGTAGCGGACGTGCACGATCTCATCCATGAGCACGGGCGGACCTCCTGGTGGTTGCGGGTTCGGCGAGCTGGGCGATCAGGAACCGGATGCGGGTCTCGAGCTCGGTCGCGGTGCGCTCGAACGCGGGATACGACGCCCGGTTGTCCGTACCCTCGGTCGAGGGGTCGGGCATGCTCCAGTGCGCACGCCGCGATGGAGCCGGGAACTCGGGGCACACCTCGCGGACGCGGTCGCACAGGGTGACGACCAGATCGAAGCGTTGGCCCGCGACCTCGTCGAGGTGCTTGGCGCGGCGCGCGCGGATGTCGATGCCGCGCCGCTTCATGACGCGGACGGCGTTGGGATGCAGGACCTTCGGATGACTGCCGGCGCTCGCCGCCTCGACGGTCCCGGACGACAGGTGGTCGAGGAGCGCCTCGGCGATCTGGGAGCGGGCGCTGTTCCCCGTACACAGGAACACGACCCGCGGGCGACGGCCGGATCTCGTCCGCGGTGGGGGCGCGGGTGACGCCGCCACGAGCCGGAGGCCGGGGTGGAGCGCGCCGCCTGCCGCCTGGAGCTGGGTCTCGCAGCGCGCGAGGTCGATGGCGTAGTAGGTGTCGCGGCGATCGGCCGAGCTGCGGCGTGACGACACGAGCCCGCCGTCCCGGAGCTGGCGCAGGTGGTACGAAACGAGGCTCTGTGGCTCGTCCACGAGTCCGGTGAGCTCCCACACCGCCCGGTCGCTCTGCGCCAGATGCTGCAACAGCTGCCACCGCATGGGGTGCGACGAGAGCCGAACGAACCCCGGAGGGCCGGCGGTCACGGACGGTGTGGCGGCGCTCGGCGGCACGCGCGGAGCCTATCGAGCCCCACCCAATAGATCAAGCCAGATTGATGGATATTGCGACGGAGCGGTCAGGCCGCCGTGTCGCCGTGCCGGGCGAAGCGGACCGGGAGGCCGCGGACACGGTCGACGGTCAACGACTGCCCGTCCGCCGTCGACACGGTGCGCGGGCGACCGGGGCGACCCGCGCGCATGCGGGTAACCGGCCAGACGGTGCCGTCGATCTCGAGATCGATGCGTCCGAACGCGCGGATCCGGCGGAGCAGGTCGTCGGCGGTGAGCAGCTCGGGTTGCGCGACGCGGGTCATGGCGGCGAGCTCCTTGCCCGAGTGGTAGCTGCCGGGTCGGTCCTGGGCGCGGCCGGGGTCGTGGGCGACGACGAGGTCGAGGACCTGGGGGAGCGTGGCGACGGCCGCGAGGCGCTTGCGGCGATCGACGTCGGCCAGGGTGCTGTGCTCGTCCACGGTGACGGCGCCCTGCACCAGGATGGCGCCGGCGTCGATGCCTTCGGTCATGCGGTGAAACGTGAACCCCGAGGACGTCTCACGGTTGTAGATCGAGAACGGTGTCGCCGCGATGCCCTTGTACTCGGGAAGCAAGCCGTCGTGGTAGTTGACCGCCTGAGGGAGTGCGCCGAGCAGCTCGGACCTCCAGATCGTCCGGCAGTAGCACGACAGCGCCACGTCGGGGCGGGCGCGGTCGCGCAGCTCCGCCACGAACACCGGGTCGTTCAGCCCCCGTCCCGCGGGCGTGAGGACGGGCACCCCCCGCTCGTGCGCCAGGCGGAACAGGTCGAACCGGGCCCGGCCGAAGACCCCGGCTCGGGCGCCGGGGTTCGCGGCGGCGACGGCGAGACGCCGGATCCGGCGGACGGCGTCCCGGCTGCGGGTGGAGCGGAAGGCCTCAGGGCGGATGGTGACGAAGCCGGCGAGCTCGAGGCCGGGGTGGGCGTCGCAGAGGCGCACGACCTCCCGGATCACCGCGGCCGTCGTGGCGTTGTTGGCGTCGGTGAAGATGACGAGCCGCATACCGGAAGCGGCATCCTTCCACAGTCCTCCCTGTCGGCCGTACCGAGACCGCTGTAGTTCGAGGGCAGAAGCGCCGACACAGACTGGGTGCGGAAGACGGATCGCCCTCGGAGCGTCTCCAGGCGCTGGGGATCCCTCGCGGGCGCCGCCGCCGTGGCGCTCCTCGCCAGTCCGGCCGGGGCAGCCGTCGCGCCGCCCGGCACCGCGGTGACGACGGTCGCTCCTCCGCCCACGACGGTGCCCGCCCGGGTGCCGGCAACGGATCCCGCCGCCGCGCGGGCGACGCCCCCGTCCACGACGCCTCCGTCCACGACGCCCACGCCCCCGACGATCCCGGACCATCCGACCGGTGAGCGCAGCGCCCTCAGCCCCGAGGAGACGGCGGCGACCCAGGCCGAGCTCGCGACCCTGACCGACACCCAGCGCGCGCTGCTCCGCAAGCTGCAGGCGGCAAAGGACACGCTCGCGGTCCGTCAGTTCGCGCTGGTCGCACTCGCCCGGGAGGTGGCCACCGCTCGCGACCGTCTCGACACGGCCCGGGCTGCGGAGGCCCTGGCCCGCACCCGGGTCGAGCAGACGTCGCAGCAGCTCCAGCGCGTCAAGGACGAGATCGTGGCCCTCGCCGCCGCCGCCTACCGCCACCACACGACGAGCCGAGCCCTGGGCGCGCTCGGCTCGGTCGACACCAACAACGCGAGCACCCTCGTGCGGGCTCAGACGTACGCGCGCTCCGACGCCACCCATCTGGGTGGCCGCGTCGACGTGCTCAGGATGCTCGAGCGTCGCCTCGAGTCAGAGCAACGCGTCGCCGAGAGCGCGCGGGCCGAGGCCGAGCTCAGCGCGAGCGATCTCGACGCACGCCTCGCCGCGCAGACGCAGGCGGTCGACGACGCGCGCAGCGCCACCACGATCGCCCAGACCGCGGTCGCACGCGGCCTCGGAGCGGGAGCGAGCCTCCTCACCCAGATCGTCGATCCGCACTTCGGCGCGGACGACATCACCGCCACCCTCGCATTCGTGCAGGCCGGCCAGCCCGGGCCCTTCGGACTCGCGGGCATCTTCGCTCTGCCCATACCCGGCGCACACCTGGGCTCGCCCTACGGCATCCGCATCGACCCGATCGCCGGGTCGGTCGGGTTCCACCCGGGCGTCGACTTCGACGCCGACGCCCGCACCGAGATCCACGCCGCCGCGGCCGGGGTGGTGGTGATCAGCGGCGACTGCGGCGGTTACGGCAACTGTGTGGTGATCGACCACGGGTACTCGCTCGCCACCGTGTACGGGCACCAGAGCCAGCTGCTCGTCCCGGTCGGCGCCATCGTCACTGCGGGACAGGTCATCGGACTGGTCGGCTCCACGGGCATCTCGACGGGCCCCCACCTGCACCTCGAGGTCCGTCTCCGCGGTGCGCCCATCGATCCTGTCCCGACCCTCGTCGCCTGAGCGCGCCGGAGGCGCGTTCAGACCGTGGCGTCAGTGGTGGTGGGCCGAGCGCTCGAGTCGGACCACCGAGCCGCCTGGATCGCGGTGAGCCGTCCGGGCGGACGCGGGGCCGCGTCGCGTCCGAGCGTCGTGAAGAACTCGCAGCCGACGGTGTCGTGCTCGGCGACCACGCCGAGCATGCTGAGCCCGAGGTCGGCGAGGTCGTCGATGACCAGTCGGAAGCTGGCCGGTGTGAACCTCCAGCAGTGGAGCTCCCCGCCGAAGTCGTCGCCCGACCGCGCCCGTTCGTAGCCGTCCCGGGCTGCATCATGGGGGTGCACGATCTCGGGCACCCCTTCCGTGGCGGCCGACCAGGCGATGGTCCCCGCGAGGCTGGCGGCGCGAGCGAAGTAGTCGAACGCCTGGCCGGCCGTGGGACCGGTGCGGCGTTCGAGATGGGCGTCGAGCACCTGACCGGTCGTGCTGAGCTCTCCGTAGTAGTCGAACGTGAAGCGCTTGTCGGGCACCAGCAGCGCCAGGCGACCGTCCGGGCGGAGGATTCGCTCGACATCCTGCAGGAACATCACGAGGTCGGGGATGTGCTCGATCACGTGACTGGCGACCACCCAGTCGTAGACGCCTTCATCCCCGATGAGCTCGCTGAGCGACTCGCCGTGCGACACGAAGTCGACCTCTTCGATCGCCGACGGATCGACGCCGGGATGGTCGTCGCTGTTGTACTTCTCGCGAAGCGCTTCGGTGTCGAGGTAGTCGACGATCTGCACGTCGAACCCGTCACGCTTGGCCAGGATCGGCCGGTCGAGGGGCCCGAGCTCGAGCCCGCGACCCGACACGTCGATCATGGACGACACGATCTCGAAGCGCGACGGGTCCCTGACGAAGCGCCGCCCCTCGGCCCGGCCCGTCGCCTCGAAGTGCTGGAAGCCGGAGGGCCACTGTCCGGCGGTCACGGCCGCGGCAACGTCGGGGTTGGCGTCGAGATAGGCCTGCTCGTCGAAGCTGCGCTGCCGACGTCGGTCCCGGGTGAAGCGCATCGGGAGAGGCTACGCGGACCGCATGTGCCTCAGGACCTGCCCGTCACAGCCGGCTGATGAAGGACGCCACGTCGTCACCGACGGCGAGGGGTCCACCGAAGAGGTAGCTCAGCGTGGTGCCGGCGTTCCGAGTCAGGTAGGCGACGATGCTCGCGGGGATCGGCGACGAAGGCAGCACGAGCACCATGGGGCCGACGTGGCCCGGCGCCCCCATGAAGACCCCGCCCGACAGCGCATCGGGGAAGTCCAGCCCGGTCGCCACTCCGATCGTCGATGCGTTCGGGAAGAACGCGTTCGCCACCACCGCCGACGTGGAGAAGAGGTCCTGGCCGTAGACCGGGACGGCCAGCGGGTCGGCACCGGCGGCCGCCAGCGGCCCCCCGATCGCGTAGCGCGTGACCGGCGGATGGGCCGCCAGGTAGGCGGCGGTCTCGGGTGCCTGCGTGTTGTCCTGGGTGAGCAGGATCGCCCCGTGCGCCTGGATGGCCGCCGGGACGGCCGACAGCGCGTCGGGGAAGCTCGAGCCGGTGGCCTCGAAGACGGTCGTCGGATTGCCGAGCTCGTTCGCGATCGCGACCGCGGTGGCGAACTGGTTCGGCCCCGCGACCCGGACCACGACGTACCCGAGGCCCTGGAGTGCGCGATCGATCTCCGACGAGAGGGCGAGCTTGCCGCCGAGGACGTACACCGTCCGACCGGGGGGCAGGATGCGTCGGATCTCCGCGAGCACGCGCTGGTCGAGGTCGGCGCTGATGCCTGCTCCCGGCGTGATCAGGAGGGGACCCGACTTCGCCGCCGCGAGCGGCCCACCGGCGAGCGCGTCGGCGAAGTGGTCCGACCGGGCCAGCACGACCGCCGTCGCCGAGCTGTCAGCGAACATCGCCTGCGAGATCGCCAACGACGTGCCGATCGCATCCTGCCCGAAGATGCGCGTCAGCGGTGTGACGGGAGGCGGCGGCGGTGACCCGATGAACCCGACGAACTCGAGGGCGTTGGGGCTTCCGAGGCCCGGATTGACGACGCGGTCGCGTGTCGCGTTGGCGACGATCGCCGAGTGCACCTGCGCGGGCGTCGCCGCGGGATTGCTGCTCAGGTACATGGCCACGGCCGCGGCGACGTGGGGAGACGCCATGGACGTTCCGCTCTTCGTGGCCGTCGCCGTGTCCGACGAGCTCGCTGCCGCCACGATGCCGACCCCGGGCGCGAAGATGTCGACGCAGGTACCCAAGTTGGAGAACGACGCGCGGGTATCGGTGGTGTCGGTGGCCGCGACGGTGATGGCGGCAGGGACGCGGGCCGGCGAGTCTTGGCAGGCGTCGGCATGGTCGTTCCCCGCGGCGACGACGTAGGTGACGCCCGACGCGATCGAGGCCTGGACCGCACTGTCGAGGTTGGCGGACGAGGCTCCGCCGAGGCTCATGTTGACGACGGCCGGCGACTGGTGGTGGGCGGTCACCCAGTCGACTCCGGCGATGGTCGTCGCGTAGGTCCCGCTGCCGGCGCAGTTCAACACTCGCACCGAGACCAGCTTGACGTTCTTCGCGATGCCGTACTGCTCGCCGCCGATGGTGGACGCCACATGGGTCCCGTGGCCACTGCAGTCCTGGCCGTCGAACCCGTCGCCGACGAGGTCTACGCCGACGGTCGCGCGACCCTCGAAGTCCGTGTGCGACGTTCGGATCCCCGAGTCGATGACGTACACCGTCGTGCCGCTGCCATCCGACTGGTAGGTGAACGAGTTGTCGAGGGGGAGGCTGCGCTGGTCGACGCGATCGTGTCCCCACGGTGCCGGCGATTCGGTGGCGTCGGCGTGGACGTACCCGTCCTGGGTCACCGACGCGACCGCGGGGTCCTGGCTGAGCGCGATCGCGTCGGCCTCCGACATCTCCACGCTGAACCCGGTCAACGCGGCGCTGTACGTGTACAGCACCGTCCCGTCGTGCTCGTCGGCGAGCGTCTCGGCCTGCGCGTGCACCTCGGCGACCGGCGCCGGCTCGTGCAGCGTGACGATGTACCGGCCCGGGACGGGCTCGGCCGGGCGCTCGATCGGGTCGACGCTCGCGCCGTTCTCGGTGACCTGGGCACGGCCCGCGGCGCCGGCCGGGCCGGCACCCACGGAGAGGCACACGGCCGTCAGGGCAACCGCGAACACCGTGGCAATGGGCGTACCGCGCCGGATCAGCCTCGAACCCCCTGCGCGCCGACTGCGTGACATGCATCCCCTTCTCGTACCCGGGGCAAGTATGGCCGGTGGGCACACGCCGGCCAGGTCGGACTGCGACCGTCGACGAGCGCGGACTCCATCCGGGGGACCTACGTGGCGGCCCCGTCGGCCTCGGGGTAGACCAGACCGATCGCCGCCGCAGCGCGGTCGAGCGTGTCGGCGATCCCGAGCGACGCGCTCAGCGGCAGTCGGGGGCTCTCGGTGAGGCCGGCGGCGAGGCACCGGTGGACCTCGTCGATCTCGAAGTGGAACGGCGCGGTACCCGGCGGGGTGTCGGTCCGGTGGCGCTCACCATCGGCGAACCGCACCAGGTCGAGATGGCTCGGACAGTGCATCGGCATGGGGATCTCGATGGCGCCCTCGGTTCCGGTGACGATCGCCGTGCCGGAGAGCGACACCCGGATCGCGGCGTGCGCGATCGCGAGCGCGCCATCGGCGAACTCCATGGTCACCACGGTGTGCTCGTCGACGCCGGTTGGGCCCAGCCGGGCCGCCGCGCCGACCGCGGAGGGTGTGCCGAGCACCGAGTGGGCGAGGTGCACGGGGTAGATGCCGAGGTCGAGGAGAGCACCGCCCCCGAGCTCACGGTCGAACAGGCGGTGATCGGGGTCGAACGGCGCCCGGAAGCCGAGGGACGCATCGACGCAGAGCACCTCGCCGACGGCGCCATCGGCCACGAGCTCGTCGATCGTGAGGTACGCCGGTAAGAAGCGGCTCCAGAGCGCCTCCATGAGGAACCGATCATGCGCCCGCGCGGCCTCGACCATCCGGGCCGACTGCGGCGCGCTGAGGCTCATCGGCTTCTCGCACAGCACGTGCTTGCCGGCCTCGAGCGCGGCGACCGTGAGCTCCTCGTGCTGGGCGTGCGGGGTGGCCACGTAGATCGCGTCGACCTCCGGGTCCGCCACCAGGTCCGCGTAGGTCCCGTGCGCTCGGGGGATGGCGTGGGTGGCGGCGAAGCGCGTCGCCGACGTCAAGGCGCGCGAGCCGACGGCGACGACCGACCCGCCGTCGACCTCGGCGAAGGCGTTGGCGAAGATCCCCGCGATCATGCCCGTGCCGGCGATGCCCCACCGCACGGAGGAGCCCCCCGATGTGCCCATTACATTCCCGCTCCATGTCCGAGGATCCCCGCGCCTGGTGGCGCACCGGTGTGCTCTACCAGTTGTACCCGAGGAGCTTCGCCGACTCGAACGGCGACGGTGTGGGGGACCTGCGCGGCATCGCCGCGCACCTCGATCACCTCGAGTGGCTGGGGGTGCGGGGGTTCTGGACCTCGCCGATCACACCGTCGAGCAACTACGACTGGGGTTACGACGTCACCGACTACACCGACGTCGATGCCGACCTCGGCTCGCTCGCCGACGCCGACGCTCTGATCGAAGCCGCAAGCGAGCGCGGGCTGCACGTCATCCTCGATCTCGTGCCGAACCACACGAGCACCGAGCATCCGTGGTTCGCGGAGTCGCGCTCGTCGCGTGACAACCCCAAGCGCGACTGGTACGTGTGGGCCGACGCCCGCGCCGATGGGTCGCTCCCGAACAACTGGCAGAGCTTCTTCGACGGTGCGGCGTGGCGCCACGACCCGCGGACCGGGCAGTACTACCTGAGCCACTTCCTCGACCACCAGGCCGATCTCAACTGGTGGCATCCCGAGGTCCGCGCCGAGTTCGAGCGCGTCCTCCGCTTCTGGTTCGATCGCGGCGTCGCCGGGTTCCGCATCGACGTCGCGAACATGCTCATCAAGGACCGCGCGCTGCGCGACAACGGCCCAGACGAGCTCAACGCGAACCAGCCCGAGCTCCACGACATCTATCGGCGGTGGCGAGCGATCGCCGACGAGTACGACCCGCCGAGGTTGCTCATCGGCGAGACTCCGGTGTTCGACATGCCGACGATCGCGTCGTTCTACGGCTCCGGTGACGAGCTGGACCTCGCGTTCAACTTCATCCACCTCTTCGCGCCCTTCGACGCCGACACGATGCCCGGCATCATCGACGCAACGCTTGCCGCGTTGCCGGCGGGCTGTCAGCCAGTGTGGGCGGGCGGCAACCACGACCTTTCGCGGTTCCCCACCCGCTGGGCCGGTGGCGACCCCGCGCGAGCCCGGGCCGCGCTGGTGATGTTGCTGACCTTGCCCGGGACGCCGTTCCTCTACATGGGCGACGAGCTGCTCCTGACCGACTCCGCCGTGGCGCGCAACGAGATCCGGGACCCGCTCGGGCTGAAGTCGGCTTCGCTGTGGGGCGGACGCGATCCGCAGCGCACGCCGATGCCGTGGTCGGCGGAGCCGGGTGCGGGCTTCACCGATCCCGGGGTGACGCCGTGGCTGCCGTTCGGGGATCCCTCCGTCAACGTCGCCGACCAGCGCGACGACCCGTACTCGGCGCTCTGGCTGACCAGGGACCTCGTCGCCCTTCGGGACGCCACACCCGAGCTGCACTCCGGCGGTTACCGCCGAGTGGCCGGTCCCGAGGGATGGTGGTGCTACGTGCGGGGGGAGCGCGTGCTCGTCGCGATCAACCTGAGTGGCTCCGCTGGTGTGCTCGACGGCATCGACGGTGTGATCAGGGTCTCGACGCTCCGGGCCCGGGACGGCCTGCGCAACGCCGGCGCGCTCGCGCTCGAAGCCGACGAGGCCGTCATCGTGGCGCTCGACATCTGATCGAGCGGGATCGCGCGGCTACCGGCTGGCCACGGCGCGGGCCCGGGACCGGCGGCGGCGGCGACCGCCCGAGTAGCCCCAGTCGATCGATGCCCGGCCGAAGTCCGAGACGTGCTCGGTCCAGACGACACCGTCCCACTCGCGGTACTGATGCCGGCCGGTCGGATCGGGATGCCACCCTGGGCGCATCACGTCTCGTCGTTTGAGCAGCATGGGTACACCTCACCACTGAGGCCCACGGCGCCCGCACACCAAGCCGTCCAGGAGAGTATCCGTCAGGGTGCCGTGGTGAGCGGATCCCGACCGAAGCGGCTCCCAGGTTGTCCTGGACTCCACCCCGACCGAGTCCGTGCCGGGAGCCCGGTCGTGGCAGGCTGCACCGCATGGCCGACGCGAAGCCCCTCATCACGATTCCCGACACCGAGCCGCCGGCAGTCCTCGTCGTCGAGGACCTCGAGGTGGGCACGGGCGAGCAGCCGGTCACCGGCCTCCCCGTCACCGTCCACTACGTGGGCGTGGCGTGGAGCACTGGGGAGCAGTTCGACGCCTCCTGGGACCGCGGCGAGACCTTCCAGTTCGGCTTCGGCGTCGGCCAGGTCATCCAGGGCTGGGACGAAGGCGTCGCCGGCATGCGGATCGGCGGTCGCCGCCGCATCACGATCCCGCCCCACCTCGGCTACGGCGAACGCGGGGCCGGGGGCGTGATCAAGGGCGGCGAGACGCTCGTCTTCGTCGTCGATCTCCTTGGCGTCGGCTGACGGCTACCCGGGACGTACGGCGCCGTCGAAGTACGAAGCGTTGATGTACCGCACGACGTCGCCGGTGTGCGGGGCGTGGATCACCGCGCCGTTTCCGACGTAGATGCCTACGTGGCCCGGAGCCCAGAGGATGTCGCCGGGCCGGAGCTGGTCCATCGACACGCGCGGGAACTGGGCGTACTGCGCTTCGGAGTTGTGCGACATCGACACACCTGCCGCCGCCCACGCCATCATCGTGAGCCCCGAGCAGTCGAAGGTGTCGGGGCCGGCACCTGCGTAGACATAAGGCTTGCCGAGCTGGGCCATCGCGTACGCAACCGCGATCGCACCCCGGCCCGACGCCGGCGGCAGTGTGCTCGGATCAAAGGACGTTCCCTTGATCCCGCTGCTCGTCACGCTGGGCGGGGGAGCCTGTGCCGCGCGTCGCGCGGCTTCCGCCTGCGCGACGAGGTCGGCGATGTCGCCCTTGACCTTGGAGAGGTTGCTCTGCAGCTCTGCGTTCTGCGCGTCGAACTCGCTGCGCTTCTGCGCGAGGTCGTCCTTCTGCGCCTGCGCGACGCGCGCGGCGTCCTGCGCGGCGGCTTGCGTCTGCGCGTAGGTCTCGCGCGCCTGGGTGAGCTGGTGCATCGTCGTGTCGTCGCGCTGGCTCGCGGCGGCGGTGTAGTGGTCGAGCCGGGCAGTGGCTTCGGGATTCACCGAGAACACGCTGACGGTGTTGGCGTTCGTGGAGTTCCGGTACGCGACCGCGGCGTGCTCGCGGACGATGGCGACGAGTCGCGCCGTCTCCGCTTTCGCCGCGGCGATGCGCTCCTGTGCGTCGGCGGCCGCCGCGGTCGCGGTGTCGAGCTGCTCTTGTGCGAACTTGATCTGCTCGCTCAGCTCCGAGGCCTTCTCGGCGTTCTGGTCGATCTGAGCGGCCAGGTCGTTGGCCTGGGCCTGCAGGTCACCGATCGTGGCCGCGTGCGCCGGAGTGATCGGTGCGACGACGAACGCGGCACCGGCCAACGCACACACCAGCACAACGGGCGCGACGAAGCGGTGGAAACGAAGTCGGTCTGCCCCTGCCAAGACCGAACACTCTACGCGGCGAGCGCGCGATTCGACCCAGTCTCTTACAAACGCGCGCGAACGCGCGCGCAAGATCGACCACCGCGCGACAACTCGGACGTTTCGTCTTACACAAGCACCTTGATGTGGTGCGTTCGACGCACCAGGCCACCGTCGTACACTCCCGCCGGTGACGGGGCGTCAGCGGTGGTGGCAGGGAGCGGGCGCGGCCACGATCGCACTGGTGGCGGGCACGGTGATGGGCGCAGCCGCGCCGGTCGCGGCGAGGAGCGCGCCCGCGCCTGCGTCCGGCGACGCCGCCTCGGAGTCATGGCCCACCGCAGGCGCCGATCTCCGCAACTCGCGCGCCGTGACCGACTCGCCGATCGACGCCTCGACGGTCGACGCGGTCGCGGAGCGGTGGCGTACGCCACTGCCCGATCTCGGCGCGCTCGCCACCGTGCCGATCGTCGTCAACGGCACCGTCTACCTCGCCGGGGGCAGCGGGCGGGTCGCGGCGATCGACGCGTCGACGGGCGTGGTGCGCTGGACCAGTGAGGCGA
>Ga0302322_100004106_pt1 | contig 12591 bp, 12 predicted proteins | sample Fen_T0_2_FD_203757 | JGI IMG/M metagenome (GOLD analysis project Ga0302322, IMG submission 203757) | Peat permafrost microbial communities from Stordalen Mire near Abisko, Sweden - Fen_T0_2 | ecosystem: Environmental > Terrestrial > Soil > Wetlands > Permafrost | place: Sweden: Abisko...
TGCCGGCCCGCGAGGCGAGGAGCTCGACGAGCGATGTCTCGAGGGCGCGGGGGAGTCGCGGCCGCTCCTCGCCGAGCGCACGCAGGTTCGCCGCCGCGCCGGGATGCAGCCGGCGGAGGAGCGGGAGGATCTCCTCCCGGATCAGCCCGCGCGCGGTGTCCGGGTTCGTCTCGTCGTTCCGGGTCGGAAGACCGTGCTCCGCGCAATAGGCGGCGGTCTCCTCGCGTGTCACCTCGAGGAGCGGACGCACCACGCCGTCCTCGCGCCTCGGCTTGATCCCGCGGGTCGAGCCACTGGAGACGATCCGGTAGAGGACCGTCTCGATCTGATCGGAGGCCGTGTGCCCCGTCGCGCGCAGCCCCGCAGCGGCGGTGGCGGCGTAGCGGAGCTCGCGCATCGCCGCCTCGGTCGCAACCGGCTCGACCCGGATCACGCGCGCCCCCATCGTCCCCGCGCAATGAGTCGCGTCGGCGTCGGCGGCTGACCCGCGCACGCCGTGGTGCACGTGGACGGCATCCGCGTCGTACCCGAGCGAGCGGAGCGAGTGCCAGAGACAGGTCGAATCGGCCCCGCCGGAGACGAGGCACGTCACCTTCCCCCCCGGCTCGATCAGCCCGTGGGCGCGAACGAACGTCTCGATGCGGGCGCTCAGGCCGGTCGTCACAGGTCTAGTGTGACGGAAGCGCCGGTGCTCGCCCTCCCGCAGGCCGCCGATTCGCTCCTCCCCGGCTGCCTAGAGTAACGCCGGCGATCGACTACGCGGTGGGCTTCAACGTGGCTGCGTCGACGACCTGATCGGCGGGCGGCAGCTGCAGGTCGAGCGGCGTGCCGTAGTCGTAGAGCTCGACGACGAGCGACGCCTTCACCGACGCATCGGTGCCGGGCTGCTTCGCGTCGAGATCGATCGCGAGCTTGCGGACCTGCTGGTCGGCATCGATCCAGACGTCGAGTGGGATCGCCGTCAGCCCGGCCCGGGCAGCCTGCTGGTCGAGCCCGCCGAGGCTCTGTCGCTGCGCGTCGGGAACGAGCTTCGCGAGCCTGGCGATGTCGATCGTGGCGCGGTAGTGGCTCGTCTCGACCCCGCGGATCTTCTCGCTCCCTACGGCATCGATCGACCCGGAGACGGCCTTCAAGACCCCGAAGACGTCGCGGGGGTCGGTGCCTGCGAGCGAGCCGAACTGGCTCAGCTGCCCTGCGTGAGCGCTCGAGAGCTCGGTGGCGTCACCCTTGATCCACGTCTTGCCCGGAGGAAGCTGGTCGGCGACGAGCGGGAACTTGATGTATGCGGTATCGCCGTCCTGGATCGCCTCGAGCTTCCAGTCGCCGGAGCTCCCGAGGTCGCCGGTCATCTTGCCGCCGAGGCTCGACCCGAAGCTCTTGAGCAGGTCGGCGAACGACGAGAGGTTGAAGGTCATCTGGGCGCGCCTCGCGGGCGTGTCGAAGCCTCCCTCGGCGCTGACCACGAGCGGCTTGTCGGTGCCGGGGAGCGCCAGCTGCAGCTCGAGCGAGAACCGGGCAGAGTCGGCGGCGGAGCTCTTCTGCGCAACGGAGGTGAAGCTCGAGAGCTCGGGAATGGCAACGGCAGAGCTACCGCAGCCGGCTGCGGCGATCGCGAGCACGGCCACGAGGGCCGCAACGAGGGCACGGAGACGCCACACGGTCATGCTGGAAGTATGCATCGGCCGCCGCTGCCGCCGCGGTCATCCACCAAACGGGGTATCGGCGAAGCGCGGCGCCGCAGCCCATTCCCCGAGCGTCGTCGCCGCCCGCTCGACCGCGGTTCGGTCGAGTCGATACGGAAGGGCGTGCGGCACCGCAGCGAGCCGCTGCCCCGGGAAGCCGCCGGCGGCGGCGTCGAGCACGTAGCGGAGAGGCAGGCCGTGGCTGACGGCCAGGATCACCTGCTCGGGCCGCCGCAGGAGCGCCGCGAGCCCGTCGGCGAGCCGCAGGGCAGCACCAACGCGGGTCTCGCCCCCACCCGGGCACGAGGCCTCCGGCGGATGCTCCCACGCCCAGGCACGGTAGGCGGCGAGCGGTCCGCCCTCGAACGAGCCGAAGCCGATCTCGTCGAGGAGGGGCTCCACCACGGCCGGCACGTCACGGCCGGCGAGCGCGAGCGCGAGCGTCTCGGACGCCCGCCGGAGACGCGAGCTGACCCCCAGCTCGATTGGCTCCGCGGCAAGACGCCGTCCGAGCGCCAGGGCCTCCTCGACACCTTCCTCCGAGAGACCTTCACCGGGAGGGATGCCGTTGACGACGTCCTCGGTGTTGGAGACCGCGTGCGCGTGACGCGCGAGGAACAACGTGATCACAGGAGCACGGAGCGGTAGTCGAGCACGTGCTGCATCCCGATCGACTCGTAGAGCCCGATCGCGGGCGCGTTCTCCGCCCGCACGAAGAGGCAGACGGCGGGCGTCCCGGCCAGCAACAGGCGGATCAGGTCGCGTAGCGCCCGCGCCGCGAATCCCTGCCTGCGGGCGGGCGGATCGGTCCACACCTGCTGTAGCTGCACCGCGCGCGGCGTCCACGCCGACGCCTCCGCCTTGAACCTGATGACGCCGTCCTCCACCCAGAGCCATGAGCGCCCCTCCTCGATCTGGGTGCGGGTGCGCCAGCGAAAGCCGTCCGGGTCGCGTCGCAGCGGATCCACGCCGAGCTCCTCGTAGTGGGCCGCGGCACACGACGGCAGGAGGAGATCGAGGTCGGCAACGGTGGCGGGGCGCATGCCGGTGCCCCCCGGCGGAGGCGGCTCGGTGATCACGTAGACGGGCTGGCCCGGCCGGTCGAGCCTGGCCCGCGGCAGCTTCCTCCGGGCGGCGTCCCACAGGTCGGAGACGGCGCCGGACTCTCCGATCAGCATCCGCGCGCCCGACTTCGCCGCCAGGTCGGCGAACGCCTGGCAGCCCACGCCGGAGGGAACGAGATTGCCCCCGAGATGACACAGCGCCGTCAGCTCGCCGCCGGCGTCGGCGAGCGCGGCGAAGCGCCCCTGCGCCCGGCGCGCGACGTCCTCGAGGAACACGCGCTCGATCGGCTCCGCCGCGCAGTAGCGGAGCATCTGGTCGGTCGACGGCTCGATCAGGCGGGGGCGCACGGCCGAACAATATGCAGGCATCGCCACGGGCGCAGTCGCGTAGGCTTGCGCGCATGCCAATTCACGTTCGTGCCAACCCCGGCGACTACGCCGAAGCCTGTCTCCTCCCCGGCGATCCTTTGCGGGCCAGGTACATCGCCGAGACCTTCCTCTCCGACGTCGTGCAACGGAACGGCGAGCGCGGAATGCTCGGCTACACCGGGACATTCGACGGCAAGCCCGTGTCCGTGCAGTCGAGCGGGATGGGATGCCCGTCGGCCGCCATCGTGATCGAGGAGCTCGTCCAGCTCGGCGTGAAGAAGATCATGCGCGTGGGGACCTGCGGTGGGCTCCAGGCCGACCTGGCCATGGGCGACCTCGTGATCGCGCTCGCAGCAACCCCCGCCGACGCCACCGCCTCGCACTACGTCCTCGGCGAGCCGCACGCCCCGACCGCCGACTTCGGGCTCGTGCACGAAGCGGTCCACCGCGCCAAGCATCTCGGCAAGCCGGTTCGGGTCGGCCCCGTCGTCACGAGCGACATCTTCTACCACCCGGACGCCGGTCTCGCCGGACGCTGGTCGGAGCGCGGGATCCTGGCAGTCGAGATGGAGGCCGCGGTGCTGTTCACGCTCGGGGCGCTCCGGAAGATCCGGGCCGGCTGCATGCTGATCGTCAGCGACGTGATCGTCGAGGGCGAGTTCCTCCGGATCAGCGACGAGGACATGCGCAAGGCCGTCGACGAGATGACGGAGCTCGCGCTCCACACCGTGACGGCGTAGGAGACGGCCGGGCCGTGAGCGAGACCGTCTTCCTCGTCAACCCGGCCGCTGCCAACGGCTCGACGGGCCGGCGCTGGCCGGAGATCGCCCACCAGGCGGCGGGCGTCGGCCTCGAGGGAGATGCGCTGCTCAGCGAGCGGCGCGGGCACCTCGGCGAGCTCGCCCGGGAGGCCGCGCTCGGCGGCTCCCGCCTGCTCGTCGTGGTGGGTGGCGACGGCTCGGTCCACGAGGTCGTGAACGGGCTCGCAGGCCTCGACGAGCCGCCCACGCTGGCGCTGATCCCCCGCGGCACGGGCGGTGACTTCGTGCGCACGTTCGGGATCCCGGACGACGTTGCGGCCGCTGCCCGGATCGCGCTCTCGGGGGAGACCCGGTCGGTCGACCTCGGCCGCGTCGCCTACCGCGCCTGGGACGGCCACGACGAATCGGCCCTGTTCGCCAACGTCGCGAGCGCGGGGATGAGCGGGGCGATCGCCCAGCGCGCGAACGACACCTCGAAGGCTCTCGGCGCCAAGGCATCGTACCTCTGGGCCACCTTCGCGGTCTTCGCCGGCTGGTCGGCCGTCGAGACGCGCCTGAGCGTGGATGGTGAAGCCCGCAGCGGGCCGATGTTCGACGTCGTCGTCGCCAACGGCCGCTACTTCGGCGGCGGGATGAAGATGTGCCCGGACGCCTCGCCCGGCGACGGCCTGCTCGACGTGGTCACGATCGGCGACGTCACCAAGCGCGATCTCGTGCTCACAATGCCGAAGATCTACCGGGGCACCCACCTCCCCCACCCGAAGGCGGAAGCCCTGCGGGGGCGCGTCGTCACGGTCGAGACGGACGAGCCCGTGCCCGTCGAGCTCGACGGCGAGCAGCCCGGCACGACGCCCGCCTCGTTCGAGGTGTTGCCGGGGGCCATGCGGCTGCGGGTGCCGGCGACAGGCGAAACCCCGGCGACAGGCTGAAGCCGGTCACCCCCCGCCGGTTACCCGGCGGGCGGCGCTTTCGGTTTCTGCGCCCGCTTCAGGGACGCGACTTCCTTCTCGAGCTTGGCGATGCGCAGCTCGAGCTCGTCGATCCCGCGCACCTTCTTCCCGAGCTCGTCGACCCGCGCGCGTAGGTCGTTCATCGCCTTGAGTGCCTTCGTGCCGCCCGGCAGCTCGGCGAGCTTCGCGATCGTCTGCTCGCCACGGTCGGCGAGCCGGGCGATCACGTCTCGGTCGTCCTTTGGTGTTTCCGTCGCTTGTGGCATGCCCAAGTCATACCACCGTGGCGGCGACAGGGGAAACCCAGGGGTCGTATTGTTGCCCTGTGCCGGAGGGATTCAGGAGCGCCTACGACGTCCGAGTGCGCTTCGCCGAGACCGACGCACAGGGCATTGCCCACCACGCGTCGTACGTCGTGTGGCTCGAGGTCGCCCGAGTCGCGTACCTCGCGGACCACGCCGGGGGGTACAGGTCGATCCAGGCGCAGGGGATCGAGGCGCTGACGACCGGGGTGCAGGTGGACTATCGAGCCGCGGCGGCGTTCGACGACGTCCTCACGATCCACCTCCGCTGCGTCGACGTTCGCGGTGCGCGCTTCCGCTACGAGTACGTGATCGAGCGGGACGGCGAGCTCGTGGCGACGGCGGAGACGCTCCACGCGACGGTCGACGCCGCGACGCGGCAGCCGACGCGCGTTCCCCCGTGGTTCGTGGAGGCGATCGCTACGGCTGAGCGGGGGTCGTAGCCGTCGGATCGGTGGTGGTCGCCGCGCCGCCCGTCGGGGTCGTCGTCGTGCCGGTCGTCGTCGTGCCGCCCGCCGCGGGCTTCTTGGGCTTGACGGCCTTCTTCGGCGGCTCCTTCGTCCCGACCCGGACGAGCGAGGGCTCGCCGACGTAGGACGACTGCCAGGTGTTGTCGTAGAGGAGCTTGCCGCTCGCGTCGTAGACGAGCCGGTGGACGCTCGTCTCACGCGGCGGAGAGCCGACCTGGTCGGTCACCCGCTTGCCCTTCTGGAGGGTCGGGTCGTCGGTCTCCTTGACCGGGATCGGGCCCGTCTCGACGAGCGGGTCGGTCGTGCTCACGACCCGCCGGTTCTGCGGCGTGCCGTAGAGGTTGACCGTGAGCGAGCCTGCCCCGACGAACGTCCGCAGCAGCAGCCAGTGGCCCGTGTCGTTCACGAAGCGCAGGTCGATGTCGGGGTAATTGACGGTCGCATCGCGCCCGAGCGGGTAGTGGTCGATATAGAGGGCGTGGTTCGTGCGGGCGGTGATCGGCAGGCCGCCCTCGAAGGCGGCATTGAACACCGTCGTCGAGACCTGGCAGATTCCTCCACCGAGCCCGTTCTGCAGCTCGCCGTTGATGATCACGGGCGCTTCCTGGAAGCCCTTGGCAGCGGTCCGCGCGCCGGTCGTGCCGTTGAAGGAGAACGTTCCACCGGGCTGGATCAGGGTTCCGTCGATCAGCTTCGCCACGAGTTGGACGTTGTTGAGCCGGCCGGGCGTGCCGCCGTAGGTCGTCGTGTAGGACGAGACGACGCTCTCGACGCCCATGGTCTTTGCGGTCTCGGTCGTGCGGTGCGGCTCGGCCACTCGCACGACGAGATTCGCCGTCCGCCGGTCGCTCGAGAACGCGGCGGCCGCGATCGCCTTCGCCGTCGCCGGGATGTCGAGCTGCAGGCCAGGAGCCGACGGCCGGATCACGATCTTCCCCGTCGCCGTGACCTGGAACCGGGCATCCTGCGGCTTGTGCGAGACGGTGGCCGACAGCCGCTCGAGGTACTGCTCCGCCTGCCGCCCCGCGATCGCCACGCTCGTGCTGCCGCCCGCGGGGAGGGAGAGCAGGGGAGCGATCCGCCAGCGCGGAACGCGCCAGCGGGTCTGCCCGTAGAACAGGTGCAGCGGAGCCGAGAGAGCCGTGCGGGCCTGCGTCGCGGCAGCGGCGAGATCGGTGCCGGCGACCTTGGGCTCGGTCGTCTGGACCGGAAGCGCTACCGGGGTGCTGCGATCGAAGCCCGCGAGGGCGGTGACGACGGCCGCCGCCGCCGCCGGGCGGTCGAGCTTCCGGCCGGACATCCCCTCGATCACCTGCACGTCGAGGCCCTTGCGGACGAGCCGAGCATCGACGCCCTTGCGGTCGATGGTGCCGGCGATCTGGGCGAGCTTGTACCGCACCGCCGCGTCGTACGACTCGAGTGGCGGCGAGACATGCAGGCCGAAGAGCCGGGCCCGCAGGCGCTTGAAGCCCCGCACGGGCCCGAATCCGTGGCCCTCGGCTGCAGCTGCCGCCACGGCGGCGCGCCAGTCGGACTGGACGCCGAGCTGGGACGCGGAGAGGGTGAATTGCCGGGAATCGGCCGTGAACGTGATCGGCTTCCGCTCGACGGCAGCCGCACGCCCCGAGAGGAGCTGCACGGCTGCGTCTTCCGAGAGGCCGCCGACATCGACGCCCGCGATGGTCGCCCCCGCGGGGAGCTTCGTCCGGGACCCGGCGAAGGCGAGCCCGACGAGCATGGCGAACAGGACGACGACAGCCGTCAGGAAGACCGCCCGCCGCAGGGCAATCCGGCGGGGGGATTGGCGCACGCGGGGGCGGTAGATCGTCGATTCGCTGCGCACCGAACCGGTAACTTTAGCGGAGCGGCCGAACCGGAGGTGTATCCCTCTGGTTATCCGAGGTAGATCTCCTTGGCGATCACGAGCCGCTGGATCTGCGACGTGCCCTCGTAGATCTGGAAGAGCTTTGCGTCGCGCATCAGCTTCTCGACTGGGTACTCCTTCATGTACCCGTACCCGCCGTAGACCTGCACGGCGTTCGTCGTCACCTTCATCGCGGTCTCCGCAGCGAAGAGCTTGGCGAAGGACGAGAACTTCGTCGCCTTTCGACCCCACCCCGCGTCGATCATCCAGGCCGCCTGCCAGGTGAGGAGGCGCGCTGCCTCGATCTCGGTGGCCATGTCGGCGACGAGGAAGCTGACCCCCTGGTTCATCGCCACCGGCATCCCGAACTGGACGCGCTCCTTCGTGTAGGCGACCGCCAGCTCGAACGCCGCCTGGGCGACTCCGACCGCGCCGACGGCGGTGCCGGGCCGCGTGAAGTCGAGGGTCTGCATCGCGATCTTGAAGCCCTCCCCCTCGGCGCCGAGGCGGTTCGCGGCAGGGACGACGACGTCCTGAAACGCGACGGCGGACGTGTCGGTCGCCCGCTGCCCCATCTTGTCGAGATGCTTCTCGATCGTGACGCCGGGAGCGTCCATCGGGACGACGAATGCCGAGAGCCCCTTGTGCCCCTTGCCGGGGTCGGTCGAGGCGAAGCACACCATCCACGCGGCGTGGCCCGCGTTCGTGATGAACATCTTCGACCCGTTGATCACGTACTCGTCGCCGTGGGGGATCGCCGTCGTCTGGATGCCCGAGACGTCGGAGCCGGCGCCGGGCTCCGTCAGGCCGAAGCACCCAAGGATCGGAGCCTCCACGAGCGGCCCGAGCCACTGCTTCTTCTGCTCCTCCGTGCCCGCGATCAGGATCGGGCCGGCAGCGAGGCCGTTGGCGCCGATCGAGGTGCCGATGCCGGAGCAGCCCCAGTTGAGCTCCTCGCCGACCAGCATGCCGTCGAAGCAGGGAAGCTCCGGGCCGCCGAGCCACTCGGGTAGATGCACGTTCATCAGGCCGACCTCGTGCGCCTTGGCGATGATGTCGGTCGCATGTGTCTGATGCTCGTCACACTCGGCCGCGCGCGGCCGGATCTCGTTCTCGGCGAACGAGCGCGCGAGGTTGCGCAACTCCTTCTGCTCGTCGCTGAGCGCGAACGAGACGCCGCCGGCGACGCCTGTCTCGACTGTGGTCATCGGAACGCTCCCTGGGCAATCGATTGACTAGTCAGTCAACCAGTGTAGCCGCGGGCCAGGCGCCCGGTCAAGCCGTCGCGCTCCGCCTCGAGGGCGTCCAGGTGTGGCGCTGGCACGCCGCGAGTGGCACCCGCAAGGCGCTCCTGGACGGGATCGACTGGGAGGTCCGGGGCGGCGAGCGCTGGGCCTTGCTCGGGCCGAACGGCGCGGGCAAGACGACGCTGCTGACGCTCGCGGGTGCAGTCGACTTCGCGAGCCGGGGCTCGGTGGAGATCCTCGGCGAGACGATGGGACGGACCGACGTCGCCCGCCTGCGCGAGGCGATCGGATTCGTCGACACCCGGATCGGCAGCCGCTTCGCCCCACTCCTGAGCGTCCGCCAGGTGATCCGCACCGGGGCCACGGCCACGATCGGCTACTTCGAGGAGCGGCTCTCCGAGCTCGACCTCGATCGCGCCGACGGCCTGCTCGGAACGTTCGGGCTCGGTACGCTCGGCGAGCGCCGCTTCGGCGACTGCTCGCAAGGCGAGCGCCAGCGGGCGCTGATCGCGCGGGCTCTCGTCGCGCGGCCTCGCCTCCTGCTGCTCGACGAGCCGGGCGCCGGCCTGGACCTGCCGGGTCGCGAGACCCTGCTCGCGTCACTCGATCGCGTCGCCGCGGATCAGCCAGGTCTTGCGGTCGTGATCACGACCCACCATCTCGAGGAGCTGCCCACCTCGACGACCCACGCCTTGCTGCTCCGTGACGGCCGGGCCGTCGCAGCGGGACCCGTCGCCGAGGCGCTCACCGAAGGGCCGCTGAGCGACTGCCTCGGCATCGGCGTCGCCGTCTCCCGCCACGCCGGGCGCTGGGCGGCGACGGCCTCAACCGGCTGAGCCGTGCGGGGCGGCGCCCGCTACCGAAACGGGGTGCGGTAGCGGCACCGCCTCCCCCTCCTGGCGGGCAAGCAGCGCGGCGCCCGCGACGACGCACGCAAACGCGAGCCCGCGAACGACGCCGAGCAGGCCGCCCGGAAGCGCCTCGTGGAAGATGACGACGCCGGCTGCGATCGGCAGGGCGTTCGTGAGCAGGCTCGCGACCCCCGCGGTCGCTAGCGCCCCGCCGCGCTGGAACCCGAGCTGCAACGCCACGAACGCCAGCCCGTGGCAGGCGAGCAACGCCGGGATCAACAGCAGCCACACGTTGCCGTGCACCGCGGCCTTCGTGCCGACGTCACCGGCCGCATAGAGAACTCCCGCCGCCACTCCGAGGCCGGCTCCACCCGCGAGGAGTCGTGCAGCCGGGCCGGCGGCGAGCGCCGCGACGATCACCGAGATGAGCATCCACCCGCCGATCTGCAACCAGGACGGGGTCGCGCCGACCGTCGAGCCACCCGCGAGCGAGATGCCGAGCAGCACGAGGCCGGTCACGGCGATACCCACGGCGACCCAGTCGCGACGCGGCAGCCGCTCGCCCGAGCGCCGCTGGACGAGGAGCGCGAGCAGGCCAATGCCGCCTGCCGAGGTCGCCTGGACGAGGGAGAGCGGTGCCAGCGCCAGCGCGGCGACGTAGAGCACCCAGCCGGCGATCCCGGTGGTGAACCCGATCACCCAGGTCAGGTTCGAGAAGAGCGACCGCAGGGAGCGAACGGGATGCCGGACGGTCAGCGGCGGCATCTCGGCGGCAGCTCCGTGCTGGACCAGATAGCTCCAGTTGAGCGCAGCCGACGACCCGAGAGCCAGCACGAGGCCCCCGACGAGCTGCGGCGTCATTCCCGACGACGCCGGGGCTGCGGGAGATACGCCTCGGCTGCCAGGGCGGCGATGCCGACGCGCGGGAGATCGAGCCGGCTCTCGTAGACCACGAACCGTCGCTGCCAGGCCGGGAAGAACTTCCGGTTGAAGAGGAGCAGGTTGTCGAGCTGAAAGTGGCCCTTGAGCGATAGGAGCGCGCGCCGCTCGACGCGTTGCAGCGCGCTCAGATCGGCCTCGGGGGCGAGCAGGGCGGCGAACGGAGCGAAGTTGAGGGACAGGGCCCGGAAGCCGTTCTCGCGCGCCCAGTCGGCCGTCTCGCACACGAGCCACTCGTTGAACCCGTTCGGGGTCGAGCGCAGCCGTGGCATCGACGACAGCGAGAGCGCGGCGCCGGCCCGCGAGCACGCGAAGTGAATGAACCCGGCTGGGCGCCCCTGCGGGTCGAACCCGATTGCGAACACCGCGTCCTCGTCCTCGAGGCGGAAGAGCGTGTCGAGCGCCATCACGAAGCCCTTCTGCGGCTCGTCTCCCCGCCAGTCACGGGCGATGGCCTCGAGATCGGCCCGCAGCTCCGCGTCGATCTCCCGCGGATGCATGAGCCGCGCCACGTACCCCTCGCGCGCGAGCCGCTGCACCGACTGGCGCACCTTGCGGATCGGACGCCCTTCGAGCGAGAAGGTTCCTGTATCGAGCACTGCCTCATCCCCATGGTAGAGCGCGAGGAGCCCGTGCCTCCGGTAGGCGTCGAGATTCCGCTCCGAGGCGCCGATAATCGCGACCCGCCACCCCCGGGCGCGGGCAAACGCGATGAAGCCGACGATCAGCGCGTCGAGACCGTCCGGAGGGCCGATCGGGTCGCCGGAGACGATCGCCACCCCACCGACCACCTTGTACGCGACGAAGCCCAGCTCGTCGTCGGCGAAGAAGTACGACTTGTCGGCCCGGAGGACGAACGGAGCGAGCGTGTCCGACCCCCACGCCGTCACGAGATCGCGCGCCAGTTCGCGCTCACGCGCGTCCTGCTGATGCCGGTAGCGCCAGGGAGCGAGCGCCGCGGACAGTGTCCACACGAGCCCGAGCACCGAGAGGATGACCACGGCGAGCGGGAACCATCCACCGAAGGGGCCGCCGAGGTGAGGCGAGCCACCGACGCCGTCGGCGCTGCGGAGCGTCTCGTGGAGCGCAAAGCCGATGCTGAACGGCCGGTCGGCCGCCGTCCGGTTGACCCAGATCGCGGCGACCCCGAACGCCGTGACCGCAGCCGCCGAGGTCACGCCACGCACGAGCAGCCGGGAACGACTCTCGGGATCGCCCGAGCAGCCGAACTCCCGGCGCGCCGCGACGAGCGCGACGAGCGTCACCGTTGCGAGCACGCCACCGTCGTTGAACCCGTGCAGGACGTGGAGTGAGACGGAGAACACGAGCAGGCCGACGGCGATCAGCCATGCGCGGCGAAGGCGCCGGGCGAGCCCGCGTGCGGCGAACAGGAGACCTACTCCCACCGGGACTCCGAGGGCGGCTGCGACCGACGTCACCTTGTCGGGAGCCCAGCCGGTGACGAGGAGCTCGTGCGAGCCGGGGAGCACCGCCCGGACGATGTCGAGCACGCCCGCGAACGCGACGGCGATCACGAGGACATCGGCCGCCCGGGTCCGGCCGACGCGGGCACGGGCGAACGTCGCGCCGCCGAGGCCGGCGAGCGCCGCAGCCACGAAGAGCGCCGGGATGGCCGCCGCCCGGTCGAACGCCTGCTGCATCGGGATCTGCCTGACGACGGCGATCGAGAGTGCGTCTGCCACGTACTCGATCGCGGCGACCCAGAGCGCGAGCAGGAGGGCGACTGCGAGCCTGTCCAGCCGCGTCGAGCGGGCGATCAGGCCGAGCACGCAACCGGCGGCTGCCCACACGACGACGACGACGGCCACAGGAGCCGAGGAATGCTTCGCGAGCTCGTCGAGCGGGAGCACGTCCGCGAGGCGCGGCCCGGGGATCGTCGACTGTGGCCCGAGGACGTACATCCATCCCGTCGCCGTCAGGGTCACGACCACGGTCGCGAGGAGGGCTCCCAGCCAGCGGACGGCGACCACGGCTACCCGAGCCCGGCGGGGAGGTGACGCGAGGCGGCGAGAAGCGCGTTCGCCGCCTGGCCGCGCCACAGTGCCCACTCGTGCCCGCCGCGGAGCGTGGC
>Ga0302322_100004108_pt1 | contig 12590 bp, 12 predicted proteins | sample Fen_T0_2_FD_203757 | JGI IMG/M metagenome (GOLD analysis project Ga0302322, IMG submission 203757) | Peat permafrost microbial communities from Stordalen Mire near Abisko, Sweden - Fen_T0_2 | ecosystem: Environmental > Terrestrial > Soil > Wetlands > Permafrost | place: Sweden: Abisko...
AATAAAATATCCCACCCGGCGTTTCGGTATAAGAGTTTAATATCCAATTACCAAGAAACAATGAATCCTATGAAACCTTATGCACCCTATGCATTGTCATTATTTCTATCATTTATAATAGTGACAGGATTTGGCCAGACAAGTAAGCCAAAGCAGTTCAGCAATTTCCCCTCCGTTATTACATGCAGCGAGCAGGAACTATCAAAAGTGTTTACAACTTCACCGGGTCAAACCATCAGCCTTTCTTTTTCAGATAATTTTACTTTTTCGGGCACTGTAAAAAGCAACCTGATGAAATATGCAAACCTTCAGTCTGCGGTTATTGTATCACCCTATTATTCCAATACCATTTTTAATGTTTCTAAAATTATAAAGGCAGACGGCAGCATTGCTTATGTAGGTCATATCATCAATAAAAGTTTCTTTGATGGCTTTGACCTGAAAAAAAATGCATCTGGAATTTATCAATTAAAAAAAATAGAGAGCGATCGTGTTATACAGGATTGCGTTCAATTATAACTAATCAAAAAATACGACACAGCTTACCACATATCCAACAATCCACCTAAAAACCCCTGAAATGAAAAAGATTTTTACATCACTTACTTGCACTGCGCTGCTGCTGATCTCGTTCAGTGCGTTCAGTGTACCCAAGTTAAACAGCTTTCCTTCAGCAATAGCAACTATATTTATTGATTTTGACGGGCATTACGTACAAAATGGTCTATGGAACAATGGTAACCCCATTAACTGTGCAGCTTCAGGATTAACTGATTTACAAATTACAGAAGCCTTTAACCGTGTTTCGGAGGATTACAGGCCATTTGATGTTAATATTACAACAGACTCAACTGTTTTTCTGGCAGCACCGATTGATATGCGTGTGCGAATTATTGTAACAACCACCAGCAGCTGGTATGCTGCCGGTTTCAGTGGTGTAGCCTACAGCGGTTCTTTTACCTGGGGAGATGACACTCCTGGCTTTGTTTTCAGCGACAGACTGGGAACGGGTAATACAAAAAAGATTGCTGAAACTATTTCTCATGAAAGCGGCCATACTGTAAGTTTATCGCATCAATCAAAATATGGTGGCACCTGCAATCTGATGGAGCAGTACAGCACTGGTTATGGAACAGGTGAAACCGGTTGGGCCCCCATAATGGGAAATAGCCAAAATAAAAATTTCAGTAACTGGAACAATGGCCCAACACCCGATGGTTGCGGATTTGTAGAAGATAACCTGTACACTATTGTTACATACAATGGTTTTGGATACCGTACAGATGATTATACTGAAACCCTGAATGCAAGCACATTTGCAATACCGGGAAACAATTTTAATGTGAATGGAATAATAACCACTGATACTGATAAAGATGCATTTAAGTTTACTTTGAATTCGAATTCAAACTTTCATGTAGTTGCCGCACCATATAGTGTTGGAGCGAATTCTGATGGCGCTAACCTGGATATAGCGTTTGAATTATACAATTCGTCTGCAACCCTAATCAGAACTTATAATCCATTGACAACACTAAGTGTTACAGTGGATACTATTTTAAATGCCGGTACTTACTATATAAAAATAAGCGGTACAGGTAATAACAATATCGGCTCTTACGGAAGTTTAGGGTCGTATACCATTACCGGTTCGTTCAGTGGTTTACCCATACATGAAGTAAAACTGAACGGAACTGCCGAAAAAAATAAGCACAACCTCAGCTGGAATATAATAGCTGATGAGCCTATTAAAACAATTGAAGTACAAATGTCTGCTGATGGGAACAGCTTTAATGCATTAACAAGTGTGGCTGCAGCTTCAACAAAGTTTTCATATCAGCCTTATAAAAACAGTACCATATTTTACCGCTTAAAAGTTACTTCGGTAATAGACCAAACTGTATACTCAAATACCATTGCATTGAAGGGAACAGGTGATACTGAAAAATCATTTAAAGTATCAACACTGGTAAATGATGATATTGTTGTTAATGCAGCCGCTAACTATCAGTTCGTATTAACTGATTTGAACGGAAAAACAATTTGTACAGGAACCGGATTGAAAGGTGTTAACCACCTCAATGTTTCAAACCAGGCCAGGGGGATGTATATCATTCAATTATTCAACAACGATCAAAGACAAACAGAACGGATTATAAAACAGTAAGGTAGATTCATGTGTAAGTCGGGGGGTAGCGTTAGGGGCTGCCCCCTTTTTTATGCCCCACAACCCCCTCCGCCCCCTGTCCTTCGGCTACGCTCAGGATGAGGGGGAACTTCGAGCTCAATGATTTAATATTCATTCTGAGTAGCTAGCTGTTTATTTTTTATTATCTCTTACGTTATTATACTGTTACCAGTTCCCCCTTTAGGGGGCGGAGGGGCTGTCTTTTCGCTTTTTTATCCGTAACTTTAAAAAACCCATTTTTATGTTATGGAGAAAATTTAACGGAGATCCCATCCAGCTGCAGATCAAAGATGCTGTAGAAGAGGCTATCAAAAGAGAATCAGAAGCCGGTTATCGTTTAAAAGTTTGTATTGGCACCGACAGCCAGGTAAAGGGCAAGGAAACGGAGTTTGCCACTGTCATTGTTTTTTTGCGAGAAGGACATGGAGGCTTTATGTTCATTCACAACGAAAAGACATTGCTTAAATACAGCATTAAAGAAAGGATGCTGGTTGAAGTGGCAAAAAGTATTGAGATCGCCTACGAGCTTTGCGACCTGTTCACCCAGTACGATGTGGATATGGAAGTGCATGCCGACATCAATACCAACCCGCAGTTTAAAAGCAATGAAGCCCTGCGTGAAGCCATGGGCTACATCCTGGGAATGGGTTTTGCCTTTAAAGCCAAGCCCGAAGCCTTTGCCAGCAGCAGCTGTGCCAATAAGGTGGTGAATTAAATTGGAGAATTTTTTTCTCTTTTGCATGTGTTAAAAACACAGGCCAAGCCATCTACTCCCTTAGTTTTATTGAATGTTCTTATTTTTTCTCTTCCTCAGCACTCCAAAAATGCCAACGCCCAGCAATGCAACGCCAAAAAACAATCGCAGCCACATACCCTGTTTTTGTTTCTGATCCCGTTCTTTCATCGTGCTCACAAGCGCATCCAGGTTGCGGTTGTTTCGTGCCATGTCAACCGAATCATATCTGCTGTAATTGATCAACATCATGCTATCTGCAATTTTTTTAGAACTGTCGTAGGAAGCCATGTCCTTTGCCAATTGCTTACGCATACCATCTACACCTTTGCTGATGTCTTGTGCCGAAGCTGTAATGCTGATGATTGTGAAAAAGAGGAAGAATAATTTTTTCATTTTATTTTTCTTCAAAAGAAAAAATAAAACAGAAGTGGAACAATACCCAATGGCAGGTATTTATTTAGCTTCCAAACTCTTATTCGTCTCCTCAATAAAAGAAAGAATTTTTGCCTTACCGGTTTTTTTAACAGCACTGGTTACAAAATGCTGTGGTAAAAACTGCCAGTTTTTTTTCATGGCTTCCAAAAATGCTTTTACGTTTTTGCTTACCACGCTTTGGTTTTCCTTATCGCTTTTTGTAAATATCAGGCAGAACGGAACACTCCAGGTTCTTAACTGTATTAAAAACTCCAGGTCAATTTTTTGCGGGCTGTGGCGGGCATCTATCAGCACAAAAACCATCGTAAGGTTTTCTCTTTTGCGCAGGTAATTTTCTATCATCTGTTCCCAGCGGTTGCGGCTTTTAATACTCACTTTGGCAAAGCCATAGCCGGGCAAGTCAACCAGGTACCACTGTGTTCTTTTGGCAGCGCCCGAAGTGGGAGCGGTTTGGTTTGCCTTCGGTGTGGGTGCGGATGAAATTTCAAAATGGTTCAGCAGCTGTGTTTTTCCCGGTGAACCGGAGGTTTTGGCCAGCTTATCATTATCGCAAAGCATATTAATGAGCGACGATTTACCCACATTACTACGACCTATAAAAGCATACTCGGGCCTGTCTGGTAAGGGGCATTTTTCATAATCGGGGCTGCTGATAACGTATTTTGCTGATTTGATTTGCATAATGCAAAGATACTGATTGATTTTGCTAACTGATTTTAACAGGCTTTACACAGCTCCGAAGACATCCTTTGCCCCCAAAACCTCGTATATTTGCTGCCCATGACAGATTACGCACATGATACGGTGGTACCTTATAAAGACTCGCAGCTTGGCAAAAAGCAGCAGGTTGCGGGTATGTTTAACGATATAGCGTTTCGCTATGATTTTTTAAACCGCTTTTTAAGTGCCGGTATTGATATCGGGTGGAGGAAAAAAGCCATTAAGCAATTGCTTGCAATTAAACCCAAAACAATACTGGATGTGGCAACCGGTACAGCAGATGTGGCAATAATGGCATCTGGTATATTGAAGCCGGATAGAATCACCGGAATAGATATAAGCGATGGTATGCTTGAACTGGGTAGAAAAAAGATACAGAAAGCAGGGCTTGATAGCACTATTGAACTGTTAAATGGTGATTGTGAAACAATAAATTTTAAAAATGAGTCGTTTGATGCGGTAACAGTGGCTTTTGGTGTACGTAATTTTGAAAACCTGGAAAAAGGTTTATCAGAAATACTAAGGGTTTTGAAACCCGGTGGAAAGCTGGTAGTGCTGGAATTCAGCAAACCAAAATCAGCTTTTGTAAAAGCCATGTATAATTTTTACATGAAGATCATTACCCCTAATGTGGGTAAAATATTCTCGAAAAACCGCAACGCATACCAATATCTCGACGAATCAATTCAGCAGTTTCCCGAAGGGAAAAAATTTACAAATATCCTGGATAACCTGGGGTATACAAATACTTACATTAAACCACTGAGCTTAGGAATATGCAGTATTTATTGCGGAGAAAAAAAATAATCAATATCGTTATAGCTGTTTTCTTTTGTCCTGTAATTGGCTTTGCACAATTGCGAGACGAATTAAACCAGGAGGATCATGATGATAAGAGAATTCGTTTTGGTATTACGCTTGGTTCAAACCGATCGCATTTTGCTTTTACGCACCACCCCGTTTTTTTACAAACAATACAAAACCCGCCATTAGATAGTATTACTGATATAGAAAGCGTTAACAGTACCGGTGTAAGCCTGGCATGGCTGGTTAATCTAAGGCTGAGTAATCATTTTGACCTGCGTACTTACCCGGTTGACCTTACTTTTACAGAAAGAAATTTTTTGTATAAACTCAGTTATCCCGACAAGCCGGCTGGCGAAGATTCCACTACAGAAAAGAAAACACAATCCATTTCATTGAGTATTCCGTTGCAGATAAAATTCAGCAGCGACCGTATCAATAATTTTAAAGTGTACATGATCGCCGGTGGTAAAATAGAGTACGATCTTGCATCAAATGCAGGGGCCCGTAAGGCAGAGGAACAGGTAAAACTTAAGAAATTTGATTATGGGGTGGAAGTGGGTATGGGTTTTCATTTTTATTTCCCGATGTTTGTGCTAACGCCTGAAATAAAAATGGGCTGGGGCCTTGGCAACCTGCACAGCAGGGATGTGAACCTTAAATATTCAAGTACAATCGACCAGATCAACTCCAGATCGGTTTTCTTTTCTTTAACAGTAGAGTAAAGGATTAAGGCTAAAGATCGTATCTCCGGTTAAACATATTAATTCTTATGCCACCGGTAAACATAGTAGTTGTAGCGGCTGTGGGGTTGTTTATTGTTTTATAATGGCGATACAAGCCTGATACCTCAAAAAATACATTCTCTCTTATTTCGTAAGATACCTGCAGGTAAGCATTCATCACCGTTGCTTTATCGCCGCTGCCAATTGTAAATCCGTCGTTTTTGCTGCGGGTACTGTAATCCCTGAAAATATTTCCACCAAAATTTATACCTGCACTATCTAATCCCTTGTAATAATAAATGCCCTGTAAATACACATGCCATTTAGGTGCAGGCTGATATTGTATTATACCCAAAAACTCCTGGAAGTTTGCACCCAGTGGATGTGCCAGCGGCTGGTTGTAATGGGTGTAATTCGAAATGGTATCATTGTGCGTATAAGTAAACGGCCTTACCCTGTTTGCCTCCAGTTGTATATCCAGGTTGGGCACGCCAAATGCATCAATATATTTTACACCAACCTGTATGCCATATTTATTAACCCAGCTTCCGTTGTTCTTTTTTATTTCAGATAAAACAAATTCATCCAGCAAAAGTTGCCCGTACACCTGTGCTTTGTGGGCAATATTGGCTTTAAAGTCAAATCCGGCAACTGCATTATCAGGACTACCAACGGTGCCTTCAATATGCCTGTAAAAAATGATCGGGTTCAGGTATTGAAAATCAAAACGGTTCTTGCGTCCAAAGATCACCCCTTCAAATAAACCAACATTCAGCCACTTCGTTACATTCATACTCAGGTGGTGCATGGCTGCATATTTGCGGTCAAGTAAAGAATCGCCGTTCTTTTTAAACTGCGGCATCAGCTCCATAAATAAATTCTGATAATTTATTTTCCAGATACGGGTATTCAGTTTTAAAAATAAATTGCTGTTGCCCCAATCGCTTAAAAACAAACTGCGGTAACCATTGCCTATAAAATTTTTATCGTAACCAAACTGCACATCAATGGCATTACCTGCCCTTACCGTGAAATAGCCACGGGCATCAAAATAATCGTAGCCACTTGTTTTAAATGGTTTGTAAAAACCCACGCCCGGCACAGCTCTTAAAGTATTTACCGTTTGTTGAAAAAACTGCGGGGCTCTTTCCTGGTTATCGGTTAAGTAAGTGGAGAAGCCTATCTTTTTTCCGATAGTGCCCCTTGCAGTAACTCCTTTACTGTTTAAATAAACGAGTTTGTTATAACCGGTTTCAACACCTGCCTCATATTGAAAAACAGGATTAACGGCCAGGAAAAAATTATTTGTTTTTACTTCTATAAAATTAGGTTTTGTTTTGTAAAAAGTCTTTAAGAGAGGGCGCTTGCTTAAAAAATCTTTTTTTTGCCCGGTTACCCATTCGCTGTTATTCATTAAAAAACTGGCCAGGTTGTATTCATCAATATCGGTAAGGTCCTGGCTGTTCCACTCCACATATTTATCCTTTTGGGTCAGTGTATCTACATAACCAAGTCGTGCACTGTCAATAAACTCAACCTGTTCTACAATATATTTTCTGTTAAACGGCCTTATACTCGAAAAATTAAGATTGGTGTTTCGTTGTTGCTGAATTTCCATGCGGTCAACAAAATGCACATCTTTTGACCCCGGGGTTAAAAAAGTAGATTGTGCTGTTGCAAATGCAGGGCAAATAAAAAACGACAGTTTGAATAAGCTTTTAATAAATTGCATCAGATAATTTTAGTTTAACAGTAACAGTATTCAAGTTATGCAAAAATACCTTTTTAAGAACATACAGCTTGTAAATGAAGGAAAAATTCAGTCGCTGGATATTTTGACTAACGGCGAACGTATAGAGAAAATTGCAGGGCAAATTGAAACAAAGTACAAAGTAGCGGAGATCAACGGCGAAGGAAAGCATCTTTTTCCGGGCGTGATTGACGACCAGGTGCATTTCAGGGAGCCGGGCCTTACACATAAAGCGACTATTTATACCGAAAGCAAGGCTGCTGTTGCCGGCGGCGTTACCAGCTTCATGGAAATGCCCAATACCCTGCCTAATGCACTAACCCCGCAGTTGCTGGAAGATAAATATACCATTGCCGCCAACACATCGCTGGCCAATTACTCATTTTTTATGGGCACCAGCAATACCAATGCTGATGAGGTTTTAAAAATGAACGACAACAAACACAATGTATGTGGAGTAAAAATATTTATGGGCGCCAGCACGGGCAATATGCTCGTTGACAGTCATAGTGCGTTGGATAAGGTTTTCAGGGAGAGTGAAATGCTGATTGCAACGCATTGCGAAGATGAACGCATCATTAAAGCCAATTACGAAAGAATAAAAAGGGCGAAAGGCGAATTGTCTGCATCCGATCATCCGTTAATAAGGGATGAAGAAGCCTGTTTTGAGTCTTCTTTAATTGCTATAAAATTTGCACAGAAATACGGCAGCCGTTTACACATACTGCACATCAGCACCGAAAAGGAATTACAGCTTTTTGGCAACATGATGCCATTAAAAGAAAAAAGAATTACAGCCGAAGTTTGTGTGCATCACCTGCATTTTACGGCGGATGATTATGAACAGCTGGGCTATAAAATAAAATGCAACCCTGCCATCAAATCACCGCACAATAAAGAAGCTTTGTGGAAAGCCCTGCTGGATGACCGCCTGGACATCATTGCTACTGACCATGCACCACATACCTGGGGGGAGAAGCAGGGAAGCTACGAACAGGCACATGCAGGTTTGCCTCTGGTTCAACATCCGCTGTTACTCATGTTGCATTATAACAAGGAAGGAAGGATTTCTTTAGAGAAGATCGCTGAAAAAATGAGCCATGCACCGGCCGATTGTTTTCAGATTGAAAACAGGGGTTATATAAGGGAAGGATACTTTGCCGACCTGGTGGTTGTTGATACCAAATCACCCTCAACCGTGACCAAAGAAAATATTTTTTACAAATGTGGCTGGAGTCCTTTAGAGAATTTTACATTTCCTGCATCTATAGATAAGACTTTTGTCAGCGGCAACCTGGTTTACAATAATGGAAGCTTTGATGAAGCCACAAAAGGACAACGTTTAACATTTAACAGATAACTTTCCTCTTTCTATGGATATAGACAAAACTACACTTGCCGACCTCCTAATGTTCAACAGCGGCGAAGACGTATCGGTCTTCGGTAAACTCGATCTCTGCACTACAGCGCATGGCAGCGAACAGTTGAAGATCAATTTTTCTACAGCGCTAAAAACACAGGAAGAAATTGTTGCCGTACAGGAAACGCTGAAACTTATCATAAAAAAACAATCACAGTGGCCCAGGCTCATCAGCAATGGAACGGTGATGGTGGTTGAGAAATTCTTCGACTCTCAAATCAGTTTAATTCCGGCCCATCCTTCAAAAATTGAAGCATATACCTATAAAATTTTGCACGGCCCCGATTTCGCACTGGTAACCTATTCTGCCAAACATTGCTTCGAGTTTATCAAAGGGTTTCAGCAACTAAAGCAATTATTTGCCGGCGAAAATATTCCGGCCCCACTGCAAAAAGTGTTGACAGCTGTTGAGAAGATAATTACCAAAGAGCAATTCAAAATAGTTGCCAAAACCAATAAGGCGGAGGAACTCACCCATGCACAAAAACTGGAGCTGGCTCATTTTATACGCTACGCCTATAAACACAATACACTGGACCTGGTGGTGCTTTATGCACAGATCGATGCCTGGTATGGTATGGCCAATGCAGTGCAAAAATTTGGTTTGGTGTTTCCTGCATTTGTGCAGAATGAAGAACCGGTTATTGAAGCAAGAGGCCTGTATCATTTACTGGTAAATGAGCCTGTGGCGTATGATGTGGTGTTGAACCAAAAAACAAATTTTCTGTTTTTAACCGGTGCCAATATGGCCGGTAAAAGTACGTTCATTAAATCGGTGGGTGCTGCTGTTTTCCTGGCGCACATTGGTATGGGCATACCGGCACAGCAAATGAAACTTACTTTGTTTGATGGTATGCTCAGCAACATCAACGTGGTAGATAATATCAGCAAAGGGGAAAGTTATTTTTACAACGAAGTGCAGCGCATTAAAGCTACCATCACTAAAATAAATGATGGCAAAAAATGGCTGATACTGATAGATGAACTCTTTAAAGGCACCAATGTGCAGGACGCTATGAAGTGCAGCAGCACAGTAATTGAAGGCCTGCTCAAAATGAAAAACTCACTTTTCATCCTCTCTACTCATTTATATGAGATAGGAGAGGACCTTAAAAAATACCCCAATATCGATTTTAAATTTTTTGAAACATCGGTCATCAACGACCAGCTGCATTTCAGTTATCATTTAAAGGATGGCATCAGTAACGACAGGATTGGTTATTTGATTTTGAAGAGAGAAGGTGTTGTGGAGATGCTGGAGAGGATGTAATCACAATATTTTTTCTTTCTATTTCTTATTAAAGTTTTTCTAACTTTAATAAAATTTAATTAATGCTGGTTAAAACCTTTGGCAGTGCTGTTTATGGAGTAGAGGCAATTACGATTGCGGTGGAAGTAAGTGTAAACAACCAGGGCAAAAACTATTTTATAGTTGGTCTGCCCGATAATGCAGTTAAAGAAAGTTTACAAAGAGTAGAAAGCGCTATAAAAAGCAATAAGCTCTACATGCCCCGTACCAAACTGGTGGTAAACCTGGCGCCGGCCGATATAAAAAAAACAGGCACGGCTTTCGATCTTCCAATCGCAATCGGCACATTGGGTGCCACGGAGCAAATTGAAAATCCTGAACGCTTAAATGAGTATGTAATTATGGGCGAGCTGAGCCTTGATGGAGAAATACGCCCTATCAAAGGCGCATTACCTATTGCCATACAGGCACGTAAGGAAGGTTTTAAAGGATTGATTGTTCCCAAACAAAATGCCCGGGAAGCGGCCATGGTGAACAACTTAAATGTTTACGCGGTTGGGCATATTACTGAAGTGATCGAATTTTTCCAGGATGAAAAATCGATTGAGCCAACCATTGTAAACACCCGTGAAGAATTTGCGAATGCACAAAGCGATTTTGAAATTGATTTTTGTGATGTAAAGGGCCAGGAAAATATTAAACGTGCTTTGGAAATTGCTGCTGCAGGCGGACACAATGCAATCCTTATTGGCCCGCCCGGCGCCGGTAAAACCATGCTGGCAAAGCGTTTGCCAACCATACTTCCTCCGTTGAGTTTGCAGGAAGCTTTGGAAACAACCAAGATTCATTCTGTTGCAGGCAAACTACCGGAGAATGCGACTTTAATTTCCAAGCGGCCATTTAGAAGCCCACATCATACAATTTCAGACGTAGCTTTAGTTGGCGGCGGTGGCATTCCGCAGCCCGGCGAAATTTCACTGGCGCACAATGGCGTTTTGTTTTTAGATGAACTGCCCGAATTTAAAAGGCAGGTTTTGGAAGTAATGCGCCAGCCGATGGAAGAAAGAAAAGTAACCATCTCCCGTGCAAAAGTTGCACTGGATTTTCCGGCGAGTTTTATGTTGATCGCATCTATGAATCCCTGTCCATGCGGCTTCTTCAATCATCCGGAAAAAGAATGTACCTGTCCTCCTGGTGCTGTTCAAAAATACCTGAATAAAATATCCGGGCCATTGCTGGATCGTATTGACCTGCATGTGGAAGTAACACCGGTTGCATTCAATGAATTATCATCGGCACAGCAATTTGAAAAAAGTATTAGGGTTAGAGAGCGGGTGGTAAAAGCAAGAGAGATACAGGCAGAACGATATAAGGAAAGCGAAGGCGTGTATGCCAACGCACAGATGAGCAGTAAACAATTAAAAGAAATTTGTGTCATTAGCACGGCCGGGCAAAACCTGCTGAAGGTTGCGATGGAAAAATTAAACCTGAGTGCCCGTGCTTATGACCGCATTTTAAAAGTAAGCCGCACCATTGCAGATCTTTCATCAAGTGCTGATATAAAACCGGAGCATCTGGCAGAAGCTATACAGTACAGGAGCCTAGACAGGGAAGGGTGGACGGGGTGATATTTTATTTGCTCATAAATAAAACGGTAGTCGCAATTTGCGACCACATCTGTAAATTAAAAAAGTAGTTTGTTGAACTCAATTTTAAATTTAAAATTACCGGAATGGCAAAGACTATAAAGAAAGCAATTTTGTTGGCAGATGAAGTAATTATGAACAGGATTTATATGGTAAGGGGGCAAAAGGTAATGACAGACCGCGACCTTGCAGAATTGTATGGGGTAGAAACAAAGGTATTGAAGCAGGCGGTCAGAAGGAATGTAGATAGATTTCCCGAAGATTTTATGTTTGAAATGAGTAAAAAGGAGTTTGAAAATTGGAGGTCACATTTTGTGACCTCCAATAAAGGAGATAAGATGGGATTGCGTTATGCTCCCTTTTGCTTTACAGAACAAGGCGTAACCATGCTGGCATGTATTTTAAATAGTGCAAGAGCTATCACAATCAATATTCAGATAATAAGAATCTTTACAAAGCTTCGGGAAATGATCCATTACCCATAAAGATATTTTATTAAAATTGGAACAGTTGGAAAAGAAAGTAACAGGACATGATGAAAATATTCAAATGATTTTTCAGGCATTAAAACAACTACTTAACCAACCGCAAGAGCCCAGAAGAAGAATAGGATTTAGAAGGAAAGGCGAAGAGGATTGAACGAAAATGTTGGCATTTGTGGGGAAATGTTGGCAAATGTTGGCAAATGTGGGAACCTGTACTTACAGTCTTTCGTAAATTTGAACTGTACAATAAAACCTGCCTTGAAAATATGCAGGCCGTTTTTACATATCAAAATAAATTGCACCAAAATCCTAAAAATAAGATTGTACCAAAATATAAAACGAAAAATGTACCAGGTACAAAATGCCGTTTATAAAAATTGGTACAAAAAATAAAAAAATAAAATTGGTACGAAATTGAAGATCGTAAAACTG